>Ga0007834_1000032_pt1 | contig 72351 bp, 65 predicted proteins | sample CryBogCBE06Nov07_FD_71233 | JGI IMG/M metagenome (GOLD analysis project Ga0007834, IMG submission 71233) | Freshwater microbial communities from Crystal Bog, Wisconsin, USA - CBE06Nov07 | ecosystem: Environmental > Aquatic > Freshwater > Lake | place: Crystal Bog, Wisconsin, USA | collected...
CACAGCGGGTCAAGCTGGTAGCCGGAACCTGCGAGATCATCCAGCACACTCAAAAAATCGTCCCAGATGAAATGCGGCAGCATATAGCGGTCATGCAGGCTGGTGCCCCAGCGCGTGAGTGTGCCCGACAACGGGTTTTTCCACAGATGCGCGATCAGCGCCCGCACCAGCACCTGCTGCGCCAGACTCATACGCGCATGGGGCGGCATTTCAAAACAGCGCATCTCGACAAGACCCAAGCGTCCGGTTGAAGAGTCAGGCGAATAGAGCTTGTCGATACACAGCTCGACGCGGTGCGTATTGCCGGTGACATCGGTCAGCAGATTGCGAAACAGCCTGTCCACCAGCCAGGGCGGCGGCGCAAGACCCTCCCCAGACTTTGGCACCTGCGCCATGGCAATTTCCAGCTCGTAAAGCGAGTCATGGCGTGCCTCATCAATGCGCGGGGCCTGCGAGGTCGGGCCAATAAACAGGCCGGAGAAAAAATAAGACATTGAGGGGTGACGTTGCCAGAACAGAATCAGGCTTTTCAGAAGGTCCGGACGGCGCAAAAACGGACTGTCCATGGGTGTCATGCCGCCCACAACCACATGATTGCCGCCGCCCGTGCCGGTGTGGCGGCCATCATTCATGAATTTTTCGGCACCCAGCCGCGATAAGCGCGCATCCTCATAAAGTTTGGTGGTGGTGTCCACAACTTGCGCCCAAGTGGTGGCGGGGTGAATATTGACCTCGATCACCCCCGGGTCCGGCGTAACCTTGATAACATTGAGGCGCGGGTCATGCGGCGGCGGATAGCCTTCCACATGCAAGGGCAGGCCAAGCTCGGCCGCCGTGGCCTCAATCGCCGCCACCAGTTCGAGATAATCTTCCAACCGCTCCAGTGGGGGCATGAAAACACAGAGGCGGCCATCGCGCGGCTCAACAGAGAGCGCGGTGCGCACATGCTTATTCAGGGAGATATGCTGTTCATTCTGCTCGCCAAGATCAGAGACGGGGGCGGCCTCCACGGTGCGGAAGGCCTGCGCTTCTGGCGCTTCTGGCGCGCGGCGGGCCGGCGAACGGCTGAAAAACTGCGCCATATAAAACGGGTCTGGCAGGGTGCCGGGTGCCTCAAACGGATCACGCGGAATCACCTGCGGGTAATCTTCCGGCTCAATATAGGGCAAGGCGCTCAGGGGCAGACGATAACCGACGGGCGAGTCGCCGGGCAGCAGAAACAGCTTGCCGCGCCGCAGCGGCCATTTCTGACTCATCCAGCCGGTGGCAATCGCCTTGGAATTCCAGCGCTGAATCGGCAAGACATAGCCGGAGGGCTTATCCAGCCCGCGCTCAAACACCCGGACAAAGCGGGCGCGCTCCTCAGCGTCCGGCAATTTGCTGTCCAGCGGCGTGACATTGGCGGGCAGGTCGGCCTCTTTCAAAATCCATTTGGCGGGATCCTCAAAGGCGGGCATGACATAATCCGTCTCAAGGCCAAGGCGCTGCGCCACACCGGTGATGATTTTTTGTGCGGCATCGACGGTGGCCAGCGGCTGCGGCGCTTCCGAGGCAATCAAGGCCTCATTGCCCCAGAGCGGCTTGCCGTCCTTGCGCCAGTAGAGCGCGAAGGTCCAGCGCGGCAGAGATTCGCCCGGATACCATTTGCCCTGCCCGTAATGGAGAAAACCGCCGGGGGCAAAGGTCGCGCGCAGGCGGCGGATGAGATCATCCGCCTTCGCGCGTTTGGTCGGGCCGACCGCGTCAATATTCCATTCCGCGGCCTGATAATCATCAATGGAGACAAAGGTCGGCTCGCCGCCCATGGTCAGGCGCACATCACCGGCCTGCAAATCGGCATCCACCTTCTCGCCCAGCGCATTGAGCGCGTCCCAGCTTTCATCGGAAAAGGGCATGGTGATGCGCGGACGCTCCATAATGCGCGTCACATTCATTTCAAAAGCAAATTCAACATTGGCAAAACCGACGAGCCCTGAAATCGGCGCGGCGGACTGGTAATGCGGCGTGGCAGCGAGCGGCAAGTGACCCTCACCACAGAGCAGGCCGGAGGTGGCGTCCAGCCCGATCCAGCCTGCGCCCGGCACATAGGCCTCAGCCCAGGCGTGCAGATCGGTAAAATCAACATCGGTGCCGGATGGGCCATCCAGCGCGGCGACATCCGGCTTGAGCTGGATGAGATAACCGGAGACAAAACGCGCGGCAATGCCGCAATGGCGCAGCGCCTGCACCAGCAACCAGGCGGAATCGCGGCAGGAGCCGGAGGCCAGCGCCAGAGTTTCTTCCGGACTTTGCACACCCGGCTCCAGCCGCACCACATAATTGACCGCCTCATGGATCAACCGGTTGAGTTCAACCAGAAAATTCACCGAGCTGAACCCACTGCGCGGCACTTTTTCCAGAAAAGCCGCAAGATGCGGTGTCAAGGGATCAGGCGTCAGATAAGCGATCAGGTCTTTATGCAGCTCCGGCTCATAGGTGAACGGGTAATTTGCCGCATAATCCTCCACAAAAAAATCAAAGGGATTGATGATGGCGAGATCTGCGGTCAAATCCACCGTGATGGAAAATTCGGTAGCAGGCGCCTCAAACACCAGCCGCGCTAGCCAGTTGCCATGCGGGTCCTGCTGCCAGTTGATAAAATGGTTGGCGGGCTCCACCTTCAGCGAATAGCTGGGAATTTTGGTGCGGCAATGCGGCGCCGGACGCAAACGCACCACCTGCGGCCCCAGAACCACAGGCCGGTCATAGATATAACGTGTCTGATGATGAAGCGCCGCAAGAATGGACATTTGAACCCATGGGTCAGAGGAAGTGACGTAACATTAAATCGCAATACTCAAGTTAAGCAAACTTTATGCCGGTATCGAGCCAAAATTAAATCTCCCTGTGTACAGTATCTTAAAAACCTACATTTGAAATGGCCATGCGATGTTGATGACTTTTTCATCACTGCTCCGGCCTGCGCTCAAATAATCACCCTTGGGCCCAAGAATTCAGCACAGACGTAGAGAGCCACAACGGACAGAGAAAATCTTGCCCGCAGAACCGTCGTGAAAAGGCAAAATCTAAACATCTGATATAATTGAATTAAAATTTTATTCTCCAAAGCCGTATGTCTTGGCACGGCGATTGCTTGAAGTTGACCAACAAGTCAAGTCGCCGGATTTTGCGGCCCCTGACACAGCAAAATATTGGCACAATTTCGAGTTGGAGTTTGAATGGCCCCGTCCGCTGCCCTGAACACTGCCGCACTCACACAACGCGCGGCGTCTCTCGAACTTGCAGCCCTGACCAAAAGCTATGGCACCACCCGCGCCGTTGATGCCATTGACCTGAAAATTCCGGCAGGCACCTATTGCTGCCTGCTCGGGCCTTCAGGCTGCGGCAAAACCTCGACTTTGCGCATGATTGCTGGCCATGAAAGCGTCACCAGCGGCGATATTGTTCTTGGGGCGCAGAATGTTACGGATCTAGCCCCCGCCCAGCGCGGCACGGCGATGATGTTTCAGTCCTATGCGCTGTTTCCGCATTTGTCGGTGATCGACAATGTGGCTTTTGCCTTAAAAATGCGCGGTGTAGACAAGGACACACGCCGCAAAACAGCCGCAGATGTGCTGGAGCTGGTGGCGATGAGTGCCTATGCCGAACGTCTGCCGGCGCAGCTTTCGGGTGGGCAGCAGCAGCGTGTGGCACTGGCCCGCGCGCTCATCACCAAGCCGCAGATCCTGCTGCTTGATGAGCCGCTCTCGGCGCTTGACCCGTTTTTGCGCATCAAAATGCGTGCCGAACTGAAACGCTTCCAGCGTGAACTGGGCATCACCTTCATTCATGTCACGCATGGACAGGAGGAGGCCATGGCTCTGGCCGACCTTGTCGTAGTGATGAATGGCGGCAAAATCGAGCAGATGGGCAGCCCGCGTGATGTGTTCAACGCGCCGCGCAGCGAATTTGTCGCACGGTTCATCGGCGGACATAATATTATCAATGGTTTGGACGGAAAATTCTGTATCCGCGCCGACAGACTGAATCTGGCGAGCGGGCTGCACCATGGTGCCAACAGTCTCCACGCCACCATTACGGACATCGAATATCAGGGCACCTTCATACAGGTGAGCCTGAAGGCGGCCAGCGGCGAAGAACTGGTGGCCCATCTGAGCGAGGCGGCCTTCGACGCCCATTCTTTTCAAATTTCGGAACAAGTGACAGCCCAATGGCACGAACAGGCCATCCATGCCCTCACCTGACCGGATGAACCCGCCGTAAAGATTTTCGGCACAACTGGAGTATATGAGCATGAGTGAGATTGATACATCTTTGCAAACCGGCCTCAGCCGCCGCTCGCTGCTGAAGGGTGCCGCCACAGTTGCCGGAGCCGTTGCCGGTTCGGGGGCCATTACCGGCTTCCCTTACATCAACGCCAGCGAGCCCAAAGTGCTGCGCTATCTGGGCACCGCCGTCAATGAGGGCGACGAGATCTCGAAACAATGTTTCAAGGACACCGGCATCAAGATCGAATATATCACCGCCACCACTGATGACGTGACCAAGCGCGTGATGACCCAGCCCAACTCCTTCGATGTGCTGGACACTGAATATTTCAGCCTGAAAAAGCTGGTGCCATCGGGCAATATTCTGGCGCTCGACGCGAAAAAGATTAAGGAATTCGACAATATCACGCCGGTATTCACCAAAGGTCAGCTGCCGTCGGGCAAGAAAATCGGCGATCAGGGCACAGCCCCCTGGAAGGTGCTTTATCTGGAAGGCAAGGATTCAACCAAATTTTCCAAAACTCCGACCGAATTCGTCACCCTCATTCCCACCGTTTATAATGCCGACACTCTGGGCATCCGCCCCGACCTGATCAAGCGCCCGATCAACAGCTGGGCTGAACTGCTCAACCCCGAATTCAAGGGCAAAGCCTCGATTCTGAATATTCCCTCCATCGGCATCATGGATGCGGCGATGGTTGTGGAAGCCACCGGCCAGTATAAATATGCCGACAAGGGCAATATGACCAAGGCCGAAATCGACCTCACCATGAAAATTATGACCGAGGCCAAAAAATCCGGCCAGTTCCGCGCCTTCTGGAAAGACTTTAACGAAAGCGTCAACCTGATGGCCTCCGGCGAAACCGTCATTCAGTCGATGTGGTCACCGGCCGTCACCAAGGTGCGCTCGATGGGCATTGACTGCAAATTCCAGCCGCTCAAGGAAGGCTATCGCTCCTGGGCTTCGGGCTTCTGCATGTCCAAGGGCGTGAAGGGTGCCAAACAGGATGTGGCCTATGAATTCATCAACTGGTTCCTCTCTGGCTTTGCTGGTGCTTATCTCAACCGTCAGGGCTATTATTCGGCGGTTCTCTCCACCGCCAAGGCCAATATGAGCGCGGATGAATGGGGCTACTGGATGGAAGGCAAAGCCGCCATCAATGACATCAAGGCGCCGGACGGCACGGTGCTTGAAAAGGCTGGCGCAACCCGCGACGGCGGCTCCTATGACGACCGCATGGGCAATGTTGCCTGCTGGAACGCCGTCATGGATGAAAATGACTATATGGTCCGCAAATGGAATGAATTCATCGCGGCTTAAGTCTTATACACCTCTCTCCTCATCCTGAGCGTGTCGAAGGATGAGGGGAGAGGAAAGTCAGAGCATTTAACGCAGACGTCATACGCGGGCTTGACCCGCGTATCCGCGTCAAGGGCTGAATTCGTCTTTGGGTTGATCCAAAACTCGGCCATGACGGCACATCACCACCGCGCAAAGGCACATCAATGGCTGCACAATCCCGCTTTTCCACTCTCGTCGCATGGCTGCAGGCCGGGCCGATGATGCTGGTGTTTCTGGTGTTTTTTCTGCTGCCGCTGGCCTTTGTCATCATCGTCAGCTTCTGGGATTATAATGACTATGAGATGATCCCCACCTTCACCACGCGGGGCTATACGGAGACATTCGAAGGCTGTCTGGCGCAGCTGCCTGACATGTGCACCATTTTCAAAACCTATCTGTCAACGCTGAAATTCTGCTTTCTGGTGTGGAGCATCACGCTGCTGATTGGCTTCACCATTGCCTATTTTCTGGCCTTTCACATCAAATCCAAGCAATGGCAGATTATCCTCTCGCTGCTCTGCACCATTCCCTTCTGGACATCGAACGTCATCCGCATGATTGCGTGGATTCCGCTGCTGGGGCGCAATGGTCTGGTCAATACCTTTCTGCAAGGCACCGGCCTCACCCATGAGCCGCAGGAATGGCTGCTGTTTTCTCAATTTTCGGTTGTGCTGGCGCTGGTGCATCTCTTCACCTTTTTCATGGTGGTGCCGATTTTCAATTCGATGATCCGCATTGATAAAGCCCTGGTCGAGGCGGCCTATGATGCGGGGGCCTCGGGCTGGCAGACCCTGACCAATGTGATTATTCCACTGGCCAAACCCGGCATTGTGATCGGTTCGATTTTCGTCATCACCATTGTCATGGGCGATTTTGTCACTATCGGCGTGATGGGCGGCCAGCAGATCGCCTCGGCGGGCAAAATCATTCAAACACGGCTGGACGCGCTGCAATTTCCCGCCGCGGCCGCCAATTCAGTGATTTTGCTGGGCATTACCTTTCTCATCATCGCCATGCTGACCAAGCTGGTGGATGTGCGCAAAGAATTGTGAGTTTGCCATGAACGAGACCCGCTCCAAATCTTTTTACATTCTCGCCGCCTTTTTCGGCCTCTATGTGCTGTTTCTATATGGGCCGATGCTGGCCATTTTTGTGCTGTCCTTTCAGGGGCCGCAGGGTGGCCTCACCTTTCCGATGAATGGATTTTCATTACATTGGTTTAACAAGCTGATTGAAGGCAATGGCATTGTTGACCTTGGCGCGGCCTTTACCCGCTCGCTTGAGCTTGGCCTCACCGTCATGGTGCTGACCGTGGTGATTTCAGTTTCAGCAGGCATGGCCTTCCGCAAGCGGTTCACAGGTTCGGATTTCGTCTTTTTCACCGCCATTGCCAGCCTGATTGTGCCCTCGCTCATCACCTCGCTGGGCATTGCGCTGGAATTTCGCGTGCTGGACGATCTTGTGCATTATATTGGCCCGAAAATCGGCCTTGGCGACTGGGCCGACAGCTGGACGACAGGCATGGGGCTGTTTTCTTCCGGATTAGGCGCGCATCTCACCTGGACGCTGCCTTTTGGCCTGCTGATCATGTTTGCCATTTTTAACCGCTTTGACCCGCGTCTGGAGGAGGCGGCGCGCGATCTGGGCGCAACCCCCTGGCAGACCTTCCGTTTTGTGGTGCTGCCCATCATTCTGCCGTCGGTCATCGGCATTGGCCTGTTTGGCTTCACCCTCTCATGGGATGAGCTGGCGCGCTCAAGCCAGGCCATTGGCGCGGTCAATACATTGCCGCTGGAATTGCAGGGCCTGACCACCACTGTCACCAAGCCGGATATTTATGCGCTGGGCACGGTGATTTCGGCGGTGTCCTTCACGGTGATTTTCGCGGCGCTGTTCACAATCAATTATCTGCAAAAGCGGCAGGCGGCGCATGGCTCGGATGCAGGCAAGGGCATGGTATGAAAATTCACATCGTCAATCCCAACACTACGCGGGCCTTCACACAAAAAATCGCCAGAGCGGCGCGCGCCATTGCCGCGCAGGGCACCGAAATTTTCGCCACGCAGCCCGATTTTGGCCCCGTCTCGATTGAAGGCTATTATGACGAAGCCTTTGCAGTGCCCGGCATGTTGGCCCGCATCCGCGAGGCGGACGCGCAAGGCGCACAGGGCCATATCATCGCCTGTTTTGATGATACCGGCTTGGAGGCTGCACGCGCCATTGCCAAAGCGCCGGTGATCGGCATTGGCGAGGCTGGATTTCATATGGCAACCTTTGTCGCTACACATTTTTCGGTGGTCACCACGCTGGCTCTGTCCATCATCCCGATAGAACATAACATCCGCCGTTATGGGCTGGAGCGCCGCTGCGGCTCGGTGCGCGCGGCAGGTGTGCCCGTATTGGCGCTGGAAGAGCGTAATGAGGCCGCGCTTGACCTGATTTCGCGCGAAATGATCGCCGCCATCGCGCAAGAGCGCGCCGAGGCCATTGTGCTGGGCTGTGCGGGCATGGCGGATCTCGCCGCTGAATTTGCGCAAAAGCATGGCCTGCCGGTCATTGATGGTGTGTCAGCGGCGGTGACCCTGATGGAAGGCTGCATCCGCATGGGGCTGAAAACATCGCGGCTGGGGGCCTATCAACCCTCTCCTGCCAAAACCTATAGCGGCATTTTTTCAGGCTTTTCGCTGCTCTGAACCCGATAAAACGTGACATGAGGCCCCTGCCCGCGCTAATTTGCGCGCCTATCCGCAGGGGAGCGAAACATGAATCAGCGTGTGAACTGGGGCGTTATTTCCACCGCCAATATCGGCTGGAAAAAGGTCATTCCGGCCATGATAAAGGGCAGCAATATCAACATCATGGCCGTAGCCTCGCGGGATATGGCCCAGGCACAGGCCATGGCGCAGGACTTAAATATCGCCAAAGCCTATGGCTCCTATGAGGCCATGCTGGCCGACCCCGACATTGAGGCCGTCTATAATCCGCTGCCCAACCACTTGCATGTGCCGCTGACCCTTGCGGCGCTGGAGGCGGGCAAGCATGTGCTGTGCGAAAAGCCCATCGCCCTCACCGCTATGGAGGCGGCCCGCCTGCGCGACGCGGCGCAGAAATCCGGCAAGCTGGTGGCCGAAGCCTTCATGGTGCGTCATCACCCGCAATGGCAGCGGGCGCGGGCTTTGGTCAAGAGCGGCGCGATTGGCGAGGTGCGCGCCATCCAGACCTTTTTTTCCTATTTCAACAATGACCCTGCCAATGTGCGCAATCAGGCGGATATTGGCGGCGGCGGCCTGTATGACATTGGCTGTTATGCCATCACCACCGCCCGTTATATTTTTGGCAGCGAGCCGGAGCGCGTGATTGCCGCCACTGAACATGATCCCGATTTTCATACAGACCGGCTCACCAGCGGCATGATGGATTTTGGCGCGGGCCGCCACCTGACCTTTACCGTCTCCACCCAGCTTGTGCCCTATCAGCGTGTGCAGATTTGCGGCACGAAGGGGCGGATTGAAGTGCAGATTCCCTTCAATGCACCGGCAAACGGCGAAACCCGCCTGCTGATCGACACCGGTGCCGACCTTGCTGGCAGCAGCATCACAACCGAAACCCTGCCCGCCTGCGACCAATATACCTTGCAGGGCGAGGCCTTTTCCCGCGCGGTGCGGGGGCAGGCGCCGCTTGAGTATGACCTGGAGGATGCCATTCTCAACATGCGGATCATTGACGCGCTGTTTCGTTCAACCCATTCCAACCATTGGGAAAAGCCATGACACAACAGCGCTATGCCCGCATTCTGACCATTGCGGGTTCGGATTCGGGCGGCGGCGCCGGTATTCAGGCCGATCTCAAAACCTTTGTCGCGCTGGGCTGTTTTGGCATGAGCGCCATCACCGCCATCACGGCACAAAATACAATGGGCGTCACCGCCATTCACGGGCTGCCGCCTGAAATGGTCGGCGCGCAGATTGATGCGGTGTTTGAGGATATTGGTGTGGATGCGGTCAAAATCGGCATGTTGCACGCGCCCGATCTGGTACGGATGGTGGCGGCCAGATTGCGGCACTGGCAGCCCAGAACCATTATTCTTGACCCCGTGATGGTGGCCACCAGCGGCGCGCGGCTGATCGAACCGGACACCATTGCCATTCTGATCCAAGAGCTGTTTCCCCTCGCCAGTCTGGTCACACCCAACCTTGACGAACTGGTGCTGCTGCAGGGCGGCGCACCCATTTCCACAGTGGACGAAATGAAGGGCGCAGCCCACAGCTTGCTGGGCAAGGGCTGCACGGCGGTGCTCGCCAAGGGCGGCCATTTAACAGGCGCGGTGCTCACCGACCTTTATGTGACCGCAAACAGCACCATCCGTATGGATGCCGCGCGTATTGAATCCCATAATCTGCATGGCACCGGCTGCACATTGTCCTCGGCCATTGCCGCATTTTGCGGCCTCGGCCTGCCGCTGGAAGAGGCTATTGTTCAGGCGCGCGCCTTTATCACCCGCGCCATTGCGGACGGGGCGGATGTCACCACCGGCAAGGGCCACGGCCCGCTCAATCACGGCTTCGCGCCCTTGCCCATGCGTAAATTCAACATCTAGTCGCGGATGATTTTGCGCAAAACCATATATAAAGCGTAAGAAACAAGGGCGCTGGGCAGGCTTGAGCCAAGGCTGGCGCCATAGGGAGCCAAGGTTTGCGGCAGTTGCAGCCCCGAGATGGCCTGCACACTGGCAAAGCCGCCCAAGGCTTCATACAGCACAAACCCTGCCAGCCATGCGAGAATTGCGGGCCAGACGAAGGCTTTTTCGGCCCCGCCCTTCTGCACCTGAAAATAGGCACCAATCACCACAAACAAAGGTAGAAACACCGCGCCAATCAAATAGAGAAAATCCTGATATTTGGTGAGAAAATCCGCAAAATTGGCAACAGGCAGCACCAGCGCCAAAACTGTGGCCAGCACAGCCAGCAATGGCCCGAGCTGACGCACCGCAATCTGCGGCACAAGACTATGGCCGGACACAGATGCCGAATAGAGATCGGAATAGCCATTGTCCATCTCATCAATCAGAATCAGGGCCAAAGCGCCCACACCCACCGGCAGCAGAATGATGGCCGCCATGATTTCCGACCCCGGATTTAATGCGGCGAGCACCACGCCCAGCGCAAAGCACCAGCCATTAGCCAGACCATAGCCCAGCGCTGTGCCGGCAAAGGCGCGGTTCGGCACCCTGGCGTAGCGGGTATAATCAGCCACCAGCGGCAGCCATGAAATCGGCATGGCGATCACAAGATCAACCGCCGCCGCAAAGCTGATGCTGCCATCGCCCGCCTTCAAAACAGAGTCCCAACCCGCCGAAAAGCCCGCACGCAGCGTTTGAAGGGTCAGCCAGAACAGCGCCACACCCATAAGGCTCACGCCAATGCCGCGAATGAAGCGGCGCACAAAACCGGTCATGGCCAGCGCCAGCAAACCCGCCAGCACAAGGCCAACCAGAACAGTGAGCGCCGCCACCGGCACATTGGCCCCGAAAGAGCCCAGCACCAGCCCCAGACCATCGCGCATGACAATAATTTCAAACAAGGCCCAGCCGATCAGCTGCGCAATGTTCAGCGCCACCGGCAACCAGGAGAGGCCGCGCCCAAGGCTAGGGCGGATAAGGCCCGCGCTGGACAGGCCGGTTCTGGCCCCAATATGGCCAATATACCCCAATAAAGCCGCGCCCAGCACAGAGCCAATAGCAATCGCGGCAAAGGCCTGCGGCAGGCTGAGCGCGGGCAGCAAGGAGGCCCCCGCCATCATCACCAAAAGGCCGACGCCAAGGCTGCCCCACAGGCTGAAATAATCGGCAAACTGCAGCACGCGCTCGCCTGGCTGCACCGGATTGAGAGATTGGTTGAATTTTAACATGTGCACATCCTTAATGTTCAGGATGCAAGCACAGGAAATCGCAAAGATGAGCGCTTCCCTCCGCTGGCATAACCCAGATCAGGTTCTACGGGTTAAGGGCTTTGCGCCCTCTCTCGGCCAGACCACTGGCACCCCGAGCGAGGCGGACATTTTCATTCTGTTGCGGGTTTGTCAAGCGCCGCCGTCTTTTCCGCATGGCGGAAGGCCCATCCGCTGGTCGTTCTTGAGTGGCGTGCGGTGGCATAGTATGAACAGCCACACCTAACACCTGTCCGGGAGAATGCGCATGGCCGATCTGATCAAATGTGTGGGTCTGAGCGTCGATCAAGAGCTCAAGACCTTTATTGAAACCGAAGCCCTGCCCGGCACCGGCATAGCCCCCGCGCAGTTCTGGGACGGGCTGAGCGCCACCATCAACACGCTCGCCCCGAAAAACCGCGCCCTTCTGGCCAAGCGCGACGATTTGCAGGCCAAAATCGACGCCTTCGAGCGCGACCATCGCGGCAAGCCCCGCGATCCGGCCAAAATTCGGGAATTCCTCACCTCCATCGGCTATCTGGTACCCGAAGGGCCGGACTTTACCATCGACACCGCCAATACCGATGATGAAATTGCCAAAGTGGGCGGCCCGCAGCTTGTTGTGCCGGTGATGAACGCCCGCTATGCGCTCAATGCCGCCAATGCCCGCTGGGGTTCGCTTTATGATGCGCTCTATGGCACCGATGCCATTCCGGGGCCGCATAAGCCGGGCTATGATGCGGAACGCGGCGCAAAGGTCATTGACTGGGCGCGCGGTTTTCTCGATTCCATCGCGCCGCTCACCCATGGCTCGCATAAGGATGCCCGCGCTTACCGGATCGACGCCGGCCAGCTGAATGTGGTGATGCAGGACACAAGCGCCAGTCTGGCGACCCCTGCGCTGTTCGTGGGCTGGCTGGGCCGTGCCGAGGCGCCCAGCTCTGTTCTGCTGCGCCACAACGGCCTGCATGTCGAAATTGTTATTGATGCCACCTCCACCATCGGCAAGACTGACCCCGCTCATGTCTCGGATGTGCGGGTGGAAGCGGCCCTCACCGCCATTATGGACGGCGAGGATTCGGTGGCCGCAGTGGATGCCGCCGACAAGGTCGTGGTCTATCGTCACTGGCTGGGCCTGATGAAGGGCGACCTTGTGGACACCTTCGAGAAGGGGGGCAAGACCATGACCCGCCATCTCAATCCGGATCGGAGTTTCACCGCGCCCCATGGCGGCACGCTTCAGGTCAAGGGCCGAGCCCTGATGCTCAGCCGCAATGTCGGCCACCTGATGACCACCCCCGCCGCCTATGATGAATTGGGCCATGAGGTGCCGGAGGGTATTCTGGACGCCTTCATCTCCAGCACCATCGCGCTGCATGACCTGAAAAAGCCTGCGGATTCACGGCTGCGCAATTCGGTCAAGGGTTCGATCTATATCGTCAAGCCGAAGATGCACGGGCCGGAGGAAGTGGCCTTTGCCTGCGAGATTTTCAGCCATGTGGAGGCCGCGCTCGGTCTGCCGGCCAACACCATAAAAGTTGGTATTATGGATGAGGAGCGTCGCACCTCGGCCAACCTTAAAGAATGTATCCGCGCCGCCAAATCACGGGTCTTCTTCATCAATACCGGCTTTCTCGACCGCACGGGCGATGAATTCCACACCTCGATGGAAGCGGGGCCAATGGTGCGCAAGGCCGCCGTCAAGGCCGCCGAATGGATCAAAACCTATGAGGAGCGCAATGTCGCCATTGGTCTGGCCTGCGGCCTCAAGGGCAAAGCGCAAATCGGCAAGGGCATGTGGGCCATGCCCGACCTGATGGCCGATATGCTGGCGCAGAAGGGCGCGCATCTTGATGCCGGCGCGAACACCTCATGGGTGCCCTCCCCCACCGCCGCCATTCTGCATGTGACGCATTATCACAAAACCGACGTCACCGCCCGCCAGCAGGCGCTGAGTGGCCGTCCCGTGCCCTCGCTCGACTCGCTGCTTACCCCGCCGCTGGCGCGCGACATCAACTGGACACCGGAAGACATTCGTCAGGAGCTCGACAATAATGCACAGGGCATTTTGGGCTATGTGGTGCGCTGGATTGATCAGGGCGTCGGCTGTTCAAAGGTGCCGGATATTTATGATGTGGCCCTGATGGAAGACCGCGCCACCTGCCGCATTTCCAGCCAGCATATGGCCAACTGGCTGCATCATGGCGTGGTTTCGGAAGCGGAAGCCATGGAAGCGATGAAGCGCATGGCCGCTGTGGTGGACCGCCAAAACGCTCATGACCCGCTTTATGAACCTATGGCCCCCGCATTTGACGGCATTGCCTTTCAGGCCGCCTGTGATCTGGTGTTCAAGGGGCGTGAACAGCCCTCCGGCTATACCGAGCCGGTGCTGCACAAGCGCCGTCTGGAGAAAAAGGCGGCAGGGTAAGGGCCGCCCCGTCATTTGCAAAATAAAGCGCGTCATACGCGGACGTGGTCCGCGTATCCACTCTCCCCGTCACCCTGAGGAGCGAAAAGCGCGTCTCGAAGGGTGGGAGTGGGTTAAAGTGAGGGCTTTAAACTGCACAGTCAAAACACCCCCTCACCCCAGCCCTCTCCCCGCTCGCGAGGCGAGGGAGATGGGCATCTTCAACGAAAAATTCCAAATAACTCCATCCTAATTCAGTTATTTAACTTCAAAAAGTATGAGCTCTTTTCGAGTAATGATCCATGTCGTACTATTATTATTACGGTCACCCGCATAGAGTTTTGAGCGATTTTTGCGTATAATTGGCTTGTATGGATCGCCAGAATCAATAAAATTTATGCGTGTACCATTTTCTTTAAAAGCAACAATCCAGTGAAGTGAAGGACTGGTTAAACCCAGAATCATACAGCGGGCATCTGGATGTTCAAGGAACATCTGGTCAAATTCTTTCCAGTATTCTTTATTATTTTTCGGTGCCTCTTTGTCAAATGGATAAGTGACTCTGACTTTCTTAGCCTCTGGACACTTTAAAAGACATTTTTTTATCATTTTTTTCAAATCATTAAAAGTTGTTCCTTTCCATAAAATTTTTGGCCATCTACGTATAGCTACACCATTACAAGCCTTTTCAAAAATATCCGGAGCATCCTTAACTCCGCAATGTTCAAAAGCATTTACGATCGCATATGGCCCACAAAGACCATCAAGTTTACCTTGGTGATGAGACATATATTTTCCTTTATTATAAAATTCTGCATTAACATTAAATTAATATTTAAATTAATTTAAAATTTTAATAAAGAAATTTATTCAGATTAAAATGGAAAATTTAAATAATCTCAATTCCTATCTCTGATATAGATAGAATCGCCGAAGCTCTCATCTGGGCCAAGGCTAACCAGCCTCTCTTGGTGCAAAGATGGAAAGAGTTGAACGAAAGGGTCTGAACATGCCAAAAAAGACTTTGCCGCGTCTTCTCTCCGTTCAGCCAACAGGCCAACCGCTCACCCTGCATCTGCGTTGGGACAATGGCCTGGACACAAATGTTGATCTCTCCAATTTCATCGACCAATTCAAGCTCTACCAACCGCTGCGTCTGTCTCCCGCGCTTTTCGAGAGCGTGCGCTTAGGCGATTACGGCACTGATATTGTATGGACGCCGGATATGGATATGTCTGCCGACAGCCTGTGGCGGCTGACACAGGAGCAAAGCGGCCAAACCATGTCAACAGCCGCCTTCAAGCTCTGGCGCATTCAACAAGACTATACACTGGATGCGGCGGCTCAGGCGCTTGGCCTCAGCCGTCGGATGGTTGCTTATTATGAAGACGGAACAAAGCCCATCCCGCGCGTGGTGGCTTTGGCAACCCGCGCCTTGCAACGCGCCTAAACAATCCCCGCGCTTGTTCCCGCAACAGCCGGGCGCTCATGGGCCTTGTGGTTGCGGTAGCCGGAGAGGCGATAGGTGTGCAGGGGGTCAATCGCCCCGCCGCTGCGGGCGCGCGCCATAGCTAAAAGGGGCGAAACATCGGTCAGAAATGCCTTTTTCAGCTCCAGATGCGCGGCCAGCGCGTCATTGGCGCCCTGCGCCGCCGCAAGCGCCAGCCGGTCCACCAGCAAGGCCTGCGCATAGGCACGCTGCACCTCTATGGCCGATTGCATCAGGCTTTCAATGGGATCGGTGACATTATGGCTCTGGTCAAGCATATAGGCGGGGTGAAAGCCTTTGGCCTTGCGGTGTGCGGCATCCACCAGCTCATTAAACACCAGAAACAAGCGGAACGGCTCAACCGAACCGGCATCGAGATCATCATCGCCATATTTGGAATCGTTGAAGTGGAAACCGGCCAGCTTTTCAAAGCGCACCAGCCGCGCCACAATCTGCTCAATATTGACATTGGGCGCATGGTGGCCCAGATCGACCAGACATTTGGCCTTTGGGCCCAACTCCTGCGCCGCCAGAAGACTGGAACCCCAGTCGGCAATCACCGTCGAATAAAACGCCGGTTCAAACATTTTATGCTCTAAAAACACCTGCCAATCCTCCGGCAGTCCGGCATAAACCTCATGCATCGCCTCCAGATAGCGGTCAAAGGCCTTGGTCAGATGGCTCTGGCCGGCAAAATTCGAGCCATCCCCCACCCAAACCGTCAAAGCCTTGGAGCCAAGCTGCTGGCCCAGCGCGATACACTCCAGATTATGCGCCACCGCCTGCGCCCGCGTGGCAGCATCAGCATTGGAGAGCGAACCAAATTTATAGGAATGTGCCTGCCCCGGCTGATCCTGAAACGTATTGGAATTGACCGCATCAAAGCCAAGCCCCTTGGCCGCTGCGATTTCTTTCAACGCGGCGACATCCGTCACCTTATCCCAGGGAAAATGCAGCGAGATGGTGGGCGTGGCGCGGGTGAGCTGCTGAATCGTGCCGCAATCCTCGAGCTTATCGAAAATATGGCGGGGCTCGCCGCGCCCGGGAAAACGGGCAAAACGGGTGCCGCCGGTGCCCACGCCCCAGGAGGGCAGCGCCACCCCAAAGGCCGCCACCTGCGCCACAATCTCCTCCGCATTGAGATTACGCCGCTCCAACTGGCGCGACAGCGCGGCAAAGTCCTCATCCAGCGCGCTGTGCGCCTTGGCATTCTGCTCTAAAATGAACGCATTTTCGATTAAATAGGTCATAGGAGCACCTTTGAAAAAGATTTGCCCTCATCGCAAGTTCCCTCTCCCTGTGGGAGAGGGTGAGGGTGAGGGTAAATAACAATCATCACCCTCATCCTTCGAGAGCCTCAGGATGAGGGAGAAGGTTGGAATAGGCATCACCGCGTGAAGGACTGGGCGTTGCCCGCATCCACATTGAGAATATTGCCGGTGGATTTGGCCGACGCATCCGAGGCGAAGAAATAAATGCCTTCAGCAATATCCTCCGGCAGCACCGACAGTTTCAGCAGCGAGCGCTGGCGATAGACCTCCTCAAGATTATCCTCTGTCACCTTGTTGGAGGCCGCGCGCTGCTGGCGCCATTCCCCCTGCCAGATTTTGGAGCCGCGCAGCACCGCATCGGGATTGACCGTATTGACGCGGATGCCCTGCGCCGCACCCTCCAGCGCCAAGCAGCGCGCCAGATGAACCTCGGCGGCTTTGGCCGTGCAATAGGCCGAGGCGCCGGGCGAGGCGGCAAGGCCGTTTTTCGAGGCGACAAACACCAGATTTCCACCCGATTTCTGCTGTAAAAACAAACGGAAAGCCGCACGGGACACCAGAAAATAACCGGTAGCGAGAATGTCAATATTCTTCTGCCACACCGCCAAAGTTGTATGCTCAATGGGCGAGGCGGAAGCTATGCCGGCATTGGAAACCACAATATCCAGCCCGCCAAAGGCCAGAACCGCCTCATGAAACGAACGCGCGACCGCATCTTCCTGCGTCACATCCAGCAGGCTGGCACGCACATTGTCCCTGCCGAATTTTTTGGCGAAGGCCGCCACAGCCTCCTCCAGCGCGGCGGCGTCAATATCCGCCAGCACAACGCAGGCCCCTTCCGACAACAGCCGCGCGGCGGTGGCCTGACCAATGCCCCCGGCCCCGCCGGTGATATAGGCCACCCGCCCCGCCAAGGATTTGGGCTTGGGCATACGGGAGAGCTTGGCTTCTTCGAGGAGCCAATATTCAATGTCAAAGGCTTCCTGCTCGGGCAGGCCGACATATTCGGACACGCCGGAGGCACCGCGCATCACATTGATGGCATTGATGTAAAATTCCGAGGCAATGCGCGCGGTGGATTTGTCCTTGGCGAAGGACAACATGCCCACACCCGGCACCAGATAAATCACCGCATTCGGGTCGCGGATGGCGGGGGAATTGTCATGCTTGCAGCGATTGTAATAAGCGGCATAACCGGCGGCATAGTCCGCCACCAGAGTGTCCAGCTGGCGCAAAACCGCTTCGACATCGCCGACGGCGGGGTCAAAGGGCAAAACCAGCGGGCAAATTTTCGTGCGCAGAAAATGGTCGGGACAGGACGTGCCCAGCGGGGCCAGCGCGTGCGAATTAACAAATTCCAGCACCTCGGGCGCATCGGTAAAATGGCCGACCTTGCGCTCATGGGTGGAAATTTTGCCACGAATGGCGGGCAGCAACTGGCTGGCCACATGCGCGCGGGCGGCGGCATCGAGTGCGGCCACTTTCGCGCCGCCAAAACTTGGCCGCTTTTCATGGGCGGCCAGCCAGTCCGCCGCCTTCTGAATGATGCGCAGCGTCATTTCATAACAGGCTTTCGACGTGTCGCCCCAAGTGAACAAGCCATGCCCGCCCAGCACAACGCCGACATATTCGGGATGCGCCGCCGCCATTTCGCCCAGCTTCAGGCCCAGATCAAAGCCCGGGCGCTGCCAGGGCAGAAAGCCGATCTCGCCGCCATAGATGATTTTGGTCAAATCTTCGGCATTTTTTGAGGCGGCAATGGCAATCACCGCATCGGCATGGACATGGTCCACATGTTTATGCGGCACAAAGCCATGCAGCGCCGTATCAATCGAGGTGGCGCGCGGATTAAGATTGAAGGTGCAATGGTTGAACAGGCCAACCATCTCATCCTCATGCGCCAGACCGCGGTAAATGCCCTTCAGACTGTTGAGCTTGTCCATATAAAGCGTTGAAAAACCGTCGAGTTTCATCGAGCCAATATCGCCGCCCGACCCCTTGACCCAGAGCACCTCGACGCTCTGCCCACTCAGCGGGTCTTTCATATTCACTTTGGCCGAAGTATTGCCGCCGCCAAAATTGGTGATGCGCAGGTCACTCCCCAGCAAATTCGAGCGATAGAGCAGCAGCCCCGGCTCGTCGAGTGTGGCGGCAACGGCATCTTGCCAGAGATTGGGGATCTGTATGGACGACATCGGATATATACTCCTGATAAGCACCCCGACCATAAAAGCGCAAATAATCATCGTCAATCATTTTCAATCATATTGCGTCGCAATATTTATGATGCAGCGCAGTATAATTTAATTTTTACAATGGTTATTGACATAAATGATTTATTTTGATTATTTTTGATCATTCAAGGAAAGTTCTCATGCACGAACGGGAAAGATGGCAGATTATTCAGGCCCTGCTGCACGAACGCAGTCTGGTGCAGGTGATCGACGTGTGCGAGGCCACGGGCGCCTCGCCCGCCTCGGTGCGGCGCGATTTTGCCAAGCTGGCCGAGCAGGGTCTGGGCCGGCGCATTCATGGCGGGCTGGAGCTAATCAAAAGCCCGGCCAATATCAATGGCGACACCACAGCGCTGGCCACCCGCTCCTTTGATGCCAGCCAGTCCCATAATATTGCCGCCAAAAAGGCCATTGCCAAAGCTGCCGTTGATTTATGCGAGGACGGCGAGGCCATCATCATCAATGGCGGCACCACCACCTATCAGATGGGCGAATTCTTACGCGACCGGCGCCTCAAAATTCTGACCAATTCCTATCTTCTGGCCGAAATGCTGATCCACACCAGCCAGTGCCGCGTGGCCTTGCCCGGCGGCGAGGTCTACCGCGAGCAAAAGCTGATCGTCTCGCCCTTTGATGATGATGCCATCCAGCATTATTCCGCCAGCCGGATGTTTATGAGCGCCATTTCCATCGGGCCGCTGGGGCTGGTCGAGGGCGACCCGCTGATCGCGCGTGCCGAAACCAAATTGCTGAAACGTGCGGACAAGCTCTATGTGCTGGCCGACGGCTCGAAATTCGACACGCGCGGCTCACTGGTGGTGTGCCCGCTCAGCCGCATTGACACGGTGATCACCGACCCCTCCGCCCCGCCGGAAGCGCTGGATATGCTGGCGCAGGCGGGCGTGCGGGTGATGATAGTCGAAGCTATACCGGAATTCGTAGGAGCCACAACCGCGGCATAGTGCCAAAGCACAGGCTCAAAACGAGAAAACCCGCAATTCAGCGGGAGATAAAAGGGAGAGAACCATGTTTTCACGTCGTAAGATTGTTCAACTGCTGGGGGCAACCGCATTGGCTGCCGGCATGATGACCCCGGCCTTTGCTGCGGACAAGGTGCGTATCGCGCTGGTGGTCAAGGCGCTGGGCATAGGCTTTTTTGATGCCGTGCGCGATGGCGGCATGGAAGCGGCCAAGGAACTCGGCAATGTCGAGGTGATCTACACCGGCCCGACCAAAACCACCGCCGAGGAACAGATTGCGGTGATTGACTCGCTCATCGCCCAGAAGGTCGATGCCATTGCCATTTCCGCCAATGACACCGACGCGCTGGTGCCCGTGTGCAAAAAAGCCATGGCGCGCGGCATCAAGGTGATTTCCTTCGATTCGGGCATCGCCAAGGATGGCCGCATCATGCACCTCAACCCCTCCAACAACACGCTCATCGGCTCCAAACTGGTGCAGATGATGGCCAAAACCCTGCATAATGAAGGCGATGTCGCCATTCTTTCCGCCACATCCACCGCGACCAACCAGAATATCTGGATCGAGGAAATGAAGAAGGAATGGGCCAAGCCGGATTATGCCAAGATGAAGCTGGTCACCACCGTTTATGGCGATGACGTGGCCGATAAATCCTATCGCGAGACGCAGGGCCTGATCAAAGCCTATCCGAACCTCAAGGGCATTATTGCCCCGACCTCGGTGGGTATTGTGGCTGCGGCCAAGGCAGTGGCCGATGCGGGCCTGACCGGCAAGGTCTATGTCACCGGCCTGGGCCTGCCCTCGGAAATGAAGGGCGCGGTGCTGGCAGGCGCAACCGATACATTCGCCATCTGGAACCCGATTGACCTTGGCTATTCCGCCATCACCATTGCCGCGCAGATTCAGTCCGGCAAGGCCACAGGCGCGCCGGGCACCACCATCCATGCGGGCCGCATGGGCGACATCAAGATCGGCGAGGACGGCTCGGCCGCTATGGCAGACCCCTTCACCTTCGACAAATCAAACATCGAGAAATTCGCCAAGATTTTCTGATCGTTTGAACAGATACGATCAAGCACTCTCCCCCATCCTGCGAAGGATGGGGGGGAGGACTATGTGAGGGTTGTAATCGTCATAAGCCAAGCGTAAGCGAATCCATCCATTCACGTCTATGGATTGCGTTCGTCGGCTTCGCCTCCTCGCAATGACGGCGCTTCTTCCCCATTTTACACGTCAGACCCAAGCCATGATTGCCGCATGACCATTGCCGTTGAACCACCGCCCATTCTCGAACTTGCGCATATGTCCAAGCGTTTCCCCGGTGTGCGGGCGCTGCATGACGTGCGCCTGAACCTGCGCCCGGGCGAGGTCATGGCCTTGCTCGGTGAAAATGGCGCCGGCAAATCAACCTTGGTCAAAATTCTCACCGGCATTTACACGCCGGACAGCGGCACGCTTCATGTCGAAGGCCAGCCGCGCAGCTTTTCCAGCCCCACCGACGCATGGGCCGCAGGCATCACCGCCATTCATCAGGAAACCGTGATGTTTGACGAACTCAGCGTCACCGAAAATATTTTCATGGGCCATATGCCCACACGTCTGGGCCGAATTGACTGGTCAAAAATGTATGAGGAGGCCGCCGCATTGCTGGCCCGCCTTGACGCTGATTTTTCGCCGCACACCTTGCTCAAACGCCTTGGTGTTGCACAGAAACATCTGGTCGAGATTGCCCGCGCCCTGTCGCATGATGCGCGCATCATCATCATGGATGAACCCACCGCCGCACTTTCCAGCCGCGAGATCGAGGACCTGTTCCGCATCATCGAACAGCTTAAAGCGCAGGGCCGCGCCATTCTGTTCATTTCGCATAAATTTGACGAAATTTTCCGCATTGCCGACCGCTGGACCTGCCTGCGCGACGGCGAATATGTGGGAGAGGGACAGATCAGCGCTGTCACCACCGCCGATCTGGTGAAATTGATGGTGGGCCGCTCAATCGAGCATGTATTTCCCAAGCGCGAGGTCGCTATGGGCGATGTGGTGCTGGAGGTGGAGGATCTCGCCAATCCCACCGAATTTGACGGGGCCAGCTTCAGCCTGCGGGCGGGCGAAATTCTGGGCCTTTATGGGCTGGTGGGGGCGGGCCGCTCCGAGCTGATGCAGGCACTGTTCGGCCTGACGCCCATCACGCGCGGCAGCATCAAAGTGCATGGCAAACCCATTGCCTTATCCTCCCCTTCGGACGCGATTGCGGCTGGCATTGCCTATGTGCCGGAGGACAGGCAGGTGCAGGGCACGTTCCAGCCTTTTGGCCTGCGTGAAAACACCACCCTTGCCAGTCTGGCGCAGCACGCCACGCATGGCATCATTTCCTATGCGGCGGAACTGGCCACCACGAAAAAGCTCGGACAGCGCCTGTCCGTCAAGGCGGCAAGCTGGGAGCAGCGCCTTGGCGAACTTTCGGGCGGCAACCAGCAAAAGGTGGTGATTGCCAAATGGCTGGCGACATCGCCGCATATTCTCATTCTCGATGAGCCAACCAAAGGCATTGATATTGGCTCGAAGGCCGCTGTGCATGAATTTATGGGCGAACTGGCGGCACAGGGCCTCGCTATTATTCTGGTGTCGTCCGAATTGCCGGAAGTGATGGGCATGGCCGATTCCATTCAGGTGATGCACGCGGGACGGTTTGTGCGGCGCTTTTCCCGCGCGGAGGCCACGCCGGAAGCCATCGTCAGTGCCGCCAGCGGCGAACATTCAGCCCATGAGGCGCACCCATGACCCGTGTTTTTGCCACACGCGAGCTTCTGCTTGGTCTGATCGTCGCCGCGCTGATGGTAACTGTCGGACTGCGCGCGCCGGTGTTCCTCACCCCCGCCAGCCTGCTGAATATCCTCACCGACACCAGCTTTCTGTTCATGCTGACTCTCGCACAAATGGCGGTGATTTTGACGCGGGGCATTGATCTTTCAGTCGCGGCCAATCTGGCCCTCACCGGCATGATTGTGGCCCTGACCTCGCGCGCCCTGCCCGGCCTGCCCTTGCTGGGCATTATGACGCTGGCCGTGGGGGTGGGCAGCGTACTGGGCATGATCAACGGCACGCTCATTGCCTTTGTCGGCATTCCGCCGATTGTGGTGACACTGGGCACGCTGGCCGTGTTCCGCGGGCTGATTTTTCTGATTGCGGGCGGTGCATGGCTCACCTCGAAAGACATGAACGAGACCTTTCTGGCCTTTCCCCGCGCCACATGGCTCAATATTCCCAGCCTGATCTGGGTGGCGCTGATTGTTTCAACAGCACTATGGATGATGTTTCGCCACAGCCGGATCGGGCGCGGGCTTTATGCGGTGGGCGGCAATCCGGTGGCGGCGCGCTATTGCGGCATCAACATCGCCCGCCAGCAATTTTTTGTCTATACGTTGGCCGGGGCCATTTCGGGCCTCACCGGCTATCTCTGGGTGTCACGCTATGGCATTGCCTATACGGATATTGCGCAGGGCTATGAACTCACCATTATCGCGGCCTGCGTCATCGGCGGCGTGTCGATTGCGGGCGGCATAGGCTCGGTTTCCGGCGCCTTGCTGGGCGCGCTGTTTCTGGGCGTGATTGTCAATGCGCTGCCCGTGATTGATGTCTCGCCCTTCTGGCAGATGCTGATTTCCGGCGCGGTGATTCTCGCCGCTGTCATTGTCAATGCCCGGTCTGAAAAACCCCTCGGCAAGCTGATCCTGCGCGAGGCCAGACTGAAGGCCGCAGGGAGCGAAAAATGAGCCCGACACAGCGTTATCATGTGCTTGACCGCCCGCCCGCCAGCCTCTCCGGCTTTTTGCTGCGCTGGGAGGTGATCCTGGTCGGGCTTCTGCTGGTGGTGATTGCGGTTAACACCGCCATTTCGCCTTATTTTCTCGATATTTACAACCTTTCGGACGCAACCTTCAATTTTTCGGAAAAAGCCCTGCTGGCGCTGGCCATGGCGCTGCTGATCATCGCGCGCGAGATTGACCTCTCCGTCGCCGCCATTATCGCGGTCTGTTCACTGACCATGGGCCTTCTGGCCAAAGCGGGCTATGGCCCCGGGGCGCTGATGCTGGCCGGACTGGCGGTGGGGGCGGCCTGCGGCGCGGTGAATGGCGCACTGGTGACGCTGTTCAGCCTGCCCTCGATTGTGGTGACCATCGGCACTATGTCGCTGTTTCGCGGGCTGGCGCAGGTGGTGCTGGGCGATCAGGCTCTGACGAAATATCCGGCAGGATTTTCAGCGCTGGGGCAGGGCTATATTCTCAACTCTGTGCCGGTTCCCAATTCCTTTGTGATTTTTCTCGTTCTGGCGGCACTCTATGGCTTTGTGCTGCACCGCACCACGCTCGGGCGGCGGATTTTTGCCATTGGCCATAATCCCACGGCGGCGCGCTTTTCCGGCGTTCCTGTTAACCGGATACGCTTCGGCCTGTTTGTGCTGATCGGACTAATGGCGGGGCTGGCCGCCATTCTCCTCACCGGGCGCATCGGCTCCACCCGCCCCAATATTGCGCAGGGCTGGGAGCTTGAGGTTGTGACCATGGTCATTCTCGGCGGTGTCTCGATTGCGGGCGGGGCCGGCACCATTGCCGGTGTGGTGCTCTCGGTGCTGGTGCTGGGGCTGACCACCTTCGGCCTGTCGCTGATCAATGTGCCGGGCATTGTCATTTCCATTCTGACCGGCATTCTGCTGATTGTCGCCATTTCCGCACCAATCATCATCAAAACAATTAAAAGAGGCTGAAATGCAACGCTATGCCTTCAAAATGATGCTCAATCCGGGCATGGAAGCCGAATATAAGCGCCGCCATGATGAGATATGGCCGGAGCTTGTCACCCTGCTGCGCGCGGCGGGCATCACCAATTATTCCATCCATCTCGACACAGAAACCCATAGTCTCTTTGCCTATCTGGAGCGCCGCGCCGATCATACGATGGACGCCCTGCCCGATCACCCCGTCATGCGCCGCTGGTGGGACGCCATGAAAGACCTGATGCAGACTCACGCGGATGGTGCGCCCAAAGCCGTGCCGCTGCGCGAAGTGTTTTTCATGGCCTGACCTATGCCCACCATTGCTGTTCTTGATATTGGCAAAACCAACATAAAACTGGTGCTGTTTGACGCCAAAGGCCATGTTTTATGGCAAAAGGCACAGGCCAACAGGCCGCTGACCGATGGGCCATATCCCCATGCCGATGTGGAGGGCATCTGGGCCTTTGTGCTCGCCGCCTTGCGCGAGGCCCATGCGGCACATAAAATCGACGTGATTGTGCCCACCACCCATGGCGCCACCGGCGCTTTGGTGGATGAGGACGGCCTTGTTCTACCCATCATGGATTATGAATTCACCCGCCTGAATGAGATTGCGCCGCTCTATGCGCCGATGCGGCCCGGTTTTGCGCAAAGCTATTCGCCGGATCTGCCGACCGGCCTCAACCTGGGCCGCCAGCTGGCCTGGCAGGTCTGGCACCATGCGGAGGCCGCGGAACAGGCCCGCTATATGCTGACCTATCCGCAATATTGGCTCTGGCGGCTGACCGGCGCGCTCGCCTCAGAAATCACCTCGCTCGGCTGCCACACCGACCTCTGGCTGCCCAATGCGGGCCGCCCCTCAAGCCTTGCCGATGCGCTGGACCTCACGCGCCGAATGCCGCCGCTTGCCCCCGCATGGGCCGAAATGGGCTGGCTGAGGCCGGAAATTTGCCGTCTGACCGGCCTTGATGCTGTGCCGGTACTCTGCGGCATTCATGACTCCAATGCCGCGCTGCTGCCCTATCTGCTGACCCGAAAAGCGCCCTTTACCGTGCTCTCCACCGGCACATGGGTTGTCCTGATGGCGGTGGGCCATGCGCTGGATCATTTACACGCTGAAGATGATATGATGGCCAATATCGACGCCACCGGCCGCCCCACAGCCTGCGCCCGCTTTATGGGCGGGCGGGAATATGGCGAAATCAGCGGAGATTGCACCACAGAGCCCGATGCGCGCACAGCAGAAATCCTTATGGCACAAGGGGTGTTCGCTCTGCCCGCGTTCAGCCCGCATGGCGGGCCCTATGCCAGCCGCAAGGGCAGCATCACCGGCATCTTGCCTCCCGAAGCACGCTCCAGCCTCGCCACACTCTATTGCGCGCTGATGAGCGACCATATTTTGAGCAAAATGGGGGTCTGCACGGGCGACATCATCATTGATGGCAGCTTTGCCAGAAACGCATTGTTCTGCGGCCTGCTGGCGCAATTCAGGCCTGCACAAACCGTGCTCTGCGCGGCCGATCAGGCGGGTACAGCCCGCGGTGCGGCCATGCTGGTCCACTGGCCCAACAGCCGTTTCGAAGTGGAGATTGCCCCTGTGGCCGCGGCCAACCTTGCCGGACTGGCGGATTATCGCAGCGCATGGCTGGAAAAACTCGGGAGCGTCGCCTCAAGGGCTTAACGACCCTCACTTTAAATGCGGCAGGGCAGCTCTCGCCTGCCCTCACGCCAATTCGATCTGGACAATATCGTCGGCATCAAGCTGAAACGCCTGATAAATCAGCCTGTTGAGCTGTGATGTGTCCGGCTGGCCTGCAATCAGCCCATCCACAACCCGCTCAATCTCGGCATCCAGCGCGGCGCTGATGCGCGGAAAGGGCAGGCGCTCCAGATCACCGCGCAAAACCTTATGCGTTGAAAACAAACGGGAAAACATATATTGAAACACCCTGGAATTTAAAAACCCCAGCACCGTTTTAAGGCTCAGACCCGGCATATGCGGAATGAGAATATTCGCGCTGTTGAGGGTGAGGGTTTGCCGGTCGTCATAGGCAAAGACCAGCGTTTTCGAGATGAATTTATACACCAGCTTTTCACGCACACGATAAAACTCAGCTTTGGCGGCCTGCTGAAAGCGCTCCGGCTCATAGAGAATAAAGCTGCGCGGCGGCCCCAGACGAAAAGGCAGAATATCCCGCCCTTTGACTATAGCTTCACTCCCCGGCGCGGGCTGGTCTTTGACAAAGGCGGCATTATTGCCGGTGACAAGGCCAAGTGCCCACTCCGCATGACCTTTCAAGGTGATATACTCATGTTCAAACAGCTTTTTAAGCAGCCTGTCCTGCGCTTCTGTGGCCTGAATATCAAAGGCAAAATAATCATTGGCCAGAAACCGGCTCTGCTCAATGCTGTAAGCGGCCTTGACCCCTTCAATCACAACCCTTGCACCCGCCTGCGGCACAGCTTTCACCAGATCCATGCGGATGACGGGCGTAAAAACGCCGGAAAATACCCGCCCCAGTTTCACGATACGTTTGATCTGGGTTCGCCGCAAAATCAGCTCCCGCACATCGGCATGAAGCCGGATTTTCAATATGGATTCGGGCAGAATAAACGACAAAGACCCGCCCTCTTTCAGCATATCTATGGATTTTGCCAAAAACAGCGAAAAGGCCTCCTGTGAACGGATCGCAGAGCGCGCGGTGCGCATGGGTTTTGCGCGGGTATAGGTGCCCCAGGGCGGATTGGTGGCAATAAAATCCACCCCTTGCGGCAGGCCCGACAGCACCGGTGGCCATGCCCCCCCTTCCCCCGTGGCCAGCATGTCCATACATTCCACCTGCGGCCGGATATCCGCAAACGGAAAGGCCAGCAGCAGATTGATGCGGGCAATCCGCGTGGCCAGCGCATCAATGTCAAAACCGTAAAGTGCATTCAGCCCCAGCCCGAGAATGGCGGCGGCATTGAGCAGATATTGTCCTGTGCCGCAGCATGGATCGAGAAAGGATGAGGGCGCGCCCTGCGCGGTGCCCAATGCCGCCCGCACAATATCCACCGGGGTATAATAGGACCCTCTGGTGGACTTATCCCCTTCCATGCTCAAGGCCTGATACATCAAACCCAGAATATCGTCCCCCTCAATATCATGAAAACACTGATATAAATGTTCATAGAGAGAGAGGTTCACACCGGGGGCAAGGGCGGCGTGCCAGTCTTTCATTTCCTGTTCAACGGCGCGGCGGCGCCATGAATGAAACGATGTGATACGGGGTCCATCAGCGCCCTCGATCCGCACCACATCACCAGAGAGCTCCAACAAACGCATCGCAACACAAAACAGCACCGCCGTCATATCCAGGTCCGCCGCCCGCACAAGCGCAAGCACCCGCGCTGCCGCGCTGCGCCCCCCCGCCTGTGTCGTATATTCCGCCGGAATAAAGCGCAGGCGTGAGCTTGTTTTATTGGCGCGGGTGCGCAAACGCTCCACCTCGCCCGAAACAATGCGTGATTGAAGATCCAGAATGGTCTGCTCCTGAAACTGAACAGGACGATGGGCGGCGGGGGTCAGATGTCCGGCTTTTATCCAGTTGCGAACCGTGGCCTGCGACACACCCAGCATCAATGCGGCACGCCCAAGCGAAAGCAGCGCAGTCTCGGAGGCAGAGTCAACTGGGGTGTCTGAATGCGGCATTTGGATCCCATCGTTCTCTGCCCTGATTTTACGCCAGAGAGTTCGGATTGCCCATGAAAAAATAACCATAACGGCCGCAACAATGCGCATTTCAGGCGCCTTAAGCCGCATATGGTCAGCACAGCCCGCAAAGCTGCACAGACATGAGAGCGTAATCCCAAAAATAGACCGGATATTCAGCACCACGGCCTGAGTCGTCGCGCGCTTGGCCCTGCAATTAAATATTAATATGTTGCAGGTTAGATCACATTCTTTTAAAGTCAGACTGTTATAAGAATTTTTTTCAATCTGTCACATTTTGCTTATTTTATTGGATTTCACATGTTCAATTGGATCAATGGACGAGCACGTTCGGATAATGTGCAGCAGCTTGATAATCTGAGCAAGGCCCCTTCGAGCGTTCCTCCGGCAAAACCTGTGCAAATCGCCGCATTGCCGAAGAACAGTTCTGCATTGCCCTCAACTGGAGTGCGTCCCGATATGACCACACATCGCCCAAAATCCACGCCTCAGGCTGCAGCCCAAGAGGCACATGAGGACGATTCCACCGCCTCCGCACTCATCAGCAGCGGAAGCACCATCCGCGCATTGGGGGGCTATCATGAGGGTCTGCGCGCCCGCTGCGAAACGCTGGTCTCCACTTTGGAGCTGTTTCGCACGGCTTCCGACGAAACAGAGTCTCTGTTTCGTGAATTTGGCGCAATCGCGCTCAAATTGCAGGAAAAAAGCATTGAATTCGAGGATGTGTCCAAAAGCCTGCAGCAGGAAATTGCCCTGAACCGTGCCAAACAGGCGGAAATTGACAAGCTCCTGCAAAGCCGCAGTGATCTGGAAAAAGAAATCAACACACTTGCGCCGGCCAAGGCCGCCTTTGAAGCCCGCTGCAATTCACTGGAAATGCAACTGCGCAGGTCGCAGACAGACCTCAAAGACAGCAATTTGCGCCTGAAGGATATGGAGCGTGAACTTGCGATCCATAAATCAGACGCCCGCGCTCTGGAACAGGAAGTGGACCGCCTGACACAGCGCCTCAAAGTGCTCGACAAGGCCTATAATGATGCCTGCGAGGAGCGCCGCACCGCCCGCGAGAAATTGCTGTTTGAAACAGAAGAGCGGCTGAAGGTTGCCAAACTGAATGAAGAGGTCAACATCAGTCTGGCGCAGGCCAAGCGCAGCCATGCCGAATCCCTGTCCGAAATCGAACAGCACAAACAGAGAGTGGCCGAACTGGAAGCCCAGCTCCAGAAGGCCCATGCCGATAATAATGACGCACAGGAAGCCCTGCGCGCCAGCCAGAACAATCAGGAAACCAGCCTCGCGGCCGCCCGGATGAAAATTGAGGGCATGAACTCGCGTCTCAAGCTGATGGAGCAGCTGCTGGAAAAAGCCCGCGAGGAAGGGCGCAATATGCTGGACGAACGGCTGGCCTTTGATGAGACCGCCCACCGCCTTCAGGCCACCGAAACAGCCCTGTCCGATATGCGCGCAGAGCATAAGCAGATGCTGACAAAACTCAGTGATATGGAACAATCACGCAATGCGCTGATCGAACGGGCCGGCGAATTGCTGGCGCAGGTTCAGGAAAAGCAGCTGCTCAATGAGCAAACCGAAGCCCGCGTCAAAACATTGCAAGACCGCATTTACCAGATCGAGGATACGCATAAATCCGAAATCAAGATATTTACCGATCAGATCAAACAACTGTCGGATGACCTTGCCGCAGAACGCAACAGCAAAGCCTTTATCGAAGGTGCCCTGCAAACAGCCCGCAAGGACAGAACCCAGCTGCAAACCAAAATCATGGAACTGAAAAAAGCGGAAGGTGAAAAAATCGCCGCCGCACAGGACGATGAAACCGAAGGTGGGCAGGATTCTGACCAGTTGGCCCTCCAGATTGTTGGCGGTGAGGACAATATCATCACTCTGCGCCAGCCCTGACCGCAAACCACACGAAAAGGGGCCGGTTGAAGCATATATCAATGGCCCCTTAACCCCTGTTGCCCCTTCTGAACACCGGATTAATCCGGTTGCGACATATTTACGCAGTTCAGTTTTAATTCAGGCCTTGCTAATTGTGCGGCGCACAATTATATATGGTCTTGTGCTGGCGCGAGCCGCACAAATGCCCTCCTTGGGCGTTTCCTCCCTAGACTTGGTCCGCCTGTGGCAACATAGGTGGATCTTTTTTTTAACTCTACCCGCCAGCGCCTCTGCTAAGCGGCAAACACCAGCCCGGCAGCACCGATCAGGCCGGAATTGTCGTTGAGTGCCGCGCGCTTTATGCGCACATCCCTGAATGCGGGCATGGCACTCTTTTGTATAACACTTTGAATGCCGGGATAGAGCATATCAAATTCATGGGCCAGCCCGCCGCCCATCACCAGCACATCAGGACTGAACAGATGCAGCAGGCTGGTAAATCCTGTGCCCAGAATGGCAGCTTCCTCCGCCACTAGGGCCATGGCGAGAGCATCCCCTGCCTTTGCTGCGGCAAAAACAGCGGGGCTGTCTATGACTGCACCGTTTTGCCCTAAGCTGGTGGATGTGCTGGCAAAAGCCTGCCGCTGCGCCCGCGCCACAAAAGCCGGCCCCGAACCATAGGCCTCAAAGCAGCCGCGGTTGCCGCACACACATAATGCGCCCTCCGCGATAAAACTCATATGCCCGACATGAGCGGCCATGCCGCGCCGCCCGCGCAAAATGCGGTTATCCACCACCACGCCGCCACCGATGCCGGTGCTGACCGTGACATAAACCATATTTTCAACGCCGCGACCGGCACCAAACTGCCATTCCCCCAGCGCAGCAGCAATGCCATCATTTTCCAGCACAACAGGACAAGACAAGCGCGCTCGCAAAGCCTGGCCCAGCGGATAATCCACAAAACCCGCCAGAGTGGGAATGGACAGGGCTATGCCCTGTTTGGAGTCGAGCGGGCCGGGAGCGGAGACGCCAATCCCTGAAATACGGCCCTTATCCACACCGGCGCAGACTTTCTCCACCACGGCACAGATCTGATCCAGCACAGCGGCCGGGCCTGCGGTGGCGGCAGTGGCCACGGCTGTGCGGGACAGAATATCGCCTTGCGGCGTGATGAGCGCGGCACGAAGCTGAGTGCCGCCCAAATCAATGCCAATCGCCAGCGGCATCCGCTCTGAAGCCACAGGGCTCACAATGCGTGCAGCCATTTCATGCGCTCGGACAGGTCAGGTGCATTGAAAGCCAGAGAGCCCAGCACCACCGTTTCGGCGCCGGCCTGCCGCAGCATGGGCACTGTATGCTCACGAATGCCACCATCTGCCGCCAGAACAATGCGATGCGGCGCGCCGCTGGCGGCAATCAGGGTTCTGGCACGGCCAAGACGCGGGCAGGCCGTATCACTTAAGCCCTGCCCTTTCACGCCGATGGCGGTGCCCAACAGGGTGAAAAACCGCAGACGCGGCAGATAAGGCGCAACCCGCTCAACCGGTGTTTCAACCCGCAAAACCATGCCCGCAGCCACACCGCGCGCCGCAAGCAGGTCAAGAGCCGCACCGGCCACAGCCTCATTTTCAACGTGGATGGACACAAGATCACTGCCCGCATCGCAAAATTGTTCGATCTGCGACAGCACAATCGCATCCGCCACCATCAGATGCACATGAATCGGCTTCGAGGACACTTTGCGCACAGCCGCCACCAGATCCGGAAAAAATAACATGGCAGGGGCAAAATGCCCGTCGGCCACATCAATATGCAAAATATCGGCATGAGGCTCAATGCGCGCCATGTCATCGGCCAGACGCACAAGATCCGCCGACCAGACCGAAAATTCGCCAATCAGGCGGTTGGCAGGCAGGCTCTCCACCCAATGTGCGGCGTGATGTGTCATGATAAAAACTCTCCCAGAAATTGCCCCAGAGCGGCCTGAATATCCGCAATAAAGCGGGTTTTATCCTCGGCTTTTGGCGTGATTTCAACGAAACGGGCCGAACCGATCAGGGCTGCCAGCGCCCTGGCGTGCGACAGAGGATGCACGCTGTCCCGTTGATGACCGAGGATCAGGGTGGGAAGCCGCAGCGCACGAATCTGGGCCTCGCTTACCCCCGGCCCGTCGGCAGAAATGGCCTCCAATAAAGCCGCCGTCACCGCCTGCGGCGCCCGCGTGAAAAAACCCTGTAACGAGGCCAGATTATCCGGTGCATTTTTTGCCAGATCCGCCGCCGTTTCCCCAGCCATAAATGCCGCAAAGGCGTCCGCTTGCGGCATCCGCGCCAGCAATGCACCCACTTCGGCATTGGGTTGCATATTGGCGGGCGCGGCCTGCGCCACCCATGCCGGGCGCACCAGAATCAGCCCGCGCACCAGCTCAGGCCGCGTTACAGCCAGCCGCAGCGCCATCGCCGCGCCCATCGAAATACCGCCTACACACACGGGACCAAGATTTTGCGCCATGATCAAAGCGGCAACATCCTCGGCAAATGCGGCAATGGAGAATTGTGACAGGTCACCCGCCTCGGAGGCGCCATGGCCGCGCGCCTCAACCGTGATGCGGCGAAAACGACTGTCGGCAGGAAACACTTCGGCGGTCTGGCGGGCATCGCCGCATAAACCATGCTGAAATATCACCGGCAAACCCGTGCCGCCCGCGTCATCAACATGCAGTTTGAGGCCATTGGGAGTGGTAAAAAAGGCCATCAGCGTGCTTTCATCCCTGCGGCCGCAAGCGCGCTGTTCAGAAACACCGCCACATCCGCCGCCTCATGCGCGGCAAGCCCATGCGTGATGAGCGCTCCGTCAAAACCGATCCTGTTCAGACAGCCAAGATAATGCGGATAATCGAGCACACCCCTGCCCGCCGTGGTGAAGGCGCCCGCAGGCGTGCGGTCTTTGGCATGGCCCATGACAATACGGTCCGCCAGAAGGTCAATGGCGGCGGCAACAATGCGGCGCTGCTCTTCTAAAGACACAACCTCAAACAGATTGGCAGGATCCAGCACGATTTTAAGGCGCGGGCTTTGCAGCTCGTCGATCAGCTGCCGGGCTTTTTGCGCCGAATTGACCACATTGGCCAGTTCCGGCTCAATACCCAGATGGATATTGTAACGCTCGGCAATACCGATTGCGATTTCCATTGCGCCGAGCAGATCACGCCAGGCTTCCGGCGTATTGTTGTCCGGATGCGCGCGCCATTGGTCAGCGGCATCGCGCGTGCCAGTGCACAGCGTAATGAGATGTGAGCCCATAGCGGCGCAGCGGGCGGCCAAAACCTCCAGACCGGCATGACCCTTCTCGCGCAGCACAAGATCGGGGTGAATCATATTATAAGTGCCTGAAACGGCTGAAATTTCAATGCCCGTTGCCTGAGCCGCTTCGGCAACAGCCAAAGCTGCGCCGCTCTCCAGCACATCCGGCATGGACGCCAGCCCCGAACAGGCCATGTTATATTGCGCGGCTGAAAAACCTGCCGCCTTCACTGCGGCCAGCACCGTCGCCGGATCAGAACCTTCAAAAGTTTTGGCAAAAATTCCGATCTTCATCACAGGCCGCCCGAAACATCGGCCAGCGCCACAGGGCGACCAGACTCAACCGAGCGCGCAATGGCCACCATCGCCCGCACCGAAGCCAGACCATCGTCAATGGAGGCCCCCTCCATGGGTGCACCCTTTAAAATGACATCGGCAAAGCCTTCCAACTGGCGGCGGTAGAAATGGCCATCCGCCCCAAGAACGCGGTGGGTGGCCCCATCCGCTTCACGGAAAATATCGACATCACTCGATTTATAAAACCACGGATTATAGGTTTTCCCAATAATACTGCCATTCCGGCCGTAAATCTGGAAGCCTTCGTGCCAGTCCATCCGCACGGCAATGGTCAGGTCAAGATGACCGAGCGTGCCATTGGCAAATTCGACATCCACAAACCAACACCAAAGACCAGCGCGCTGGGACAGGCGGGCCTGCACGGCCACAATATCACCGCCCAAATATCGCGCTGTATCGATCAAATGACAGCCATGCCCGAGAATATAATAACGTTTCAGGTCAGCTTTGGGATTGCCTGCGGGCTTGCGGGCCTGGGCGCTGGAGACGACAAGCGGCTGCACGGCATCGGTCATCGCATAACGGTGGGTGCTGTCGCAATACCAGGCCTTGAGGGCGACCATCTCGCCCATTTCCGTGTCAATAAACCGCTTGGCGGCCTGAAGCCCCGCATCAAACCGTTTCATATGCCCAACCTGAAACACCTTGCCGGAGCTGATGACGGCGCGTTTCAGAGCCTCGACCTCCTCCACATCAAGACCAACCGGCTTTTCGCACAGCACATGCTTGCCCGCCTCCAGCGCCCGGATCGACATGGGCACATGAAACTGGTCTGCCGTGGCTACAATCACCGCGTCGATTTCAGGGTCCGCCAGCATCGCGTCATAATCTTTAAAGGTGCGGTCAGCCCCGTGGACAATGGCCATGCGCTCACGCAGATCATCCGCAAGATCGCAAATGGCGGTCAGATCGGCATTTCTGGCCTTTGTGCAGCTTTCAAAATGGGCGGCCTGAGCAATTTGTCCGGCCCCCAACACACCCACACGCAGCCTCTTGGCTTCCTTGACCGGCATCACAGACATCCTTCAGCAACAGGCGTTTTTCTTCAGCAACAAGCATTTTTTCAGCAAAAGACATTTTTGCGGAAGTGACACACCTTTGCGCAGACACGCCTGATCTCATTTGTTTGGATTGCAAACAAACATATTTGCATATAGGTGTCAATTATAGTTGCACCGATTGGCGCGCATATAATCCGGCTCAGTTGCATTGAGGCGGGGCAACCGAACTGTAAAGGCTCTCCCATGTCCATGCCGCGTGCTGTCCGCCACATCAATGAAATCCGTGTGCTGGATGCGCTGTTTCGCCAGGGCAAAATGAGCCGCGCGGACATAGCCCGCAGGCTGGGCCTGACGCGCTCCACCGCAAGCAGTCTGGTCGCCGGCCTTAGGGCTGAAGGCTTTATTCTTGAGGATAAAAGCGAACACCCGCGTGATCTGCGCATAGGCAGGCCCGGAACCTTCGTGCGGCTCAATGCCCGCCATGCGGTGTTCATAGGTGCGGATATTGGCGTCAACAGCATCACACTCGTTGCTCTTGATCTGGAAACCACAATACTGGCCGAGCTGCGCGAACAGTCTGCCATGGCGCATCTGCCGCCACAGATCATCATTGACCGGCTGAGCGCAATGATCCGGCAGCTGCTTGCACAACTGCCTGAGGATTATCAGGTGCGCGCCCTGTGTGTGAGCGTGCCGGGCATTGTCAATCCTAAAGGTATGGTGCTGCGTGCGCCCATTCTGGGCTGGAGTCATGTGCCTGTGCTGGACATGCTGGCCGCCACCCTTCCCGGACTGCCCGTGCGCATGGCCGAAAATGACGCCAATGCCTTTGCCATGGCCGAGCTTTACAAGGCCGGCGACCATGCGCCCCGCTCTGCGCTCTATCTGTTTATGGATGCGGGTGTGGGCGGGGCCATTGTCAGTTCCGGCGATATTTTACACGGCCATAATGGCTATGCGGGTGAGCTTGGGCATATTATTCTCGGCGATAAGGGCTTTGACGCAAGTTCGCCTTTGCCCGGCTCGCTGGAAAGTTTTGTCGGGCGCAACGCGATTCTGGCCCGCTGGCGATTTCATGGCGGCGCGGGCACGGATCTTGATGCTTTTCTGAAGGCCTGCGCCCATGCCGAGCCTGCAGCCATCGCCACATCGCAGGATTGGGCGGCCTGTCTTGGACGGGCGCTGGCTTCACTGACCAGCATTTTCAATCCTGAAAAAATGATTCTGGGCGGGCCGGTTTCCGCCCTGTTTCACTATGCCGAGCGCGATATTATGCAAGCATGGCACCAAAATCTCCTGCCCGGCCACCCCGTGCCCCAGATTGCCGTGTCATCGCTGGGGGCCAATGGGCCTGCGATAGGCGCCGCCTCGATCCTGCACAAGCATATGCTCTGTGTGGATGAAAACCTTATCTATCGCGGAACCGGAAATGGCTGACCACGCCCGTTCAGCGCCTCAGGGCGTAACGGGCACATGCTCTGCGCCGAGAAATTCTTTCAAAACACTGACAATCAGCTCATGATCCTCACGGGAAGGCAGGCCGGAAACGGCGATCACCGCAACCACGCCGCCGTCTTTCAGGCGCACCGGAAAAGCACCACCATGCACAGAATAATCCTTCAGTTCCAGCACGGCATCCGGCCATTGTGAACGCCCTTCAAAGGCAAGTTTTTTGCCCATCAGCAGGGATGAGACATGGCATTGCAGCACCGTATTGGCCTTGCGCCGCGCCCAGTTGTCATTTTCCGGTGTGGAGCCGGGCAAGGCGGAAAAATAGAACCGGCGGGAGGCATTGCGGATTTCAATGACCACGGGCGCCTGCGCCGCCGCCGCCCGTGCCCGCAGCGCCGAGCCGAGAGCGAAGGCAATCTCCTCATTGAAGCTGGTGAACATCAGCCCCTGCTCCTGAGCGCGCAAAATGTCCAGAATCGTGCTGTCTGTCATATTCAATCCCAAGGTTGAGGCGCTGAAACTGGGCTTGAGCCAGAACGGTTTGCGCCGGAAAATGTTCAGCCCCAGGCTTATTATCATAAAACAATAGGCAATCCAGCGTTGCAACCTGTCAAGCTGCGCCCAGCCAGTGCAGCAGAACTGACTGAAAAGTACAGGTGACAAGCACGATTTCTATGCTAGGCTATGACGTGTCCCGTAAACTGGACACAAAAACAAAGACTTCAGGAGAATTTAGACATGGCGTGGACAACCCCTACTGTTTCTGAGATGTGCATTGGCATGGAAGTCACCAGCTATTCATCCGCGGAAATCTGATTGAAGGGTCAAAAAATCTTGCATTTTTTGACCCAAATCCGCTGTAAAATACTTATGCAAACCTCCTCCTGCACCGCAATTCAGGAGGATAAGTTTATATAACTTTAAAAACACCTCTTTAAGGCACCGCGCTCTCTGGCGGGGCGAGGGTGCGCTTATGTTGAGCTGAAGCGTAACACAATTTTTTCATCCCGTTTAATGATGAACATCACAGCCATTGCAAACTGAGGTTGCGACCTGAAAATTGCGCGCTTCAGATATTTAAGCACGAATATATGAATAAAAAAAACCAGAACCATAAAACAATCCCCGACGGAGCCTTTCTGCATGAGGAACGGCTGCAACTCTTGTCCAGAGCCACACAAAGTGTGATCTGGGACTGGGATATTGAAAAAGGAGATATCTGGCGCTGGGAAGAAGCACATTCACAGCCCCCCTCAACGCCACAGCCGCAAAAATTCGTTGCGGAATTCTGGAAACAACAGATTGCACCCCATGACCGGGAACGTGTGGTCGAATCAGTCTATACAGCCTTGTCCGGATCAGCACTGAACTGGTCGTGCCGCTATCAGATTCATCGTCAGAATGGCGCAATGGCCACAGTGGCCGACCGCGCGCTGATCATCCGCAATGAGGACGGAAGCCCACGGCGTATGCTGGGCAGCATGGTGGATATTACCGAACATGTGGAGATGGAAGCCCATATCCGGCAATCACAAAAGCTGGAGGCACTGGGTCAGCTTACCGGCGGCGTGGCCCATGACTTCAACAATCTTCTGACGGTTATTCTTGGCAATGCCGAAATTCTCAGCCAGTCCTTGCCGGAACATAGCCCATTGAGCCTGATGGCCAATATGATCGCAACAGCGGCCGAGCGCGCCGCCGATTTGACAGGCCGCCTGCTGGCCTTTGCCCGCAAACAGACCCTCGACCCCAAAACCATCAATATGAACCAGTTGATTGCCAGCATGGACACGCTGCTGCGCAGAACGCTGCCCACCGGCATCGACCTCTATATCCTTGCCGGGGATAACCTGTGGGATGTGCGGATTGACCCCGGCCAGATGGAAACAGCCCTGTTAAATCTGGCCATCAATGCATGTGACGCCATGCCCACCGGCGGGCAGCTCACCATCCGCACCGCCAATATTGTGCTGGATGAGACCTATTTGAATGCGGAGGACCCCGCCAAGGCCGGCGATTATGTGATGATTGTGGTGGAGGATGTGGGTTGCGGCATGAGTGAGGCGACGCTGACACGGGCGATCGAACCCTTTTTCACCACAAAAGATGTGGGCAAGGGCAGCGGTCTTGGCCTGAGCATCGTCTATGGCTTTGTCAAACAGTCGGAAGGGCATATCCGCATCGAATCCGCCCCCGGCTTTGGCACCACGGTCAGGCTCTATATTCCGCGCAGCCAACAGCAGGCCGAAACAGAACCGCGGCCTCTCCCGCCCGCCTTTGTGCCGCAGGGTTTGGAAACCATCCTGATCGTTGAGGATGACCCTGAGGTGCGCCAGCATGTGGCCAATCAGCTCTCGGGCCTCGGCTATACAACCTTGGTCGCGCAGAACGGATATGAGGCCCTGCATATTCTGGACCAGAGCGGCCATATCGATGCGCTCTTTACCGACATTGCCATGCCCGGCGGCATGAACGGTCATCAACTGGCCAAAAGGGTGAGACAGCTGCATCCACATATTCCGGTGCTGTTAACATCGGGCTATATGGACAATATGATTCATCATGACAAAATGGACAGCAGCTTTCATTTTTTGAAAAAACCATACCGCAAGCAGGAACTGGCGCAAAAAATACGCTCTATTCTGGACCTGAATAAGCCAAATACCCCGGCTTATGTCTGACACACACAAACATTCGGCACTTGGAGCCTGTTGTTTTGAGGTGGAACCGCACTTGTGAGCGTTCCTTCTCCCCTTCATCCTGAAGAGGCCGCAGGCCGTTGAGAGGGATGGGGAGAAGACTCAAGATGAGGGACGAAAGAGCATCACGCTCCATTGTTATTGCGAACGCAAGTGAAGCAATCCAGAAGAAATGGATTGCTTCGTCGGCTTCGCCTCCTCGCAATGACAATTTTTTCCTTATTCCACACTCTCCCCGCCAGCGGAGCGAGGGAGACGTTTGCGTCCAAAGGCAACAGGCTTTAAGGTTTTGTTTATGTTCAGACTTACTTCTTATTCTGCCGGTTGTTGATCAGGTCATCGACAACGCTGGGGTCGGCGAGGGTGGATGTATCACCCAAGGCGCCAAATTCATTTTCGGCAATCTTACGCAAAATGCGGCGCATGATCTTGCCGGAGCGGGTTTTCGGCAGGCCGGGCGAGAACTGAATGAGATCCGGCGAGGCAATCGGGCCGATTTCCTTGCGCACCCAGTTGACCAGCTCTTTGCGCAAGGCTTCTGTTGGCTCTACACCATTCATCAAGGTGACATAGGCGTAAATGCCTTGGCCCTTAATGTCATGCGGATAGCCCACCACAGCCGCTTCCGACACTTTTTCATGTGCAACGAGCGCGCTTTCCACCTCTGCCGTGCCCATGCGGTGGCCGGAGACATTGATCACGTCATCCACACGGCCGGTGATCCAGTAATAACCATCCTCGTCGCGGCGGCAGCCGTCACCGGTGAAATATTTGCCCGGATAGGCCGAAAAATAGGTCTGCACGAAGCGTTCATGGTCGCCATAAACCGTGCGCATCATGCCCGGCCAGGCATCGGCAATCACCAGATTGCCCTCACAGGCCCCCTCTAAAACAGTGCCATTGGCATCCACCACCTCGGGCTTGACCCCAAAGAAGGGCAGAGTCGCCGAGCCGGGCTTCTGGCCGATGGCGCCGGGCAGCGGGGTGATGAGAATGCCGCCGGTTTCGGTCTGCCACCATGTGTCCACAATCGGGCAGCGGTTGTCGCCCACCACGCGGTGATACCATTCCCAGGCCTCAGGGTTGATGGGCTCACCCACCGAGCCCAGCAGGCGCAGCGAGGCGCGCGAGCTTTTCTTCACGGCCTCCTCGCCAGCGCCCATCAGCGAGCGGATGGCGGTCGGCGCGGTGTAGAAAATATTGACCTTATGCTTGTCCACCACATCCCAGAAACGCGAAACGGTAGGATAATTAGGGATGCCCTCAAACATCAGCGTGGTCGCGCCATTGGCCAACGGGCCATAAACAATATAGGAATGGCCGGTCACCCAGCCCACATCCGCCGTGCACCAGTAAATATCACCCTCATGATAATCAAACACATATTGATGCGTCATCGAGGCATAGACGAGATAGCCGCCGGTGGTATGCACCACGCCTTTCGGCGCGCCGGTGGAGCCGGAGGTGTAGAGAATGAACAGCGGCGCTTCAGCCGGCATAGCCTCGCAGGGGCAATCCGCCGAGGCCTTGTCCATTGCCGTGTGATACCAGTGGTCACGGCCCGGCTTCATGTGGACTTCGCCGCCGGTGCGCTTGATGACGATCATATGCTTGACACAGCCGGCCTTGTCGGCAGCAATATCGGCATTGACCTTCAGCGGCACCTTGCGCCCGCCGCGCAGGCCTTCATCCGCCGTGATCACCACCGCCGATTCAGCGCCCTCAATGCGGCCCGCGAGCGAATCGGGCGAGAAGCCGCCAAAGACAATGGAATGAATCGCGCCAATACGGGCGCAGGCCAGCATAGCATAAGCCGCCTCGGGGATCATCGGCAGATAAATGGTCACGCGGTCGCCCGGTTTCACACCATGGTTTTTCAGCACATTGGCGAATTTGGACACCTGAACATGCAGCTCTTTATAGGTGATGTTTTTGGACTCGGAGGGGTCATCCCCTTCCCAGATAATGGCGGTCTGGTCGCCGCGCTGGGCCAAGTGACGGTCAATGCAATTATAGGCAACATTGGTCAGACCATCCTCAAACCATTTGATCGACACATTATGCGGATCAAAGGAGGTGTTTTTAACCTGCGTATAGGGCTTGAACCAGTCAATGCGCTTGCCCTGCTCGCCCCAGAAGGCATCCGGCGTGTCCATTGCGCTTTTATACATCGCATTATATTTGGCCTGATCAATATGAGCGGCGGCTTTCCATTCGGCGGAGACAGGATAGAATTTTTCAGACATGGGTGGCGTTTCCTTCGTGGGCCCCGAGCGCTCAGGCGCCTTCATTACTTAACATTATGCGCCATCAGACGGCATCTAAACAAGGGCATAGAGGTCACACTTTGGTCGAGACGACCAAAGTTTTAGGCCTGTTTTCAGGCATTGAGCAATTCAAGTGCCTGGGCATGAACCCGCCGGTCACCCGCCGCCACAATCGCGCCGCCCTTGGCCGCATCGCCGCCGTCCCATGTGGTGATGATGCCGCCTGCACCCTCGATAATCGGAATCAGCGCCACAATATCATGCGGCTTCAAACCGGCCTCGATCACCAGATCGGCCTGCCCCAGCGCGAGCTGGCAATAGATATAGCAATCGCCGCCATAGCGTGGCAGGCGGATGTTTTGCTCGACGCGCGTATAGGCGGGCCGCAGCTGCGGTGAAATCAGCAAGGGGCTGGTGGTGAGCAAAGTGGCGGCGCTTAAGTCCGCACAGGGGCGCACATGCAGGACATGGCTTTTGCCCTCAAAGCCTGTCCATGTGGCGCTGGTGCCATCGCCCAGAAAGGTCTCGCGGGTGAAGGGCTGGTTCATCATGCCCAGCACCGGCTTGCCCGCCTGCATCAGGCCCACCAGCGTGCCCCAGAGCGGCGAACCGGAAATAAAGCTCTTGGTGCCGTCAATCGGATCCAGCACCCAGACAAATTCCGCATGTTCATTCTCAAGGCCATATTCCTCACCAATCAGCCCATGATCCGGAAAGGCCTGTTTGATTCGCGCCCGCATGGCGAATTCGGAATTGCGGTCAGCATCGGTGACGGGGTCAAACACCGCACCCCGGGATTTGTCCTCGGCAAATGTATTGGTGCGAAACAGCGGCAAAATGATCTTGCCGGAAATCTCGGCCAGATCACGCATTAAAGCATTGAATTCATTATTGTTCATCTTTAACCCTTCATAGAGGTGGTTCATCTTGCCGCCAGATTGAGCCCAGTTTCACATTCCTGATCTGCGACAATGCGACGCAGACCGCCGATATAATGATTTTTATCTTGCTTTTTGTGCAGTGCACAAGCATATTGTTGCGATGCGGCGATGAGAGTTGCTGCATATGCCCTCCTTGGGCGTTTCCTCCCTAGACTTGGGCCGCCTGTTGCAAAATAGGTGGCTCTTTTTTTATCTGCATCCGCTTCTGATCTATATCCATGTCCGGCCTCAGCCTGTTCATTCGGCGGCGCGTTCCCGGCCTGAATATTCATGGTTCAGAAGCGCTGCGAGTCGTGTCACCATCATCGCCAGGCTCTGGCTCAGAGCGGAAAAATTCTCCTTTTTTTCCAATGTCTGTTCATTCATATAAAGGCCACGGTTGATTTCAATCTGCAAGGCATGACAGAGGCTGCCCGGATGGCCATAATGCTCGGTGATAAAGCCACCCGCATAGGGTTTGTTGCGGGCCACAATCAAGCCGGCGCTCTGAAGGGCGTCCTCCACACAATCGACAATCGCGGGCGCACAGGATGTGCCGAAACGGTCGCCCAGCACAATATCCGCACGGGGATGGCCGGGGCGCGGCGCCGTAAAGGGCTGGGCGGGCATGGAATGACAATCCAACAGCACAACCTGCCCGAAGCTGCGGTGGGTTTCGTCCAACAGATCCAGCAATTCGCGGTGATAGGGGCGATAAAGACCGTTGATACGCCGGTCGATTTCCTCAACCGGCAGAAGCGCATCATAAATCGCCTGCCCCTCACCCACGACGCGCGGAATAATGCCCAAGCCGCCCGCCACACGCATGGAGCGCGGATTGACAGTTACGGACAGCGGCGCTCTGAACATGGCCGGATCAAGCTCATCCGGCGCACGGTTGGCATCGAGATAGGCGCGCGGAAAATGCGCCCGCAGCAGGGGCACACCGATCCGGGGCCCGAAGGCAAAAAGCTCATCGACATAGGCATCCTCGGAGCGGCGCAGCACAAAGGGCGCCAGACGCGACTGTGCCAGAAACTCAGCCGGATAGATTCGCCCGGAATGAGGAGAATTCAATACGATAGGGGCGCTCTGGCGAGAGGGCCGCTGCACATCAAAGGCCTGTGACGATTGAAATTCATAAATATCCATGTCATGATCATGACAAATTATGATGATTTCGTCCATGAAGATCGCTATGCAACCGCATAACCAGGGCAGATTTCTGTTTGCCGCTGTTTTGAGCCTAATTTTTCACCAGATCTTTACCGTCTTGGCCCAGTAATGTTGAGATGACCAGCCGAGGACACAATGAACGCAGCGCCCGATATGACCAATAAAATTTTACTCGCCGAAGATGACAATGATATGCGCCGCTTTCTTGTCAAAGCCCTGCAGAATGCGGGCTATGAAGTGGCATCCTTTGACAATGGCCTCTCGGCCTATAACCGCCTGCGCGAAGAGCCGTTCGAACTGTTGCTGACCGACATTGTCATGCCGGAAATGGATGGCATCGAGCTGGCGCGCCGTGCCACCGAGCTTGATCCTGACATCAAGGTGATGTTCATCACCGGCTTTGCCGCTGTGGCGCTCAACCCGGACAACAACGCCCCCAAGGACGCGAAGGTGCTCTCCAAACCCTTCCACCTCAAGGATCTGGTGTCGGAAGTGAACCGTATGCTGGCCGCATAAATAAATTGAAATTGGAACTTGCTTTAAGGCCCGTTGCGGGCTATCAACCCGCATCCGCTTTGGCAGGTTCTGTTTTCAGGCCTCTCCATTCTCCTGATGGGCGCGTAGCTCAGCGGTAGAGCACACCCTTGACATGGGTGTGGTCACAGGTTCAATCCCTGTCGCGCCCACCATCCTCACACTGTTTCAAGCCGTTTCGCCCTCATCATTTGGGCTGAACAGCTTTCGAGCCGATCTTTTTGATCACAGGGTTTTTTATGGTGCATTATTTCCTCAGCGTTGAGGGATGCATTATGGGTCAAGTTTATCACGCCAGCGCCGCAAAAATGCAGGCGATCCGCGCTTGGGCGGATCAAGACAGGGATGGCAGAGGCGTTTAGAGCATGCTGTTTTTAGGTGGAAACACACTGTGAGCGTTCCTTCTCCCCGTCACCTTAAGGAGGCCGCAGGCCGTCTCGAAGGATCAACGGGGAGAGGGAGACGGTTCCATCTAAAGGCAACAGACTCTAGGCTTGGACTTATTCCGGCAAAGTGCCGTTGATGTCCAGAATTTCCCCCGCCAGATAGAGCGAGCCGCACATCAGAATGCGCGGCTGCTGCGGCCAGTTTTGCACACGCAAACGCTCCAGAGCCGCCGGAACATCATCGGCTGTGGTCGCCTGAATGCCAAGTGAGGCGGCCATCTGGGCCAGATCCTGCGGGGTGCGGGCTGATTCCGGCGCATGATGGATTGGCACGGCAATAAACCCGCTGGCCAGCCCTGCAAAACAGGTCAGAAAGCCCATGCTGTCCTTGGTGGTCAGCATCCCACAGATGAGAATCAGCGGGCGCGAATTTTTCTCCTCGAAATCGGCCATGGCCTCGGCCAGAACGCGCGCGCCATCGGCATTATGGCCGCCATCCAGCCAGAGCTCGGCACCCTCCGGCGCCAGCGCCAGCAAGGTGCCCTTGCTCAGGCGTTGCAGCCGCGCGGGCCACTCGGCTTGAAACAGGCCCGCTTCAATGGCCCGCACCGGAAAATCCGGATCAATCTTACGCAAAGTGGCAATGGCCGTGGCGGCATTGGAAAACTGGTGCCGCCCGGGCAGTTTGGGCACAGGCAGGTCCAGCAAGCCATGTTCATCCTCAAAGACGAAACGTCCATTCTCCTGCCGGTTGGAAAAATCCTGCCCGCCGGTGAGAATAGGGGCGCCCAGCCGTGCCGCTTGTGATTCAATCACCTCTGTTGTGACCCATGACTGATTAGAGACAATCACCGGACAGTTGCGCTTGATAATGCCGGCCTTTTCAAAGGCAATGCCCGCCAGATCTGTGCCTAAAAATTCGGGATGATCAAAGGACACCGGCGTGATCACACTGGCAAGCGGTGCCTCGATCACATTGGTGGCATCGAGACGCCCGCCAAGCCCCACCTCCAGCAGCAGAATATCGGCCGGAACTTTGGCAAACAGCCAGAAGGCGGCGGCTGTGGTCATTTCAAAAACTGTGGTCGGCGCGCCCGCATTGGCGGTTTCGCAGGCGTCAAAAGCCGCGATAAGCTGTTCATCGCTCGCCAATGTTCCGGCAAGGCGTATGCGCTCGTTGAAACGCACCAGATGCGGCGAGGTATAGACATGCACGCGCTTACCCGCAGCCTCCAGCATGGCGCGCAGAAAGGCCACGGTGGAGCCTTTGCCATTGGTGCCCGCCACATGAATGATCGGCGGCAGGCGTTTCTCAGGATAATCCAATTTTTGCAGCAGCGCCTGCATCCGCCCCAGAGAGAGGTCAATTTTTTTCGGATGCAACGCATTGAAGCGGGCAAAATACTCCTGAAGAGTGGCCATATTCAAGCCGCAGCCGGCGCATGGGTCAGGATGCGGCAGATACGCGCCAAAGTCGCCCGCATCTCGGCGCGCGGCACCACCATATCTACCATGCCATGCGTTTTGAGATATTCCGAACGCTGGAAACCCTCGGGCAGTTTCTCCCGCACAGTCTGCTCGATCACACGCGGGCCGGCAAAACCGATCAGCGCCCCCGGCTCGGCAATATGAATATCGCCCAGCATGGCATAAGAGGCGGTCACGCCCCCCGTCGTGGGGTTGGTGAGCACGACAATATAGGGCAGGCCTGCCTCGCGCAGGCGCTGCACCGCCACCGTGGTGCGCGGCATCTGCATCAGCGAAAACATGCCTTCCTGCATCCGCGCGCCGCCTGAGGCTGCGAAAAGGATGAAAGGCACCTTGCGTTTGAGCGCGGCATTCAGGCCGGTAATCACACCCTCGCCCGCCGCCATGCCCAATGAACCGCCGATAAAATCGAAATCCTGCACCGCCACAACCACCGGCACGGCCTCGATGGTGCCGGCCGCAACCTTCACCGCATCCTGCAGGCCGGTTTTGGCGCGGGCTTCTTTCAGCTTGTCGGTATAACGCTTCTCATCGCGAAATTTCAGCGGGTCCAGCATCACCTCCGGCACGGCAATATCGTCCCATTTGCCCGCGTCAAATGTGGCCGCCAGCCGGTCTTTGGTGGCCATGCGCATGTGATAGCCCGAGCCCGGCACCACATAAAGATTGGCTTCCAGATCCTTGTGGAACACCAACTGGCCGCTTTCGGGGCATTTGACCCAGAGATTGTCAGGCGTTTCGCGCCGCAAAAACGAGCGGATTTTTGGCGGAACGACATTGGAAATCCAGTTCATGGCAAAATCCCTTAACGTTTGGCGGCGCGCACACCGCTCGCCAGTTCGGCGACGAGGCTGGTGACAAGCTGCACGGTTTTTTGTGTGGCCTTATTGTCCATATCAAGGCTGCCCTTGACCGCATCAATCAGGGCGGTGCCCACCACCACAGCATCGGCATATTGGGCGATAGCGCTGGCATTGGCGGCACTGCGCACCCCGAAGCCCACAGCCACCGGCAGATCCGTATGGCTTTTGATGCGCCGCACCGCCGCCCCCACATGGCTGTAATCGGGAATGGCCATGCCGGTAATGCCGGTGATCGACACATAATAGACAAAACCGGAGGTGTTGGTCAGCACAACGGGCAGGCGCTTGTCATCGGTGGTGGGGGTCGCCAGCCGGATAAAGTTCAAACCGGCCGCACGGGCAGGCAGGCACAGTTCGGCGTCCTCCTCAGGGGGCAGATCGACCACAATCAGCCCATCAACACCGGCGGCCTTGGCATCCACGAGGAATTTTTCAACGCCATAGACATAAATGGGATTGTAATAGCCCATCAGGACAAGCGGCGTTTCCTGATTCGTTTCGCGGAAGGCCTTCACCAGATCAATGGTTTTATGCAGTGTCATGCCCGCGGCAAGCGCGCGCAAGCCAGCCGCCTGAATGGTCGGGCCATCGGCCATCGGGTCGGTGAAGGGCATGCCCAGCTCAATAATATCCGCGCCCGCTTTTGGCAGCGCCTTCAGAATGTCAAGCGAGGCTACAGGATCGGGGTCGCCCGCCATAACAAAGGTGACGAGACCAGCGCGGCCCTCGGCCTTGAGGGCGGCAAAACATGTGTCGATACGGGTGTGTGCGATACGGCTATGTGAATGTGTCATATTGAGGCTTCTATCATGAGAAAATGGGTTATTCCAGCAGTGTGGAGAGTTTGGCCAGAACTTCATCCATAATGAAATCCGGCACGGATTCGAGCTTTTTGCCATTCCGGCTTTGCAGATCGAGAATACGGGGCTGGTCACAGCGCACAACACCGCCGGTCAGAAGGCCGGTTCCGGTCAAAGCAACAGCAAAACCACCTGCCCTCGCAAATTCGCCGCCGGAGGTGATCGGCACGACCAAAGCCGTGCCTGTGTGTTTATTGAACAAGGCCGGCGATACAACAAGCACAGGTCGGGTTCCCTTTTGCTCTTTGCCCGCGGCCGGGTCGAGCGTCACCAGAAAAATATCGCCGCGCTGGGTCAAATGCGTTCACGCCCCACCGGTGCGCCGGACAGCCATTCTGTGTCCTGCACACTGCGCTCGGCCAGCGGCGGCGTCTGCGCCAATAAATCGGCCAGCTTATACTGCGGCTGCGGGCGCGGCTGCACAATTAACCGCCCATTTTCGAGCGAAACAGCGACAGACTCACCCGCCGCAAGCCCTAAAGCGGCCAGTAAAGCAGGCTTAACGGGCAACATCGTCGACCCACCCACCTTGCGCAATTTGGCAATATCCATCAACGCCTCCAAAAGTTATATATTTATATAACTTTTACTCTGAGTGTGCAACTGAAACTCACATGCCCCCCAGATGCTCCGCCACAGTGAAAATATCCTTATCGCCACGCCCGCACAGGTTCATCACCATCAAATGATCTTTCGGCAATTTAGGAGCAAGTTCAATGACTTTCGCCAGCGCATGGCTTGGCTCCAGGGCGGGAATAATCCCCTCCAGCTTGCAGCACAGCTGGAACGCGTCGAGCGCTTCCTGATCTGTGGCCGAGAGATAGGTGACGCGGCCAGACTCTTTCAGCCAGGCATGTTCCGGGCCGATGCCAGGATAATCCAGCCCGGCGGAAATGCTATGGCCTTCAATGATCTGCCCATCGGCATCCATCAGAAGATAAGTGCGGTTGCCATGCAGCACGCCGGGGCGCCCGCCTGCCAGAGAGGCCGCATGTTCCTTATCCAGCCCATGACCTGCGGCTTCCACGCCGAAAATCTGCACCGAGCGGTCATCGAGGAAGGGGTGAAACAGGCCAATGGCATTGGAGCCACCGCCGATGCAGGCCACGAGTGAGTCAGGCAGGCGGCCTTCTGCCGCGAGCATCTGCTCTTTGGCTTCATTGCCGATCACACATTGAAAATCACGCACCATCGCGGGGTAAGGGTGAGGGCCAGCTGCTGTGCCGATGCAATAGAATGTGTCGGCCACATTGGTCACCCAGTCGCGCAGCGCCTCGTTCATCGCGTCCTTCAGGGTTTTGGAGCCGGACTGCACCGGCACAACCTTGGCGCCCAGCATTTTCATGCGGAACACATTGGGCTTCTGCCGCTCAACATCCACCGCGCCCATATAGACGATACATTCCAGCCCATATTTGGCGCAGGCCGTGGCTGTAGCCACACCATGCTGCCCCGCACCCGTTTCAGCGATGATGCGCTTTTTGCCCATGCGGCGCGCCAGCAAAATCTGGCCCAGCACATTGTTGATCTTATGTGCGCCGGTATGGTTGAGTTCATCGCGCTTGAAATAGATTTTTGCGCCACCAAGATGTTCGGTCATGCGCTCGGCCAAATAGAGCGGGCTGGGACGACCGACATAATGCTTGAGCAGACCATCCAGCTCGGCTTTAAAGCTCGGATCGGTTTTGGCGTGATGATAGGCCTTTTCCAGATCCAGAATCAGCGGCATCAGGGTTTCAGCGACAAAACGCCCGCCAAAAATACCGAAATGGCCTGTCTCATCCGGCCCTGTCCGGTAGGAATTGGGCGTTGCTTCATTCATTTCTCTACTCCCGCACGCAAATGTTCCCGCTGCGCATAGCCCGCGCGGGCCTGAGCGACAAAGCTCGTCATTCTGTTTATATCTTTAATGCCGGGACGCGTTTCCACCCCCGACGACACATCCACACCATCCAGCGCCGAAACCGCAACGGCTCCGGCCACATTTTCGGGGTCAAGCCCGCCCGACAACAGCGCGGGGCGGGCAAAACTGCGCCCGCGCAACACCGTCCAGTCAAAGGCTATCCCATTGCCGCCGGGATGTTTCGCATCTTTGGGCGGTTTGGCATCAAACAGCAGCCAGTCGGCCACAGGTTCATAGGCCGCAACCTGCATCAGGTCATCGGCACCGGAAATACCGATAGCCTTGATCACGGGAAGGCCAAAAAGGGCGCGGATCTCGGCCACGCGCGCGGGTGATTCATGCCCATGCAGCTGCAAAATATCGGGCTTGAGACTGTCACATATCGCCTGCACAGCAGCATCATCGGCATTGACAGTCAAAGCAACCTTTTGCGCACGGCCCTGAACCTGCGCGCCCAGCAGGGCTGCGGTCTCAAAGGACACGTGACGCGGACTCTTGGCAAAAAACACAAATCCCACCATGTCCACATGGAGGCGCAGGGCAGCGTCCAGCGTTTCGGCTGTTGAAAGGCCACAGATTTTGATCGTCAAACCCATGATCTTCGTTCGCACAGACTGCGCCATAAGTCTAGGAATTTTGCAGCCGTTCCCACACCAGAATGGCCGCCGCAAGATCGGAAATGGCGGTGCCGACCGACTTGAACAGGGTGATCTCCTGCGCATTCTGGCGTCCGCCATGCTGGCCGCGCGCCAGAGCCGACAGATCCGCGCTGACCTGACTGGCGGCATAAGTTCCGGCTTTAATGGCTACAGCCACGTCTCCACCCTCGGTTTTCGCGGCCTGTGTGTCCACAAACACCGAAGCCCGTGCCAAGGCCTCATCATCGGCCTCACGCATGTGCAGGTTGAAGGCGCCGACAAGATCAACATGCGTGCCCGGTTGCAGCCATTGGCCGCGCACCAGCGGGGCCTGCGACAGCGTCGCGGCGCTGATGACATCGGCGCTGCGCACGGCGGCCTCAAGATCATCGGTGAGGTGCAGGTCAAAGCCATCATCACGCAAAATCTGCGCCAGTTTCTCGCTGCTGGCCGGATTACGGTTCCACAGGGTCACCTTTCGGATCGGACGCACCGCAGCATGGGCACGGATAAGGCAGGGTGCCAGCGCCCCCGCGCCGATCATCAGCAGATGGTGCGCGTCCTGCCGCGCCAGAAAACCGGCGGCCAGCGCCGAGACAGCCGCCGTGCGATGCGCGGTCAGGCGCGTTCCGTCCATAATGCACAGCGGCACGCCGGTTTCGCCCGATTGCAGCACATAGGTTCCGGCAATCGAGGGCAGGCCAAGCGCTGAATTGCCGCGAAACACATTCACCAGTTTGGTGCCCAGATAGGCTCCGGGCGCTGGCGCGCCGCCCGTCCAGGCCGGCATGATCAGATGGGTGGCACTGTCCGAAATTTCGTGATGATGGCGCACCGGCACCACATATTCACCGGCAAAGGCACGATGCAGCGCCTCAACCAGCGCCGGATAGTCCAGAAGACGGTCAATATCAGCCGCAGAAATGAGCTTCATGAATGTGTCCGGTCCGCCGGCACACTGGCCATGCGGGCGGCCTCCTGCCGCAGGCGCTCGGTCTCGCGCTGGGCCAGACGCGCGGCCTTGCGATGTTTGCCCTGCGCAAGCCACACCAGAAGCCCACCCAGCATAAGCCCGACCAGCAGCGCACAGACCAGCACCACAAACAGAGGCAGCTCAATCACCGGTGGCTCATCCATACCGGCGAAGGGGTCAAGACGCACCCCCACATCCATCCGGTTGGCAATAGCAAAAGCAACAAACACCAATGCGACAGGCAAAATAATAAGGTATCGCACAAGTCTACGCATATCCGACCCTCTAGTGCATGTATGGCATTAAAACCAAATGCCTGCCGCAAAACCATTCATTCGCCAGTGTCAACACCATCGTTCAGACGCATGCGCATTTCTTTGCCGGCCTTGAAAAAGGGCACCGCCTTTTCATCCACAGCCACCTGCGTGCCGGTGCGCGGATTGCGACCCTGACGGGCGCGGCGCTGCTTGGCCGAAAATGCGCCAAAGCCTCTCAGCTCGACACGGTCACCGCGCGACAAGGCGCTGGTGATCTCGCCAAGAATGGCATTGACGATGTTTTCAACATCACGCTGATAAAGATGCGGGTTACGCTCTGCAATCCGCACGACCAATTCTGATTTAATCACTTCAAACCCCTAAATCTTTTAGTCTATTTGCCAAATCGAGACCAATCCGTCAAGCATCTGGCTGTCATTCGCCTGTGCACCCTGCATTATTACCGCGCTCAGTCCGGTCAGGCCCAAACCCCGCGCTGTGGCCGCCGCCATGCTGAACAGGCCGAAACGATCCAGCCCCTGTGGTTTTTTCCAATCCCTCACCGCCAGATTGCGGGCAATGCCACGCTCGGTCTCCAGCCAGTGCACGGCATCCTCCTCATTGCCAATGGCGTCAATCAGTTTCAGGCCCAGCGCCTGACGGCCCGTAAAAACACGACCATCATCCACCTTGGCCAGTTCATCCTCGCTCATCTGGCGGCGGGTTTTGACCAGAGATTTGAACCAGTCGAAGGAATCGCTTACCAAAGCGGCCAAAGCGGCCCGCGCCTCCGGACTTGTGGGCTCAAAGCCGTTCGGCGCGGCTTTGAGAGGTGAGGATTTTACCTCCTCCATTTTAACGCCCACCGTATCCAGCAATTTGGAGACATTGGGAAACTGAAACAACACCCCGATGGAGCCCACCAGAGAATTGCCGCTGGCAAAGACACGATCTGTGCCCAACGCCGCGATATAGGCCCCCGAGGCGGCAAGGTCGCCAACAACCCCGACCACAGGCTTTTTGCTGGCCAGATGGCGCAGGGCGTCATAGACCTTTTCAGAGCCTGTGGTGGTGCCGCCCGGGCTGTTGAGTGTAACAATCACGGCAGCCGCCGATGATTTTTCAACATCACGGATCAGGTCAAGGGTGGTCTTGTCGCCGGTAATCAGCCCTTCAATCGCCAGACGGGCAATGTGCGGGCTGCCGGGAGTCATCAACCCATGATCGGAAAAACTGACCGCAAAGCCAAGAATCGCCACAAAGGCCGCAGCAAAGGCCAATAGACGCCAGAATGTGACAGACCGGCGCAATTTACGCCGGTCAACATTATAATCAGCCGGAAAACCAGACATATTTTCTCACATGTTCAAATATTATGTATACAGTCTAATGTATTCTGCGGCGGTTGAGAACAAAAGATTAAATGAGCACCCTGCAGTTTTAAGCGGCGGCCATGTCGCGCGCATAAAGCGCAAGGCCGGAAGCCACAGACTGGAACGCATCACCAATATGCACCTTGTCCGCGCCAAAATGACGGGTGAACATCTCCTGCACTTTGGGCACAAGCGATGTGCCGCCGGTCAGAAACACCGCGTCAATCTGCCCGTACAGCAGGCCAGCCTGCGTCACAGCCTCGCTCATCGCGGCTTCAATGCGGGCCAGATCATCGGCAATCCAGCGTTCAAATTCTGCGCGGGTGACTTTGGCTTTGATCTCAACCCCCTCACGGATAAAATGCAGATGGGCCTCCAAATCCGAGGACAATCTGGCCTTGACGGCACTGATCGCCTGATAAAGGTCAAACCCGGCATCCGTATCAATCATGGTGATCAGATCCTCCAGCGCCTCAGGGGCTTCGCTGTCGCGCACGAGTCGCCGCAGCTCATTGAGGGTTTTCGGGTTTTTCAGCCATGACAACTGGTGCCACTGCGCAAAGGCGGCGTGATAATAGGCTGGCAGCGGCAGGCGCTTGTCGCCGGAGCGATAGAGCGAGCCCTTGCCCAGTTGCGGCGCCACCAGATGATCCAGCAGGCGGTAGTCAAATGTATCACCGGCAATGCCCACCCCCGAATGGGCCAGCGGCACTGCGGATAATTTTCCATCCCCAACCGAAAAGCGGATCACTGAAAAATCGCTGGTGCCGCCACCAAAATCGGCCACCAGCACGGTTTCGTCCCGCTTCAGGGCACGAGCATAATAATAAGCTGCGCCCAGAGGCTCATAGGCCAGCGTGATCGTCTCCATGCCCGCCGCCGCAAACGAGCGGTGCAGCCGCTCCACCGCCAGCGCCTCGTCAGGCCGCTCACCGGCAAATACCACCGGACGCCCGGCGGCAATCGGCAAACCGGAGTCGCGGATTGTGGCCACATCCTGCGCGATCAGGTCTTTTAAAAAGGTGGAAATCAGGTCTTCGAGCGTAAATTTATGACCGAACAGCCGCGTTTCGGTAAATAACCGACTGGCGAGATGGGTTTTGATGGATTGAATGAACCGGTTGTCATGTTCACCGGCCAGTTTGGCCGCAATGGCCATAGGCCCCGCCACATGCTGCACGCCGCGCCCTTCCGCCCAAAACAGCAAGGCTGTGCGGAATGTATCGGTCAGACGGGTGTCGGTCGGCCAGCTCAGGCTGCGCACGCCACCCGCGTCATCCGCCAGCGCCACAACCGAATTGGTGGTGCCAAAGTCAATTCCAACAGCAACAATCATGAACAATCCGAACGTTGAGATATAGATATAAAAGACCCGCTCCATCCTTCGAGACGCCTTGTCCCAAGGCTCCTCAGGATGAGGCGAGAACTATGCCCTCACCCTGAGGTTCTCGAAGGGTGAGAGAAAACCTCCCCCCACTCCAAAAGAAAACCCGCGCGAAATGACCCGCGCGGGCTGTATTATTTACTCCGAAGGAGCAGAAACGCTTATTCAGCGTCCTTTTTCTTGGCGGCCTTGAGGGCTGCGCCGAGAATGTCGCCCAGAGATGCACCCGAATCGGCGGAACCATACTGGGCAATGGCTTCCTTCTCTTCGGCCATTTCCAGAGCCTTGATCGAAACCGCCACCTTGCGGGCGCGGCGATCGAACTGGATGATGCGGGCATCAACCTTTTCGCCCACAGCAAAACGCTCAGGACGCTGGTCGCCGCGGTCACGGGCCAGTTCATTGCGCTTGATGAAGGTGGTGAGGTCTGTGCCGGCCAGCTTCACTTCAATGCCGCCGTCATTCACAGCCACAACTTCACAGGTGACAACAGCACCCTTCTTCAGGTTGTCGCCGCCCTCTTCAGCGGTTGCTGTAGCCTTGGCCGAGAACGGATCGGACGCCAGTTGCTTGATGCCGAGCGAGATGCGTTCTTTTTCCTGATCAACATCCAGAACGATGGCCTTGACGGTATCACCCTTCTTATATTCCTCGATGACCTGCTCGCCCGGACGGTTCCAGTCGAGGTCGGACAGATGCACCATGCCGTCCACATCGCCTTCAAGACCAATGAACAGACCGAATTCGGTCTTGTTCTTGACTTCGCCCTCAACAATGCTGCCCGCAGGGAACTTCTGTGCGAAGGCTTCCCATGGGTTCTGCAAGGTCTGCTTCAGGCCCAGCGAAATGCGGCGCTTGGACTGGTCAACTTCCAGAATCTGGACATCAACTTCCTGACTGGTGGAGACAATCTTGCCCGGATGCACGTTTTTCTTGGTCCAGGACATTTCCGAAACATGGATGAGGCCTTCAATGCCCGGCTCCAGCTCAACAAATGCACCGTAGTCGGTGATGTTGGTGACGCGGCCATGGAACGTGGTGTTGAGCGGATATTTCGCTTCAATCGCCTGCCACGGATCATCCTGCAACTGCTTCATGCCCAGCGAGATGCGATGGGTGTCGTGGTTGATCTTGATGATGCGCACCTTGACCGGCTGGCCAACATTGAGCACTTCGGTCGGGTGGTTGACGCGGCGCCATGCAATGTCGGTGACATGCAGCAGGCCGTCAATGCCGCCCAGGTCCACGAAGGCACCGTAATCGGTGATGTTCTTGACGGTGCCGTCGATGATCTGGCCTTCTTCAAGGTTGGCCACGATCACATGACGCTGCTCGGCACGGCTCTCTTCAAGCACAGCGCGGCGCGACACAACGATGTTGCCACGGCGGCGGTCCATCTTGAGAATGATGAAGGGCTGGGCAATATCCATCAGCGGGGCAACATCGCGGATCGGGCGAATGTCCACCTGGCTGCGCGGCAGGAAGGCCACAGCGCCGTCGAGATCAACAGTGAAGCCACCCTTGACCTGATTGAAAATAACGCCGTCCACCTTTTCCTGAGCTTCAAAGGCTTTTTCAAGCTTGACCCAGCTTTCTTCACGGCGGGCCTTGTCACGCGAGATGACCGCTTCACCGAGCGCATTTTCAACACGCTCAAGGTAAACCTCCACAACATCGCCGATGTTGATGGTCTGATCACGGTTCGGGCCGGCAAATTCTTTCAGGGCCACGCGGCCTTCGGTCTTCAGGCCGATGTCGATAACGGCCATATCTTTTTCGATGCCGACCACGGTGCCCTTAACAACGGACCCTTCGAAAGCTTCGGTATCGCCATAGGTTTCCTGCAAGAGTGCAGCAAAATCGTCGCGCGTTGGCGCGAGTTTATTAGCATTAGCGGACATAAATTCTCCTAAAAAGCCCATTCGGGCGGCGCTGGAGGTTTGAGTTACATGGATTTTTGTGATGCCAAGTGTTCAGGCGGGTTAACCGCACCTGAAAACCCGTAAACGGGCCAGCGCAGATCAGCATACAAAAACCGCGCCGGAGCCAAGCACTCAAGCGCCCAAGTCCATTATCAGAGACCAGCGCCATGAGCAAGCCTTTAGAGCGGCGGCAAGCCGATAAGGGGCAAAATCTATGGCGCAGGTGGGTCAAAATAATCGGCTAGGCACCATAAACCACTTTTAATCACAATTTTTATAATTTGATTGCAAGCATTGCTGAGCAAGTGTTTGAGCTTTTACGAGGTCGGTCGTCGAGAGTAATTTTGAGACATTATTTCTATTTTGCAACGCGTTAGCATTTCCATTTGATGCTGAAATATTATACCATTCATGCGCTTTTATATAATTTTGAATAACGCCTTGTCCATAATAATACATATTACCCAGATTGTTTTGTGATACATCATTTCCATTTAGAGCCGCTCTTATAAACCATTGCGCAGCAATTTTATCATCTTTTACAACCCCCTGTCCTTTAGAATACATAACTCCAAGATTATTTTGGGCTAATTTTTTATAAAATAAAGCTTCAAATGTTTCACTTTCAGCTAGAATATTATACCATTTTAGTTCTGCGCTGTAGTCTTGAGCAACGCCTTGCCCATCTTGGTACATTACAGCAATTTCCCATTGTGCTAATCCGTATCCATGCTCAGCTGCTTGTAAAAACCATTTTGCCGCTTTTTTATAATCCTGTGGTACACCATCTCCAGCTTTATACATTTTCCCAATATCATATTCTGTAGAAGCGCCGTACTTTTTAATCGCTTCATTAAATAATATTTCTGCTTGAGTATAATCTTGCGGAACACCCGCTCCCCTAATGTACAAGGATGCTAATTTTAACATTCCATCCACTATTTTATTGTCGACAGCAATTTTATAAAATTTAGCAGATTCGTCATAATTGACGTCCAATCCAAGTCCATTTTCGTACATTTGACCAAGTATTACTGCATCTTTTAGAAATCCTGCGTCAATAGCCAAGGGGCAATATTTCGCAGCTAGCGCATAATCCTTAGAAATTATCATATCAGGAGCTTCTGGAACATACCCACTAAAATTCCATTCACACATTTTTTGTATTGAAAAATCATCATTATTATTTGCTGCATTTAAAAAATATTTGAAAGATTTTTTATAATCTTTAAATTCATTATTATCGCGATAAATATATCCTAAATTCCATTGAGCGTGAACAAATCCTTGCTTTGCAGCACTTTCATACATTTCTACGCCGCTTTTCCGATCTTCAGGCACGCCACCGCTGCCATCATATAATATATCTCCAATTATATCTTGTGCAATACCATTACCTTTATCTGCCATAGGCTTTAATGAATTAAATGTCGTCAAAAGCTCTTGTGAGTGATTATTCAAATATATCTCATATTTAGAAACACCATCAAAAAGTTGCTTATATTCGGCTGCACCATTGTCATCTTGTCGGTTAACAATCCCCAAGCATCTTATAGCGGATTGATTGCCTCGAATGGCTAATGGAATGAGCAGCCGCAAAGCCTTGTCGTAAAAACTTTGCTTACATGCCTCTAACCCATCCTCAAGATCACCTGCCATTGCTGTTTCAGCAACGAATAGCGCAGTGCATAATATAAAAATTACAATGCGAGCAGTTTGCAATATCGCAGATTGCAAAATTGCCCTATTTAAAATTTGCCGCATGAAAATGCTCCTCAATCAAGATATAGCCATCCAATAAATATTTAAAAAATAGACTTTTATAGATCTGAATACAATATAAAATTTTAATTCATGTATTGAGCATTAGCTAAGAGATTGCTGTTTGATCTGCGATTAAACCTCAACGCGCATACTTTGAACATCGGTAAGAATGAATATTCAGAATATCATTATAATAGCGCAAGTTGCGTTTCAGCTGGCTCCAAAAAAAATCAATTCCTGCTATTCAGGTCTGCATGTTGGTAAAAATATCCCGGTGGCTGATGAGCGCATGAAGGGCATTTGAAAATAATACTCATTCTAAACTGTCCTTAAAACGGCTGAAATTTGAAAGCCTAACCGGCCAAAATGGCCCGAAGGCCAGTTTAGAACTATAATAAATAAAAAAGATACTATTTGACCTTGAACAAAAATTCTCCCAGAAACAAAGGGTTAGAGCTTTTTGCATTCAGGTGAACCCCTGTAATCGCCGCTCACCCCTTTTAATGAGGAGGGGGATGCGCTTCAAGGCAAGATGCTCTGGCTCCATGAAACCAACTTAATCTCGGGCCTTGACCCCGATGCTTGAGGATAAAATGATGAAAATAAATCTATTCAGCGCCGTGATTTTGGCCGCCATCGGCACGGTCTCCGCAGCACAGGCGGAAGATGCCGTCGCCTTGTCACTTTCGGTGAAAAACCATGTGTTTTCCTCCACAGAAGTAAAATTGCCCGCAGGCAAGATTGTGCTTCTGACAGTAAGCAACGAAGATCCGACCTCGATCGAATTTGAGAGCAAACCCCTGAAGATTGAAAAGGTCATTGCAGGCCACAGCAGCGCGGTCATTCGCATCAAAGTTCCGGCCTCGGGCAAAATTCTGTTCGTTGACGAGCCGCGCGAGGACAAGACCCTCGGCTATTTTATCGTGGAATAAACGCAGATGATCGCAGCACTTATCATTGTCTTTCGTGAAATGATCGAGGCCGGCCTGATTGTCGGCATTGTCATGGCGGTGACGCGCGGTGTGCCGGGCCGGGGCCGCTGGATTGTCGGCGGCCTGTGTGGCGGTCTGGCGGGGGCGGTGCTGATTGCCGCCTTCACCGATGTCATTTCCAATGCCCTGTCCGGCATGGGGCAGGAGGTATTCAATGCCGCTGTTCTGGGCTTCGCCGTGATTATGCTCGCCTGGCATAATATCTGGATGGCGCGACATGGCCGCGACATGGCACAGGAGCTGAAGGGCGTCGGCGAAGAGGTGCGCGATGGTCATCGCTCCCTGCTGGCGCTGGCGGTTGTGGTGGGTGTTGCGGTGTTGCGTGAAGGCGCGGAAGTGGTGCTGTTTCTCTATGGCGTGATGATTCAGGGCGGCGAGACTGTCACTTCTATGGTCATTGGCAGCTTGGCGGGTGTGGCGCTGGGCGGCGGCGTCAGCACATTGACCTATCTGGGACTGGCGAAAATTCCACCCAGACTGCTGTTTTCGGTCACCACCGGCCTGATTACCTTTCTGGCGGCGGGCATGGCCGCACAAAGCACCTTGTTTCTGGAACATGCCGGCCTTGTCAGCGTTCTCGATGCTCAGGCCTGGGACACGTCAGCCATTTTGTCCGATACGAGCCTGACCGGACGGGTGCTGCACACATTGATCGGCTATAATGACGGGCCCACAATATTGCAGGTCTGTGTTTATCTGGTGGTGCTGGGAGGCATTTTCACTTTGACGCGGCTGCTGCGCCCTGCCCCGCGTGCGGCACAGCTTAAAGCTGCGACCGCCTGAGCGCAGCCTCAACAAGAGCAAGAGCAGCCGCAAAGCTGGCCTCCACTGAAAGACCGGTGGTGTCCAGCACCACCGCATCAGCCGCAGCCTTCAAAGGCGCGGTGGAGCGCTCCGAGTCACGGGCATCGCGTTTGCGGATATCCTCAAGAATATCCGCATAATCGACAGGCTCGCCGCGCTTATGCAGCTCCAGCGCGCGGCGGGTGGCGCGGGCCTCGGGGCTGGCAACCACAAAAATCTTCACATCCGCCTCAGGGCAAATGACGGTGCCGATGTCGCGCCCGTCCAGCACAGCGCCGCCGGGGCGGGCGGCAAATGTTTTCTGCATGTCATTCAAAGCCGCGCGCACAGCGGGCATAGCGGCCACGACAGAGGCCGCCTCGCCCACATCCCGCCCGCGCAAGGCCGCCTCATCAAAATCCGTCAGAGCCAGCCCCCGCGCGGCGGCCACCGCCGCGGCCTCGTCATCCAAAGGCTTGTCCGCCTCCATCAGGGCGCGGGCCGTGGCGCGATAGAGCAGGCCCGTATCGAGGTGCGAGAGCTGGTAATGCGCGGCAAGGCGGCGCGCCAGAGTGCCCTTGCCGGAGGCCGCCGGCCCGTCAATAGCAATGATCATCGAAATAGCCTCAACTGAATTCTGCCCCGAGACGGGTCATCAGTGGTTTGAAGCTGGGAAAAGATGTGGCGATCATGGTTTCATCATCCACACGCATCGGTTGATCCGAAGCCAGCCCCATCACCAGAAAACTCATGGCAATGCGATGGTCGAGATGGGTTTCAACCAAACCGCCACCCGGCACATGGCCCTTGCCGGTGACAATCAGATCATCGCCCTCAATGGCGCAAGTGACACCTGCCGCCCGCAGACCCGCCGCCACTGCCGCCAGACGATCTGATTCCTTCACACGCAATTCCTGCAGGCCGCGCATCCGCGTCTCGCCCATGGCAAAAGAGGCCGCCACCGCCAGCACCGGATATTCATCAATCATGCTGGGTGCGCGGCTGGCCGGAACATCGACACCGCGCAAATTCGAGGCGCGCACACGCAGATCCGCCACATCCTCGCCGCCCTCCAGACGCGGATTCTGAATGTCAATATCGGCGCCCATGTCCAGCAATGTCGTCAGCAGACCGGTGCGCAGCGGGTTCATCATCACCCCTTCAATGGTGACCTCCGAGCCCGGCACCAGCAAGGCCGCCACCAGCGGAAACGCCGCCGAGGAGGGATCAGCGGGCACAATCACCGGCTTGGGTGTAAGTTCTGGGCGGCCTTTCACTGTGATGCGGCGGCCATGTTCGCCCTCCGGCACCGAAGTGACATGAGCCCCGAAATAGGCCAGCATTTTTTCCGTATGGTCGCGCGAGGCTTCCTGCTCGATCACCACAGTGTCTCCGGGCGAATTGAGCCCGGCCAGCAGAATGGCGGATTTGATCTGGGCCGAAGCCACCGGCGTGCGATATTCAACCGGTGCGGGCTCCGATGTGCCGCGAATCACAATCGGACAGCGCCCGCCCTCCGCCTGTGCCACAATTTCCACGCCCATCAGCTGCAAGGGATCGAGAATGCGGCGCATGGGCCGCTTGCGCAGCGAGGCATCGCCATCGAAGGTCGCCGTTATGGCATGGCCACCCACCACACCCATCATCAGGCGCGAGCCGGTGCCCGCATTGCCGAAATCCAGCACATGGGCAGGCTCCAGCAGCGCGCCCAGCCCCATGCCCTGCACGTTCCAGCGCCCCTCGCCGAGCCGCGTCACCGTGGCACCCAGCGCTTTGCAGGCCTCGCCCGTGCGCAAAACATCATCGCCTTCCAGCAGGCCTGTGATTTCGGTGGTGCCGACACTCAGCAGGCCGAAAATCAGGGCGCGGTGCGAGATGCTCTTGTCCCCCGGCGGTTTGAGACGGCCTTTGAGCGGGCCGGAACGGCGCGAGGTCAGGGGCTGCGGATCAGAATGGGTCATAACAGGTCTCTCGTGCTTTTTACGCCTCCTAGCATGTGAAGGCGTTTGCTGTCACGCTTTGCATGATTTATCCTTCATTTCTATTTGACATGAAGCGCGCGCCCGACTAACGGGACGCAACACATTTTCTTACAACCCCGCTCACAGGACCTGACCTATGGCAAAACCCGATCTCGGCAACAAGCGCCAGTGCCAGAGCTGCAGCGCTAAATTTTTTGATCTCAACAAAGACCCGATTGTCTGCCCTAAATGCGGCAGCATCTTTCAGGTCTCCCTGACCCGCGCCGGTGCCCGCGCCGCCGCAACCGCGCAGGATGATGAAATCGAAGTGGATCCGGTGGCTGCCGCCATGGTGCCGCTGGAAGATGCCGATGCAGCCGACGCAGCCGCTGTGGTCATTCCCGATGATGACATCGAAATCGAGGATGATGGCGGCGAGGACGACACATTCCTTGAAGAAGAAGAAGAAGGTGATGATGATGTTGCCGGCCTGATCGACGGCGACATTGAAACCGACGAAGAATCATAAGCGACACATAAAAAAGCAGGTGCCGGTGCGGATAAGTTCATTTTCGGACTTGCACCCTCCGGCACTTGCCGCTATACAGCGCTGACTTTGACACAAATGCTTCATTCATCTGCTCGTCAAAGGGTCAACGCCGCACCACCGGCGCTGAAAAAATAAAATGGGGTCATAGCTCAGTTGGTAGAGCGCTTCGATGGCATTGAAGAGGTCTGCGGTTCGATTCCGCATGGCTCCACCATTTTTCAAAATAAATTCAATAGCTTAGGTCTGTAACACCGAAAATGGTATTTCGGTGTTTCTGCCTGCGGCCGCACGCAGCACAGGGCTCCGCGCCAAACTATAAGGCACATTATCCACCGCGAATGCCCGAGAGGCGGGACAAGGCCACCAGCAGGTCGGTTTGAGTGACCAGACCCGCAATCTCCCGGTTGGCACCCGTGACGATGACGGCGCGGGTTTTGCCGTCGGTGAGGCAGGAAATCAGCTGCAATGCGGGCGTGGCCCCCGTCGCCAGCACGGGCTCAACCATGACATCGCCGATTTTATCGCCCGGACTTAACAGCTCCCGCAGGCCGACAATGCCGCAGAGCTGGTTTCGGGCATTAATAACAGGAAGGCTGCGGATATTATGCGCCAGCATCAAGGCGCGGGCCGCATCCAAAGGCTTGTTGCGGCTGATGGTGAAAATATCGCGGGACATGATATTGGCGCAGGTCAGGTCTTGATGCGAGCGCACCAGCGCATGCCGCTCAACCGAGCGCAGCAGCTGTTCAAGGTCGGTGCGCTCAATGTCATAGGCCTCGCCACTTTCGGCCAGCGCGGCATCCACATCCGTGCTGCTGAATCCGGTTCTGATTTCGGGGGGCGCATCCAGAGTATGATGCAGATTTTTCGGGGCCTGAACCGGCCTGTGCGGATAGGAATGGCAGGTGAATTTATGAAACAGCCAGCCCACAGCCACCAGCATCACCGAATTGGCACAGACCGGCATCAAGGCGAATGTGATATGGGCCGAGGGCGCGGCCATGCCCCCCAGAACGGGCAGAAGCGCCGCCGCGCCGCCGGGCGGGTGCAGACAGCGCATCAGGGACATGACAAGAATGGCACATCCGACAGCCATGCCTGCGGCAAAAACCGGCTCGGGAACATGATGCAGGATGAAAATGCCGATCAGCACAGACAGCGTATTGCCGCCAATGATCGACCAGGGCTGAGCCAGCGGACTGGCCGGAACCGCAAAGATCAGAACCGCCGAAGCCCCTATCGGCGCCACAAGCATCGGGCTCTGCCACATGAATGTGACCATGGCCAGCGAGAGGGCAGCGACACAGGCCAGACCAATGGCCGCCCCAAGGCCAGCCACAGGACCGTCCCGCAGGGTTGCGCCGGCAAGATTGGCCATCAGAGCCGACAGACCCTGCTGAATACGATCAAACCGCATGAGCCTGAAACCTCCACTCAGGGGCATCGCCCATCAGCCGGCCAGCCCGCTGATGCCTGAATAAACCCCCAAAACCGTGGTGACACAAATCACACCGCCAGAGATCAGCGCATATAAGCCCTTGAGCCGGTAGGGTTCTGGCAAGCGGCGCGCCAGAAGATAGAGAAAGCCCAGAACGATGGGCAGCAGCAGAGCATTCATCACCTGCACACCCACGCTCAAAGTTACCAGATTGACACCCGAAAGCACAATCAGCGCGCCTATGACAAGCGTGGCAGTGTAAATGCCATAAAACCATGGCGCATCCTTGGGCTCGTCTGCCAGACTGTGATTGACCCCCAGCACCTCTCCAAGTGTGCGGGCGGCGGTCAGTGTCACGACAATGGTGGCCACCATCGCCGCACCCGACATGCCCAGACCAAACAGCAGTTTGCCGCCAAAATTGCCCAGAAACGGCGTCAGCGCATCGCTGATCTGCTGCACGGTGTCGAGCGCCTGATCTCCATTTGTTTTGCCGATGGTCGCCGCGGTGGCAATCAACACCGCCGCCATGATCAGCTGGGTCAGAATGGCCCCAAAAACCGTATCCAGCCGCGCCGCGGGCAGATCCCGGGCCGAAAGCTGCTTCTCCACCAGAGAGGATTGCTGAAAAAACACCATCCAGGGCATAATAACCGCGCCAATATTGGCCGAAACCAGATAGAGATATTTGCTGTCTGTCACCGGCATGTTGAAGGCATTGACCGCAATTTCGCCAAAGCTGGGCTGTGCCAGCCAGGCCACGAGCAGAAACACCAGCTCAAAGGCACCAATGCCAATGGCAATACGCTCCACTGTCAGGTAGCTGTGAGTAAAGGCCATGATCAGCAATGCGGCCACAACCAGCACCATCGTCACCGGCGCGGGGATGCCCATCAGGGTGCCCACACCGGACAGGCCGGACAATTCGCTCAGCACAGCGCCTATGCAGGACAAAACCAGCGTTGCCACCGAAAACCATGCCCAGAATCTGCCAAAATGCTGCTGAATAAGCTGCGCATGGCCCTTGCCTGTCACCAACCCCAGACGCACGGTCAGTTCCTGCACAATATAAAGAATAGGCATCAGAATGAATTGCAGCGCCAGAAGTTTATAGCCCCATTGCGCCCCACTTTGCGCCGCCGTGATAATGCTGCCGGCATCCGTATCGGCCAGCATAACCACCAGCCCGGGGCCCATAACGAGCATAAAGCGCTGCCAGCCGTTCAGACGGGCCGTTTCAGGGGATGAGGTCATGGATTTGTCCTTGTTCATTTCAACACTGACCTGCCCTTAAGCCATGAATTCTTCAGTGCAAAATGATATTTTACGGATTAGAATTGTTATAATTTGATGCTGACCGTGTTTGTAATGCAAAATCTTGCGCTTGATGCGCATAAATTGAATGATTCAAATGTAACTTTTTTTGCGGCACCGGCACGCATCACAGCCCAGATGAACAGAACGGGGGCTCTCTCCGGTTCGATCAAGACCAGCAGACGTATCTCTGCCTCTGCGCGGGCCGATCACGCGCCTGTGTGCGCCTGAGAACGCGCTAAGCTACGGCATTTATCGGAACAATAGCGCACCTCGTCCCAGACCTTTTGCCATTTTTTGCGCCAGACAAAGGGTCTGGCGCAGGTGGCGCAGGTTTTCGTCGGCAGATCAGCCTTTTTAACCATTTTGGCCATGATTAGCCCTTCACCCGCAGGCTGGAGCGCCCGCCATCCACACCGATCACCTGACCGGTGATCCAGCCTGCTTTGTCCGACAGGAGAAAATCAGCCAGCGCGGCCGCATCTTCCGCCTCGCCCAGACGCGGGAGAGGATGCAATGCTGCAATGGCGGCGGCCATCGGCGCATTGCCGGTCAGCGCACTGGCCAGAGGCGTGCGGGTGAGCGAGGGGGCGATGGTATTGACCCGAATTTTAGGGGCAAGTTCGGCCGCAAGGGACAAAGCCAGCCCTTCCACCGCGCCCTTGGCCATAGCCACCGAAGCATGGGCGGCAAAGCCCTGCGCCACAGCCACAGTGGAGAATAAAACAATGGAGGAAGTCCCCTCCGCCGCTTTCAGCGGCACAAGCGCCGCCTGCACCGCTCTGGCCGCGCCCAGCGCATTGACCGTGAAATCCGCGATAAAATCAGCGTCGGTCAGGCGAGTCACCGGCTTGAGATTGATGGTGCCCACCGCATAGACGAGACCCGACAGAGGGCCCTGAGCGCACGCCTCCTGCGTGGCGCGGGCAAACAGGCTGTCATCCTGAACATCACCCTGACTGAAACTGGCGCCCAGTTCACGCGACAGGCTTTCAAGCCGCGCCCTGTCCCGCCCCACCAGATGCACATGATCGCCGCGCGCCCGCACATAACGCGCCGTGGCTGCGCCAATCCCGCTGCTGCCGCCATAAATAAGAACCGTCTGCGCCATTGGCTTCCTCCGCACATATGTGAGGAGATACGCATCAAAGCCGGTTCAGGATCATTCAGGCGCGGCGGCGCCTGTCGCGCTGTGACAGGCTCTGGCGGATCAGATCACGCAGAGACTCGAGATCATCGGCATCATCATGCGGATATTCCTGATCCGCCTCAGGCGCTGGCACGCCATAATGTTCGGCCAATCCGGCATCGACCTCCTCACGGATAATCTGCCGTATGAGATTGAGAAAATGATCGCCCTCGCGCGACAGCATAAAATTGGCCATGTCACGCATTTGCACCGGCGGACAGCGCAAGGGCGGCCGCCCGCCTGTTTCAGCCTCAAAGCGCGGATGAGCCGGAGAGGCGGCACAAGCGCATCGCCCGATCTGGGCTTTGATTATTTTTTCGAGACGGAACAATTCATCATGCACATGATGAAAACGGTCATAAATTTCGCTTTTCACAGCAAAAGGCGAATCATAGGCCCTTCTGTCCGAATCAAATGCGGTTGTCCGGCTCTCGCGCGGATCATTATAATGATCATCCTGCGCATTATACTCGTCATAACGCCGGTTATAGCTATCATCTCCGGCATATTTTCGATACAGGCGCATATCAGACTCATTTCGCGGCAGCTAAAACTTGCATTGAGGCTGAAGTTTTAACGAAAATGCTTAAGCAAGGCTTAACGTTAGGTCATTTTGGCACAGTGGCCGCGCAGAATTTATCCGGAATAAAAAATAAAGCCTTCACAAGCCTGTCATAGCCTATACACTATGGTGCAGAAATGACTGGCTGACCCGTTAAATTGTCTTTATCGGGCGAACAGGAAGAGGCTCCGAATTGACGGTTCACTTCCAGCAAAATATTTCTCCGCAGGCCTGCCCCGCGCTGGTTCTGAATGCGGATTTTCGACCCTTAAGCTATTACCCTCTCTCGCTCTGGGGCTGGCAGGATACGATCAAGGCGGTGTTTCTCGACCGCGTCAATATCGTGCAATATTACGAAAAAACCATCCGCAGCCCCAACTGGGAAATGCAGCTTCCCTCGGTGGTTTCGCTCAAAACCTATATCAAACCTGCCCGTCAACCGGCCTTCACCCGGTTCAACGTATTTTTGCGGGACAGGTTCACCTGCCAATATTGCGGCGCGCATGATGACCTGACCTTCGACCATGTGATTCCGCGCTCCAAGGGTGGCACCACGGTTTGGGAAAATATTGTCGCGGCCTGTGCCTGCTGCAATCTGGCCAAAAGCGATATGCTGCCCAAGCAGGCCAATATGTGGCCGGCGCGCAAGCCCTTCCAGCCCACCATCAACGACCTGCACCAGAATGGCCGGTTGTTTCCGCCCAACTACCTGCACGAAAGCTGGATGGACTATCTCTACTGGGACAGCGAGCTGGAGCCTTAAGGGTATTGGAATATTATTTTCTAAGTGCAAATTTGAAAAATTACTCGAATTGTTGCTATAATTATGCTCATTTAAGTTAATGCTTGCTGATCTTAAAACTCTATTCGAAGAATCTAAAAATTTCCCGGTGCGCCCTTATTGGATTAAGCGCGACGAGGAGCGTTTTAATCTCGTATCTCCTTTAGATATAGGCGGAGTGACAATAGAGGGACTCCAGTTCAGGGCAATCGCTATGATCAATCGTCCCGATGAAATGGTGACATTCCAGCTTGAATACTTCCCAGCAAAGAAGAACCCCAAAGGTGGGCCTATAGCTCGTATTGAGTGGAAACCCTTAGCTGCGCATAGCAACAAAAATATTGGCCCCGAAAAATATCGCAATTTGATACAAAAAGGATCACATCACCATAAATTTGCTTTAAATTGGCAGCATGATCCAGATGGCGTTCGCAAGGGAAATAAGAGCAATTTGCCTATTTCTGTTCCTATTGAGCCAGAACCTACGTTCGATGAAATGCTTGCCTTTGTCGGCAAAGAATTTAACATATCGCCTATAGAATGGGTTTCGCGCCCTCCTTGGGAGCCAAAATTTATTTGAGATTTGGATCATGAACATGTCAATCAATACTGGTCTTGCGAATGTGGTTGATGCTGCCATACGCGGAATCGTGTCGACTGCTCATCGCCCAGAAGGCTCATATGTAAAAACCCCTCTTCTTTATCCAAGCGGGTCTGAAGTTGTTGTCCGAATTTCTGGTGGCCCAGATGTTTATTTTGTAACAGATTTTGGTATGGGGCACACAGAGGCAGAGCTTGGTGGATTTGAACGCACCTACATGAGACAAGCTAAAATTATAGGACAAAATAATAACATTGGTTTTGATAATCATGCGTTTTTTATACTTCAAGTTGATGCAGATAGACTTCCTGGGGCAATAGTTACCATTGCAAATTGCACGCATGAAGCCGTGTTGATTGCAGCTTCAAAGGCCGCGGAAAAACTGTCTATCGACGGGGCTGAATTTATGATTGAAAAACTTGAACGTATATTTGGTATCAAAAACGTCAATAAAATGGATAAGATAATAGGTGCATCAAATCATGAATGGGAATTTGCAGCGTCAATTCAACACGAACGCAAGAAAACTTTGTTTGAATTTGCTACAAAGCATCCAAATTCAGTCGCAAGCGTGGCTATGAAGATGAATGATATATCGCGTCTTGAACACGCACCAAAAAGAATAGTTATGGTGCATAATAAAGCTGAAATGGGAACATATCTTGGAATTCTAGCCTTTACTTCAAATGTTATTGAAGAAAATATAGCGGATAGCAAGATTATAAATTTGGCAAGCGCTGCATAATTAATCAAATTAAATTAGACATAATTAAAATTGTGTCTGATTTAATAATCAAATAAAATCTCTACTGGGACAGCGAGCTGGAGCCTTAAGCCTGCGTCAGGCGCAGGTTGCCCCACGCATCACTTACAGCCAGCGCGGCCAGAGCGGCGCAGATCACCGCGTTCCAGCCCGCCAGAGACAGGCCAAAGATGCGTATGGCCACAGCATCGCAGCGCACCACCTTCACGCTTTCCAGTTGTTTGAGAAAGTCCTCCACCTTGGCCGCCGTAGTGGCCGCGCCGCTGCATTCGGAAGGCCCCGGCCAGAACCCCCATTCCACACCCGAATGATAGACCCCGAACAGCGCATTGGCACCAAAAATCAGCCCCAGCGCCACCAAGCCCGGCCCGACAAGGCTGGAATAGCGCGTCCCCCGCGCCATAAACATCACCAGCACCGCCAGAGGAATGCCATAATAATAGGCCAGACGTTGCTTGAGGCACAATTCACAAGGTTGATAGCCAAAGGCCTGAAACATCCAGGCGCCGGCAAGGGTCAGGCTGGCGATAAGGGCAATCAGCGCCGCATGGTCAAAGGCTGTCAGACGTTTCATTCGGGGCTCCTCACAGCAGGCGGGCGGCAATCCAGAACCCGGCAAGGACAATCGCCACCAGAAGCAGCATGAATGTGGCAAAATGCCGTTCCAGCAAGGCTTTGACCGGCGCGCCGAAATAGGTGAGGAGGCCCGCCAGCAGAAAAAACCGCGCGCCGCGGGTGATCATCGCCAGAAGCACAAACAGCGGAAAATTATAGCCCAGCACGCCGCTGACAATGGTCACCAGTTTGAAGGGAATCGGCGTCAGGCCTTTGAGCAGAATGACCAGCCAGCCCCATTCGGCATAAAGGCTGCGCAAGGCCGCCACGCGCGCACCATAGCCATAAAGGTCAATCAGCCAGAGGCCGAGCGTGTCATAAAGCCATGCACCAATGGCATAGCCGAGCATCCCGCCCAGCACCGAGGCAATGGTGCAGATCATCGCGTAAAACAGCGCGCGATTGGGCCGCGCCAGCGACATGGGCACCAGAATCACATCCGGCGGAACAGGAAAAAACGAACTTTCGGCAAAGGCAATCAGGGCCAGCGCGTAAGGTGCGTGCACGCTTTCGCTTAACGTCAGTGTCCAGTGATACAGGCGCTTGAACATGAAAATCTCCCGTAGCGCTGTGCTCTCGCAAAACCGGACAAATGTCCAGTCCTGAATTATGAGTTCAACCAACGTGAAGGGTTTGAACGCAAGCTGAGGCGCGCGCACTATGGGGCAATAATCCACAATTTAAGCCGGAGCGGCTTGCAATCCGCTCCTGAATGCGCCATAAGCAGCCTGCGTTGCCCCTATGGCGGAACTGGTAGACGCGATCGACTCAAAATCGATTTCCGCAAGGAGTGCTGGTTCGATTCCGGCTAGGGGCACCATTTGTTTATGGCAAAAACAGGTGCCTTTGCGCCGCCATTCCTCTGCCCCGCCTCACAATGACAAGCGGTGAATCTCATAAATCGCCAATGTGGACACCGGATAAGACACGCACAGTCCGATCAGCGCGCCGCCAATCACATCGGTGACAAAATGGTGGCCGGTGGCGATACGCGCCCAGGCCATCATGATCCACACAACAAGGCACAGCTTCACCAGCGCAGGAAAAACCAGCATAATGGGCATGACCACACCGGTCAGCGTCATGATATGGCCGCTGGGGAAGGAATATTCATCCAGCACCGGCAGGGCCGAGCGGAACTTCATGTGAATTTGAAATGGTCGCCGGCGCATAATCCGGCGTTTCAGCGGCCCATAGATAAATTGCAGAATGCCGACATTGCCGAGCGCAATCGCAATCACAATCGTTCCGTATTTTGGATCAAGCGCAATCAGGCCCAGCGCGACAAGCGGATAGATCCAGAGATTTCCGAGCTTTGAGAACAGACGGGCCAGCCCATGGGATGCAGGATTGCGCGCAGAGGCCATAAAAAAACTGACCAGCGTGATTTCCAACCGATGGATTGTGTGCAAAATTCTTGTCATTCATTCAATGCCTGTCCGCAGCAATCCATTCATATCACACTGAGGCCAGACTTGACGATAGAGTTTACTGGTTCCAGTTTACGCCAAGCTGTGCGATAGGTGGACAGATAAATATGATTCTCGAAGAATCAATCTGCGTGAATATATCCAGTGCATATAGCTTTCATTACCGATACATGGGTGCCGCAAATCAACGGTGTTGTTATTGCCCTTCAGGCGCTGGTGGACAGCGCCGAGGCCAATGGCTGCACAATCAGTGTGATCAGCTATCAGGACTTTCCGTCCTTTCCGGTTCCCACCTATCCTGAACTGCGGTTTGCGCTGGCTCTGCCTGGACAAATCGGGCGTCGGATCAGGGATTGCGGCGCCGATCATGTGCATATTGCGACAGAAGGATCGCTGGGGCTGGCCGCGCGGCTGTGGTGCAAGGCCAACAACCACCCATTCACCACCAGTTTTCATACCCGTTTTCCTGAATATATCGCCGCACGTTTTCCGGTGCCTTTGTCCTGGAGCTATCGGGTTTTACGCTGGTTTCACAATGCCGGTGCGGGGGTAATCGTCACCACAACCACATTGCAGACTGAATTGCAGGCACAGGGGTTCGACCATGTCGCGGTTGCGCCGCTGGGTGTTGATCTCTCCCGGTTCAGGCCGGGCGACAAGGCCTATATTGACCTGCCACGGCCGGTTTTTCTGTATGTCGGACGGGTGGCTGTCGAAAAAAATCTGGCTGCATTTCTCAGCCTGAACTTGCCGGGATCAAAGGTGGTGGTTGGCGACGGACCTGCGCGGGTCCAATTACAGGCCCGCTTTCCGGATGCGCATTTTTTAGGCATGAAACCGCATGAGCAAACACCACTCTATTATGCGGCCGCGGATGTGTTCGTATTTCCCAGCCTGACCGATACGTTCGGCACCGTTCTGCTGGAGGCCATGGCCTGCGGCGTGCCTGTGGCGGCCTTCCCTGTGCCCGGCCCGAATGATGTCGTAGGCGGGGGCGGCATACTGAACCATGATCTGGGCAAAGCCTGTCTGGAGGCCCTCTCTGTCTCGCCGGAACAGGCCATGGCTCAGGCGCATTCATTCCGCCAGTCCGAAAGCAGCGCACGCTTTTTCCAGATGGTGCGCCATTTGGCGGCGCGGGCCAAAGACTAACGCGCCGGTATAGTCCCGGGCTACGGATCATATACTCAATCGCCATCGGATGGCAGCGGAGTGGACGCAATGCTCTACGGCGCACTGGCGACGATTTTGAGTGTATGCGCGACATTCTCGGGGCATAAAACAAGCCCTGCGGATGATCCGGCAGGGCTTGACTATAAGAGAGTGTCGTTGGTTGCTGGGGCAGCAACGACCGACCGTCTGGATCGTTTGGCACCCAATCCATCCCGCTTCATTTAGAGTCTGTTGCCTTTACACGGAAACGTCTCCCTCGCCCCGCGCGCGGAGAGAGGGTTGGGGTGAGGGGCATTTTTATGAGTCCACGCCCCTCATCCTGTCCTTCTCCCCGTTCATCCTTCGAGAGCCTCAGGATGACGGGGAGAAGGAACG
>Ga0007834_1000034_pt1 | contig 67567 bp, 61 predicted proteins | sample CryBogCBE06Nov07_FD_71233 | JGI IMG/M metagenome (GOLD analysis project Ga0007834, IMG submission 71233) | Freshwater microbial communities from Crystal Bog, Wisconsin, USA - CBE06Nov07 | ecosystem: Environmental > Aquatic > Freshwater > Lake | place: Crystal Bog, Wisconsin, USA | collected...
TTCAATATCTTGTGAGAGCCAGTCCTGCGGATATTCCACCTGCACCAGACGGATTTCTCCCAGTTCGCCGGCAGCCACCATCTCGCGGGCTTGGCGCACCAGCGGATAGCCGGTGTAATTGTGGGTGAGAGCAAAAATCTTGCCCGATTGCGCCACAGCCTGCTTGAGTCTCAGACCATCCTTAAGGCTGAGCGCCAGAGGCTTATCGCAAATGACATGAATGCCCGCTTTGAGAAAGGCCAGAGCCGGAGCCACGTGCATATGGTTGGGCGTGACTATGGCCACGGCCTCGATGCCGTCCTTGCGGCGAGACTCACGCTTGGCCATGTCCTCATAGGAGCCATAGATGCGCTTGGGGTCAAGCCCGAGAGCCGAACCGGAACGTTGGCTTTTTTCCGGCGTGGAGGACAAGGCCCCTGCCACAAGCTGATAATGCCCATCCAGCCGCATGGCGATGCGGTGCACGGCGCCAATAAAAGCGCCCTCACCGCCACCCACCATACCGATGCGAATAGGACGGACATCTTCACTCATGGCTTATTCCTTATTTCGCTGGGGCAAGGTTGACCCGCAGGCTGAGCTCACGCAGTTGCTTCGGCGTGGCCTCAGTCGGAGCGCCCATCAGCAGGTCTTCGGCGCGCTGGTTCATCGGGAACAGCGCCACCTCGCGCAGGTTCTGCTCGCCTGCCAGCAACATGATGATGCGATCCACACCGGCCGCCATGCCGCCATGCGGCGGTGCGCCATATTGGAAGGCACGATACATACCGCCGAAACGGTCAATCACGGTCTGTTCGGAATAGCCCGCAATTTCAAAGGCTTTGACCATGGCCTGCGGCTTGTGGTTGCGGATGCCGCCTGAGGCAATCTCGAACCCGTTGCAGGCAATGTCATATTGAAAGGCTTTGATGGTGACGGGATCTTGGTTTTCCAGCGCCTCCAGCCCGCCCTGCGGCATGGAGAAGGGATTATGCGAGAAATCGACCTTTTTCTCGTCCTCATTCCATTCAAACATCGGGAAATCGACAATCCAGGCCAGCGCAAACTGGTCTTCGTCGATCAATTTCAGTTCCTCGCCCACCTTGGTGCGGGCAATGCCGGCAAATTTGGCAAATACAGCGGGGTCACCCGCCACAAAGAAAGCCGCGTCGCCCGCTTTAAGGCCAAGCTGAACCCGAATGGCCTCGGCCCGCTCTGGGCCAATGTTGTTGGCGATGGGGCCTGCGGCGCCATCCTCACGCCAGAAAATATAGCCCAAGCCCGGCTGGCCTTCAGATTGGGCAAAGCTGTTCATGCGGTCGCAGAAGGTGCGTTGGCCGCCGGTGGGCGCAGGAATGGCCCAAACCTGATTTTTCTCCGTCTCCAGCATCCGCGCGAAAACTTTGAAGTTCGAGCCACGGAAATGTTCGGAGACATCCTGCATTTCAATCGGATTGCGCAGATCCGGCTTGTCGGAGCCATATTTGCGGATGCTTTCGGCATAAGGAATGCGCGGCCAGTTTTTGGTGACGCGCTTGCCCTTGCCAAATTCCTCGAAAATGCCGGTAATCACCGGCTCGACGGTGCGGAAAATATCCTCCTGCTCGACAAAGCTCATCTCTAAATCAAGCTGGTAAAATTCACCCGGCAGGCGGTCGGCGCGCGGGTCTTCATCGCGGAAGCATGGTGCAATCTGGAAATAGCGGTCAAAACCCGCCATCATCAGCAGCTGCTTATATTGCTGCGGGGCCTGAGGCAGCGCATAAAATGTGCCGGGATGAATGCGGCTCGGCACCAGAAAGTCGCGCGCGCCCTCCGGGCTTGAGGCGGTGAGAATGGGGGTCTGGAATTCGTTAAAGCCCTGCGCCATCATGCGGTTACGCATGGAGGAGATCACCTTGCCGCGCAGCATGATGTTGTTGTGCAGGCGCTCGCGGCGCAAATCAAGAAAACGATATTTCAGGCGGGTTTCTTCGGGATAATCAACATCGCCAAATACGGGCAGCGGCAATTCGGCAGCTGCCCCCAACACCTCAACATGGGAGATAAAAATCTCGACCAAGCCTGTGGGAAGATTGGGGTTTTCAGTGCCTGCAGGACGGGCGCGCACCACACCGGTGATCTGCACCACCCATTCAGCGCGGAACTTTTCCACATCCGTAAAGGCCGGAGAATCGGGGTCCGCCACACATTGGGTCAGGCCATAATGATCCCGCAGATCAATGAACAGCAGGCCGCCGTGATCACGGATACGATGGCACCAGCCTGAAAGGCGCACCTCTTGCCCGATGAGGGCTTCATTCAGCTGCGCACAGGTATGCGAACGATAAACCGATTTTAAGAGCGACATAGATTTAAGACTTTTCTTGTTGAGAGATCATTTCCTTGCGCGAAAAACACATGACGCGCAAGGTTTGTCAAGAATGGGCGGCATTAAAGCCCCAGCATCAGCTTCATATTCTGCACCGCCGCGCCCGAGGCACCCTTGCCCAGATTGTCGAGCTTGGCCACCAGCACAGCCTGACGCGTGGCCTCATTGGCAAACACCCGCAGTTCCATAGTGTTGGTTTCGTTCAGGCTTTCGGCTTCCAGCTTGGCGACACCCGTCGTCGGCACCACCGAAACGTTGGCGCTCCCCGCATAATGCGCCGCCAGCGCGGCCTCAAGATCAGCCGCCTTCGGACTGCCCGGCAGATGATCGAGAAACAGCGGAATGGACACCAACATGCCTTGCGCGAAATTACCCACCGAAGGCACAAACAGCACACGCTGCCTCAAGCCTGTATAGGCCTGAATTTCCGGCACATGCTTATGGCCAAGGCCAAGCGCATAAAGCTCGAAACTGGGCGCGGTGCCCGCCTCATAATCGGCGATCATGGTCTTGCCGCCGCCGCTATAGCCTGAAACCGCATTGATCGAAATGGCGAAATCCGGATTTATAAAGCCAGCATCCACCAGCGGGCGCAGCAGGGCAATCGCGCCGGTGGCATAGCAGCCGGGATTGGCGACGCGCTGGGCTTTAGCGATTGCTTCTGCCTGCCCTTTGCACAATTCGGCATAGCCATAGGCCCAGCCGGGGGCCACGCGATGCGCTGTCGAGGCATCGAGAATTTTCGGGGCGGCGTCGCCCAATGTGTCCGCCAGCGCGACGGTGGCTTTGGCCGCCTCATCAGGCAGGCAGAGAATGACAAGGTCAATCTCGCGCATCAGCGCGGCCTTGGCGGCTTCGTCCTTGCGCAGCGCATCGGGCAAACTGCGCAGGTTCAGGCCGGACATAGTGTGCAGCCGCGTGCGAATGCCAAGGCCGGTTGTGCCCGCTTCGCCGTCAATAAAAATCTGTTTGATCATTCTATCCTCATCTCACCACAGGCCTGAACGCGCCCGTGGTTTAATCTCTGATCGTGGTTTAGGGCATATAGTGTCCGGTTTCAATTTCATTTCAACTGCACAACCATATAGCCTTGAATTCTATTGCGCATCGGCGACACTGATGTGTCATGCTTGCGCTGTGCAGACATTGGCCACGGTTTAAAACCTATCTTCCAAATGCTCCAAACCTGTCACAGACTGTTGATAATACCAAAGACAGACCTAAATCATATTGAGGCTTTGTTCATATTGTTCAAAAGCCTGCGCGCCTGCGGCGCCCGTCTCTGAAAGGACAATAGAATGCAAAACATCATACGCACACTCTGCGCAGGCCTAGCGCTCACAACAGCGCTTGCCATAGCACCAGCCTATGCCGATATGTTGAAATTCAAGGTCATGTTGTCCGGCGCACAGGAGGTGCCGCCCACAACATCCAAAGGCATGGGTTCCATTGACATCACCTATGACAGCGCTACCAAAACCCTGTCATGGACAGGCAGCTATATGGACCTCACCGGCCCGGCAACCATGGCGCATTTCCATGGCCCTGCAGATGTGGGCAAGAACGCACCCGTGGAAATTCCGCTTAAAGCCATCACCAGCCCGCTGGACGGCTCAGTCGTTCTCACCGACGCACAGGCTGCCGACCTGATGGCTGGCAAACTTTACTTCAATATTCATACCGAAGCCAATAAGGGCGGCGAGGTGCGGGGTCAGGTTCTGCCCGAGAAATAACACTCCGACGATGCACATATGTGAGAGGCCGGGTCGCAGGATCCGGCCTTTTTATATTCGCGCAGCATAAATTGTGCCGCTCTGCCCTTCTGCCCCAGCTTGCCCTCCCGCTGCCCTGCCCGTAACATAAGGCAAACTGTAGTGCCGGAGAGCAGAATGGCCCTGACTTTAACCCCAGACGAGCAAGCAATGGCATCGGGCGAAGCTGGCCCCGGCACAGCCATGGCCATGCGCATTGTTGCCGAAACCGCGCGGCTGATGGGGGCGCAAACCCTGCTGCCCATTGCCTCGGCCCATATTGACGGCGCCCTCTATCATGGCGACTCCGGCACATATTTTGCTGAAAAGCTGGTGGAACAGGGTGCGCGCGTAGCCGTGCGCGCCACGCTGAATGTCGGCGCGCTGGATCTCACCGGCTGTTCGAAAAACCGGCTGCCCGACCATGAGCGCGCAATGGCGCGGCGCATGATGGACGCTTATAAGGTGCTGGGCTGCGAACAGACATGGACCTGCGCGCCCTATCAGGCTGGCCACCGCCCTGCCCTTGGCACAGATGTGGCCTGGGGTGAGTCCAATGCCGTGGTCTTTTGCAATTCTGTGCTGGGCGCACGCACCAACCGTTATGGTGATTTTCTTGATATTGCCTGCGCTATTGCCGGACGTGCGCCCAATTATGGCCTGCACAAGCCAGAAAACCGGCGCGCAACCCTGCAATTTGATGTCAGCGACCTGCCGGACAGTTTCCTCAAAAGCTCTGTGGCCTGGCCCATTCTGGGCAGCCTGTTTGGCCGCGAGGTCGGCAATGCGATTGGTATTGTCTCCGGCGTGAAGGCTCATCCCGGAGAGGATGCACTCAAGGCTTTTGGCGCAGCCTCGGCCTCCACCGGCGCGGTCGGGTTGTTTCACATTGCCTCTGTCACGCCGGAAGCGCCGGATCTGGCCACTGCGCTGCATCACCAGCCGCCTGAACGCATAATCAAGGTTACGCGCGCCATGGTGGATGCGGCCCGCCGCCGCCTCTCCACCGTTGAAAACCCGCGCGCGATTGATGCTGTCGCCATTGGCAGCCCGCATTTGTCACTGGCCGAATTTGACCTGCTCGAAGGCATGATTGGCGGGCGCAGGCTCGCCGTGCCCATTTATGCCTGCACGGGGCGGCATGTGCTCAGAGAGCTTGAAAAAACTGGGCGGCGCAGCACGCTGGAAGCCAGCGGCGTGGTGATCGTGGCAGATACATGTGTGGTGGTGACGCCCATTCTGCCCGATCTGAATGGTGCGGTGCTGATGACCAATTCCGGCAAATTTGCCCATTACACGCCCGGCAACACCGGTTATGGCGTGATTTATGGCGCTTTGTCCGAATGTGTGGAAAGCGCGGTGCTGGGACGTCCGCAATTTGACGAGGTGCAGGCATGAGCGCGATACAGGCCGAAATTCTGGTCAACGGCCCGCCCGTGCAAGGCATGGGCCTCGCTTTGCAGGCCCCCATCAGCTTCTGGGGTGGGGTAAATCCGCAAACCGGCCTTGTTACAGATGTTCGCCACCCCGATTGCGGCACCTCCATTGCAGGGCGGATATTGTGCCTGCCCGGCACCATCGGCTCATCATCCGCTGCGGCGATTTTGCTTGAGCTGGTCTATGCCGGCCAAGCACCAGCCGCGCTGATTCTGCATGAGCCGGACGCGATTTTGCTGCTCGGGCTGATTGTGGCGCGGGAAATGGGCTATGCCATTCCCCCCGCATATCAGCTTGACCGCAGTCATTTTGCGCTTCTGCATCAAAACACCCTCATGATTGATGCAAAAGGCAACATCACGGCCTGAACCGACGCAGCAACGGCCCATCTCCCTTGATCAGGTGAGATGGGCACGCTCAATCTATTCCGCCGCCTGCCCAATTGGCATGATTTGATGCGCAGAGTTTTGCCGCGCATGTTCCGCCTCATGCGGCTCGTCCCGCTCGCCAACAAACCGGCCAAACACCCACCAAACGGCACGGGAGCAACTGTCCATAATTGTAAAGACCGCAGGCACAAACACCAGCGACAGAACGGTCGAAACCAGCAGGCCACCGATCACGCCAATCGCCATGGGCGCACGGAATTCACCGCCATCACCCAAAGCCAGAGACGAGGGCAACATGCCCGCCGCCATGGCAATCGTGGTCATGATGATGGGCCGGGCGCGTTTGCGGCCCGCATCGACAATCGCCTCGGTGCGCGGCACCCCGCGCGCCATTTCCTCAACCGCAAAATCCACAAGCATAATGGCGTTTTTGGTGACAATGCCGATCAGCATCAGAATACCAATCACAACCGGCATGGAAATCGCCTTATTCGTGATGAATAGAGCAAAAATCACGCCGCCGATCGACAAGGGCAGCGAGAACAGGATGGTGATCGGCTGAAGCACACTGCCAAACAGCAGCACCAGCACGCCGTAAACCATCATCAGACCCGCGCCCATGGCACTGGCAAAACCGGCAAACACCTCGCCCTGCACCTCGGCATCACCTGTTTGTTTAATAGTGACGCCTTCGGGCAGGTTTTTGACCATCGGCAGTGCATAGACAGCATCCAGAGCCGCGCCCAGAGCCGCATTACCCACGAGATCCGCCTCCACAGCCACACGGCGGGTGCGGTCATAGCGGTCAATACTGGTGGGCCCCTGCGCCAGCTCAATATCCGCCACGGTGGAGAGGGGCACGGATTTACCACTGCCTGTCATCACTTTCAGCGATTGCAACAGATTGAGACTGCCGCGCGCTGATTCGATCAACTGCACACGGATCGGAATCAGCCGGTCGCCCGCATTGAATTTGGCCAGATTCACCCCGACATCGCCAATGGTGGCCAGCCGGATCGTTTCGGAAATCGCATCGGTGGACACACCAAGCTCCGCCGCAATCTCCGATTTTGGCTTGATCTGCACTTCAGGCCGGTCCAGAGAGGCGGTGGACACAGGATTGGCCAGCAGCGGGATACGCTTCATCTCGCTTTGCAACTGGGCCGCAACTTTGGAAATCTGCGCCGTATCCGCACCCGCCACAATCAGCGACAATCCGCGCTGACCATTGGACTGCACGAACCAGAAGCGCATATCCGGAATGGTGTTGAGATCAGCGCCTATGTCGTTTTCAATATCCTTCTGTGATTTCAAACGCTTGGTCTTATGCACAAGATTGACGGTCAGCGTCGCCTTGCGGATTTCCTTGCCCCCATTGCCGAGCAGATAGCCGCCATTGGCAATGACGGTTGCCACCTCGGGACGCTGCAACAGGCGGCGTGAAATTTCATCCGTCACGCGCTGTGTATCCACAAGGCGGGAGCCGGGCGGCAATTCGATTGAAACCAGCAAACGGGCCTCGTCGCCCGGCGGAATAAACCCCTTGGGCAAGAAGTTTACAGAATAAATCGACAGGGCGAAAAGACCAAGTCCGACAACCAGCGTCAGCCAGCGATGGCGCACCGAAGTGCGCACCACCCGCGTATAGCTGCGCATGATCCAGCCATCCCGCTGCTCAACATGCTTGTGAACGCGCAGAAAATAAGCCGCCAGCATCGGCGTGATCAATCGTGCAACAGCCAGAGAGAACAGCACAGCCACGGCCACTGTGAGGCCGAATTGCTTGAAATATTGCCCGGCAATGCCACCCATAAAGCTCACAGGTGCAAAAACCGCGACAATCGTCATTGTAATGGCCATGACCGCCAGACCGATTTCATCGGCGGCCTCAATCGCCGCGCGATAAGGCGACTTGCCATTGCGCATGTGGCGCACAATATTCTCGATTTCAACAATCGCATCATCCACCAGAACACCGGTGGCCAATGTGATGGCGAGGAGACTGACAAGATTGAGCGAAAAGCCCATCAGGCTCATGGCCCAGAAGGTCGGCAATGCCGATAATGGCAGAGCCAGCGCCGAAATCACGGTTGCGCGCCAGTCCCGCAGAAACAGAAACACCACAATCACAGACAGGACAGCCCCTTCCAGAAGGCCTTCCATTGCCGATTCATAATTGCCAACGGTGTAATCCACCGAAGTATCAATCAGATTGATGCTGTAATCCGGGTTTTCGGCGCGTAATTCATCCACTTTGGCTTTGACGACCTTGGCCACTGCCGCATCACTCTCGCCTTTGGCGCGAAACACGCTGAAGGCCACAATCGGCTGACCATTGAGACGCTCAAACGTCCGTGGTTCTGCAGCAGTATCCGTGACAGTGCCGACATCTCCGAGCCGCACCTTGCGGTTGCCCGGCAAGGTCACCATCAGTTCGGCAAGATCCGACACTTTACGCGTGCCCGCCAGCGTACGGATGGCCTGTTCCTGCCCTGCAACCTCACTGCGCCCGCCCGCCACATCCACATTTGTGGCGCGTAATTGCTTGTTGATATCCGCAGCCGTCACATTCAGCGAGGCGAGACGGTCAGGGTCCAGCGCCACATGGATTTCGCGGTCAATGCCGCCATTGCGCTCGACACTGGCCACACCCTTCACGCTCTGCAATTTGCGCACAACCGTATCGTCAATAAACCATGAAATGTCTTCAATGGACTTGGTCGGCGCTGTCACACCAAAGGACATGATCGCCCCACCCTCGATCTCGATACGGCGGGTAATCGGCTCATCTATGGCTTTGGGCAGGTCCCCACGAATACGGGCAACAGCGTCTTTGACATCATTGACGGCGCGGTCAACATTGGTTTCCAGACGAAATTCGATGGTGGTGGTTGATGTGCCGTCCGTGATGCTCGACGTCATATGTTTGACGCCGGAAACACCGGCCACGGCATCCTCAACCTTTTTGGTGACCTGAGTTTCCAGCTCCGCTGGCGCCGCGCCCGACTGGGTGATCAGCACCGAAATAATCGGCACATCAATGTTAGGAAAGCGGGTGATCGGAAGCGAGCGGAAGGAGAAAATGCCGACAATGATCAAGACGCTGAACAAAACCAGCGACATGATGGGTTTGCGGATTGACCAGGCAGAAACATTGAGTGCCATCAGAATGCTCCATTGCTGGCAGCGACAGGCGTCACCGCATCACCATCGCGCAAAAAAGCGCCGGCGCGGGCAATAACCATATCACCACTGTTGAGCCCACCCTTGATCTCGACCATGCCCTGCGTCATCAGACCGGGCACAACCTTACGCTCAACCACATGGGACTCGACCACAAGCTGGGCATAAGGGTTGCTGCCATCATATTGCAGGGCGGCAACAGGCAGGGCTATGGTGTTTTTACGGCTGATCTCTATCGTCGCCTTGGCAAAGGAGCCGATCCTTATGCGTTTGTCCTCCGGCAGAGCAATGCGCACCGTGCCCAGACGGGTGGACTTGTCCACCTCGGTGGATACAAGGCGCACATGGCCTGTCACGCTGAGGTCCGGGCCAAGCACAACCTGCGCGCTCTGTCCGGGGCTTAATTTTGCCAGACCCAGTTCCGGCACCTCTGCCTCAAGCTCGATCTCATCCTTGGCAATCAGCCGGAACATCGGTTCATTCAGCGCTGAGGCCACAGAGCCGATGCGCGCGGTGCGGCGCGACACCACCCCCGCCACCGGCGCACGAATTTCGGTGCGCGCCAGACGCACCTTCAGTTCATTCCATTGCGCCTGCTTATTGGCCTGATCGGCTATGGCCACATTCAAGCCGTTTTTGGCATTGGTCAGGCGCGCTTCATTGGCTTTCTGATCAGCGGCGCGCTGCTCGACAATAGCCTGAGTGCCCGCATTGGTTTTCAAAAGGTCCAGCGCACGCTGTAAAGCCGGAGTGCTCTGCCCCAGCGCCGCTTCAGCTTCCGCAATCTGGCTTTGCGCTTGAGCAATCTGCGCCTTGGACATTTCCAATGTCGCGGCCCATTGTTCCATCTGCGCATTCAGGCCGTCACGCGACAAACGCGCCAGAACCTGCCCGGCCTCCACATGGTCGCCTTCCTCCACCAGAATTTCTGTGATTTTCAGACCTTCAATTTCCGGGTGGATCAGAATTTCCTCGCGCGGGATCAACGATCCTGTCACCAGCAAATTTTCAACAAGCTCGGTCGGCTGCAATTTCAGCACCGTCACAGCGGGCGCTGTCGGTGCCTTTATGGCGGGTTCCGCCGCAAAGGCAGCGCCCATAAGCCCAAATGCACCAAGGCCCAGCACCAGCGTTTCAATCCGGCTTTTCAGAGCCGAAGGCTTGATAAAATTCTTCATAGAGTCAGCTCCGAAACAGATAAGGTGAATGGCACGGTCTGAGCCGACACCGATGGGACATTGATATTACGAATAAATTGCAACAGCAGATCAGACATCGGCCCAATCTGAAACGAGGGATCAATCGCGCGGCGCATAACAATACCATCCATAAAACTGCAGATCAGCGATACAAGCTGATCAACGCATATATCCGGATCGAGACCGCCGCTGGCTTTAAGACGCTCCAGCAGCTCCGCCATGGCCTTGCGGATCGATTGATCAATACGCTGCAATGTGGCCCTGACCGCCGGATTGCGAGTGGATTCGGCCACAACCTCCAGAAATAATGCCGCTTTCTCATTCGACTGATGCAAAATGCAATTTTGCATCATCAGTGCAAAGCCGGTGGCAAAATCCCGCACATCAGTCAGCTGGGCAAAATCCGCCAGAACGCGCGCGCGTTCACGCTCAACCAGGCCTTCAATCAAGGCTTCCTTGGAATTAAAATACACATAAATCGACCCAGCACTCACCTTCGCCTGCCGGCAGATGTCCTGCATGGAGGTGCGGTGAAAGCCGGTCTGCGTGAAGCACACTTCTGCCGCGGTCAGAATTGTCTGACGTCGCGCCTCCTGTTGTGCCGCAGTTAATTTAGGCATGGTACTCGTATAAAAAATGAATGATCATTCATTTTTTATACTTTATGCTGCACTGCGTCAACAGACATTACACATGGTAATAATCTTTGTACCAATCCACAAAGGCAGGCACGCCCACAGATACAGGTGTTGACGGGACATATCCGGTGAGTTTTTGCAACAGGTCAGCATTGGCATAGGTGCGCAAAACATCCCCCTGCTGCAAGGGCAGATAATTGGGAATGGCCGATTTTCCCAATGCCTTTTCAATTTCTTCGATAAAATCCAGCAGCTTCACCGGCATACCACCCCCGATATTGATAACGCGGTGCGGGGCCACCGGCGAAAGCGAATCTGAAGAGTCAGGAACATACCCTTCGGCAGGGCGCACGGGCGGCACATGGCTGAGCCGGACAATCGCCTCGATCAGGTCGTCAATATAGGTAAAGTCACGCTCCATCTGCCCATGATTGTAAATATCAATCGGGGTGCCATCGAGAATGCCTTTGGTGAATTTAAACAAAGCCATATCAGGGCGGCCCCAGGGGCCATAGACTGTAAAAAACCGGAATGCCGTTGTCGGAATATTCCAGAGATGGGCATAGCAATGCGCCATGTTTTCAGTGGCTTTTTTGGTGGCTGCGTAAAGTGTGAGCTGTGTATCGGCCTTGTCTGTCTCCAGAAATGGCATATGCACATTGGCCCCATAGGCCGAACTGGTGGAGGCCAGCATAAAATGCTTCACAGGGTGAATGCGTGTCAGCTCCATAATGTTGAATGTGCCGACAATATTGGCATCAATATAGGCACGCGGATTTTCAAGGCTGTAACGCACACCGGCTTGCGCCGCGAGATGCACCACAATATCACAAGGGTTTTGCGCCCAAAGCGCCTCAAGCTCAGCGCGGTCCTCCAGCATCAGCTGGTGGCCCTGAAACCCCTTGTAGTGCTCCAGCAAGGCCGTGCGCCTGTGCTTGAGCGCAACATCATAATAAGGCGTGAAACCATCTATGCCCAGAACATCATGCCCATCGGCCAGAAGGCGCCGACTCAGATGAAATCCGATAAAGCCTGCCGAACCTGTCACCAAAAACCGCAAAGCAGTCTCCTGTCATCAAATTTTATGATTTATAGCCAGAATGTTGCGGTTTAATATCAGATTTTTCGATTTAAATCTGATAATTGCAAAAAAATACCGGACATTCTGGCAAGAATGTCCGGGCTTGAATGCGCTTAAATGTTATTTATGGCACTGGTTGTTCTGTGTGTTGAAGGCCATGCCCAAAAATGGCAGCGCCAGCGAGCTTACAGCCTCATCATGCGTGAGCTCACGGCATTGGGTGTTCCACACCACAGCGGCATTGAACATAACACTGACCACGCCGGTAAGAATGGCAAAAACCGGAAAGGCCGACCCATGTACAGGGCCGGGACAGGGCAAAGCCCGCGCAGCGAAAGCCGTATCAAAACTCAGCCAGTTCTGCGTAAGACCACAGCCAACAGGTCCGGCATTGGCGGTAATGATCGTTGGTGTCCAGAAAAAAAGGCTGGCGACGGCCGCAATGGCAACTGATTTCTTAAAACGCATGATAACCCCCAATCAATAAACATTATAAAATAAAAACCGCACCCATATCTCTGAAATAAAACCCGTTCCCCAATCCGCAACGAGCAATCCGAGGCTAACCAATTATCCTGATACATTCAACGGCTTTAAATTGTGCTCCCCGTGAGCGAATATCGGGTTCCGGCTCAGGGCGCAGCCCGACCCGCCAGTCGGTCGGCAAAAACAGCTATGGTTTTTGCATAGACGCGCGCCTTGTTCCATTCCAGCAATACAGCAAAATTAGGCTGACCCTCGTCCCAGCCCGCGCCCGCCTGCCAGCCGTGACCCTGCAGATAATTGGCTGTCGAAGCCAGCGCATCGGCATCATTATGCAGCAGGTCTGCCTTGCCCTTGCCGGCAAAATCAACCGCATATTTCAAATAGGATGAGGGCATAAGCTGGGTCTGGCCAATTTCTCCGGCCCAGGCCCCGCGCATCTGTGCGGGGGACAGATCACCACGCTCAACAATCCGCAAAGCATCCAGCAATTCAGCGTGAAATTTATCGGCGCGACGGCAATCATAGGCCAGCGTTGCCAAGGCGCTCAACGTGCGGAACTGGCCGGAGCCCGCGCCAAAATCTGTCTCCAAACCCCAGATCGCCACCAGCACAGGGCCGGGAACGCCATAGCGCTGCTCGATGGTGCTGAACAGGTCAGAGGAGCGTTTGAGCAAACTCTTTCCTTTGGAGACGCGGTAAGAATTGATCATCCGGCCTGAAAACTGCTCAAAACTCTGACGGAAAACCTTTTGACCCCGATCATGGGCAATCACAGAGGTATCATAGGTTACATCCGCGAGCGCGGAGTTCACCGTATCAGGAGACAAACCAGCAGAAATGGCCTCCTGCCGCACATCCGCAAGCCAGTTTTCAAACCCAGCCGCATGATTTGAGCAAGATGCCGCCTGAACGGATATGCTGGCAAAACTCACCCAAAACATGGCACAAAAAATGCGGAACCCCGCTAAAATCCGAAAATTACAAGGCAAAACAGTCATAGAAAAAACCCGCGATCAAATTTCAAAGCCCACAAAGGCAGAATATTCTGATCTTATGGCATTATTCTTAAATGGTCTTGACTATTCGCAAAGGGGCAACAGAAATTTGTGATTTTTGAGCACCATTTCCGATGCACAGGGCAAGGCTATGCGGAACGGGATGAAAATCAGAAAAAATCCGGAATAAGTCCTGTGATTTTCCGGTGATTTATGTGCCGTAATTCGCGTTTTGTTGCCGTTATATTCCAAATACAAAAAGGATTGTAAAATTTGCCAACATAAAATATCTTTAAATATCAATATTTTATATTGGATAAATGGTCGGAGTGGCGGGATTCGAACCCACGACCCCTAGTCCCCCAGACTAGTGCGCTAACCGGGCTGCGCTACACTCCGACTGCTTTGCCTTATAGAGAAGGGAATGCGGAAGCGCAATCACTTAAGCATAAAAACTTCAGTCCTGTTCACCTAAAGCCTGACGCAACAGCCTTATCCCGTCATTCAGCTCAAAAAGGGCCGATTTGAGACGGTGAGCATCGTCAAAGCTCAGAATGCTGGGGTCTTTGCTCTCGTCATTCAGCGCATCATCAGACTCATGCGCCGAAGTCGATTCCGATTCATCATCGTCCATAGGTATGGAGGGGGCCGGAGGCAGTGCGGATGGGTCGGCTGCGGCTTCAAGGGTGCGGGCAATCACAGCCCTGGCGCCCTGCTCTTTCAATATGCGCTGAACACCGCGAATCGTATACCCCTGCCCGTATAAAAGATGGCGGATCGCCTTGATCAGATCCACATCGTCAGGTCTGTAATATCTACGCCCGCCGCTGCGTTTCAGCGGGCGTATCTGTGTGAAGCGCGTTTCCCAAAACCGCAAAACATGCTGCGGAATATTCAGGTCAACCCCAACTTCACTGATGGTGCGGAATGCTTCCGGGCTTTTATCGACCATTTACGAAAACCGCCCTCTGTATAAAGCCTATTCGGCTTCGTCGGCGACAACCTCTCCGTTGACACGGGACTTCATGATATTGGATGGTTTGAACACCATAACGCGGCGCGGAGTGATCGGCACCTCAACTCCGGTTTTCGGGTTACGGCCAATCCGTTCGGATTTTGAACGCACCAGAAACGAACCAAATGAGGACAGTTTGACATTCTCGCCGCGAACCAGAGTGTCCGAAATTTCCGTTAAAACGGTTTCAACCAGCTCTGCCGACTCTGTGCGGGACAGACCCACGCGCTGATAAACGGCTTCAGCCAGATCGGCGCGGGTTATTGTTTTTGTCATTTTAGCTTTCACCATGAGACTATACTTACCTTTTCAACCTGCATCCAGCAGTTCATCCAGACCAATATATATGTGTGATTTCAGAAAAAATGGAAGCACTCATTCACATTTTTCAATCGTAAAAACAGATTTTACCATCGAATAAGCGCACTGCCCCATGTAAATCCGCCGCCCATGGCCTCGATCATCACAAGATCACCCGTCTTTATGCGTCCGTCTGCTTTGGCGACCGACAAAGCCAGCGGAATAGAGGCGGCCGATGTATTGCCGTGCAGCTGAACCGTGGTCACTACTTTTTCGGGAGCAATGCCCATTTTTTCCGCCGAAGCATCAATAATCCGGCGGTTGGCCTGATGCGGCACAAACCAGTCCAGGTCTTCGGCGCTTATGCCGGCCGCCTCGAAGGCATCCGTGATGACATCGGTCACCATGCCCACCGCATGACGGAACACTTCCCGCCCCTCCATGCGCAGATGCCCGACCGTTTGCGTGGTGGAAGGTCCCCCGTCCACAAATAATTTTGCCCTGTGACGCCCATCAGACCGCAAATGGGTTGTCATAATGCCGCGTTCATTGACCGCGCCGGTTATGGGCTGAGCCTCCAGCACCATGGCACCGGCGCCATCGCCAAACAGCACACAGGTTGTGCGGTCTTCCCAGTCCACAATGCGGGAGAAGGTTTCGGCGCCAATCACCAGAGCTCTCTTGTGCGAGCCGGAGGCGAGATATTTATCCGCCGTCGATACAGCAAACACAAAGCCCGAACACACAGCCTGCAGATCAAACGCCACGCCGCGGGTGATGCCAAGGGCGGCCTGAATCAGAGTCGCGGTTGCCGGAAATGTATAATCGGGTGTTGATGTGGCCACGATCACAAGATCAATATCATCGGCTGTCAGGCCCGCATCCGCGAGAGCAGCCTGAGCCGCACGCAGGCCCAGCACAGAGGTGGTTTCCTCCGGCCCGGCCAGATATCGCTGGCGGATACCGGTGCGCTGCACGATCCATTCGTCGGATGTATCCATCCGCTGCTCAAGCTCGTGATTGGTGACGCAATTTTCAGGAAGCGCCGAACCAATGCCCATGACAACCGAACGCAAGGCGGGTTTTGGTGAAAAAACAAAATCAGTCACACGTTTTTCCAATCAATCTTCAACAGTATGGGCATCAATTCCCGCCACCTGATGCAACCGGCCCTCCTGAGCCTGTGCCAGCGAGTCACGAATTTTACTCAAAAGGCCATATTTGACCATCTCATAGCCAACTTCCACAGCGCCGGCAAAGCCAATCGCATCTGTGCCGCCATGGCTTTTAATCACAATGCCGTCAAGCCCGAGAAAAACGCCGCCATTGACCTTGCGCGGGTCCATTTTCTCACGCAGAGCATTGAAAGCCTTGCGCGCCAGCACATAACCCAGCTTGGCCAACAGGCTGCTGCTCATGGCCTCACGCAGAAACTGCCCGAGCTGTCGCGCCGTGCCTTCAGCTGTTTTCAGTGCGATATTGCCGGTGTAGCCTTCTGTCACCACAACATCGACCGTGCCGCGGCCAATATCATCCCCTTCGACAAAGCCATGATAGGCCAGATTGGGCAAATCAGTTTCACGCAATGTGCGCCCTGCCGCCTTGATTTCCTCAAGGCCCTTGATCTCCTCAACGCCGACATTCAGCAGGCCGACGCTTGGGCGCTCAATATCAAAAACAATCTGCGCCATAGCCGCGCCCATAATCGCCAGATCAACCAGATGCTGGGCATCCGCACCAATGGTGGCCCCCACATCGAGAACAATGCTTTCCCCGCGCATGGTTGGCCACATGGCGGCAATGGCGGGGCGGTCAATCTGCGGCATGGTGCGTAGACAAAATTTGGACATGGCCATCAGCGCGCCGGTATTGCCCGCAGAAACAGCCACATCGGCCTCGTCTTTTTTAATGGCTTCCAGCGCCATCCACATGGATGAAACCTTGCGTCCGGTGCGCAGCGCATGGCTGGGCTTGTCCGTCATCAGAATGGACACATCGGAATGACGCACTGTCGAAACGGCTTTGAGCTTGGGATGGGCCTCCAGCAAGGGCAGAATCAGCTTTGAATCCCCGAAAAAAATGAAGGATGTGTCCGGACGGCGCTCAAGCGCAAGGGCGGCCCCCGGAATAACAATCCTTGGTCCGAAATCCCCTCCCATTGCATCAACAGCAATGCGTATTCTTGTCGCTTTGGCAACTTTAGCCATTCGCCCCAACCGCCTCCTGCCCCATGATATAGACCACCGCCACTACGATGTATGCAATGTGCAAGTCAAAAAACCCACAGCAAAACTCTTAAATTGCACAATAAGGTGGCACAATAACGCCTCGGACGCGAAGCGCAATCATCAAAACCGGTTCAGCCATCAGATTTTCCATCCGGCTTCAAATTGACCAATGCAGAAAAAGGTGACACCTTTTCGACAGTGCCGACCGGTGCGTCCAATTCCAAATTCGGAATCCCCGCGGCAACCGATGCCAGATCGGCATCCGGCTTGCGCGGATAAGGATCGAGACCGAGGGCAAAAAATTCAACCACCAAAGCCCCCAGATCAATTTTTCCATCGATCATGTCTTCAGGCGGGTCTTCCTCATTCATGTGGTGCTCTACCACACGCGCCGAAATCTCCTGACGTGCGGAATAATCCTGAGCCTCTTTCATATAATCGCCCTTGCGGGGGCGTGCGGCAGGATGAGGCTTGGCCGCAGGGGCATATTTCAGCTCGAATGTCTCGTGAACATCGGCCTCGAACGGCTCCAATGTGACACCGCAGGTCTGGGTTACGCGGGCAACAATCTCGCCCGTAACCTTGGCCCCTGCCCGGCCTGATCGCGCAATATCAAAGGTTGCGGTCAGCGCATTGACCGCGACAAGGCCATTCAGGTCAGCCAGAGCGGCGGCCTGTGCGGCATCCGCTTTCAGCACAATGCGGGTGGGCCGCTCCCGCAAATTCTCGATGGAAAACACGGATGTAAACATCTGATCAGGGCTTGCCCCAGACTGCGGAAAATTGTCACTGGTCATCATGCACCCTATTTCACCTGTGCCGGATCCGGAAACGGCACCTGTCCGTCGGTAAACACCGCAAGCTCCGCTCCCTCAAGGGCGCGGATCGTGGCCTGAACATAATGCAGCATACGCAGCGCGGCAAAGGCATTTTCCTCGCCCGCCTTCGCACCCGCAGTGAGGTTGCGGGTCAGGCTGTCCAGCAGACTTTGCGCGTCAGCCGCGGCACAGGCGGTCATATAGGCCACATTGCGTCCGTAAAAAGATTGAACATATTTTTTGATACGTTTGGGCACGGCAACATCGCCGATTCCCTCCTGCCGCAAAATAATTTCCAGATGCCGCACCACAGAATCTGTCAGATCCTGCGCGACATCAGGGCCCGGCGCGGGCAATTTCGTCAGTCTTTGCAGCACGAGCGAACAAAAAAGACAAAAAAGTTCAAATCTTTTGTCAAAATCGTCGCTCAGCCCATAAGAAATATAAAACTCCGGCTGGCGGGCCGCATGGACAATCTGGGCATGTAATTGGTCAATTAACCGCCGATTGGGGTTTGATCCCAGACCAAAAGCCTTAAGAAGTCTGTTCAGCACCATAAATCCGCCATTCTCGCTGTCAATTTTGTGCATGAACACCATGCACGGGGCCCTTGTCGCCACATGGGCTGATCTTGCTTTTCAGCCTTATGCGAGTTAGGCATCAAGCAGCGTTGTGGCAAGTGAAATATGTCATCTGCAACATGTCTGTCAAAACCTATCGTATGGCAAACTATATCGCGTGAAATATGTCGCCAGCCTTGATGGGCGGCGGAGTGCATAAGTGGAGCAAAGCATGTCTGTGTTGAAATCCTCAAGCCTTAATGTCCGCGCGCCCCATATGCGGCGCACCTTTCTGGCGCTCGCCCTCGGCCTGACCCTGAGCGGGTGCCTGGGCTATGACGGCACTGTGCAGCGGGGCTACATGCTGGATCCGGACATGCTGGCACAGGTGAAGCCCGGCATGGCCGCAGAAAAGGTTCTGGCATTGCTGGGCACCCCCTCCACCACCTCCACAGTGGGCGGGGACGCATGGTATTACATCAGCCAGAAGGTTGAGAAAAAACTGGCCTTCATGCAGCAGCAGGTTGTCGACCAGCGCGTGCTGGCCATTTATTTCAACTCCGGCAAAAAAGTGGAACGGATTGCCAATTACGGGCTGGAAGACGGCAAGGTGTTTGACTTCATCTCCCGCACCACGCCCACAGGCGGTTCGGAACCCAGCTTCATCCGCAATATGCTCAAGGGCCTGCTGCGGTTCAGCTGAGCACCAGCACAGAATTTATGAAAAAAGGCCGGAGAGTGTCTCTCCGGCCTTTTTATATTCCACTCAGTGATGCGCCAGAATAGCCAGCAGCAACAAGGCCACAATATTGGTGATCTTGATGGCCGGGTTCACAGCCGGGCCAGCCGTATCCTTATAGGGGTCGCCAACAGTGTCGCCGGTGACAGAGGCCTTATGGGCATCGCCGCCCTTATGGTGCACAACGCCGTCCTTATCGGTAAAGCCATCCTCAAACGACTTTTTGGCATTGTCCCATGCGCCGCCGCCCGAGGTCATGGAAATCGCCACAAACAGACCATTGACAATCACACCCAGAAGCGAAGCCCCTAGCGCCGCAAAAGCCGAAGCCTTAGAGCCGGAAATCAGCAACACACCAAAATAAGCCACCAAGGGCGCCAGAACCGGCAGCAGAGACGGCACAATCATTTCGCGGATCGCCGCTTTGGTCAGCATATCGACCGCGCGGGCATAATCCGGCTTGGAAGTGCCAGCCATAATGCCGGGATTTTCGCGGAACTGACGCCGCACCTCCTCAACCACAGAACCCGCCGCACGCCCCACCGCTGTCATGGCTATACCGCCAAACAGATAAGGAATCAGCCCGCCGAAAATAAGGCCAGCCACGACATAGGGATTGCTGAGGTCAAAGGACACAATTCCCATATTGGCAAAATATGGATATTGATCGCCATGTCCGGCAAAGAAGGTCAGGTCGTTGGAATAGGCCGCAAACAGCACCAGCGCGCCCAGACCCGCCGAGCCAATGGCATAGCCCTTGGTCACAGCCTTGGTGGTATTGCCCACCGCATCCAGCGCGTCCGTATTGTGACGCACAGACTTGTCAAGACCGGACATTTCCGCAATGCCGCCGGCATTGTCCGTCACCGGGCCAAAGGCATCCAGTGCCACAATCATACCCGCCAGGCCCAGCATGGTGGTCACGGCAATGGCCGTGCCATAGAGCCCAGCCAGCTGATAGGTCGAGATAATGCCACCCACAATCACCAAAGCTGGCAGAGCGGTGGATTCAAGCGAAACAGCCAGACCCTGAATGACATTGGTGCCATGCCCCGTGACCGAGGCCTGCGCAATGGACACCACAGGGCGCTTGCCCGTGCCGGTGTAATATTCGGTGATCACCACAATCAGGCCGGTCACGATAAGGCCAATAAGGCCGCAGGTGAACAGATTGGTGCCGGTGACTGTAATGTTCCCGACCTTGGCCATTTCACCCCAGCCGGCAACCAGACTTGTGGCCAGCCACAGGCCGCCGATGGACAGAACACCGGTGACGATCAGCCCCTTATACAAAGCGCCCATGATCGACGGATTGGAACCGGCGCTCAGCTTGACAAAATAAGTGCCGATGATCGATGTGAGAATGCAGGCCGCACAAATGGTCAGCGGATACAGCATCATTGTGGCCACCTGTGCCGGTGCCGAGGCAAAAATCGCGCCCAGCACCATGGTGCCCACCACGGTCACAGCATAGGTTTCAAACAAATCCGCCGCCATACCAGCGCAGTCACCCACATTGTCGCCGACATTGTCGGCAATGGTGGCCGGATTGCGCGGATCATCCTCCGGAATTCCGGCTTCGACCTTGCCGACAAGATCAGCACCCACATCCGCGCCCTTGGTGAAAATGCCGCCGCCCAGACGGGCAAAAATCGAGATCAGCGAAGCGCCAAAGCCCAGACCCACCAGCGAATCAATCACCTCGCGGCTGCCCGGCTCCAGCCCCATCGGGCCGGTCAGCACATAATATTCACCGGCAACACCCAGCAAGGCCAGACCCGCCACCAACATGCCGGTGACCGCACCCGCCTTGAAGGCAATGTCAAGGCCGCCCGCCAGCGATTTTGAAGCCGCCTGCGCCGTGCGCACATTGGCCCGCACCGAGACATTCATGCCGATAAAACCCGCAACACCGGACAAAACCGCACCGATCAGGAAGCCAACCGCCACTTTACCGCCCAGCAAGGCATAAAGCAGAACAAAAATCACCACACCCACAGCACCGATAGAAATATATTGACGCTTGAGATAGGCTTGTGCCCCTTCTGCAATGGCAGCGGCAATTTCCTGCATCCGCTGTGTGCCCGCATCTGCGGCCAGAACCTGATTAACGGTGACAACACCGTAAATAATTGAGAGTAAGCCCCCCAACAGAATGAGCCAAATCACTGACATTGACGTTCCATCTCCTGTTATTTTTAGCAAATGCTTTCACATCCACATTGTGCTCCGTTGTGTGTTCAGAGCTTATGATGCAATGTTGCATGAAAGTTTCTCTTGCGGCAATGCACATAAAGACAAAACAAACCATATTTTACAGGAAAGACGCAGGGCTTGGCATGGGCTAGCCCGCGCAAGGGTTCAAAACCAAGCTAAAAATGCGAAAATGACGCTTTATCAAAATGTTGCGGCTTAGAATCAGCACCAAGAAACACCGTTTCACCGGCGCTGAACACCTCTCCAACGCAGGCCAAAGCCAGCCCCGCCTCGCGGCTTGCGGCCTCGAATGCCACACAATGGTGCGGCGCGACCGCCGCCAGCAGTTCATAATCATCACCGCCGGTCAGTGCGTCGTCAAGCACATGGGGCGCATGAGCAATGGCGGCCCGGGCGGCCTCGGACAAAGGCACATCGGACAGCACCACATGCGCGCGCGTCTGCGACACACGCATCATCTTGCGCAGGTCACCGACAAAACCATCTGAAATATCCATGCCTGCATGGGCATAGGCCTGCATCGCCTGTGCCAGTTGATTGCGCGGCTGCGGCAGCAGATAGCGCTGCACCAGAAATTCACGCGCTTGCGAAGGCAATGCGGCAATCCAGCCCCGATCTTCCGGCGCATTCATGCGAATTTTGAGCCCCAGCGCCGCATCGCCAATGGTGCCGGTGACATAAAGCCTGTCTCCGGCCTGTGCGGCAAAGCGCTTCACCATTTTACCCTTTGGCACAAGGCCCAAGGCCGTCAGGGAAAGAGTCAGCGGCCCCTTGACGGTATCGCCGCCCAATAATTGAAAATGAAAGTCCCGCACATCCTGCGCCAGCCCCGCAGCGAAATCCAGAAGCCAGTTTTCCGATATATTCTGAGGCAAGGCCAGCCCCAGAAAAAAGCCGAAGGGAACCGCGCCTTTGGCCGCCAGATCCGACAGATTGACCCGCATCAGCTTGCGGGCAATCTCGAAAGGCGGGTCATCGGGAAAAAAATGCACTCCCGACACCAGCATATCCTTGGTGATGACAAAATCATAACCTGAAGGGGGCGAAATGCTCGCGGCATCATCACGCAGGCCAAAAGCCCCCTCGCCAGCCAGCGGGGCAAAATAACGGGCAATCAGATCCTCTTCGGACAAAGCCATGATGGATCATTTCTCTGTTAGAGTGTTCATCCCCTCATCCGCACGCTCAAACAAAATGACGGATAGGGTGAGGATAACCCTATTTCACAAATTCGTCGCTGCGCAATTTACGCCCCACAACATCCAGCACGGCATTGATCATGCCGGATTCTTCCCGCGCGAAAAAGGCCGAGGCCACATCCACATATTCAGAAATGCTGACACGCGGCGGAATATCCTTACGCTTTTTCAGCTCATAGGTGCCAGCGCGCAAAATCGCCCGCATCAGCGCCTCAATGCGGGTCAGGGGCCAGCCTTCCACCAGCGCGCCATCAACAAGCTGGTCAATGGCCATCTGGTCTTTCAGCACGCCGCTGACCGTGTCGCGGAAAAAGGCCAGTTCCGCCGGGCGATATTGCTCGCCCTCGATCTCCTGCCCGATCCAATAGGTTTCAAATTCGGCAAAAACATCATTGATGCCCTTGCCGGTGACATCCATCTGGTAAAGGGCCTGCACGGCGGCGAGCCGCGCATTGGCGCGTTTGTTTCCAACGGCCATCAGTGAGCCCCGATACGACGTTTGATCCGCAGAATTTCCAGCGCCGCACGGGCGGCGTCGCCGCCCTTGTCGCCCTGCCTCCGGTCTGCGCGCACAACGGCCTGTTCCATATTTTCAACGGTCAGAATGCCATTGCCCAGTGGCAATTTGCGGGCAATGCTGAGGTCCATCAGGGCGCGGGCGCTCTCACCGGCGACAATTTCAAAATGATAGGTCTCGCCGCGAATAACGCAGCCCAGCGTGATGACGCCGTCATAAGGCTGGCCCATCTCGCGCGCGGCATCGAGTGCAATGGCCACCATTGCCGGAATTTCCAAAGCGCCCGGCACGGTAATCACATCATAACGCGCATCTGCTGCCGAAAAGGCGGCTTTTGCACCCTCCAGCAACATCGTGCCAATGTCATTATAGAAACGTGCCTCAACAATCAAAAACCGTGCGCCATGCACAGAATCCACCTGCACAGGCGTGTCACGCCGGGGTTCGGCCATTTGTCTTGTCCTTAATTTGAATATGAGGTGTGATTAACCTGCACAGCCCGCAAGAGCAAGTTATTCTTGAGCTAACCGGCCTCGGCCAGCCGCGCAGCATAGCGGGCCATCATATCCACCTCCAGATGAACCTTGTCACCAGCCTGTGTTGCGCCCCAGCTTGTCGCAGCCAGTGTATGCGGAATCAGCAGAACTGAAAACACATCATCCGCCACCGAATTTACGGTCAGCGAAGTGCCGTCCAGCGCCACAGAGCCCTTTTGCGCAATGAATTTCTTTAAATTTTGCGGGGCGCGCAGGGTGAATTTCGCCTGCCCCTCGAAATCCTCACGGGAGATCAGGTCGGCCAGCCCATCCACATGGCCGGTGACAATATGGCCGCCCAGTTCATCGCCAATTTTAAGCGAGCGCTCCAGATTGATTTTGCGACCTGTTGTCCAATCTTTGAGGGTGGTGACAGCCAGCGTCTCGGCGGCGGCATCCACATCAAACCATGTTTGATCGCCCATGCGGCCCATATCCACCACAGTCAGGCATACACCCGCGCAGGCAATGGAAGCCCCCAGAGCAATGCTCTCCACAGGGTAAGAGCAGGCAATGCGCATCCGCCGCAACGAGCCGCGCGGCTCAATGGCAGTCACCTCACCAATATCGGACACCAAACCGGTAAACATATCAAACCCTTTCAAAAATCTCGAAATGATCGTTGCCGATCCATCCGTCATGCTGCCTATGAAAGCGTGCGGCATCCTCAAGCTGCGCGCGCGCGGCCTGCGCCAGCGCAGGCACACCCTCCCGCCCGAAGGGTTTGGGGCTGGTGAACAGCATCACCTCATCCGCCAGACCTTGCGCAATCAGGCTGCTGGCCACGCGCGGCCCACCCTCGCTGAACACCCGGTTTATGCCGCGCTCTGACAATGCCCGCAGCGCCGCGAGAAGATCAAGCCGCCCCTCAAGGAGCGGCACCGCCTCGACGCTCACACCAGCCTTTTGCAAGGCCTCGACACGGGTCTGCGGCGCGTCCGGCCCGCACAAGACCAACACCGGCACGTCGTCCGCGCTCTGCACCAGCCGCGAGTTCAGACCAAGCTGCGCCCGCGCATCCAGCACCACGCGGGTCGGGGCATAATGCGCGCCGGCAATGCGCACGCTCATCAGCGGATCATCCCCCAGCGCGGTGCCAATACCCACCATAATCGCATCATGCAGGCTGCGCAAAATCTGCACTTTGGCATTGGCGGCCTGCCCCGTGATCATCAGACGATGATCATAAGCGCCGCCAGCGGCAAAGCCATCAGCGGTTTGTGCCAGTTTGAGCGTGACCATGGGCCGCCCTTGCGTCACCCGCAAGATATGGCCCAGATGATCCTGCCGCGCCGCCTCGGCGCAAATTCCGGTCACCACCTCAATGCCCGCAGCACGCAATTTCGCATGGCCCTGCCCTGCCACCAGCGGATTGGGATCTTCCAGCGCCGACACCACGCGCATGATTCCCGCTGCAATAATGGCATCCGCGCAGGGTGGCGATTTGCCGAAATGGCTGCATGGCTCCAACGTGACATAAAGCGTTGCGCCTTTTGCCGCGGCGCCAGCCTGGCGCAAGGCCACCGGCTCGGCATGGGGACGCCCGCCCGCCTGCGTAAAGCCGCGCCCGACAACAATGCCGCCGCGCACAACAAGTGCCCCCACTGCCGGATTGGGCGCGGTGAGGCCCATGCCGCGCCGCCCGAAGCTCAGCGCCGCCTGCATGAAGCGCGCATCATTCATGAGTCTTGCACAGTCGGGCTGGCCAGTTCATCCGCCAGAGTGCCAAAATCCTTGGCATCGCTGAAATCCCGATAGACCGAGGCAAAACGCACATAAGCCACGGTATCCAGCCCCTTCAAACCTTCCATGACGATTTTGCCAATGTCATCGGAGGAAATATCGGTCTCGCCGGAGCTTTCAAGCTGGCGGACAATGCCATTGACCAGCCGCTCCACCCGCTCCGCCTCCACAGGGCGCTTGCGCAGCGCCACATTGATGGAACGGGTGAGCTTGTCGCGGTCAAAAGGCACGCGGCGGCCGGTTTTTTTAACGACAGTCAGCTCGCGGAGTTGCACACGCTCGAAGGTTGTGAAACGCCCGCCGCAATCCGGACAGACGCGACGCCGCCGGATGGAGGATGAATCCTCCGTCGGGCGCGAGTCTTTCACCTGCGTATCCAGACTTCCGCAATAGGGACAGCGCATCGACTAAAGTTCCTTCTGCATAACAGCACCTTATTATATCGCTAGGAATCAAACACCATCGGTTTTATATGCCATTCAGTCAGCATATTCATATCAACCGGTACAAAATTTTCAATTCCATTGAAATATTCAGTCGCTTGCCGTGTAAAGCCTGCAGTCGTAACAAAATATCCTCGCCAGGCATTGTGACCGGTCATCGCTCCGACAAATTGCTGGACTTCAGGGCGGCCAACTAAATTATGTGGCGCATACCGCTTGCACTGAACAACGATAAGTCCATGTTTATGAACAGCAAAGCCATCAACACCACCATCACCGGATGGTTTTGTGACTGAAACGTTTTGAAGCTCAGGCACATCAAAAAGGCTCATGACATGATGCTCAAATTCAACAGGCGTTAAACTCAAAAGTCGCGCCTGAAGGGCAAGGGTATCCTCTGGCATGTCTGCACGCACGGGCTTTTCAGGGCTCCCCTGTCTGCCATCCCGAATGTCCGCCTTCATCCGCCGCAAAATTTCATCTTTAACAATAAATTCCATAATCGTTTTGACATGCGAAGCTGCATCCATATTGCTGACACAGGCTTCTATAATCGACGAAATTCCAGCGGATCCCAGAAAGATCAGAAGTAAAACAGGAACACCAATGGCACTGCCAAAAGCCGCTATTCCGGCGGCCTGCCCTCCGGCAAATGGAATGGCCAAGAGTGTTAAGGGGATTGCAATTTTTACAGATGTTGGCAAATCGGCTTGTTTATAATTTTTGACAGCCTCTGAGACGCTATTCACAACCAAGGCAACCGACTGGCTTGCGTCAATATTATTATATAATTTCATATATTTAAATTTAACATCGCTTTCAGAGACTATAATATCCCTAGATCGCGAAAGCCAAGATAAAACCGCATTGCGATCTTCTTCCCGAGAAATATTCAAGACAGCCTTAACAAAAATATCAACGACCCACTGCCTCAGTACTTCAGCAACATTGCCCAGCATATCATATGCCCTGTTCTAATAAACGAAATGTTTAGTGCATTTATTAGAACAGGTTACTTAAAGGCCGTGCGTTTTACTATCAAAAACGATCACGAATAAATCGGGAACCGCTTGGTCAGCGCGTGAACGCGCGTCTTGACGCTTTCCTCAACAGCAGAATTGCCCGATTCGCCGTTTTTCGCCAAGCCGTCCAGTGTTTCAGCAATCAGCTCGCCCACCAGCTTGAACTCCTCCACGCCAAAACCGCGCGAGGTGGCGGCGGGCGTGCCCAGACGAATGCCGGAGGTGATCATCGGCTTTTCGGTGTCAAACGGCACGCCATTCTTGTTGCAGGTGATATGGGCGCGGCCCAGCGCCGCCTCAGCCAGCTTGCCATTCAGGCCCTTCGAGCGCAAATCGACCAGCATCAGGTGATTGTCCGTGCCGCCTGTGGTGAGATTATAGCCAGCACTCATCAGCGTTTTGGCCAGAGCAGCGGCATTTTCCACCACGGCGCGGGCATAATTTTTGAATTCTGGCTGCAAAGCCTCATGGAAGGCCACAGCCTTGGCCGCAATCACATGCATCAATGGCCCACCCTGCAAACCGGGGAACACAGCGGAATTCAGCTTCTTGGCCAGATCCTCATCATTGGTGAGAATCATGCCGCCACGCGGGCCGCGCAATGTTTTATGGGTGGTTGTGGTGGCCACATGCGCATGCGGAAACGGCGAGGGATGCGCGCCGCCTGCCACAAGACCCGCAAAATGCGCAATATCCGCCATAAAAATCGCGCCGATCTTATCGGCAATTTCGCGGAAACGGGCAAAATCCCAATGGCGCGGATAGGCCGAACCGCCAGCCACAATCAGCTTAGGGCGATGCTCCAGCGCCAGCTTCTCCACAGCATCCATATCAATAAGCTGGGTGTCTTTGTCCACACCATAGGAGACAACATTGAACCATTTGCCGGACAGGTTCACGGGCGAGCCGTGAGTGAGGTGGCCGCCCGCCGCCAGATCAAGCCCCATGAATGTATCGCCCGGCTTCAAAGTGGCCATAAACACCGCCTGATTGGCCTGACTGCCGGAATTGGGCTGCACATTGGCAAATTTGCAATCAAAAATTTTGCAGGCACGATCAATCGCCAGCTTTTCAGCCATATCGACAAACTGGCAGCCGCCATAATAACGGCGGCCCGGATAACCTTCCGCATATTTATTGGTCATCACCGAGCCTTGCGCCTCCAGCACGGCCCGCGACACAATATTCTCAGAGGCAATCAGTTCAATCTCATGACGTTGACGACCAAGCTCCAGCTCGATGGTGCGAGCAATTTCCGGATCAGCATCGGCCAGAGCGGCAGAGAAAAAACTGTTGGACAGGGCATAGCGAGGTGCGGAACTCATGTGAGACGTATCCTTGAAAACGAGGCTTGATGGCAACCATAAACGAATACAGGGCCTTGATGCACAGGCATTTCAAAGCCCCTAACACAAATCTATGCTGTGGAAAAGCGGCACATATGCCATAAAGCGACTTTATAGCCCTTTCTGCGACATCTGGCGCGGCCTCTAAGATGAAAGCCGCGCGAGAGTGTTCATGTGCAAAATGCACCGCAGCAGATGTTAGCGCTATTCCTGCATGGGTGGCAGCTGATCCACATTCATGGCGGGCAGTTTTTCCGGCAGAGCCTCAGCGCTCTGTGTCGGCGGGCGTGAATAGACCGCATTATTGGCCACGGCAGGCACATTCCCAAAACCATCCCGCTGATAAATATCCTCACGGAAGTTCACAAGACCGTCAGGCGTTGCCCATCCGGTGATATAGACCCAATATACATTGACCGGATTGGTGATCTTCACATCCAGCCGCTCGCCGGATTCCATGGCCTGATCCACACGGTCACGGTTCCAGCCCGGCTCATATTTCAGCAGCCATGCGACATAATCACGCACATTCTGCACGCGCACGCAGCCTGACGACACAAACCGGAAATCATCGCCAAATACGCCTTTTTCAGGCGTATCATGCATATAAACCCCGTAAGGATTGGCAATGTTGATGCGCACAAAGCCCAGCGAATTTATGTCACCACCCGGATCCTGCCGGTATTTATAATTCACGGCTTCGGTGGTGTTCCAGTTGATCTGGCTCGGCTGAACCTCCTGCCCCTGCGCATTGAAAATGCGGATTTTATGGTCGGTCAGATAGCCCGGATCAGCCTGCATTTTCGGAATGAGGTCTTTCTTGATCAGGCTGGGCGGCACAGTCCAGTAGGGGTTGAAATTAATATCCAGCGCGCGCGTGTTCATCACCGGCGACTGGCGGTCAATTTTGCCGACACCTGCGGCATGGTGGGTCACCACCTCGCCATTTTCAACGGTCTCCACCTGCGCCGCAGGAATATTGACCGTGACAAAACGCGTGCCCAGATTACCGGCAAAAGACCGCAACCGGACAAGATTGGTTTCAAGCTGATGCAACCGCACATCCACCGGCACATTGAGCATGGTGAAGGTCTGGTCGCTGACAATTCCGGTTTCCGCAAGGCCATGCCGCGCCTGAAAATGCTTCACACCGGCTTCAACATAAGAATCAAACACCGGGCTTGAATTGGCCGCGACATCCAGATCGCCCGTGGCAATCAGACGCTGACGCAAAATCACCACAGCTTTGCCCTTGGAGCCGATCTTCAAGGTTTGTCCATCCGGCACGACCGGCCAGCCGCCCTTGGCCATCAAATCCTGATATTGTGTTATGGCCAGCTCGGTTGCGGCCACGGTTTGCTGGGACAAAATCGGGGTTACAGAGCGCTGAACGGTTAGATTTGAAGCCGCTTCGTAGTTTTGACGCCATTCCGCCTGACTTGTGGTTTCCTGCGCAGAGGCCTCAGCCACAAAAGCTATTGCAAGAAGCGATGCCGCACCGGCAAGCAGAGCGCGCCGTCCAAACACAGGCCATGCCTTATCCATCGTGTTGATTGTCAACGTCATTCTCCACTCTCAAGCCAGAAAACACCCCACAGGCAGCATTGCTGCCACCCGCAGGCGGAACAGCACAGCCGGATATAGGGCGTGAATAATTAATTGACCATGAATTAGCACGGCCAGTCGGGCAAGATTATGGCAATAAGCCAAGATTATGGCAGATAAGCTACAAAACACGACAAAGCCGGGTCAAGCCCGGCCTCGTTTGGAAAAACTCAAATCTCTGTTGTGACAAGCCTCACAGCCGATATTTGATCTGATCTGTCCAGAAACGCTCCAGACGGGTCAGAGCCAGATTGAGAGCCGCAAATTCTTCGATCTGAATGCCCCCGATCTGCTCAACTGTGCGCACATGCTTTTCATAAAGTTCGGTCACAATCTTGTGAATGGCGCGGCCTTTCGGGGTCAGGCTGATTCGCACGGCGCGCTTGTCCACCCGTGAGCGGGCATGGTGCAAATGCCCCATATCCACCAGCTTTTTGACATTATAAGAGACGTTGGAACCCAGATAATAGCCGCGGGTACGCAACTCGCCCGCCGACAATTCTTTATCGCCGATATTGTAGAGAAGCAGAGCCTGCACAGCATTGATCTCGGTTTCGTTGCGGCGGTCAAACTCATCCTTGATGACATCCAACAGGCAACGATGCAGGCGCTCCACCAGCGACAGAGATTCGAGATAAATCGGTCGCACCTCGTTCACGCGCTCCTTGCGGGCTTCGGAAGTTTGCATTTTAATCGCTGCTGACATGGTCTGGCCCCTGAATATGCGCTGGCTCTAAGGCCGGCTTGTTTGTGAGGCTGACATTAGCGAACAGGAATGAAAACGAGTTTAAGTAATAGAATGAATCCAAAGTTTACAGATTTGAGTGAATCAAAGATAAATTAAATCAAACATTTACTAAAACTATCTCTTGAAGGGGAGCACGCGTCAGGATTTTTGATCCAGCGCGCGCGCCGCCAGCCAGGAGATATAAAAGTAGCCGCCGACAAGACCTATGTTGATGATATTCTGAAACCAGAGATCCAGAAAAGAGTGATAATAAATCACCTGTGCCGACATTTCCGCCAGCACTGCGGTGAGCCAGAGCACCCCGCCCCAGGGCGTTGCCAGCCATAGCCCAACCGCCGCAATAAAATTGAAAATGCTGAAAAACAACACGATAGCCGCCTCGGCAAAGGACAAAGCGGCAATATCTATCGGCGGCGCAATGCTGACACCAAGCAGCCCGCACCAGACCATGATGCCTTTAAACATCCAGCACACAGCCACCAGCCGCATAAACCAGAGCAGCATCAAATCCCAGCGGGTCACAGCGGAATCATGGGCCGTATCCCTGCGGGCGGAAATCGGCGGCTGCGGCAAAACCACCAGAGGCACCTGCTTGGGCTTGCTGACTGTGCTGGATGATTTCATACTCTAACCCTCGCTCAACTCGTGTCCCGGCAATGGTGCAAACATCGCATCTATGTCCCATTCTGGCACAGATTCAACAGAGCTGTGGCGCCAATGTGGCGTCTGGCCTCTATTAATAATAACAGCGCCGATGCCTTCATAAAAGTCAGGTTCGAAAATAATGCGGGAGACCATGCGATATTCCACCGCCATGGCCGCTGAAAGGTCTGCCCGCAGCGCTTTGAGACGCGCACCTTCCTGCAACTGCCGCGCTGTCACAGCCAGCGAAAACGGGGATTTTGTCTGAAGATCGTCCAGAACCCGCTGAACCTCGGCAAAACGGGGGGCGAGAGGGGCCAGACGGGCAAAAATGGTCACCGCTGGTGCGGGCTGAAAACACTCGCGCAGCACAGGCCATTGCGCAAACAGATCCGGCGCTGGTGGAGCGACAGCCTCGTCCGCCACCGCCTGCCGGTAATGTTGTCCGGCAATCAGGCGTTGCTTCAATGCCATAAAGTGCTTTGACGGCACAAAATGATCCGCCAATCCACAGGCCAGCGCATCGCCCGCTTTAACCCGCGCGCCGGTCAATCCCAGAAAAATACCGAAATCATCTTTCAGCCTTGGCAGAAAATAGGTCGCGCCCACATCCGGAAAAAACCCGATTCCCACCTCCGGCATAGCGAACAGATATTTTTCGCCAATCACCCGCAGCGTGCCATGCTGCGACAGGCCGACACCCCCGCCCATGACAATACCGTCGATCAATGAGACAAACGGTTTGGGATAGTGCTTGATGCGGATATTCAGCCGGTATTCCTCGCGCCAGAAGGTGAGCTGACCATCATGGTCGCCCGCCTTGCCCTGCTCATAGAGGCGGCGGATGTCGCCCCCCGCGCAAAAGGCCTTGCTGCCCGCCCCTGTCAGCACCACATGCTGCACGTTCTCGTCCGCAGCAAAGGCATCCAGCGCTACATTAATCTCGCGCACCATGTTGAGGGTCAGGGCATTGAGGGCTGCGGGGCGGTTCAATTCAATCAAACCCGCCGCACCCTCGACACGCCAAATAATTTCGGACTCAACAGGTATATCTGACATAAGCATCCTCCGGCTCTCGCAAGACCCTGCCCGTGCGGCGATAAAAATCAACCTAAAAACATCAAGTCCGCACTGATATTTGGTATGAGTCCGGTGCGGCATGACATCCTGTTTCGAATTTTGCAAATTCATGCTAATCAGCGCCGAAATCCGGAGCTTAGTTATGCAGATCACCCACCGTCCCCGCCGCAACCGCAAATCCGACTGGGCGCGCCGCCTCGTGGCCGAAAACAGCCTCAGCGTGAATGATCTGATCTGGCCGGTGTTTATCATTGCTGGCGAGAACCGGCGCGAAGCCGTGGCCTCAATGCCGGGTGTCGAGCGCCTCAGCATCGACCTCATTGTCAAGGCCGCGCAGCATGCGGCTGCGCTGGGCATTCCGGCCATAGCACTCTTTCCCTATACCGACCCCGCCCTGAAAGACGAAAACGGCTCGGAAGCGCATAATCCCGACAATCTCGTGTGCCAATGTGTGCGGGCACTCAAGGCGCAAGTGGCCAATATGGGCGTTATCACCGATGTGGCCCTCGACCCTTACACCAGCCACGGCCATGACGGCATTATGCGTGGCGACGACATTATCAATGATGAAAGCGTGGCCGCACTTGTGGCACAGGCGCTCAATCAGGCGCGGGCTGGCGCCGACATTATCGCCCCTTCGGACATGATGGACGGGCGCGTGGCCGCCATCCGTGCCGCATTGGATGCGGAGGGCTTTCATCATGTGCAAATTATGGCCTATGCCGCCAAATATGCCTCGGCCTTTTATGGCCCGTTCCGCGAGGCGGTGGGCTCGGGCGGCGTGCTGCGCGGCGACAAGCGCACCTATCAGATGGACCCGGCCAATAGTGACGAAGCCCTGCGCGAAGTCGAAATGGACCTGAATGAGGGCGCGGATATGGTGATGGTGAAACCCGGAATGCCTTATCTCGATATTGTGCGCCGTGTGCGCGACATATTTTCGGTGCCGACCTTCGCCTATCAGGTGTCAGGTGAATATGCGATGATTATGGCCGCCGCCAACAATGGCTGGATCGATGGGGACAAAGCCATGATGGAAAGCCTGCTGGCCTTCAAACGCGCCGGCGCGGATGGCATCCTCACCTATTTCGCCGTGAATGTGGCAGAGCGGCTGAAAAACACCTGACCGTCAGAACAAGCCCCTTCTCTCGCCAATAAGGCCACGCCCTCTTGCGACCAGAAACTGCGCAAGATGGCAAAATTTTAAATATTACAATGCATTTGGAAGGTGGTGGCCGGAGCTGGAATCGAACCAGCGACACTGCGATTTTCAGTCGCATGCTCTACCAACTGAGCTATCCGGCCTCGCCAAGCAGCGAAGTTGGCGCTTTATAAGAAGCGAATCTGATCTTGTCTACCCCATTTGTGAAATATCTGTGATACGAAATTGAACGTCCTCACGCCCGCCCCAGCGGTTGACGGACAGCGTGCCCGCAACAGCTACGCTGGCTGCACTCTGCCCTGCCCGCAAGGCATTGCCCAGTTCAGTGCCAAGTGCGCGAAAAGCCATGGCTTTTACCATTGTTCCGTCCTGCCCGCGCAGCCGAACCCGCAGATGCCCCGTGCCAACCTCCACAGCATCGACAATTCGCATATCCGGCAACACAAAAACCGGTTCAGGGCTGGCGGAGCCAAATGGGCCGGCGTGCTCAAGCTGGTGAATCAAATCCATCTGCATGGCTCGGGGGTGAAGAACCGAATCGACCAGCAGGCTCGCGTCGGCTTTGGCCTCGGCAATAGCCTGTGCCAGATGCTCATTTAAAAAGGTCTGAAACGGCTTTTGCTGCTCGCGCCGCAGCGTAACACCTGCCGCCATGGCATGGCCGCCGCCTTTGACAATAAGCCCCGCCTCCGCAGCCTTGCGCACAGCCGCACCCAGATCAACACCGGCAATGGAGCGGCCCGAACCGGTGCCCGTTTCGCCCGACCATGCAATGGCGAAGGCCGGAAGTGTGAATTTTTCCTTCAGCCGCGCGGCCACAAGCCCCATGACGCCGGGGTGCCACCCCTCCTCAGCCACCAGAAGCACGCCTTCCCGCACCTGCTCCAGCCCTACCTGTGACAGCGCCTGCGCTTCGGCCTCCATCAGCGCCGCCGCCTCTATCGCCTGACGCTCGCCATTGAGCCGGTCAAGCTGAACAGCCAGCGAAACCGCCAGTTCCTCATCGAGCGTGGTCAGCAGGCGCACGCCCATCGCCGCGTCACCGATTCGCCCGCCCGCATTGATGCGCGGGCTGAGCAAAAAGCCCAGATGATAGGTGTTCGGGGGCCCATCAAGCCCGGCCACATCCATCAGCGCGCGCAGGCCGGGGCGCTGGCGCAGTTTCATCACCGCCAGCCCCTTCACGACATAAGCGCGATTCAGGCCCTTCAGCGGCACGACATCGGCCACAGTGGCCAAAGCCACAAGATCAAGCGCCTGCAACAGATCCGGCGCGGATGCTTCAGGCCAGAGGCCACGCTGGCGCAATGCCCGCGTCACCGCCACCAGCGCCATATAGACCACACCCGCCGCGCAGAGATAGCCAAGGCCGGAAATATCATCCTGCCGGTTGGGATTGACCAGCGCCACAACGTCCGGCAGGTGTTCGGGCGCCTGATGATGGTCAAGCACGAGAACATCCATATTCAGCGCGCGCGCCACCGCAAAGGGCTCGAAACTCATCGTGCCGCAATCCACGCAGATCAGCAAAGTGGCACCCTGCGCCGCCAGCGCCCGCACCGCCTCCGCATTGGGGCCATAGCCTTCAAAAATCCGATCCGGAATATGCACAAGCGTCGGGCAGCCGAGGGCATCCAGATAGTGCATCATCAGCGCGGCGGAACAGGCACCATCCACATCATAATCACCGAAAACCGCCACAGTTTCATGGGTTTGCACCGCCTGTACCAGCCGTGCCACCAAAGGCCCCATGTCCACAAGCACATCCGGGTCGGGCATAAGGCTGCGCAAAGAGGGGTCGAGATAGGCTTCCGCCTCTGCCGGGCCAACACCGCGCGCGGCCAATATGCGGGCCACACTGTCGGGAATATCGGTCTGCTGGGTTATGGCCACGGCCTGAGCATCCTGCTCTTGGGTCAGACGCGAGCGCCAGATTTTACCACGCGCCGACAGGCCAAGCCGCAGCGAAAGGGGCGGATGCGCAGTCACAACAACCTCTCAATCCGGTTAGAACCTGTCCCGTGCAAACGGAATCGACTCCCTCTCCCCATTTAAATGGGGAGAGGGGACGCGCACAACAGCTTCCAGTTAAATTTGAAATGCTTTAGAATCTTTAGTTGCATATAGACCAAATCAACGCCTCTCCCCCTTCATCCTGAGGAGGCCGCAGGCCGTCTCGTAGGATGCAGGGGAGAGCCCAAGAGCAAAAGACCTACCCTCTCCATGAGGGCAATGGAATGCTCATAATGATGACCAGCTCAAAGCCGCAGCCACTAATCAAGCCGGAACTTGCCCATTTCACGATGCTCACCGCGAATGCGCCGGACAGTGCCGGTCAGTGAGCGGTAAATCACCGTTTCGGTTTCAATCACATCGCGGTGAAAGCGCACGCCTTCGATCAGCGCACCATCGGTGACGCCGGTTGCCGCAACAACAACGTCGCCGCTGGCCAGTTCCTTCATGTCATATTTTTTATGCGGATCGATGATGCCCATGGTGCGGGCGCGTTCGATCTTCGGCTGGCTGTCCAGAATCAGGCGGCCCTGCATCTGGCCGCCGACACAGCGCAAAGCACCCGCCGCCAACACACCTTCCGGCGCGCCGCCGGTGCCCAGATATAAATCCACACCGGTTTTCTGCGCCTGTGTGGTGAAAATAATACCGGCGACATCGCCGTCGGTAATCAGGCGGATCGAGGCACCGGCCTTGCGGCAGGCTTCAATCAACGGCTGATGACGCGGACGATCCAGCACGAGAACGGTGATTTCGCTGGGCTTGACGCCTTTGGCGCGGGCCAGAGAACGGATATTTTCCTCCGGTGTCCAGTCCAGATCCACTGTGCCCGCCGGATAGCCGGGGCCAATGGCGATCTTGTCCATATAAACGTCCGGCGCATTGAGCAGGGAGCCGGCCTGCGCCATGGCCATAACAGCAATGGAGCCCGGCATATCCTTGGCGCAGAGCGTTGTGCCTTCCAGCGGGTCAACGGCAATATCCACCTGCGGGCCGGTTTTGGTGCCGACCTTTTCGCCAATGAACAACATGGGGGCTTCGTCGCGCTCGCCCTCGCCAATGACGATGGTGCCGTCAATCGGCAGGCGGTTCAGCTCGCGGCGCATGGCGTCCACAGCGGCCTGATCGGCGGCTTTTTCATCGCCGCGCCCGCGCAAACGCGCCGCAGACACCGCCGCGCGCTCGGTGACACGCACCAGCTCCAGCGTCAAAATGCGTTCAATAATATCCTGCTGTTTAATGACAAGGTCGGTCATAAAAGCATCCACCCTTCTCTTGAGAATTCAAATCTCTATTCACGTTCAATGCGGATAACCTGTGGCAAGCCGGCAATCATCCCGTCCGCGACAACCTTTTCAAGAGCCTCGCGCACGATTGTTTCTGTTGTTGCATAAGTGATCAGGACGACCGGCACAACATCCTTCGGTTCAGCGCTGGACTTGGAGGTCAGAGGCCGCTTCTGCATAATACTTTCCAGCGAAATGCCGCGTTCGGCCATACGAGTCGCGATGGACGCTACAGCACCGGGGCGGTCCTGCACCATTAGGCGAATGTAGTATCCACCCTCATGGCGCTGCACCGGAATGCGCTCCACCACCTCCAGCTCACCGGTGGGCAGGCCGAAGGGGGCCGATCGGATACCGCGCGCTATATCGGCAATATCCGCCACGACGGCTGAGGCTGTCGCCAGCCCGCCCGCGCCGGGGCCGACAAGAGTCAGTTCCTTCACAGCATCGGCGTCAATGGTCACGGCATTCAGCACACCCATCACCTGCGCGATGGGCGAAGATTTTGGCACCATGGTCGGGTGAACACGCTGCTCTATGCCACGGCTGGTGCGCTGCGCCACCCCCAGCAATTTAATGCGAAACCCAAGCTCATCGGCTGAACGCAAATCTTCCAGCGTGATGGCCTGAATACCCTCAATATGCACCGCCTCGGCATCAATCGCCGTGCCAAAGGCCAGCGAGGTGAGAATGGCCAGCTTATGCGCGGTGTCAAACCCGCCAATGTCGAAGGTCGGGTCGGCCTCGGCATAGCCAAGATTCTGCGCCTCTTTCAGACATACGTCAAATGATAGCCCCTCCTGCTCCATTTTGGAGAGGATATAATTGCAGGTGCCGTTCAAAATGCCATAAACCCGCTGGATCGAATTGCCAGCCAGCCCCTCACGCAGGGTTTTCACCACCGGAATACCGCCCGCCACCGAAGCCTCAAAGGCCAGCGCCACGCGCTTGTCCTCAGCAATGGCGGCCAGAGACATGCCATGTTTGGCCAGCAGCGCCTTATTGGCGGTAACAACAGGCTTGCCGGCCTTGAGTGCCAGCTCAACAGCGCGGCGTGCAGGCCCTTCATCCCCGCCAATAAGTTCAACGAACAGATCAATGCTCGCTGATTGCGCCAGTTCAACCGGATCATCAAACCACGCGATGCCTGCCATATCCACGCCGCGGTCACGGTTAGGATTGCGCGCGCTGACGCCGGTCACAACAATCGGACGGCCTGTGAGCGTGCTGAGAGCATTGGACTGGTTGCGGAGAAGCCGGATAACAGATGCACCAACGGTGCCCAGACCTGCTATGCCAACACGAAGCGGTAAAGACATGAGAAACAACCTGAGTTAGATTTACCGCACCACAATGCGGATGCGCGAGAAAGACCTGAGCAAAGCTTGTGCCTGATTTCGATGCACCAATCAAGAAATGCGATAGATGAATTTTAGCAACAGGGGCCAAATATGACACGCACATTTCTCATTGATACGGATACGGCCTCGGATGACGCCGTAGCGTTGATTATGGCGATGCGGGCCCCCGATATTGACATTGCCGCCATCACCACAGTGGCGGGCAATGTCAATGTGCGGCAGGCTGCCACCAATGCGCTTTATACAGCGCAAATCTGTGGCAAGGACATTCCGGTGTATATAGGCGCTGACAAACCCTTAATGCGCCCGCACCTCGACGCCTCATGGTTTCACGGACAGGACGGCATGGGCGAGATGAACTATCCGACACCCCTTCGCAAGCCCGAGAAAAAACATGCTGTCGATGCCATTATCGAGACCATTGAGGCCAACCCCGGCCTTGTGCTGGTGACGCTCGGCCCCTTAACCAATATTGCAATGGCCGTTGTCCAGAGGCCGGAAATTGCCGCCAAGATCAGCCGCTGCATCATTATGGGCGGCAATCCCTGTTGTGTGGGCAATGTCACGCCCGCCGCCGAATATAATATATGGGTGGATCCCGAAGCGGCAAAAATGGTGTTTCGCTCCGGCCTGCCGATTGAAATGGTGGGCTGGCACGTCAGCCGCGATGAGGCCGTGTGGAGCGAAGCCGACATTCAGCAGGTGCTGGCTTTGGGCACAGCACAGGCCAAATTTGCGGTGGAGTGCAACCGCATTGCCCGCAGGGCCTTCAAAACCCAGACCGGACAGGACGGCATCTCCCTGCCCGACCCCACCGCCATGGCCATTGCCCTGAACAAATCCGTCGGCACAAGCTGGAGCCAACATGCGGTTGAAATTGAGACTTTAAGCGAACTCACGCGCGGCATGACCGTAGTCGATCAGCTCAATCTGGCGCATGACGGCAATAATAAAACCGTCTGGGCCGAGCAAAAGCACAAGGCCGACATTTGCTGGACGCTGGACACCACCGCCTTCAAGCGGATGCTGATTGCGGCGCTGTCCTAAAGTCTGTTGCCTTTATCTCCCTCTCCCCGCTGGCGGGGAGAGGGTGAGGGTAAAAACGCAATTACCCGATCATATTGTGCAGTTTCTGGTCTGCCGTATCAAAAAATTTGCGGATACCGCGCGCGGCCTGGCGGATGCGCTGTTCGTTCTCCACCAAAGCGAGTCGCACATAATTGTCGCCATGCTCGCCAAAGCCAATGCCCGGCGCAACGGCCACATCGGCCTTTTCGATCAGCAGCTTGGAAAATTCGAGACTGCCAAGATGCTGGAACTTCTGCGGCACCGGCACCCATGCGAACATCGAAGCCACCGGCGAGGGAATGTCCCAGCCCGCCTGTGCAAAGCTCTCGACCATCACGTCGCGGCGCTTTTTATAGGTCTGGCGCATCTCCTCAATGCAGCCGTCCGGCCCGTTGAGCGCGGCGGCGGCCGCCACCTGAATCGGCGTATAGGCACCATAATCAAGATAGGACTTCACCCGCGCCAGCGCAGCCAGCAGCCGCTCATTGCCCACCGCAAAGCCCATGCGCCAGCCTGCCATCGAAAAGGTTTTCGACATGGAGGTAAATTCCACACAAACATCCATAGCGCCGGGCACCTGAAGCACCGAAGGCGGAGGATTATTGTCAAAATAAACTTCCGAATAGGCCAGATCGGACAGAATAAACACCTCGTGCTTGCGCGCGAAGGCCACCAGATCCCGATAGAAATCCAGCGAGGCGACCATGGCCGTCGGGTTGGACGGATAACACACCACCACCGCGATCGGTTTGGGAATCGAATGGGCGAAAGCGCGTTCCAGTGCTGGAAAATAATCCGGCGTGGGTTCCGCCGGCACAGTGCGAATCACCCCGCCCGCCATGAGAAAGCCGAAAGCGTGAATCGGATAAGACGGATTGGGCACCAGCACCACATCGCCCGGCGCGGTGATGGCCTGCGCCATATTGGCAAAGCCTTCCTTCGAGCCGAGGGTTGCAATCACCTGCGTGTCCGGATTCAGCTTGACGTTGAAGCGGCGGTCATAATAGGCGGCCTGTGCGCGGCGCAGCCCGGGAATGCCCTTCGACGAGGAATAACGGTCGGTGCGCGGTTTGTTGATGGTTTCGATCAGCTTGTCTTTGACATGACGCGGGGCGTCGAGATCAGGATTGCCCATGCCAAGATCAACAATATCCGCGCCCGCCGCGCGCGCCTTAGCCTTGAGACGGTTGACCTGCTCAAAAACATAAGGGGGGAGACGGCGAACATTGTGGAAATCGGTCATTTCAGGGGTCCTACACTCACTGGTTTGGGGTTAAAGGAGATTTAAAGGTTCAAAACTCCATTCAGGCGCCATTCAGCCGCCTGAATTACGTTTATCATCCAGAAACATCATGAGGCAAAGGTTAATTTTGCGTCGGTTGTGTGTCTGAATCAGGGTCAAGGGCAGGGATTTTCTTGATTTTGGCTTTGGCCTTGGGTTTTGTATCCGTGGCCTGAAGGGTGGCGCCGCCCTTTGCTGCTGCCGCCTGCAGGGCGCGGTCATCCGCCGCCGCTTCCGCCTTTGTGCGGACGGGCAATTTATGTTCCTGCGGGTTAAATTCAACCGGCATATAGTCAATTTTATCCATATCCGGACGGGCGGCCTTCACAAAATCCTTGGGCTCAGGCTGGTCAGGCAGCAAACCAATGCCGGACACCAATCCATGCACCGGATCAGAACCCGCGGCGCAGCCCGCCAGCACCAAAGGCACCAGCACACACAGCCTCGACAAGAGTGTTACGGATCGCAGCATTTCAGGCAGTCTCGTCACTATGAAAAAATCAGTCTGCACTTCTCTTACAGTCTAATTGCTGATTGGCCAATATAGGTTTGCACACTTCAGCAGGCTGCATTTCAAAATTATAGTGCTACACTCATATGAAAACAGCTAAACATATATGACGCAATGGGCGAGGATTACTGATGGCACCTCAAAAATCCAAAACGGATAAATCGGTCAAAACTCTCAAAGACAAGAGCCGCACATCCCCAAAAACAGCCGCAGCCACGCCAAAGGCAACGCCCGTTGCACTTGCGGCTGAAGCGCAACCGCAGGATTTGGAGGCACCCGTCAAAAAAACCCGGAAATCGCGGAAAAGAGTGCTTGTTCCGCGCATAGCGCCAGAGCCCAAGCCCGTCCTTATCAAGAAGAAATCGTCAGTGGCTGCCGCGCCACTGCCCAAACCGACCCCGCCCGCCCCCATTACGCCAGCACGGCCCCATACAGAGACACCAGCAGACGATACACACCAAACCGCCATTCCGAATTTTGAAAATCTGGCGCAAAATATGGCCCGCCTGATTGATGAAAGCGGCAAAGTGTTTGCCGCCTTCTCCAAAAAGGACAATAGCAAAAGCTCCTTCGTCTCCAGCGAAATCTCCGATGCTGTGAAAACGCTCGGCGTTGTGGCCGAAAGCTGGATGTCCGATCCGCAAAAAACGGCAGCCGCGCAAACCTCCCTCTCCACCCAGTTTATCGACCTGTGGCAGCACACGCTCAAGCGCCTGATCGGGGAGGACACCCAGCCGGTTGTGGCGCCCGACCCGTCCGACAAACGCTTCACCGCACCTGAATGGCATGAAAACCCGTTTTTCGACTTTTTGCGGCAGGCCCATTCCGTCACCACCAACTGGGCCAGCCATCTGGTTGAAGATGCCGAAGGCATTGACGCGCATACACGCGACAAAGCCAGCTTTTATGTGCGCCAGCTTGGCGCGGCCCTGTCACCCTCAAATTTTCTGCTGACCAATCCGGAGCTTCTGCGCACCACCATCGAACAGGATGGAGACAATCTTGTGCGCGGTATGCACATGCTGGCCGAAGACCTTGAGGCCGGCAATGGCAACCTCAAAATCCGGCAGAGCGACCCGTCGAAATTTCAGGTGGGTGTCAATCTGGCCGTTACGCCCGGCAAGGTCATTTTCCGCAATGATCTCATAGAGTTGCTGCAATATACGCCGACAACCGAAACCGTGTTCAAACGGCCGCTGCTGATTGTGCCACCATGGATCAACAAATTTTATGTTCTGGATTTGAATCCGGACAAGTCCTTCATCCGCTGGGCGGTGGCGCAGGGGCTGACGGTCTTCGTTATTTCATGGGTCAACCCTGATGCGCGGCAGGCGCTCAAATCCTTTGAAGCCTATATGCGTGAAGGCATTTTTGCCGCATTGGAGGCCATCAAAGCCCAGACCGGCGAGGAACAGGTCACAGCTATCGGCTATTGTGTGGGTGGCACTCTGCTTTCGGCAACATTGGGCTATATGGCCGCCACACAGGACAAGCGCATCAACAGCGCCACATTGCTGACGACTCAGGTGGACTTTACCGACCCCGGCGAGCTCAAGGTTTTCGTTGATGAGGAGCAGGTGCGCGCCACCGAAGAAAAAATGGCGGAAACAGGCTATCTGGAAGGCTCCAGCATGGCCAATGCCTTTAATATGCTGCGTCCGAATGATCTGATCTGGTCTTATGTGGTCAAAAATTACCTCAAAGGCGAGCCCCCCTCCCCCTTTGACCTGCTCTACTGGAATTCGGATTCCACGCGGATGCCTGCCGCCAACCACTCCTTTTACCTGCGTCATTGTTATCTGCACAATGACCTTGTCAACAAGCGTATGCCGATCGGCGATGTGATGGTGGATCTGGGCAAGGTCACAATTCCGATTTACAACCTTGCGGCGCGTGAGGATCATATCGCGCCGGCCAAATCGGTGTTTCAGGGGGCCAAATATTTTGGCGGTGACATGCGTTATGTGCTGGCCGGTTCCGGCCATATTGCCGGTGTCGTCAACCCGCCCTACAAAACCAAATATCAATACTGGCTGGGGCCGGAGGTTAAGGGCGATCTGGACACATGGATGAAAAAGGCCGTTGAACATCCGGGCTCATGGTGGCTGGACTGGATCAAATGGATCGAGGCGCAAAATCCGGCCATGGTGCCCGCGCGCGACCCCGCAACCGGCCCGCTGACGCCCCTGTGTGATGCCCCCGGCACTTATGTTAAGATAAAGGCATAAATAAAACTGGCATCTGATGATGCGCCAAGGAGAATATGCAATGAAACTCATACGTTACGGCAAAATAGGCAAGGAAAAGCCCGGCCTGATCGATTCGCAGGGCAAGCTGAGAGATTTGAGTGAACATATTGACGACATTGCCGGTGATGCACTGTCTCCCAAAACTCTGGCCAAAATTGCCAAACTGAAAGAAAAAAACCTGCCCCTCGTGAAGGGCAAGCCCCGCATTGGCGCCTGTGTTGGCGCAGTGGGCAATTTTATTGCCGTAGGTTTGAATTATGCCGATCACGCCGCCGAAACCGGCGCGCCCATACCCTCCGAGCCGATTCTGTTCAACAAGGCGCCGTCCTGCATTGTCGGCCCGAATGACGCTGTGATCATTCCGAAAAATTCACAAAAAACGGACTGGGAGGTCGAACTCGCAGTGGTGATCGGCTCGCGCTGCTCCTATGTTTCAGAGGACGAGGCACTGGATTATGTGGCAGGCCTCGCGCTGTGCCATGACGTTTCCGAGCGCGAATTTCAGACTGAACGTGGCGGCCAGTGGATGAAGGGCAAAGGCTGCCCCACCTTCGGCCCGCTTGGCCCCTGGCTGGTGACTCTGGACGAAATTCCCGACATTCAAAATCTGGAAATGTTTCTGGATGTAAATGGCGAGCGAATGCAGCGCGGCAATACAAAAACCATGATTTTCAGCGTGAAACATCTGGTTTCATATATTTCACAGTTCATGATTTTGCTGCCCGGCGATGTGATCACCACCGGCACCCCTCCCGGTGTCGGCCTTGGTATGAAACCGCCGCGCTTCCTTAAAGCCGGGGATACAGTGTCGCTGGGCATCGAGCATCTGGGCCGCCAAGCCCAGCACATTCTTGCCTATGATGCGCAAGGCTGACTGTCCGACAGATTTTTAAAACAGCGCCATCACCCAGCGCACCCTCTCACACCAAAGAGGGTAAGACGAGGGGGCACTGTCATTGCGAGAAGGCGAAGCCGACGAATCCATCCATTTCTTCTGGATTGCTTCACTTGCGTTCAAAATGACAATGGAGCGTGATTTTTTACCCCTCACCCCACCCTCTCCCCGCCAGCAGGGAGAGGGATACATTTCATTTCAAAGGCAACACACTCTAAATCACTTTTTCACATCGGGAGGCAGCACAAGCACCTGCCCGGGATAGATCAGCTTCGGGTTGCGGATCTGTTTGGTATTGGCTTCATAAATCTGCGTGTAGCGCATACCGCGACCATAGACCTTGCGGCTGATGCGCCACAAACTGTCACCGTGCGAAACCAGCGCCGTATCGAGTTGTCTGACAACAGCATCTGACGTCAAAACGGCTTGCGCGGTTTTGACGGGCTCCGGCACGGGCACCGCCGCAGGTGGTGTTGCGGTGGTGGGTGTCGGAGGTGCGGCGGGAGGCGCGTTCACAGCCACATCCGCCGGATAATCAAACGGCACTTCGGCCCGCGCCACGACATTGCCCTTGTCATCCAGCGCATCGGCCCGCACTTTATATGCGCCCGCTTTCATGCCCTTGGAGATGGTGAGCGACCAATGTCCATCCGCCGCTGTCACAGCTTGCGCCACAGCCGTATCACTCAGATACAGCTCGACAACCTGCCCCGCATTCGCGGTGCCGGAGGCAAACATCGCCCCACCCTCGCCCGCCTCAACAGAGCGGATGAGCACAAAGGGCTCGGCTTTCGGGGTTTCTTTGGCCACAGGTTGCGGGGTATTTGTCGGGGGCGTGTCCGACAGAATTTGAGTGGGTTCGCCGGGCGCGGTCAGAGCCACCAGAACCTCGTCCTTTTTGGACTGAGGCACAACAACTGTAATGGTCTGCGCGGATTCAACAGCCCCCGCACCCTCCGTCCGCAAGGACAGCAGATGCGAGCCGGGCTTCAGGTCTTTGGGTAAAATAACAAACTGACCGGCATCGTCGGTTTTCACATGGGCAATGACATGGCCGTCATCCAGCAAATCAACCTCAGCCGCGGGGGCCGCGCCTCCGGCCACCAGCGCTGAACCATCCGGCTCGACGCGGGCAATATCAAAATGCGGTGTGATTGTCTGCGCGGGTGCGGGAGGTGTGGTTTGCGGCTGCACAGCGGCTGTCTCAGTGACGGGCTCATTGTGAACAGCAACCTCTGCTGCGGCCGCAGGCGGGGATTGCGCAGGGGCAATATCTGCGTGTTGCGGCACGGCCACCGGCGCCACATGCGCGCGCCAAGCCAAAACACCGATGGCCGCGACCACCAGAACACTCAGAAAAGTAACAAGCCGTATCCGGCCCGTCTGGCTTCCGGTCCATTTCGATAAAGTGTTCAAAAACAACCCCGATGATGTCTGTTGAAGGTATAATCTTACAGTCACGTAAATTCTAATTACACATATCACATTCAAAAAGAAATTTGTGCCAGGATTTTTTGCACCTTGACCATTTTAACAAGGATCGGCACAACAGAACTATGAATGAACATGTTTTTCCCTCGCCCATACGCTCCATTTGTGTCTATTGCGGGTCAAGCCCCGGATCAGACCCCGCCTTCAGCCAATGCGCAGCCGACCTCGGGCGCATGATGGCCCAAGCCGGCATTGGCCTTGTCTATGGTGGCGGGGTGAATGGCCTGATGGGCACAGTGGCCCGCTCGGTGCTTGACCACGGCGGCACAGTCACCGGCATTATTACCGAATTTCTGATCCGCAAAGAAGCCATGATGAAAGATGCGCAGGAACTGATCGTCGTTGACGACATGCACACGCGCAAACGGCTGATGTTTGAAAAAGCCGATGCTTTTGTGGCTTTGCCGGGCGGCATTGGCACATTGGAAGAGCTTGTGGAGCAAATGACATGGGTGCAGCTTGACCGGCATGTCAAACCGGTCTTGCTGGCAAATATCAACCGCTTCTGGGCCCCCTTGCTCGACCTGCTGGCCCATATGCGCACAACGCAATTTATCAGAGCCACAACCGAGGTGCGCTATCTGGTGGCGGATACAACAGCCAGAATTCTGCCCATGCTGCAAGACGCGGCACAGCGCAGTTATGAGCGCGGGCACCTTGCAGCCAAGCTGAACCCTGCCCTTTAAAACCTGCACATGTGAATAATTCTTAATATTTTCACTTCGCAAGTCCGAAAACTTTGGTTAATCTAATATATGCGCGTGCTGGGAACGCCATATTAGGGAGAGATCGAAATGATAAAAAGAATCATGATTTCAGGCGCTTGCGCGCTTTTTCTTGGATTTTCACCAGCTCTTTATGCGCAGACCGCCACACCAGCGGATAAGCCGGTCACTGATGAGGCCAAGCCCACTACAGCCGCAGCAAAGCCAAAGGCTGCCAAGCCTATGGCTAAAAGCATGAAAATGCCGGCCTCTGTTCTCGTTAAAATCACCAATACGCGCAGCGTGGCCGTGACTGAACTGGTGATTACCCTGTCCGGCGCGGCAGATACGGCGGGCACAATCAAACCGCCGCTGGCACCTGGCAAAAGCGTCAGCCTGAAGATCAACACAAAGAAAAGCTGCACATTTGATGTGCGCGGCACTTATGAGGATGAGGCCACCATCGAGGCCGATTCTGTTGATTTCTGCACAGATCCCAAACTTGTGCTGAAAGACTGAGCCATAGTGTTCATTTCATGGATTGGCCGGAACTGTGCGCACTTTCGGCCAATTGCATAGAGCGTTGTTTTAGGGTCTATTGCAGTGCAGCAATATTGAGGACCCGAACATGAAACTGCCAAAGCGATTTTTTGAACCTCTCGCAATAGGTGCCCCTGCGCCCTTGCGAAGCCTGCCGCCGCGTCTGGAGCGGATGATTCATTTCGTTCCCCCTCACATTGAAAAGCTGAGGGCGAAACTGCCCGATCTGGTGGGGACTGTCGATGTCATTCTCGGCAATCTGGAAGATGCCATCCCGCTGGAGGCCAAAGAGGCCGCGCGGCGCGGTTTTATCGAAATGGGCAAAACCATTGATTTTGGCTCCACCGGCCTCTGGACACGCATCAATGCCCTGAATTCACCCTGGATGCTCGACGATGTTACCGAAATCATCCGTGAAATCGGCAATAAACTCGATGTGATCATGGTGCCGAAGGTGGAAGGCGCATGGGACATTCATTATCTCGACCAGTTGCTGGCGCAACTGGAAGCCAAATTTAATGTGAGCAAGCCAATCCTGATTCATGCCATTCTGGAAACGGCGGAAGGCGTTAAAAATGTTGAGGACATTGCCAGCGCCTCACCGCGTATGCACGGCATGAGCCTGGGCCCGGCGGATCTTGCGGCCTCACGAGCCATGAAAACCACCCGTGTCGGGGGTGGTCATCCCGAATATAAGGTTCTGGCCGATACATCCGGCGGCACAGAGTCCCGCGCCGCATATCAGCAGGATCTCTGGCATTATACCATTGCAAAAATGGTGGATGCCTGCGCCGCCAATGGTATCAAGGCCTTTTACGGCCCGTTTGGGGATTTTTCTGACGCTGCGGCCTGCGAAGCGCAGTTCCGCAATGCCTTTCTGATGGGCTGTGCCGGTGCCTGGACACTGCACCCCAGCCAGATCAACATAGCCAAACAGGTGTTTTCACCCGATGTTGATGAGGTGCTGTTTGCCAAGCGTATTCTGGAAGCCATGCCGGACGGCAGCGGTGCGGTGATGATTGACGGCAAAATGCAGGATGACGCCACCTGGAAACAGGCGAAGGTGATTGTCGATCTTGCCCGCCAGGTCGCACACTCAGATCCGGAAAGACAGGCTGCCTATAAATTTTAAGCCCATATTTTCTATGGACATTGATTATCTGCTGAATAAAATGTTTGTCTCTCACGAGGGACGTTGCGGAGACAGAACATGAAGTTGAATCAGGCCAAGTTTGGCATTGGCGATGTGGTCAAACATCGGAAATATCCCTTCCGCGGGGTTATTTTTGATGTGGACCCTGTCTATGCCAATACTGAAGAATGGTGGAATTCCATTCCGGCAGAGGTCAGGCCCTCGCGTGAGCAGCCCTTTTATCATCTCTTTGCCGAAAATACCGAAACCGAATATATTGCCTATGTCTCAGAGCAAAATTTGCTGGAGGACACTTCCGGCCTGCCCGTTCGTCACCCGCAGGTCAATGAAATGTTCAAGCGGGATCGCGCGGGACATTACCGCATAAAAACCAAAATGGGCAACTGAATAAAAAAGCTGCAATCCTGTTCAGATTGCAGCTTTTTGAATTTATTCAGGCTGAAGAATCAAGGGGCCTTAGGTGCGGGCGCGGCTGGCGGAGTGATCGGCGCTGCGCCACCATTCTGCTTTTCAAGGTCCTGACGCTGTTTCTTGGCGCGTTCCTCAAGCTGTTTCTGCAATTCTTCCTGCTGCTTCTGCAGAACCTTCGGGTCGATGGCGGCGCCGTCAAAGGCCTTGCCGAAACCCGCAACCGGCACCACGAAGGTCACGTCCGAACCCACCTGATTGCGCACAGTGACATTGAGATTTGTCGCTTTTTTCAGCGAAGCCAGAATATCGCCGGTCATTTCGGACTCAGCAAAGCATCCATTCGGGAAGCAAATCGCAAAAGACCCCTCACGCGGCGCGCTCTGGTCAATGGTGTAGCGGAAGCCGGGCTTGAGCATCAGTGCAACCGGTAGCAACATACGCAGGATGCGTTTGTCCTCACCCTTTACATCATAGACAGCGAGAGCCAGAACCGGAGGCTGGTCGGCGGCCTGACCAAAATCACGGGTCGTATAGCAGATTTCCTTGCCAGCTGACTCATCCTTGCCGCAGACCTTGGTCCAGTCGGCCTGCGAGGGCTGCAACTGAACCTTTGCCGGGGCAGGATCCTGAGCCGGAGCGGCGGGGGCCGCCGGTGCGGCTGGAGCCGCAGGCTTGGGCGCAGGTGGTGCCTGCTTTGTCTGAGCCAGAACAGCCCCAGCACTCAAAAGCGAAGCGCTGACAACAGCCGCTGTGCTGAAACGTTTAAGAACAAGCAACATAAAAAATCCTTTCGATGCGCGGTCGCAGTTTTGAGCGAACCGATACAGCTCACACCTATTCCGCGACATTAAGGCAATAACTTGACTGCCATGCTCATAACCTGTCTCTGAACAGCTTTCCAGCCAGAACTTCAAAATATCGTTTTTTTTGTCATTTAAAGCGCAAATGCAACATTTTCTATTTTACGCGGTGACGCAGGCCTTAGGGCTTTCTAATCTGCTTATATGAAGACCAGACTGATTCGACTTGCGCAAGCTTTTGTCCTGCTCGCTTGCGGCATGGGCCAGCCTGCGGAATGCATAGAATCACCCGCGCCCTCCTCACGCCTCACCGCTCTGGCCATGCATGGGCAACCGGCTTTTGCAGGCACGACGCCCCTGCCCTATGCCAATCCCGATGCGCCCAAGGGCGGAAAAATCGAGCTTGGCCTGCAAGGCACATTTGACAGCCTCAACCCGTTCAATCTCAAAGCAGGCTCCACCGCACAGGGGCTGAATGGCAATGTGTTTCAAACCCTGATGATGCGCTCGCTCGACGAGCCTTTCACGCTTTACGGGTTGATTGCTGAAAGTTATGAAACCGATGCGGCGCGCAGTTTCATTCTGTTTCATCTCAATCCGAAAGCCCATTTCTCGGACGGGCATCCGCTGACCACGCAGGACGTGCTGTTCAGCTTCAACCTGCTTGCGGCTCAGGGGCGCCCGCAGCAGCGTCTGGCCTATGCCATGGTCAGGCATGTGGATATTCTCAGCCCGCAGGACATTCGTTTCGATCTTTCGGAGGCGCAGGATCAGGAGCTGCCACTGACTCTTGGCCTTATGCCCGTTCTGCCCCAACATGCGACGGATGTGGCGCATTTTTCTGAATCGAGCCTGAATATTCCGGTCGGTTCCGGCCCTTATCTCATTGAGTCAATCGTGCCGGGATCAGAACTCACCTTCAAACGTGACCCCAACTATTGGGCGGCCAGCCTGCCGATTTCGCAGGGTTTATATAATTTTGACACGATTCATATCACCTATATGCGTGACAATAATGCGGTTTTTGAAGCCTTTAAAGCCGGTCTGGTGGATTTTCGCACCGAGACCGATGCAGCACGCTGGCTCAATGCCTATGATATTCCGGCGGTCAGGGACGGGCGGATCATCCGAGAGGCACAGCCCTTCGGCCTGCCCAAAGGCATGGACGGCTTTGCCTTCAACACGCGCCGCGCATTGTTTGCCGACTTACGGGTGCGCGAGGCGCTGGGCATGGTGTTTGACTTTGAATGGGTCAATGCGAAACTTTATGGCGGATTGTTTCGCCGTTCCGCCTCATTCTTTGACGATTCACCGCTCTCTTCGCATGGGCATCCGGCCAGTGCCGGCGAACTGGCTTTGCTCAAGCCCTATGCCGGTGCGGTGCGGGATGATATTTTAAACGGCACATGGGCCCCGCCGCAATCGGATGGCAGCGGCCATGATCGCACTGCGGCCAAGCAGGCGCTGGCTTTGCTGGATCAGGCTGGCTACCGGCTGGACAACGGCCAGCTTGTGACACCATCCGGCGCGCCCTTCACCTTTGAAATCATGGTCGAAAGCCGCGAAAAGGAGCGTCTGGCGCTCATTTATGCCGAAAACCTGCGTCGTATCGGCGTCACAGCCCGTGTGCGCTATGTCGATGAAGTGCAATATCAGCGCCGCCGCCAGCGCTATGATTTTGACATGATGATTGCCTCATGGGTGGCCACGCCCTCACCCGGCAATGAGCAGCGCGGACGCTGGGGCTCTGCTGCCGCCAAGGCTGAGGGAACCTTCAACCTCACAGGCGCTTCCTCCACAGCCATCGACAGCCTGATCGAGGCGATTGTCGATGCCAAAGGCGAGGCTGAATTTACCGATGCCGTGCGCGCTTTTGACCGCGTTCTGCTCTCCGGTTTTTATATTGTGCCGCTGTTTTACAAGCCGGATCAGTGGATTGCCTATTCCGCCCATCTTGCAAAACCGGAACATGTGCCCATGTTTGGCATTACACCCGATCCTGTTCAATCCCTCGCCAGCTGGTGGAGCAAAAGCCCATGATGACCATTGATATTGTCTCCGACGTTGTCTGCCCCTGGTGTTATGTCGGCAAAAAGCATCTGGATGCCGCGCTCGCGCTGCGCCCGGATTTAAAGGTGGAGGTGCGCTATCGCCCGTTTCAGCTTGACCCCACCATACCGGCGGGCGGGCTGGACCGCACCGACTATATGGTGAAAAAATTCGGCTCGCTGGAGCGCATTCACGATGCGCACAAACGACTTGAGGATATGGGCGCAAAATCCGGAATTCATTTTGCTTTTAACGATATAAAACGCGCAGTCAACACACTGGACGCGCACCGGCTGATCCGCTGGGCATACGCTGTCGGCACGCAGGCCGCCGTCAAAGAACGGCTGATGTCGCTCTATTTCGAGCATGGTGCCGATATTTCGGACCGCGCTGTTCTGCTGGATGTGGTCGAGCAGAACGGCATGGAGCGCGACATCATCGCCAGATTGCTGGACGATGGCGCGGATATTGCCGAAGTGCAGGCCGAAATCCGCCAGGCGCAGGAGTTGGGCATTAACGGCGTACCCTTCTTCATTCTGGCGGGCAAATATGGCCTCTCCGGCGCGCAGCCGGTGGAGGCATTGGTTGCAGCGCTCGACAAGGCTGCGGCTGGTTAAGCCGCCTTCTTTTCCGCCAGCCCCACCAAGGCGCGCAAGATCAGGCGTGTGCCCTCCAATCGCTGATTGGCCTCGTCAAAGTCACGGATAAAGACAATGCGCATGTCTGGCCGCACTTTGGCCGAGACACCCTGCTGCGCGATATAGCGCACCAGCCCGTTCGGATTGGCAAAGGAATTGTCGCGGAAGGACAGAATAACCCCCTTCGGCCCGGCATCCACCTTCTCGACATTGGCGCGGCGTGCCAGCGCCTTGATCGACACCAGTTTGAGCAACTGCTGCACCTCAGGCGGCATGGGGCCAAAGCGGTCAATGAGTTCAGCGCCCATGGTTTCAATCCCCTCATCCGTATCAATGGTCGAGAGACGGCGATAGAGGTTCAGGCGCAGGGAGAGGTCCTGCACATAATCTTCCGGAATTGTTACAGGCGTGCCAATGGTGATATTCGGCGACCAGGCCTCCTCCACCGGCTCCTGTTCGCCGGATTTCAGCGCGGCCACAGCATCTTCCAGCATTTGCTGGTAAAGTTCAAAGCCCACCTCCTTGATATGGCCGGACTGTTCATCGCCGAGCAAATTGCCCGCGCCGCGAATATCCAGATCATGCGTGGCCAGCTGGAAGCCCGCGCCCAATGTGTCGAGGGTTTGCAACACCTTCAGGCGCTTTTCCGCCTGTGCGGTGAGGCGTTTTTCCGGCAATGTGAAAAGCGCATAGGCGCGGGTTTTCGAGCGCCCCACCCGCCCGCGCAGCTGATAGAGCTGGCCAAGGCCGAACATATCCGCCCGATGCACGATCAGCGTATTGGCGCGCGGAATATCAATGCCGGATTCGATGATGGTGGTGGAGAGCAGAATGTCATATTTGCCCTCATAAAAGGCCGACATTTTATCTTCCAGCTCGCTGGCGGCCATCTGGCCATGCGCCACGACAAATTTAGCCTCCGGCACATTTTTGCGCAGGAAAGCCGCCGCCTCATCCAGATCATCAATGCGCGGGCAAACATAAAAGCTCTGGCCACCGCGATAACGCTCGCGCAGCAAGGCTTCACGCACAATCAGCGGGTCAAATGGCGTGATGAAACTGCGCACCGCCAGACGATCCACCGGCGGCGTGGCGATGATCGAGAGTTCGCGCACGCCGGTCAGCGCCAGTTGCAGAGTGCGCGGAATCGGCGTCGCGGACAGCGTCAGCACATGCACTTCGGCGCGCAAATCCTTCAGCCGCTCTTTATGGCCAACGCCAAAATGCTGCTCCTCATCGACAATCACCAGACCAAGGTCTTTAAAGGCCACGCCCTTGCCCAGCAAAGCGTGGGTACCGATGACAATATCCACCTGTCCGTCGGCCAGACCGGTTTTTGTGGCTTTCATTTCAGCGGCACTGACCATGCGCGAGGCCTGCGCCACACGGATCGGCAGACCGGCAAATCGCTCGGAGAAATTCTTGAAATGCTGGCGCGCCAGCAAGGTGGTGGGCACAATCACCGCCACCTGCTTGCCATTGATGGCGGCCACAAACGCGGCGCGCAAAGCCACTTCGGTCTTGCCAAAACCGACATCGCCGCAAATCAGTCGATCCATGGGCTTGCCCGCCGCCAGATCATCCAGCGTGGCGTCAATGGCATTTTGCTGATCTTCGGTTTCGTCATAGGCAAAGCGGGCGCAAAATTCGTCATAGGCGCCTTCGGGCGGAATGAGGCGCGGCGCTTGTTTCAGCAAGCGCTCCGCTGCAATTTTAATCAGCCCATGCGCAATTTCACGGATGCGCTTTTTCATCCGCGCCTTGCGGGTCTGCCAACCGGTGGAGCCTAAGCGGTCAAGCTGCGCCTCGGCATCCTCATTGCCATAGCGTGACAACAGTTCGAGATTTTCCACGGGCAGAAACAGCTTGGTGTCACCGGCATAATGAATTTCAAGGCAATCATGCGGCTGCCCACCCGCCTCGATATTTTTCAGGCCGATAAAGCGGCCAATCCCGTGATCGACATGCACAACAAGGTCGCCCTCGCTTAACGCCGCCACTTCACGCAGAAAATTGGCCGAGCGCTTCTGCTTTTTGCGCTGGCGCACCAGCCGGTCGCCGAGCAGGTCCTGCTCGCCGATCACCACGAGTTCGTCGGTTTCAAAGCCGGTTTCGATGCTCAGAACAGCCAGCGAGGTCTCGTTGCGCGGATAAGTCAACGCATGAGCCAATGTCGATATGTTGTTGATTTTCTTCAATCCGTGGTCAGCCAGCACGGTGCCGAGACGCTCGCGTGAGCCATCCGACCAGCCCGCCACAATCACACGGCGACCCGCCTGCTGCATGGCCTTGATATGGGCAATCGCCACCTCAAACACATTGGCTTCGGGTGTGTTGCGCTCCGGCGCAAAATTGCGTCCGATTTTGGCGGCGCAATCGACAAACTGACCCTGCGCTTGTGTGGCCTTGATATTTTCAGCCAGAGACATTTTGGCAAAAGCCTCAGCATCCGGCCGCGCAAAGGGCAATATCCGCGCGACGGGATGCAGGTTCAGCCTGTCCTGCAATTCGGCAGGGTCAAAATACAGCTTATTGGGCGGCAGGGGCTTGTAATGCGTATGGCCGGGGTCGGTGTCCAGCGCCATCTGACGGTTTTCGAAATGATCCTTGATGGTGGCGAAACGCTCGGCCATCACCTCGCCCGCGCGATCATCCAAAATCAGCGGCGCCGCGCCAACATAATCCAGCAGGCTATCCAGCTCCTCGTGAAACAGCGGCAGCCAGTGCTCCATGCCGGGGTAGCGCCGCCCCTCGCTCACGGTTTCATAAAGCTGGTCGCCGCGCGTCACGCCGCCAAAGGCCGTGACATAGGCCTGACGAAAGCGGCGCATGGACTCAGTGGTAAGCTGCACCTCGCTCATCGGCACAAGGTCAAGACTGCCGATCTGGCCGGTGGAGCGCTGCGTTTCAATATCAAAGGTGCGGATTGTATCGAGCGTATCGCCAAAAAAATCCAGCCGCACCGGCTGCGGCAGGTTGGACGGAAACAGATCCACAATGCCGCCGCGCACCGCATATTCGCCCGGCTCATTGACTGTGCTGGCACGCTGGAAGCCATTGGTTTCCAGCCATTTCATCAGCGCATCCAGATCCACCGCATTGCCCGCCGCCGCAGAAAAACTCTCGCGCGCCACCCATTTATAGGGCGGCACCCGTTGCAGCAGCGCATTGACCGTGGTGGAAAGAATGCGGGGCCGCTCGCCGGAGGAGCGCGTGCGCGCCAGCCGCGAGAGCACGATCATCCGCCGCATGGCTATAGCGCTGTTGGGCGAAACACGGTCATAGGGCTGGCAGTCCCAGCTTGGAAAATCGAGAACCTCAATCTGCGGTTCGGCAAAATTCATGGCTTCAGTAAAGCTCTGTGCCCGCTGGCTGTCCCGCGCCACATGCACCAGAACGACCGAACGATCCTCAGCCTTGACAGCCAGACGCCGCACCACGTCAGCCAGAACAAAGGCATCATAGCCCTCGGGCAGGCTGGACAGAGTTAAAGATTCACCCTGACCAAGAAGCTGGGCTGCGCGCAATGATGCCGACATGAATAAAACGTCCTGAATTTAAATATGAATCGGGCCGAGATGGGTGTGAAATGCTTTCACAGCGCGATAGATTGCCGTATCCAAATGCGCGGGCACCGGCGCCTCACCGGTCAGCCACATAAAAATATCCCGATCAATTTCTTCCATCAACAGTTCCAGCGCATCGAGATCACTTTCACTCAAAATGGCGATGTTCTGATCGACAAATTTGCCGAAAATCAGATCCATTTCGCGCATTCCGCGATGCCAGGCGCGATATTGAATTTTACGGCGGCGCGCGTCAAGAGAAGTGTCAGTCTGAGTCATGGCTTCGTCTTCTGTTAAAAGTGAGTATGGGCTCTATACTCTGCTTTGGCGGGCCTGTCAGTGGCACTTGCAAAACTTCAGCTTCAAAGTCAAAAGAATATATGCGCCCGCCTGCACTCAATCCGCTGTTTACCGAAGTTTCGACGCTGCCCGGCGTCGGGCCGAAACTCGCGCCCCTGTTCGACAGGTTGCTCACTGGTCAGGAGCGCCCTGCCCGCCTTGTCGATCTGCTGTTTCACCTGCCCTATGCCGCCATTGACCGGCGCGCGCGGCCCAAAATCCGCGAGGCCAAGCCGGATGAAATTGTCACATTGGAGGTGGTGGCGACCGAGCACCGCCCCCCGCAATCGAAATATGGCAAAGGCCCCTATCGCGTCATCGTGGAGGATGACACCGGTGATCTGATGCTGGTGTTTTTCATGAACAATCCGGCATGGATCGAGCGGGCTCTGCCGCTGGGACAAAAACGCTGGATTTCCGGCAAGCTGGAGCTTTGGGATGGCCATTTGCAGATGGTGCATCCGGATCGGATTCTGGACGAAGCCGGACTGGCCAAGCTGCCGCCCGTTGAGCCTGTCTATAGCCTCACCGAAGGGCTTTTTCCGCGTATTCTCGCCAGAACCATCGAATTGGCGCTCAAAAAACTGCCGAAACTGCCGGAATGGCTTGACCCCGCCCTGCTGCAGCAACGGCAATGGCCGAGCTTTTCGGCCGCGCTCACCCAGTTTCACCAACCGCAAAGTCCGGCAGACATTGCCCCCGCCTCTGCGGCAGGCTGCCGCCTTGCCTATGACGAATTGCTGGCCAGTCAACTGGCCCTGCGCGTTGTGCGTGGACAGATGAAAACGGCAAAGGGCCGCGCCAAAATAGGCGATGGCCGCCTCACCGCCCAAATTCTGGCCGCATTGCCCTACACATTGACCAGCGCACAGACAACAGCGCTGGCCGAAATCCGTGCGGACCTTGCCGCGCCCTCGCGCATGTTGCGCCTGCTGCAAGGTGATGTCGGCTCGGGCAAAACCATAGTCGGCCTGCTCGCCATGGTCAGTGTGATTGAGGCCGGGCATCAGGCGGCGCTGATGGCCCCCACAGAAATTCTGGCGCGTCAGCATCTCGCCCGCATTGCGCCACTGGCCGAGGCCGCCGGTCTCACCATATGTCTGCTCACGGGCCGCGATAAAGGCAGCGAGCGCGCGGCAAAACTACAGGCTATCGCCGACGGTTCCGCCCAGATCATTATCGGCACCCATGCGCTGTTTCAGGAAAAGGTCATTTTTCATGATCTGGCTTTGGCGGTGGTGGATGAGCAGCATCGTTTTGGCGTGCATCAGCGTCTCGCCTTGAGCGAAAAGGGCGAGGCGGTGGATATTCTGGTGATGACCGCCACGCCCATTCCGCGCACATTGGTGCTGACCTATTTTGGCGATATGGAGGCCTCAAACCTGCATGAAAAACCGGCAGGACGGCAACCCATCATCACGCGCGCGCTGCCGCTGGAGCGCCTGAATGAGGTGGTGCAGGCCATTGGCCGCGCGCTGAACACAGGTGCGCGGGTCTATTGGGTTTGCCCGCTGGTGGAGGAAAGCGAACTGCTGGATGTCGCCGCTGCCGAAGACCGTTTTGCTGATCTCAAAGGCATATTTGGTGATGCTGTCGGCTTGGTGCATGGCAAAATGCCACCCAAAGCCAAGGATGAAGCCATGAGCGCCTTCCAGCGCGGGACAACGAAAATATTGGTGGCGACCACGGTTATCGAGGTGGGCGTGGATGTGCCCGAAGCCACCATTATGGTGATTGAACATGCCGAGCGCTTTGGTCTGGCCCAGCTTCACCAGTTGCGCGGACGTGTGGGGCGTGGCGGCGGGCAATCCACCTGCCTGCTGCTCTATAAGCCACCTTTAAGCGAAACCGCCACCGCGCGGCTGGACATTTTACGGCAAAGCGAGGATGGTTTCCGCATTGCCGAGGAAGACCTGCGCCTGCGCGGTGAGGGTGAAATTTTGGGCACCCGCCAGTCCGGCACACCCGGCTTCAAACTGGCGCAGCTTGATGTGCATGGCGCCTTGCTGCAAATGGCGCGCGATGACGCCGCCCTCATTCTCAACCGCGACCCCGATCTGACAAGTCCGCGCGGCCAGGCCTTGCGCCAGTTGCTTTATCTGTTTGAGCGGGATGAAGCCATCAAGCTGCTGCGCGCAGGATAGAGCTATTGTAGGATCAACTCTCCCTCTCACAAAGCATGTCTATATAAAAACATACTCTTCTAAGCTATAAGCCTTGCGCCGCGCCAGAGCGCCCATTGCTTGCGCCATTGCGCAACCGATGAGACCTGAAGGGCCGGATGCTTATTCTTCAGCACAGCTTTAAGATGCAAAGGCACCAGCGAGAGCGGCAGAAACGCGCCGCGCTGGATCGCGGGCAAAGATTTTTGTGCGGCCAGAGATTTGTCCAGATGGCTCTGGGCCAGAGCGCAGAGATCAGCCAGCACAAGGCGGAGTCTGTCCTCGTCCGGCCTGTTCATCAGCGCCTCGTGGCTCAAACCCCGCTGCTGCATCATCGTCACCGGCAGATAGCATTGCCCGCGCTGAAGATGAACCGGCAGGGCCAGCATCAGCCCCGCCAGCGCATAAGCCACACCGGCATGGCCGGCAGCATCGGCCAGAGCGGGCGCCTCACCGCCCAAAATGAGACTGCCAAGCTGAAACAAAACCGAGCAGGTTTCACCGCAATAGCCCTCCAGATCATTCCGGTTAGGCATGGGATCGTCATATAAATCGAAGGTGCGGGCATCAATCAGATTGCGCAAAGCCATGACCGGAAGGTGAAATTTATCAATCGTATCCAGCAGCGCATGAGCCACAGGATGGGCCTGAACCTCGCCCCGCCCTGCGCCCTCCAGCACATCGCGCCAATATTGCAGCCGGATTTCACCATTCAGCGGCTCGCGGATGCTTTCACGGATTCGGGCAATTTCAAGGCTGAAGGCATAAAGCGCATGAATATGCGCGCGCGCAGGCAAGGGCAGAAAAAGACAAGCCAGCCAGCGGTCATGATCAAATTGCCGCAACAGGGCATCACAGTGGAGATAGGCCTGCTCCAGCGCGCTCATCAATCAACAGCAATCAATGCGGCGGCCACTTTGCGGTTTTCGCCAACGAGAATATTATAGGTACGGGCCGCCGCGCCGGTTGGCATGGCCTCGACACGGATACCGGCCTCCCGCAGGCGGGCTTTGAGCAATTCCGGCACAAAGCGCATTTCAGCCCCAACCCCGATCAGCAGAAGCTCGACTTCGCCCCGCGCTTCCGCAAATAAGGGCTTGAGGCTCGCAGGGGTTAGCGCCGCAAAATCGGCAACAGGCAAAGCCCAAACTCCTGAGGGCAGCGCCAGAATCGAGCCTTTATGCGACATATCTGCAAAGCGGAAACCGCCCGCCCCATAGGCATCAATCAGATGACGACCGGGCACAAAGCCGTCATATTTCTGCCCCTGACTCAAGCGTCCGCCTTTTTGTCTTTTGCATCACTGCCAAAGGCATCGTTACGCACACCCAGATAAATCAGAATCGGGGTGCAGATGAAGATGGATGAATAGGTTCCGATAAAAATGCCCCACATCATCGCCAGCGAGAAGGAGCGGATGACCTCGCCGCCAAACAGCACCAAAGCGAGCAGCGCGAGAAAAACGGTTGTCGCGGTCATGATGGTGCGCGGCAGCACAGCATTGATCGACAGGTCAATCATATCGGCAATGCTGAGCTTTTTATATTTGCGCATCATTTCACGAATACGGTCGAGCACGACCACAGCTTCGTTCAGCGAATAGCCGACAATGGTCAGAATGGCGGCAATGGATGTTGTGTTAAACTCCAGATGCGTCACAGAAAAAAAGCCGACGGTCAGCAACAGATCGTGCATGGTGGCGATGACCGCGCCCACCGCGAACTGCCATTCAAACCGGAACCAGAGATACATCAGCACGGCGATGATCGAAATCACAATACCCAGTGTGCCGGACTGAACCAGTTCGCCCGAGACACGCGGGCCCACCGTTTCGATACGGCGGAAATCATAGCCCTCGCCGATGGCGCTCTTTAACCGGCCCACAATCGCCTGAAGCGCCTGATCGCCCCCCGTCTGCGCGCCAAGACGCATGGATACGTCCCCAGCGGTGCCAAAACTCTGGACTTCGATCGCTCCGATATTGAGCTTTTCTCCCAAACCCCGCAGCAGGGCGAGGTCGGCCTCGCCAGTCTTGGCCCGCATTTCAATCAGAATACCGCCCGAAAAGTCGATACCGAAGTTCATCCCCACCGAGAAAAACATCAGAATCGACAGAATCGAGAGAACAGCCGAAAACGGATAGGAAAAGCGTCGGAAACGCATGAATCCAAATTTTGTATTTTCCGGCGCGAGACGAAGAAGTTTCATGGACGACCTTAAATCGGCAATTTGGTGGGACGGCGATAGCGATACCATAGCGCAATCATCATGCGGGTCATGGTGACCGCCGTAACAATGGAGGTGAGAATGCCAAGACCCAGCGAGACCGCGAAGCCACGCACGGGGCCGGAGCCAAACAGATAGAGAATCAGCGCAGCCACAAACATCGTCACATTCGAATCAACGATGGTGCCAAAAGCGCGGGTAAAACCAGCATCCAGCGAGGCAATGATCGAGCGGCCCATATGGTTTTCTTCACGGATACGCTCATAAATCAGAACGTTGGCATCCACCGCCATGCCGATGGTGAGCACAATACCGGCAATGCCCGGCAGGGTGAGGGTTGCACCCAGCAGCACCATCGAGGCAAAAATCAAAAGAATATGCACCCCGAGGGCAATATTGGCGAAAACACCAAATGTGCCATAGGTCACAAGCATATAGGTCAGAACCAGTGCCGCGCCGACATAGGCCGCCTTTTTGCCGGCATCAATCGAATCCTGCCCCAGACCTGGGCCAACAGTGCGCTCCTCAACAATGGTCAGCTTGGCCGGCAGCGCGCCAGCCCGCAGCAGAATGGCCAGATTATTGGCGGTTTCAATGGTGTAGGAGCCACTGATCTGGCCCTTGCCGCCGGGAATGGGGCCATTGATGACAGGTGCTGAAATCACCTTATTGTCGAGAACGATGGCAAAAACACGCCCGACATTTTCAGCTGTCGCCTGAGCAAAACGCTGGCCGCCGCGAATATTGAAGGTGAAATTAATGTCGGGACGGCCCGTCTGCTGGTCAACGCCCGCCTGCGCATCGGTGAGGTCCTCGCCCTGCACAATCACACGCTTTTCAACCGGCATCAGGCCGGGCTGCTCGGTCTGGGGCAGGTTTTCATATTCGGACGGGTCAGCCCCTGCCGCAGCCGCAAAACGGAATTCCAGCTTGGCTGTTGTGCCCAGCAGATCTTTCAGCTTGGTTGTATCCTGCAAGCCGGGCACCTCGACCAGAATACGGTCATTGCCCTGCTGCTGAATATTGGGTTCGGTTGTGCCGAGTTGATCAATGCGGCGGCGCAAAACTTCAATGGACTGGGTGATGGCATGGTGCACCTTATCGGCCACACCGGCATCGGTCACGGTGAGCTGTACCAGACCGTCATTATCGACCGAAATGGTCAGCGAGCGGCCCGCCGTATTGCCGGTCAGCGTATTGCCCAGCACCTGACTTAAAGCCTGCAATTTGGGCAGCACACGGTCACGATCCGCCGCATTGGGAATGCGCACCGTCACGCCTCTGGTCTGAAGGCCAATGCCGCCGGACAGGGAGACTTTTTCCTCACGCAGCACACGCCGCACATCATCACGCAGATTTTCAACCTGTGTGCGCAAAACCGAAGGACTGTCCACCTCCAGCAGCACATGCGCGCCCCCCTGCAAATCAAGCCCCAGCACAACAGAGCGATAGGGCAGCCATGAGGGCAGGCTGCTGCCGATATGCTCGCGCGTGTCTTTTGACAAAAGGCTCGGCACAATCAGCAAAAAGGCCAGCAAAGTGCCGATCAGGATTGAAGCTGTTTTCCAGGGGGCAAAGCGAAGCATATGATTTTAGACTTTTGCAGGAGCAGATTTGCCGCGCACATCCGTCACCATCTGGCGCAGGACACGAATTTTCACATTCGGAGCAATTTCAAGCTCGATTTCAGCCGGATCATTGTCTTTTGTCACCTTGCCGATAATCCCGCCTGTGGTGACCACCGTATCGCCGCGGCTGATTTTCGACAGCATCTCGGCCTGCTCGCGCGCCCGCTTCTGCTGCGGACGCAGAAGCAGAAAATAAAAAATCACCAGCACGATGCCAAAGGGGGCAATCTGCACCAGAATATCATTGACATTGCTGCTGGCGCCAACGGCCTGTGCATAAGCAGGGGTAATGAACATAAAACCTCCAAGGAGCGGCAGCACCGCTCGGAACCGAATTTTGCCGGACTATACCGACAGATGCGTCGAAAGCAATGCCCCTAAGACAGAGCCGTTTGGTTTTTTGAACCCAGCAAATGTTTGACGAAACTATTGATGCCCGTTTCCTGACGGATACGCTTCAGGCGTTCAGCGCGCAAAATCGCCACGACATCCGCATAGGCCCGCTGGAGATCGTCATTGACAATCACATAATCATAGGTTGTCCAACGCTGGATTTCATTGCGGGCATTATCGAGGCGCTTGGCAATCACCTCAGGGGCGTCCTCATTGCGCCGTTCCAGCCGGTGCTGAAGCTCGGCCATGGACGGAGGCAGAATGAAAATGGTCACCACATCCTGTCCGGCCTTAGCGCGCACCTGCTGTGTGCCCTGATAATCAATATCGAACAGCATATCCCTGCCTTTTGCCAGAACAGCCTCAACAGGCGGACGCGGTGTGCCGTAAAAATTGCCATGCACCTCGGCGGATTCGAGCAGGTCGCCATCCTTGCGCAGCCGCTCAAATTCCTTCAGGCTGATAAAATGATAATGAATGCCATCCACCTCACTGGAGCGGCGCGGGCGTGTGGTTACCGACACCGACAGTGTCAGATCCGTGGAGCGGTCCTGCAACAACATGCGTGTGAGCGTGGTTTTGCCCGCCCCCGAAGGCGAGGACAGGATGAGCATCAGCCCCCTGCGGGAAAGGTTGGTCATTTCGGCACTGTTCATCAGATTTCACTCGATATTCTGGACTTGTTCACGAAATTGCTCAACCTCTGTCTTGAGATCAAGCCCCAGCGCCGTCAAGGACACATCATTGGATTTTGCACATAAAGTATTCACTTCGCGCGATAATTCCTGTGCAAGAAAATCAAGACGCCGGCCGACAGGCCCGCCTTCGCTCAGCAATGACCGCACCGCCGCGACATGCGCCACCAGCCGGTCCAGCTCCTCGCGTATATCGGCCTTGGCTGCGAGCATAACGGCCTCCTGATGCAGGCGCACAGGATCCAATGCGGTCTGTCCGAGCAACAAGGCCAGATTTTGCGCCAGCCGTTTGGCGATGGCCTCCGGCTGACGGGCGGGATGAACCTCGGCGCGCGCAACCAGCGCCGCAATGGACATCATCCGCTTCTGCAAAACAGCGGCTATCGCCTGCCCTTCGGCCTTGCGCATGGCCAGAAGTCCTTCAAGAGCCGAATCAAGGGCCGCAAATACTGCGGCCTGATCGGTTTCCATTGAAAATTCCGGCGTCTGAACGGGCTCAATAATGCCTTTGAGCGCAAGAAGTCCATCGAGGGATGCAGGGCGGATCGCATCTCCGCGCGGGAGTTTGCTAACAAGATCAATCACAGCCCGGAGCATGGGTTCATTGATCTGCACAGAGGGCGCAGCTTCGCCCTGCTGCACACTCAATGTGGCATAAACCGTGCCTCTTGCCAGTTTGCGTGTCAGACGGGCGCGCAGTTCCGACTCCAGCGCATCAAACCCGTTCGGACAGCGCAATCTCAGATCAAGCCCTTTGGAATTGACCGATTTCAGCTCCCAGGTGAACTGGCAGTCCAGGCCTGCCCCACTGACCCGGGAAAAGCCAGTCATACTGTGTAATGTCATCACAAATCCAGCGTTCAATGCAATTTCGGGATGATCTTGGGCGAGTTGAGATCAAAACTCTTGTCCAGCAAAGGATCAAGCGGGGTGCCTTCGGAGGCATCATAGATAGGTCTGGGCGGCCCATTTGCGGTGCTTGGCGGCATTGATGGTGAGGACGGTGCCAATGTTCCAAACAGTTGCCCGCCTGCATCATTCATCCGCAATGTATTGGCCAGCCGTTCGCGGGCCTGACGCATGGCCTCATCATCCACCGTATCTGACGCCAGAATGATGGTCGCCCCGTTAAAATTCCAACCCTGATGCGCCGGTTTGACGGGAGCGGCAGGCGTGGCGGGGGTTACAGGCACAATCGGAAACAGCGCATCAGGCGCCAGCCGGTCTTTCATATCTTTTTCAATCTGACGCCAGCGCATCACATTTTTGGCGTGCTGCTCCAGAGTTTCGGCAAAAACATGGCCGCCTGTGCCATCGGCCACGAAATAAAACTCCTTCGTGCGCGAGGGATTGGCAACAGCCTCCAGCGCTGCCCGCCCCGGATTGGCAATCGGCCCCGGCGGCAATCCATCAACCAGATACGTGTTGTAAGGTGTCAGCTTATCCAGTTCGGATTTCATGATGGGGTGGCCGAGCGTGGCCTTGCCACCCACCAGCCCATACACAATCGTCGGGTCGGACTGCAACCGCATATGCTTGTTGAGCCGGTTGATATAGACAGCGGCCACGCGCGCGCGCTCATCGGCCTTGGCGGTTTCCTTCTCGACAATCGAGGCCAGAGTCACCAGTTCATAAGGGGACTTGAACGGCAGGTCGGGCGCGCGCTTGGACCAGACATCTGTGATCACCTTCTTCGAGGCTTCTTCCATCTGCCTTAAAATCTGCTCGCGGGAGGCACCTTTAGAAAAGCGATAGGTATCGGGAAAAATCGACCCTTCCGGTGGAATATCCTTGATATCCCCTGATAAAAGATCGCTTTCCCGCAGGCGCTCCACCGCCTGTTCGCTGGTCCAGCCTTCGGGAATGGTCATATTGTGCAAAATAACCCGGCCATTGGCCAGAGTATCAATCACGTCCTGCAGGCTGGCATTTTGTTTGAACAGATATTCGCCCGCACGCAGTTGCTTTGAGCCCTGCCCCTCGATCCGCATTCCGACCGAAAAGAGAAAACTGCTGGTGATGACGCCCTCATTCACCAGCTGATCCACAATGGCAACACCGTCGGCGCCGGAGACAATCACAACAGCCTTATCGGCGGGCAGCGGGCCGGGTGTGCGCAATTCGCGCAGCAATTCGCCATAGCCCGCGAATATGCCAAACAGCACAACCAGAAAAAACGACAAAAAGCCGCTGATAGAGCTTAAAATTCCGTCGCGGGGTTTTTTCCGCTTCGGCGCAGGCGGGGGTGGCGGCGCCGTTTCGGGCTGCAACGCCTCCAGAGGACTTTTAGCCCCATCATTTCGCAAAAAAAACGAGCTGGGTGCCGACAGGTCTGCGGCACTTTCCTTCACGGTCTCATCTTCAGCAATTTCCAGATCCGACATTCAAAAATCGTTTCGTATTAAATCCTCGATCAGCATGTTTAACAAAAAAGCTTAAGCGTGACCATAGGGCCGATAATTTTGCCGGAGATAAAACCGGCAAAACTCATCGGTTTTTGCAGCGGACAATCTCAATGCCGACACTCCCCGGGCGAATATCGAGTTTTTCGACCATAACGCGAATTCTCTGCGCCCGATTGTGCCGCAAAACATAGGCCGCCACGCGCTCGGCAATCTGTTCGACAAACAGCACATGCCCCTCGCTGGCCAGCGCCTGAATGCCGTCTGTGACATAATCATAAGAAAACACATCGTGAATATCAGTTGGCACATGATCGATGCGGGAAATATCGACATCAATGTTGAACCGCACGCGCTGTGGTTTCAGATATTCGTGATCATAAATACCGATCATCATCATCACAACAAAATCACGAACAATGATCTTGTCAGTTAGGGTTTTGGTGAAATTATGCTCCACACGCACACTCCGGATCGCAGGATATACGCAGCAATGCGCCATCCTTGTGGCGCTTTGCTATCATAAACCGACCCTCGATGGCGAATAAAAACAATTCGCCAGAAAAGCGCGGGCAACCACCGGCGTGATGCAGACCTTCACGCGTCAATGCAATATCTGGCTTAAGAACAGCTTTGTGCGCTCATGCTGCGGTGCGCTGAAAAAGGCGGAAGGCTCGTTCATTTCTACAATTTCACCACGATCCATAAAGACAACGCGGTCTGCCACCTGCCGCGCAAAGCCCATTTCATGGGTGACGCAGAGCATCGTCATCCCCTCCTCGGCCAGCGAAACCATGGTATCCAGCACCTCCTTCACCATTTCCGGATCAAGCGCCGATGTGGGTTCGTCAAACAGCATGATTTTCGGATTCATGCACAAAGCACGGGCAATGGCGACACGCTGCTGCTGCCCCCCCGAAAGCTGGCCCGGATATTTGAGCGCCTGTTCCGGAATTTTCACGCGGGTGAGATAGTGCATGGCAACATCTTCCGCCTGCTTTTTCGGCATTTTGCGCACCCATACAGGGGCAAGCGTGCAATTTTCCAGAATGGTCAAATGCGGAAACAGGTTGAAGTGCTGAAAAACCATGCCTACGTCACGACGAATTTCATCGACACGCTTCACATCATTGGTCAGTTCGATGCCGTCAACGATAATTCGACCTTTCTGATGTTCTTCCAGACGGTTGATGCAGCGGATCATGGTGGATTTGCCCGAGCCGGAAGGGCCGCAGATCACAATTTTCTCGCCCCGCGCCACATTGAGATTAATGTCGCGCAGCACATGAAAATCGCCATACCATTTGTTCATGCCAATAATATCAATCGCGGTCTCGTTTTTAAGGTCATTGGACTGTAGGCCTGTGGTCATGGACATATCAGAACCCTTTTTAGTGAGAGCGGCCTGCGGCAAGCCGGCGCTCCATAAATTGCGAATAACGGGACATTCCAAAGCAGAAGATGAAATAGAACATGGCCGCAAATAAATAGCCCGTGGTCGAAATATAGGGGCCGGTCCAGACAGGGTCCTTGATCTGCGCATCCACGGTTGCCAGAAAATCATAAATGCCAACAACGGCCACCAGAGTTGTATCCTTGAACAAGCCAATGAAATTATTGACAATTCCGGGAATGACCAGCGTCAGGGCCTGCGGCAGGATGATCAGGCGCATCATCTGGCCATAACCAAGGCCAAGCGCCATCGCCCCTTCAAACTGCCCTTTGGGCATGGCCTGTAACCCGCCGCGGATTTCCTCGGCCATATAGGCGGCGGCAAACAGAACCGTGCCGATCAGCACCCGCAGCAGATGATCAAATGAATTGGCATAGCTGGGATCAGGCATGAACAAAGGCAGCAGAAACTGCGCCATGAACAGCACGGTAATGAAAGGCACGCCGCGCACAAATTCGATGAAGGTCACACTCAGAAAGCGAACCATCGGCAAGCGGGATCGCCGCCCCAATGCCAGCACAACACCAATCGGCAGCGAAAACACAATTCCAACCAGCGACACAATCAGGCTGATGAATATGCCGCCCCAGAGGTTTGTGCCGATCACCAGAAGCCCGCTGCCCAGCCCGCCCCGCAGCAAAACGAAGGTGATCAGAGGAAAGGCGATAAAAAATATAATCACCGCAACAGATTTACGCGGCGCATTGGGCCATAAAAGCCAGAAAATCAACACAGCCCCAATGGCCATATCCAAATTCACCCGCCAGCGCTCAGCTGCCGGATAAAAACCATAGGTAAAAAACGGCAGTTTCTGGCCCACAAA
>Ga0007834_1000035_pt1 | contig 67554 bp, 59 predicted proteins | sample CryBogCBE06Nov07_FD_71233 | JGI IMG/M metagenome (GOLD analysis project Ga0007834, IMG submission 71233) | Freshwater microbial communities from Crystal Bog, Wisconsin, USA - CBE06Nov07 | ecosystem: Environmental > Aquatic > Freshwater > Lake | place: Crystal Bog, Wisconsin, USA | collected...
CACCGCCACGCTGCAGCACGCGGCGGCGGCGGATAAAATTCTGCTGGTGGATTGCCTCACGCTCTGGCTGTCCAACCTGATGTTTGCAGAGCAGGATTATATAAAGGCCGGATATGCGCTGGCCACGAGCGTGCAGGCATTGGCCGGGCCGGTGATCTTCGTCTCCAACGAGCTTGGCCTTGGCACAGTGCCGGACCATCCGCTCACCCGCCGCTTCCGCGATGCGCAAGGCAAGCTCAATCAGATCATGGCGGCAGCCTGCACCGATGTGATCTATGTGCAGGCCGGATTGCCGCGCCGCCTCAAACCCGCCCCGCCTGTGAATATTGAATTTTAAGGACACGCTATGGAACAATTTGATTACATCATCATTGGTGCGGGCTCGGCGGGCTGTGTGCTGGCCAACCGCCTCTCGGCAGACCCGCGCAACAAGGTGTTGCTTGTGGAAGCGGGCGGGCGCGACAACTGGATCTGGTTTCACATTCCGGTGGGTTATCTCTTTGCCATTGGCAATCCGCGCGCCGACTGGCTGTTCAAAACCGAAGCCGTGCCGGGGCTGAATGGCCGCAGCCTGTCCTATCCGCGCGGCAAGGTGATTGGCGGCTCCTCCTCGATCAATGCGATGATTTACATGCGCGGACAGGCCGCTGATTATGACGGCTGGCGGCAATTAGGTCTGCCGGGCTGGGGTTGGGACGATGTTCTGCCCCTGTTTAAAAAGCATGAGGATCATTTTCAGGGGCCAAGCGCGGCCCATGGTGCGGGCGGCGAATTGCGGGTGGAGCCGCCGCGCCTCTCCTGGGATTTGCTGGATGCGGTGCGGCGCGGGGCCAGCGAAATCGGCATTCCGCAGGTGGAGGATTTTAACGGCGGCAGCAATGAGGGCTCGTCCTATTTTCAGGTGACGCAGAAGCGCGGACGGCGCTGGAGCGCGGCGCGCGGCTTTCTCAAGTCCATCCTGAAACAACGCCCGAACCTGAAGCTGATCACCGGCGTTCATGTTGAAAAGATCATCCTTGAACAGGGCCGCGCCACGGGCATCCAATATCGTCAGGGCAACCAGAGCCTGCGCGCAGGGGCCCAAAATGAGGTCATTTTAAGCGCGGGGGCCATTGGCTCGCCGCAGCTTCTCGAATTGTCGGGAATCGGCAAGGGTGCGGTGCTGCAAGCCGCTGGCCTTGAAACACGCCATGAATTGCCCGGCGTGGGCGAAAATTTGCAGGATCACCTGCAATTACGGCCCATGTACCGCGTGGACAATGCCGTCACGCTGAATATGGAATATAAAAACCTGTTCAAACGCGCCAAAATGGGCTGGGACTATGCACTGTTCCGGCGCGGGCCGCTCACCATGGCCCCGTCGCAGGTGGGCATTTTCACCCGCACCAGCGCCCAATATGCCACGCCCAATGTTGAATTTCATGTTCAGCCCCTCTCGCTGGATAAATTTGGCGATGCGCTGCATGATTTTGCCGCTATGACCATGAGCGTGTGCAACCTGCGCCCCACCAGCCGCGGCTTTGTGCATGTGGCCGGGCCGGACGCTATGCTGGCACCCAAAATCCAGCCCAATTATCTGGCCAGCATCGAAGATCAGCAGGTGGCGGTGGATTCGCTGCGCCTGACACGGCGCATTATGGCCACCAAGGCGCTGGCTCCGTTCAATCCGCGCGAATTTCGCCCTGACCCCGCAGCACAGGACGACGCAAGCCTGCTGCGTGAGGCGGGCGACATTGGCACCACCATCTTCCACCCGGTTTCAACCGCCAAAATGGGCATTGATTCCGACCCGATGGCGGTGGTGGATGCGCGGCTGCGCGTGCGCGGCATCAGGGGTCTGCGCGTGGTGGACGCCTCGATCATGCCGACCATCTCCTCCGGCAACACCAATGCGCCGACCATTATGATTGCCGAAAAGGCGGCACAAATGATTCTCGAAGACCGGAAATGAGCCTGCTGCATGAGGATGGTCGCCAGTCCGAGGTCGCCCTGGCGATTGCGCGGGGCACGCGGCGTCTGCTGCGCGCCATGGGGCTGGCAAGCCTCTCGGAAGTCTCCTTGCGCAATGGCCGACGCGCCGACCTGTTAGCACTTGGCGAGGACGGCACGCTGGTGATTGTCGAAATCAAGTCCTCGCTTGCGGATTTCAGGGCCGATCAAAAATGGCATGAGTATCGTGCCGCCTGCGACCATCTCTATTTTGCTGTTGCGGATGCCGCTCTGGAACAGATGATGCCGGAAGATGCCGGGCTTATTCTGGCGGATGCCTATGGTGCGGCCATTGCCCGCCCTGCACCGCAGCACCGTCTTGCGCCCGCAACCCGCAAAATGGTGACGCAGATTTTTGCCCGCACCGCTGCCGCGCGGCTGCACCGGCTGGAGGACCCCGACGGATTTTTAAGCTAGCGTCCTTTTTTTAAGGGAATCGACTCCCTCTCCCCGCTGGCGGGGAGAGGGTTGGGATAAGGGGTTTATCTCATCTCGGGGCGCGTTTGGCCAGAATGCGCTGCAAGGTGCGCCGGTGCATATTCAGGCGGCGGGCGGTTTCGGAGACATTGTGCTGGCACAGCTCATAAATGCGCTGGATATGCTCCCAGCGCACCCGGTCGGCGGACATGGGGTTTTCCGGCAGGTCGCTCTGGTCAAATTTAACCGCCATGAGTGCAGCATAAATTTCGTCGGCATCCGCCGGCTTGGCGAGATAATCAAAAGCGCCAAGTTTAATGGCCGTGACCGCCGAGGCAATATTGCCATAGCCGGTCAGAATAATGCCGCGCGCATCGGGACGGCGCGCCTTCAGTTCTGTAATCACATCCAGCCCGTTGCCATCCGTCAGGCGCATGTCAATAATGGCAAAGGCGGGGGCCTGCGCCGCAATTTGCGCCAGACCCTGCGCAACCGTATCGGCACAGGCAACGCTAAAGCCCCGCGCCTCCATGGCCCGCGCCAGCCGCGTCAGAAACGGCTTGTCATCATCCACAATCAGCAGGGTGCGGTCTTCAGGTGCGTCTTGTATGGCCAAAGTCATCATCAGGTTCTTTCATGCAGATAGGCATCTTTATCACCCGCCCAAAGATTAGGCTATTGGCTGTCTGTCTGAGACATTTTCTACGCATCCGACAAGACAACAGATGTTGCGACAGATATCACGCGCGGATCGCCTCGAATTGCGCCCGCGCCCAGCTGATTTCAACCTGCGCGCCGGTTTCCGGACTGCGGTTTGAGGCGCTCACCTGCGCGCCTGACCGCTCCAGCAAGGATTTTGCAATAAACAAACCAAGGCCAAGCCCGTCATTCTCATCCCTTTTGGCGCGGCGGTCGGCATGGCGGGTAGAAAGGTAAGGCTCACCAATCCGCGCGAGCACATCAGGCGGAAAACCGGGGCCATCATCGGCAATCACAACCTTCACGCGCTGGCTGTTCCAGCGGCAGGAAACCTGCACCTGCGCATGGGCAAAATCTATGGCATTTTCAATCAAATTGCCCAGACCATAAAGCACTGCCGAATTGCGCCGGCACACCGGCATTGCCCCTTCTCCTCGCGCCAAAATCTGCACTTTGACGCCAAAATCCCGCTGCGGTGCCACCACCTCCTCCAGAAGGTGCTCCAGCGTCATGTCCTCCAGCGGGCCGCTGCCTTCCTGCCCCAGAGAGTTCAGCTTGGCCAGAATCATCTTGCAGCGCGCGGCCTCCTGCCGCAGCAACTCCACATCTTCCATCAGGGCGCTGTCCTGCGGCAGATGCAGCGCCATCTCCCGGATGACAATGGTCATGGTGGCCAGCGGCGAGCCCAGCTCATGCGCGGCGGCGGCGGCAAGGCCGTCCAGCTGCGAGAGATGCTGCTCTCGGGTCAGCACAAGCTCGGTGGCGGCCAGCGCATCGGCAAGCTGGCGCGATTCCTCGGCCACGCGCCCCGCATAAATCGCGATAAAGCCAGCACCCAGCACCACCGCCAGCCAGACACCGGCAATATATAAAAACGGCAGATCCAGCCGCTGACCAGAAAACCACGGCAATTCCCGATGAAACACCGCCAGCACGCTGGCCGATATCACCATCAGCGCCACCAGCCCCACGGTGAGGCGCACAGGCAGCGACGCGGCCGAAATCATGATCGGGGCCAGAAACAGCATGGCAAAGGGATTTTGCAAGCCGCCGGTCAGAAACAGCAATATGGACAGTTGCACAATATCATAGGCCAGCAGAAAAAATGCCGCCCTGTCCTCCAGACGGAATGTCACGGGATAGCGCAGCCGCAGCACCACATTGACCAGCGCCGAAAGGCCGATCATCAGGCCGGTGGCGGCCAGCGGCAGCGAAAAGCCAAAGCCATAAAATGTGCTGGTCACCGCACAGGCCTGCCCGATCACCGCCAGCCAGCGCAGCCGCACCAATGTGTCAAGCCGCAGGCGGCGGGCCTGCCGCCCAAGGCTGAGAGAGGAAATTGTGCTCATCCGCCCATGTAAAACCAAAATTGGGCCCTTGTCACGCGGGCTTGAGAGCCGTCAAAATTCTGTCCTTGGCCGATTGTTGTAAAACTGTTGAAAAATCTTCACCACAACGATTGACAAAACCACCGCAACGCCCGTAAGAGCATTTCATTGCCCAGGTGGCGGAATTGGTAGACGCGCTAGCTTCAGGTGCTAGTGACCGCAAGGTCGTGAAGGTTCGAGTCCTTTCCTGGGCACCATTCCCCAAAAGTATGTGTGTGATGCGCCGATAAGCGCATCACCACATCTTTTTAAAAAGGCAGGGTTCATGACGCAACTTTCCAGAATGAACAGCCGCTCATGACCATCGTGCTGCATAAAGGCGACCTGCCCGCACATTATAACCCCGGAACCTCTCTGGCGGTTGATACGGAAACACTGGGCCTTAATCTGAACCGGGACCGCCTCTGCCTTGTACAAATTTCACGCGGGGATGGCTCAGCCGACCTTGTGCAAATTGCCCCGGGACAAAAATCCGCCCCCAATCTGCAAAAAATAATGGCGGATTCGCAGATCACCAAACTTTTCCACTTTGGCCGCTTTGACATCGCCATGCTGGAACACGCCTTCGGCACGCCGGTTGAAAATGTATATTGCACCAAAATCGCCTCGAAACTCACCCGCACCTATACGGACAGGCACGGGTTGAAAGACCTTGTGCGCGAATTGCTGGGCGTTGATCTGTCCAAGCAGCAGCAATCCTCGGACTGGGGCGCGGAATCACTCTCGGACGCCCAGATGACCTATGCCGCCTCCGATGTGCTGCATCTCCACGCGCTGCGCCTGCGGCTGGACGACATGCTCGCCCGCGAAGGCCGCACGCAGATTGCACAGGCCTGTTTCACATTTTTGCCACAACGCGCGCGCCTTGATCTTCTGGGATGGGCCGAACAGGATATATTCGCCCATACATAAGCTGATTCCCTGCACACTATATGGTATAGGTTCGGGACATCGTCCAAGATTGAAATGAGGCAGGATATTGAGCGTGGCGCACGGCAACACGGGCGGACGTTACAAGAAAAGCGCAGAGCAGGACCGTCTGCGTCAGCGGGCATTCCAGCACGCCGTTTCGCACAGCCGCAGAGTGAGATGGCTGAAACTATCGCTTCCCCTGATTGTTGTTGCAGCTGTTCTGGCCTGGGGTGTGATTGCGGTGTTCAATCCGTTCCGGCATTTACCGGCAGGTGTCTCGGCCAGCGGCTATCATCTTGATGGCACCCGCATCACCATGGAACACCCCAACCTCTCGGGCTATCATCAGAATGGCCAGCCCTATCATCTGCGCGCCACAACCGCCGAGCAGGATCTGCGCACCCAAAACATCATTGATTTGAATGAGATGCAGGGGTCCATGGGCAATGAGGATGGCAAGCTCACCCATGTCAGCGCACAAAGCGCCACCTATGACAGCACCAAACAAACAATGGACATGCATAAGCATGTCGAAATCAGCAGTGATCAAGAATATGTATTGCACATGAACAATGCATTTATTAATTTCAACACAGGATCACTGACCACAAATGAACCTGTCACAATGATTATGAATAATGGAACGGTGCAGGCGGACACTCTCAATATTGTTGATAATGGCCGCATGATCAGCTTTAACGGGCATGTGAAAAGCATATTCAAAACAGAGTCCAAACCGGAACGGCCAATCGAGGAAACTGCCCAATGAATGCCATGCGAATTGTGTCCTGTGCTTTTGCATTCATGCTCATGGGCGCCCATGCGCATGCCGATTCTTCGGGCTCACTGATCCCGGGCGGCAATTCAAAAGAGCCCGTAGCCATTGAAGCCGACAAACTGGACTATTTCGACAAGGATCAGAAAGCCATTTATACCGGCAATGTCATAGCCAAACAGGGTGACAGCACCCTGTTCTGCTCGGTTTTGAGCATTTTTCTGGATAAATCGGGCACGCAAACCCCGGCTGCGGCGACTACACCCCCCGCCACGCCCGCCGCTGGCCCTACAGAGAACAGCCAGATCAAACGTATGGAAGCTGACGGGCCGGTCAAAATCACTCAGAAAGACCAGATCGGCACCGGCGATCATGCCACCTATGACAAGGCCGAAAATAAACTCTATCTGATTGGCCATGTCACTCTGATGCAGGGCAAAAATATCACCACCGGCGAGAAACTCGTTTATGACATGACCACAGGACAGGCCGTTGTGCTGGGCGGGCGTGTCAAGGGCGTGTTTGTGCCCGGGCAGAACAATGCGGCCACCGCCAAGCCGAAAACACCCTGATCCAGCGGATTCACCGCGATAGCCGGAAAGATTTTATGGCCCTTGCCCTCCCGCCTTCCCTCACTGCGCATCCTCTGACCGTGCCGGGCCTGCACAGGCGCTCCGGCGCCACATGGATGGGCGGACTCTGGGATAAATTGCGCGGCAACAGACCGGCGCCGGAGGTCACGCCCGAGATCGACACCGGATATCAGCCCTCGCACGGGTCTGAACGCGATCATTTTGGTGAAAATACAATGGGCGTCCACCATCTTGGCAAAACCTATGGCGCACGGCAGGTGGTGAAGGATGTCAGCCTTTATCTGCGCCGCGGCGAGGCGGTTGGCCTGCTCGGCCCCAATGGCGCGGGCAAAACCACATGTTTTTATATGATCACCGGGCTTGTGAAGCCGGACAAAGGCACAATCGAGCTGGATGGCTATGATGTGACGCAGTTGCCGATGTATCGGCGGGCGCGGCTGGGCATTGGCTATCTGCCGCAGGAAGCCTCGATTTTTCGCGGCCTTTCGGTTGAGGACAATATCAACGCCATTCTGGAAATGACCGAGCCGGACCCGGAGCGCCGCGCTGCCGAGCTTGATTCGCTGCTGAGCGAATTTGAAATCAAAAAACTGCGCAAATCGCCCTCCATCGCCCTTTCTGGTGGTGAGCGGCGGCGCTGCGAAATTGCCCGCGCACTGGCCGGACATCCGAGCTTTGTCCTGCTGGATGAACCCTTTGCCGGCATCGACCCGATTGCCGTGGGTGACATCCGCGCGCTGGTGCGCCACTTAACAGCGCGCGGCATTGGGGTGCTGATCACCGACCACAATGTGCGCGAAACGCTGGGCCTGATTGATCGCGGCTATATTATCAGTTCCGGCCATGTGCTGACCGAAGGTAATCCTGAAGAAATCGTCGCCAATAAGGATGTGCGGCGGCTGTATCTAGGCGAGGATTTTAGGCTTTAAATTTCTTTACCCCCGAAGCGCAGAAAAGATATAAAGGAGATATACACAAAACGCTAGATTTCCCTCTCCCTTTGGGAGAGGGTTAGGGTGAGGGCATTTGAAATGATTATTGATTATGCTATCGGCCTGTTACTCTTTACATCTATGACCTTCATCATTTGGCTCATAAATGACATCGTCGGTCATTTTAATCTTCAAAATTTTCTCAAAGACTGGTCTGCGATAGCTACGTTAATAACTTCTGGTATTGCGCTTTGGATTGCAACAAACCAGCAGCGTAATGCAGATAAACGCGAAAATGAAACGCGCAGAAGAAAAGAACGCGCAGCGAGGGCAGTGCTTCCTTTAGCTCTCAGTGAATTAATTTCATATTGCATTGAATGTGTACAAATTATAGACCATTATTATATTTTGAATGATGACCTTCCTAAGAAAATAAAATTAAAAACACCAGCGCTGCCTGAAAGACTAATTGAGACTATCCAAAACGTTATGGAACATTCAGAAGCAGAATTGGCCAAAATTTTAGCAACTTTGATTAACAAAGTGCAGATTCAAAATTCAAAATTTAATTCTTCTTACGTTGCAGCTACGGCTAAATTTCGACAATACAATCTAAATTATCTCTTAGCTGATGCCATAAATCTTCATGCCGAGGGAAGTCGCATATTTAAATTTGCGCGAGGAGTTGAATCCAAAATTACCAATAAAAAAAATATAATAGACTCAACATTTATTCTTAGAATTCATGAAGAAAATTTTCCTGATGTTTTTAACATTATGAGAAAGAGAAAAATGATAATCGATGATAGGGATTAAAGCTCTTGTTTATAAAAACCCATAGTGATGAAATCATAAGAAAATCATATCTATTTTACCCTCACCCTAACCCTCTCCCAGAGGGAGAGGGAATATTCCCTTGATAATTATTCCTTTTAAGCAAGAATCATTCCATCTCTGGCCTTGCGTTCATCCTGTGCTATAAGCGACGCCTGAATGTCGTTTAACCGGGAAACAGATGTCGCTTTCTCCCAAGCTCGTAATGCGACAGGGCCAGTCCCTTGTCATGACGCCGCAACTGTTGCAGGCGATCAAACTGCTGCAATTTTCCGCGCAGGAGCTGGCCCAGTTTGTCGATGAGGAACTTGAGCGCAACCCTTTGCTGGAGCGGGCCGAACTTCCGGCTGAGTCGGCACCCGAGCATGAAATTGCCCCCTTGGTGCCGGAGCGCAGGGAGGCGGGCGACTGGAGCCGCGACGAGCTGGCGGTGAGCCAGACCAGCGTCGAGCAGGATTTCGGCACAGACCTCTCCAATGCCTTTGACCGCGACCCGGGCGAGATGCGGACGCCTCAGGATTTTGGCCTCGCGCAGGGGGGCTGGTCCGGCCTCAGCGGCGGCGGGGGCGCGGAGACTCCCGATCTCGAAGCCTATGTCGCCGCACAGGAAAGCCTGCATGACCATTTGAATGCGCAGATCATGGTGCAGGATCCGGCGCTGCGGATGATCATGGCCCTGATCATTGATGATATTGATGAAAATGGCTATTGGCGCGATTCGGTCAGCGCGCTTGCCGCCCGCTTATCCGCCCCGGAGGCGCAGGTGATGCAGGCGCTCAGCTATGTGCAGTCCCTCGACCCCACCGGCATCGGTGCCCGCAATCTCACCGAATGCCTGCGCTTGCAGTTGCAGGAGCGCAACAGGCTTGATCCGGCCATGGCAAAACTGCTTGAACATCTCGACCTGCTGGCGAAAAAGAATTTCGTTGCTTTGCGCAAATTGTGCGGCGTGGATCAGGATGACCTCAATGATATGATCCGCGAAATCCGCCAGCTTGAGCCCCGGCCCGGGCGCGGCTTTGACCATGCGCCTGTGCAACTGGCTGTCGCCGATGTCTTTGTTTTTGCCGCCAAGGATGGCACATGGCAGGTGGAGCTCAATCCGGAAGCTCTGCCCCGTGTGCTGGTCAACCAGAGCTATTATGCGCGAATCGCCCGCAACCAGCCCACCGGAGCGGACAAGGTGTTCATCTCGCAATGTCTGCAAACCGCCAGCTGGCTGACCAAAAGTCTGGAGCAACGCGCCCGCACCATTCTGAAAGTGGCCAGCGAGATCGTGCGCCAGCAGGATGGGTTTTTTGCCCTCGGGGTGGAGCATCTGCGCCCGCTCAACCTCAAAACCATTGCCGATGCCATCGGAATGCACGAATCAACGGTCTCGCGCGTCACCTCAAACAAATTCATCTCCTGCGCACGCGGCCTGTTCGAGATGAAATATTTTTTCACCGCCTCCATTGGCGCCAATAGCGGCGACTCACATTCGGCTGAGGCGGTGCGCTTCAAAATCAAACAGCTGATTGACAGCGAAACACCGCAGAACGTGCTTTCAGACGATATGCTAGTGAAAAAACTCAAACTTATGAACATCGACATTGCCCGGCGCACGGTGGCCAAATATCGCGAGAGCCTGCATATCGCCTCTTCCGCTGAACGCCGCCGCGAGAAAATGGCAAAATCCGGAATTTAAGCGCAATTTCGTGAAAAACTGCCAGAAATGCGGCTATATTTATAAAAAATCCTGAAATTTGAACAATAATTAACATATCCGGTGATAGGCTCTGTCCCAATCGGTAAGGGGCTGGGAAGCCAAACTGACGAAAATACCTATCCGCCGGTGCGGATATATGCTAGCCTTGAATCCGGCGTTTGATGAACCGCACGCACTGGTTTGTTCAAACATAACGCAAGACAAGAAAGGATCGCGCGATCATGACCTTGCGCGTTTCGGGCAAAAACATCGATATTGGCGAAGCCCTACGCCAGCACATCCTCGAAAAAATCAATCAGATCACCGCCAAGCATTTTGATGGCAAAGTCACAGGCCATGTGACTCTGACACCCGAAGGTTCCGGCTTTCATGCTGATTGCACCCTTCACCTGGCTTCCGGCATGACCTTGCAGGCCGACAGCGTAGCCCATGAGGTCTATGCCGCCTTCGACCGTGCGGCGGAGCGCATTGAAAAGCGTTTGCGACGCTACAAGCAGCGTCTGCATGATCATCATCCCAATGGCATCAAGACAGAGGCCACCTCGGCGATGATGGCCAGCTATGTCATCGAAGCCCCTTCGGATGACGAGGAAGAGGTGACCGAATTCAATCCGCTGATCATTGCGGAGAGTGCGAAGCAGCTCAAGGTTCTGTCTGTATCGGCAGCTGTGACGGAGCTGGATTTTTCCGGCGCACCGGTCATTGTGTTCCGTCATGCCGGCAATGGCCGTGTCAATGTTGTTTATCGCCGCCGGGACAATAATATCGGCTGGATTGATCCGCCTTCGTCGGTTTAATCTTTTGATAATTATATTTGACAAACCTGCGGTGTCATGCGTTTTACGGCACGGTTTTTGCGTAAACAAAAGAGCCCCTAAAGGCTGAGTGAGCTTAGAGAGAATGATGCCCCTAAGTGATTTGATTACGCGGGACTCCATCCTGCCGTCACTGAAAGCTGTGAATAAAAAACAGGCACTTCAGGACATTAGCGAGCGTGCCGCCCAGATTTCTGGTCTGGGCGCGCGCGAAATATTTGACTCCCTGCTTCAGCGCGAGCGGCTGGGCTCAACCGGCATTGGCAATGGAATTGCCATTCCGCATGGCAAACTGGCAAAATGTAGCAAAATATTCGGGATTTTTGCCCGTCTCGACCGCCCGATTGATTTTGAATCTCTGGACGGCGCCCCTGTTGATCTATGTTTCCTGCTGATCGCGCCCGAACATGCGGGGGCCGACCATCTCAAGGCACTGGCCCGCATTGCCCGTATCCTGCGTGACCCGAATATGACGGCGCGGCTGCGTGCCACCCGCGATGCCGATGGTCTTTATGCGCTGCTGACCCAGACCCAGACCTCACATGCGGCCTGACAATTCAGGAGCGCCGCAACGCCAGGCGCACAGCTTAAAAAGCGACCTTTTATGTCGCCTGAGCGCCTGAAATTAAAATTTTTCCGGGTCTAATCGCCTATGGACAAGATCGTTGCAGAAGCGGGATCCGGAGAGCCACAGGTGCCGGTCATTCACAAACTTGGACGGATTATGGCCCAGCTTCTGAACAGGCTGCGTCAGGATTTGCGCTATAGCGATGTCAAGCTGACGTTTTATGCGGCTCTGGCGGGCATAGCGGCAGGCATATGTGTGCGCATCATGTCGGCAGTTGTAAGCGTCCTGCACCATCTGATTTTTCAGGTCAGTTCCTTCACAGGGGTGAGCGGAGCGCTGAGAATTGAGCCATTCAGAGTCTTTCTGGGGCCGGCTCTGGGCGGCATTGCCGTGTCTTTAAGCATTTTAGCCCATGCACACTGGCGCAAACGAACAATTATTGATCCGATCGAGGCCAATGCCCTGCATGGCGGGCGCATGTCACTGGTGGACAGCCTGATTCTGGCCGGACATAATATTTTGTCCAACGGGGTGGGGGCTTCTGTCGGGCTTGAGGCGGGCTATTCACAGATCGGGGCCGGATTTGCCTCGCGCTTCGGCCAGTTTGCGCATTTACGCCGCGCGGAATTGCGCACAATGGTGGGGTGCGGCGTGGCCGGCGCCATAGCCGCGGCCTTTGATGCGCCTCTGGCTGGCGCGGCCTATGCCTTTGAACTGGTGATCGGCGTTTACACAATCGCGGCGCTGGCACCTGTGGCGATTGCGGCCTTCATGGGCAATATTGTGGCGCAGGCCCTGAACCATCCGGCCTTTGTCGTGGCCATTGATGTGCGCAATATCGCAAGTTTGGATTACCCTCTGGCCATGCTGCTGGGTGTGGCCTGTGCGCTTGCAGGCATTGGCCTGATGCGGCTGGTGGGTTTTGTCGAACAGGCGATGCGCCGCACCGGTCTGCATGCCGTATTCAGGCCGGTTCTGGGTGGATGTATTGTCGGCGGCCTCGGGCAATTTTCGCCGCAAATTCTGTCCGCAGGCCATGGCGCGCTGCATATTTTGAGCCATATCAACCAGAGCTGGCAGCTTTTGCTGGTGATCTTCCTGCTCAAAAGTCTGGCCTCGGCGGTCTCCATCGGCTCGGGGTTTCGTGGCGGCCTGTTTTTTGCCTCGCTGTTTCTGGGCGGGGTGCTGGGCAAACTCTATGCGTTGGGATTGGGAGGGCTAGGCTTTGCCCCCGATGAAAGCCTGTCGCTGTTCATTATTATCGGCATGTCGGCACTGGCGGCTGCCGTTATCGGCGCGCCGCTGACCATGGTTTTGCTGGCTCTGGAAGTCACCGGCTCGGGCAATATTACCGGCATTTCCATGCTGGCGGTTGCGGCGGCCTCACTGACCGCGCGGGCATTTTTCGGCTATTCTTTTGCAACATGGCGGTTTCATCTGCGCGGCGAAACCATCCGCAGCCCGCAGGATGTCGGCTGGATTCGCTCTCTGACCGTGGAAAGCCTGATGCGGCGCGATGTGCCGGTGGCACCGCACACTATGGTTTTAAGCCCGTTCCGCCAGCTCTATCCGCTGGGTGCGCACCGCCATGTCATTGCCACCGACCATGATCAGCTTTATGCGGGTCTGATTGATGTGGCCCAGGCCCATTCCGCTGATCTTGACGAGCTTGCCGATGTGCTGATCATCGCTGATCTGGCAGAACTGCCCCACATCTGCCTTTATCCCGATATGAATGCGCGCGAAGCGGCCATGGTTTTTGAAGCGGCCAATGCCGATGTGCTGGCCGTTGTTGCGGCAAGGGACAATGCCGCAGTCATCGGCATGGTCTCACAGGCCTATATGATGCGCCGCTACGCCTATGAACTCGAACGAAACCGCCGCGAAGCGCTGGGCGAGGCTTAAGCCCGCCCGCTCAGCACATTGGTCGGGTCCCATTCATAGGCCAGCGTTTCGAAGCGCAGGGAAAGCAAATCCATCAGCACCAGCTTGCCCACCAGCCCCGTATCTCCGGCGCGGAAACCACCGACAATTTCGCGCACCACCTCCAGCGCCATCATCGACCCCACCATGCCGGTGAGCGCGCCCAGAACCCCCGCCTCGACACAGGCCGGCACCATGCCGGGCGGCGGCATATCGGGAAACAGGCAGCGATAGGTGGGGTTGGGCACGCCATCGGTCATTTCATAAGGTTTGAGCGTGGTCAGCGAAGCATCAAAAGGGCCGACCGCCGCCGTCACCAGACAGCGTCGTTCATGAAAACACGCGTCCGAAACCGCATAGCGCGTGGCAAAATTGTCAGAACCATCGGCGATAATGTCAAAATCCCGCACCATATCGCGGGCATTATGTTCATCCAGACGCGGCAGAAGCTCGATTTTAATATGCGGATTGATATGCAGCAGGGCCTCACGGGCGCTGTCCCCTTTGGGGCGACCAATGTCCGGCGTGCCATGCAGCACCTGACGTTGCAAATTCGACAAGGACACATGGTCGTCATCGGCAATGCCCAGCGTGCCGACACCTGCCGCCGCCAGATAGAGCAGCAAGGGGCTGCCCAGCCCCCCCGCACCAATCACCAGCACCCGGGCCGCCTTGAGCCGGGCCTGCCCCGGCCCACCCACACCGGAGAGCACAATATGGCGGGCATAACGCTCAATCTCATCCGCATTCAACTGCATCAATTTTTTGCTCCTGCACGCCCGACAGCCCAGTCCAGCGCCTGTATAAGCCGGTCATTGCCCCAGAACAATTCGCCATCTTCCGCAACAAAGCTCGGCGCTCCAAAAATGCCCAGCCGTCTGGCCTCATCCGTTTCAGACTTGAGCCGCAATTTGACCGCATCGGTGGTGGCGCGCTCCAGCACCTGCGCCGCATTATGACCCAGCTGCGTCAAAATTTCAGCCAGCACCCCGCGCTCGGCAATGGCCTTGCCCTGCGAAAATTCAGCGCTGAACACCGCACGGATAAATGCGCCCCGCGCCTCCTGCGCCAGCGCCAATGTTGCGCGCGCCGCCAGAAGCGAATTTTGCGGAAAAGGATCGGGCTGAACCCAGGGCAGGCCCTCATCGGCGCAGATCCGCTCAAGATCGCGCCACATATAGCGCCCCTTGGCGGGATAAATATTGAAGGGTGAATTGCGCCAGCCCTGATCAGCAAAAATCGGGCCCAGCAGAAACGGTCGGTAACGCACGCTCACGCCGCGCTCCTGCGCCGCAGCCTCCAGCCGCATCGCCGCCGGATAGGAATAGGTGCTGGCAAAATCGAACCAGAAATCCAAACGATTGATGAATGTCTGCGTCATCCTGTTCCATCCCCAAAAGCGACAGTGCCGCGATGGGCACAATGCACAAAACCCTCTGCGCAGACACTCCGAAAACACCATTGAAGCGGCCACGCCCCGGTGCTTTAATACGGCTCTCATAGAGATAGGGATGACACCATGACTGTTCAATCCGCGCTGGCCTTTGCAGGCGCTTTCTTCATTCTGGTGCTGGTGCCAGGCCCCGCCATAGCCACCATCATATCGCGCACCCTCTCCTCCGGCAAGCTGACAGGTTTTGCCCTGACAACCGGCTTTATTCTTGGCGATTTTGTCTTTTTAAGCGTTGCCGCATTTGGCCTGTCGCAGGTTGCCACCACGCTGGGGCCAATGTTCCAGATGGTCAAATATATCGGCGCGGCCTATCTCGCCTATCTGGCCTATAAATGCTTCACGGTTCCGGCGCGGGCGCTGGATGTGCAGGCCGTCAAAGCCGCCTCACCTGTGAAGGAAATCGGCTCGGGCCTGCTGCTCACCTTGGGCAACCCTAAGCCGATTCTGTTTTACAGCGCGCTGCTGCCGACATTTTTTGATGTCACGCATCTGCGCCCGACAGACCTGCTGACGCTGGCTCTTATTATCATTTGTGTGGCCTATGTAGTGAACGGCGGCTATATCCTGCTGGCCGACCGGGCGCGGCAGGTGTTTCGCTCAACCTCCGCCGTCAAAAAGCTCAATCAGGCCACCGGCACTGTGCTGCTGGGCTCAAGCCTTGCCATTGCCACGCGCTGAGGCTTGGCCTAAAAGCCCACGCATAGATTAAAGGTTGGCTGATGCATAAATATATCATTTTGACTGTGGCCCTGACGCTGCTCACAGGGCTTATCTTTTTCCTGTTCCCCAACCTTGATCTGGATGTCGCCCGCAGTTTTTATAATCCGCAGAGCGGTTTTGTCGGCATAACCCCTTGGGGTCGCATGGGCCGCAGCATTGGCGCCGATGTGCCCTTCATTGTGCCCGGCGTGATGCTCATCGCCTATATCCTGAAGCGGCGCGGCTGGAACATGCCCTATGCGCCGACCGGAAAAAGCCTGATTTTTCTCGGCTTGTCCTTCGCGCTCAGCACCGGCGTATTGGTTAATCTTGTCATGAAAGACCATCTGCACCGCCCGCGCCCCAGCCATGTAACCGAATTTGGCGGGCCGTGGGACTATCGCCCCTTCTACCAGTTTGACGGGCAATGCCCGCGCAACTGCTCCTTTCCTTCCGGCGAGGCTTCCGCCGCTTTCTGGCTGGTGGCCCCGGCCAGCCTTGCCCCTGCACCCTATACGCCGCTGGCGATTGGCGGCGCGCTTGTCTTTGGCGCGGCCACCAGCCTGCTGCGCATGGCTTTTGGCGGGCATTTTCTCTCCGATGTGCTGTTTGGCGGCTTGCTGACCCTGCTGGTGAATTTTGCCGTCTACCGATGGGTTTTTGGCCGAAAATCGGGTTGAAAGTCCCCTTGCCTTAACCACCGGTGCCGCTATAGTCCGGCGAAATTTCATATCAAGAGAAAAGCCATGTCCTCCTCCAAAAAAGACATTCAACGCGTTGTTCTCGCCTATTCCGGCGGGCTGGATACATCCATCATCCTGAAATGGCTGCAAACCACCTATGGCTGCGAAGTGGTCACCTTCACCGCTGACCTTGGCCAGGGCGAGGAGCTGGAGCCCGCCCGCCAGAAGGCGCTGCTGATGGGCATCAAGCCTGAGCATATTTTCATTGAGGATGTGCGCGAGGAATTCGTCCGCGATTATGTCTTCCCAATGTTCCGCGCCAATGCGGTCTATGAAGGGCTTTATCTGCTCGGCACCTCCATCGCACGGCCCTTGATTGCCAAAAAGCAGATCGAAATTGCCCGCAAGGTGGGGGCTGATGCAGTCGCGCATGGCGCCACCGGCAAGGGCAATGATCAGGTGCGCTTCGAGCTGGGCTATTATGCGCTTGAACCCGACATCAAGGTGATTGCCCCCTGGCGCGAATGGGACATGCGCTCGCGTGAGGCGCTGATTGCCTTTGCCGAAGCACACCAGATTCCCATTGCCAAGGACAAGCGCGGCGAGGCCCCCTTCTCCACCGATGCCAACCTGCTGCATGTGTCCTCCGAAGGCAAGGTGCTGGAAGATCCGGCTCAGGAAGTGCCCGATTATGTCTATTCGCGCACAATTTCGCCGGAAAATGCCCCCAATACCCCGCAGATCATCACCATTGACTTTGAAAAGGGCGACCCTGTTGCCATAGACGGCGTGAAAATGTCGCCTGCGACCCTGCTCACGGCCCTCAACAAGCTCGGCCATGACCATGCTGTCGGCCGTCTCGATTTGGTTGAAAACCGCTTTGTCGGCATGAAATCGCGCGGCATGTATGAAACCCCCGGCGGCACGATTTTGCTGGCCGCGCATCGCGGCATTGAATCGATCACGCTGGATCGCGGCGCGGCGCATCTCAAAGACGAACTGATGCCCAAATATGCCGAGCTGATTTACAACGGCTTCTGGTTCTCGCCGGAGCGGGAAATGTTGCAGGCCGCCATCGACCATTCACAGGCGATGGTCACGGGCCGCGTCACCGTCAAGCTCTATAAGGGCTCGGCCTGGGTGATTGGCCGCACTTCGCCCTATTCGCTTTATGATCAGGATCTGGTGACCTTTGAGGAGGGTGCTGTGGCCTATGACCACCGCGACGCCGCCGGCTTTATCAAGCTCAACGCGCTGCGCCTGCGGACATTGGGCAAGCGCGACCAGAAGATAAAGAAGTTTAAAATTGGAAATTGACGTAAAAATGCAAATCTATATTTTAAAGATTAAAGATAATTATCAATGATTCGAGGAGACAAATTTATGTCGGAAGAGCTTAAAAAACTTCTCGAAATGGCGCGTTCTTCACCGATGTCGAAGCCGGAAAAAGAAGAACAAAGACGTAGTTTTGCTTTTGGCAACACAGCGTTTGAAAATCCGGCTATTACGCGTGAAATGGTTAATCAGCAGGCTGAAAAATTAGAACAATCGGCCAAGCAATGAATAACAATAATAACCATGATCTAAATCGTCGCCATTCTGTAGCAGAATCGCCTGATCTAATTACAGACGAAACGCTAAAAGCAGAAACTGAGGCCAGAAATGGTCTCAGACAATTCGACTTAGGCATGAAAATTGTTGAAGATGCTTTAGATAAAGGTGACGGATTTAAATGGCGTCCGTCATTAATACAATCTCTTCACCGAGAAGCGCTACAAGGATTAACACAGCTTGCCGGAAATTGGAGGCCTGCAAATGTAGGTATAGAAGGTAGCACTCATAAGCCGATTGGGGCGCATCTTGTACCTGAAAAAATTGAAGAGTTATGCGATTATCTTAACACACATCGCATTGATAAAAGCGCACTGCATTTAGCTGCATATGCAATGTGGCGGTTAAATTGGATACACCCTTTTTCAGATGGCAATGGCCGAACATCTCGAATTTTATCGTATGTTGTTTTGTGTGTTGGGCTAGGATTAACGTTAAAGGGCACAAATACAATCCCCGACCAGATAGTAGCGAATCGAAAACCATATTTTGACGCATTAGAAGATGCTGACGCCGCATTTAATAACGGTAAAATAGATGTTTCGGCTATGGAACATTTATTAGAGCGATTACTAGCTGCACAATTGTTAAGTGTAATCGACAAAGCCAAGCAACAAAATATCATATAATTTTAGTTTCACCCCGCCAGCGCGTCCTTCAAGGCCTGCAAATCCGCAGGCAGCGGGCTTTCAAAAATCAGCTCCTCGCCCGTCACAGGATGTTCAAACCCCAGCAAGCCAGCGTGCAGCGCCTGCCGCTTTAATTTTTGCAGGGCGCTTTGGGCCTCGGAGGTCAGTTTAGTGGCTTTGGTCTTGAACCCCTGCCCATAGGTCTGGTCGCCCAGCAGCGGATGGCCGATATGCGCCATATGCACGCGAATCTGATGGGTGCGGCCGGTTTCCAGCGCGCAGGTGATCAGCGAGGCCACCGCAAGACGCGAATCCTCAGACCCGAAAAATTCATCGAGCTGCCAATGCGTGATCGCCTCGCGGCCCTGATCGTGGCGCACCACGGCCATTTTCTCGCGCATATGGGCGTGGCGGCCCAGCGGCGCATTGACCATGCCCGCCGGCCTGTCCATGCCGCCCCAGACAAAGGCCTGATATTCCCGCCGCAACGAACCCGTGCGGCCATGGTCGGCAAAAAGTTCGGACAGACCCTGATGCGCGCGGTCATTTTTAGCCACCACCAGCAGGCCGGACGTGTCCTTATCCAGCCGGTGCACAATGCCGGGGCGGCGCACGCCGCCAATGCCGGACAGCGAGTCGCCGCAATGGGCAATCAGCGCATTGACCAGCGTGCCGGTTTCATGCCCGGCTGCGGGGTGCACCACCAGACCGGCAGGCTTATCCAGAATCAGCAGATGCTCATCCTCAAACACAATATGAAGCGGAATGGCCTCACCCTTGGGCTCCGGCGGCGCGGAGGGCGGCACATCCACGCTGATCTGCATCAGCGCCAGACATTTATGCGCGGGGTCATCACACACATCCCCGCCAATGCGCACATGGCCATTCTGAATCAGGGTTTTCAGCCGCGTGCGGGACAAAACCTCGCCTTGTGCCTCGAAATGTTCGGCCAGAATCTTGTCCAGCCGCACAGGCGTCTGCGCTTCAGGCAGTTGAAAACTATAAAGGCCTTCGGCATTGACGCCCGAAACCGGCGGGCCCAGCGCGGCCTTGGCGGCTCTGGCTTCCTGCTGATCCAGCGCGCGCTGTTCGTAGGCGGCGGGCTCTAAATTATAACCGCGGGCAAGCTCGGCTTGGTGGCGGCGTTTGGCGTGCTGGTTCATATAAGATCAATTCATGTTTGTGCAGAAATAAACTGGGCTTGCCATATCACATGCGCTTTCAAATTGCACGCAACGCCTGATCAGCCTAGACAGGGAGAAAGAGAGCACCCCATGTCGATCAAAACACAAATTGCTATTGTTGGCGCAGGCCCTGCCGGTTTAATCGCCGCAGAAACACTCGCCAAAGCCCATATCGGCGCGCAGATCACCCTTTATGACCAGATGCCCTCCCCCGCCCGCAAATTTTTGCTGGCCGGACGCGGCGGCCTCAACCTGACGCATAGCAAGCCCTTGCCCGATTTTTTAAGCGCCTATCATGAGGCCGCGCCGCATCTGGCGCCCGCATTGGCGGCGTTCTCGCCGCAAGATTTGCAGGATTGGGCCGCAGAATTGGGCGAGCCCTGTTTTATCGGCTCTTCGGGGCGGGTTTTCCCGAAAAGTTTCAAGGCCTCGCCGCTGCTCAGGGCCTGGCTGCGCCGGCTGGAAAGCCTTGGCGTGCAGTTTGCGCCGCGCCATCGCTGGACCGGCTGGCGCGAGGGCGGCCTCTCCTTCGAGACCGAAAACGGCGAGGCCATCATCAAGGCCGATGCCGCATTGCTGGCTTTGGGCGGCGCAAGCTGGGCCAAACTTGGCTCAAACGGCCTCTGGGCCGAGATTTTAGCGGAAAAGGGCATTCAGCTCGCCCCATTCCGCCCCAGCAACTGCGGCTTTGACATTACCTGGACACCAGAGTTCGCTGCCAAATATGCCGGAACGCCGCTGAAATCGATCGTGCTGACGGGGGCGGGCACAAGCCTTCGCGGTGAGGCTTTGATGACCGAACACGGGCTGGAAGGCGGCGCCATTTATGCGCTCTCTGCAGGCTTACGCGATGAAATTGCCGCCCAAGGCTTTGCCACACTGCATCTGGATTTGCGCCCCGATGTGACTCTGGCGGCGCTGACCACCCGCCTCAGCGCGCCGCAAAAGGGCCAGAGCACCAGCAATTTTCTGCGCAAGGCGGCGAATTTACAGCCCGTTCAGCTTGGCCTGCTGCGCGAAGTGTTCGGCAAAGACATCCCCGCAACGCCGGAGGCGCGGGCGCGCGCCATCAAGCACCTGCCGCTCAAACTGCTAGCGACCCGGCCCATCGACCGCGCCATTTCCACCGCCGGCGGCGTGACATGGCCCGAGCTGAACGCAAATCTGATGCTGTCCAAGCAACCGGGCACCTTTATCGCCGGAGAAATGCTGGATTTTGAAGCGCCCACGGGCGGCTATCTGCTGCAAGGCGCCTTCAGCACCGGTGTGCTGGCGGCGCGGGGGATGCTGGAGTGGGTGAGGGGTTCAATCAGGTAAGGGACGCGCGTGCGGCATGGCGCACACCGTGAATGACAATGGCCTTATCGGTGATTTTATAAAATATCAGATAAGGATAAGGCACAACAACCACGCGCCGCAATCCATCTTTGCTGGTCATGGTTCCTATGCGGGGATATGTGGTCAGCAGCGTTATGACATTATGAATACGCTTGCCCACGCTCGCCAAACCCTGCGGCGAGGCTTCAGCCAGGCTGGAAAGAATTTCATCAAGCTCAGCGGCAGCTTTGCGTGTATAAAGCAGCTTCACAAACTATACTTCGCCCATATCGCCTGAATTTCGGCTTCAGAGGCAAAATCAGCAGCCACCTCCTGAGCAAGAGACACCTCAAATGAGGCGACTTCCTTTAGGGAAAGCTGAATGACCGTCTGATCCTGCCCGATCATCTGCAAAATCATATGGGCAATATGATCCTGCATATCCGGATTTAAACCGCGCAGGGCTGTGACTGTTTGTTCAAGCAAGTGTGTCATGCAGCTATGCTAACAAAAAAGACGCAAAAATCATCTGTTATTTTCAATGTTGTGCATCTGCTTGCGCAAACAACTTATTAGGCATTGCTCACTTTTTTCGTATATAAGTTCTCTTCCTGTTCTCTTGATTCGGACTGAATTTGGCCTGGTCTCCACAACAAGATGCTGCGCTGCAAGCTGTCTCCCGCTGGCTTCACGCCGGAGATACGCCGGTGTTCCGGCTGTTTGGCTATGCCGGCACCGGCAAAACCACGCTGGCCAAGCATATTGCCGCAGATTTCAGCGGCGATGTCGTCTTTGGTGCCTTTACCGGCAAGGCGGCGCTCGTGCTCAAAAGCAAGGGTTGCCCGGACGCACGCACCATTCATTCGATGATTTATACCGCGCGCGACACCGACACCGAGGAGCCGAATTTTGTGCTCAATGAGGAGGCCGCCGCTGCCAAGGCTGACCTCATCATCATTGACGAATGTTCGATGGTGGATGCAGAGCTTGGCCGCGACCTTCTCTCTTTCGGCAAGCCGGTGCTGGTGCTGGGCGACCCGGCGCAGCTGCCGCCCGTCACCGGCGGCGGCTTTTTCACCGAGGCCGAGCCGGATATTATGCTCACCGAAGTGCATCGTCAAGCGGCGGACAACCCCATCATCCGCCTCTCCATGCTGGTGCGCGAGGGCGAGCATCTCGATTATGGCCGCTATGGCGAGACCAATATCATCCGCCGCGCCGACATCAATTCCGACATTGTCACCAAGGCCGATCAGGTGCTGGTGGGCATGAACAAAACGCGGCGCCAATATAACAGGCGCCTGCGCGAATTGCTCGGCTATGGCGAACCGCTGCCCATGGTCAATGACAAGCTGGTGTGCCTGCGCAATGACAAGAAAAAAGGCCTGCTCAATGGCGGCATCTGGCGCGTGAAGGCGCAAAAACAGGCCAAATCCCGCCTTGTCACCATGCGCATCGCGCCGGAAGACACCGATGGCAAGATTGTCAAGGTTTCCTGCCTGCCGGAGTTTTTTGAGGGCGGCGAGGAGGCCATTCCCTTTATCAAGCGCCGCGATTATCAGGAATTCGACTATGGCTATGCGCTCACCGTGCATAAGGCGCAAGGCTCGCAATGGGACAATCTGGTGCTGTTTGACGAGAGCTTTGCCTTCCGTGAGCATAAAAACCGCTGGCTTTACACCGGCATCACCCGCGCCGCCGAAACATTAACCCTTGTGATGTGAGCGCACCGCTTGCCTTGCGCGCCCAGACTTGGCATAGACACGGGCATGTCGCAGAGCTTTGTTCTTCATGATCCCGCGTCCCTGCCCGCCCAGATGCAGGGGGCCATTGTCGCCATAGGCAATTTTGACGGTGTGCACCGCGGCCATGCCGCCGTGATCGCACGGGCAAAGACGCTGGCGCATACACAGGGCAGGCCCTGCCTCGTGCTGACCTTCGAGCCGCATCCGGCGGATTTTTTCAGCGCAACATCCCATGTTTTCCGCCTGACGCCGGAAGCCGCCAAGGCCCGCGCTCTGGCCGCATTGGGGCTGGACGGCATGGTGGTGCTGCGTTTTGATGCAGCGCTGGCCGGTCTGTCGGCAGAAGAATTTGTCGCCGAAATTCTGGTGAAAAAACTGGCGATTGGCGGTGCTGTGGTGGGCTATGATTTCCATTTTGGCAGAGCGCGCGGCGGCTCACCGCAATTTTTGCGCGAGGCGGGGGCACGACACGGCTTTGCTGTCGAAATTGTTGAAAAAATTACCGCGGATGCCGACGGCCCGATCGAGGCTGTCTCTTCCACCGCCACGCGCAAGGCGCTGGAGGCGGGAGACGTTAAATTAGCGGCGCACCTGCTCGGCCACCCGTTTTTTGCGCTGGGCACTGTCATCAAGGGGGAGCAGATCGGCCGCACATTGGACATGCCCACCGCCAATATGAAAATGGACCCCTCCAGCCGGTTGCGCCACGGCATTTATGCCGTGAAGGTGCGGGTGGGCGAAGCCACTTATAATGGCGTCGCCTCCTATGGCCGCCGCCCGACCTTTGACAATGGCGCGCCGCTGCTGGAGAGCTTTCTCTTTGACTTTTCCGGCGACCTCTATGGTCAGGAAATTGAAGTGGATTTTATCGACTGGCTGCGCCCCGAACTGAAATTTGACTCCATAGAGGCCCTGAAAGCGCAGATGCAGGACGATGCGCGGTTGGCCAAAGCACGGCTGGCAGGGGCGGCATAGTCTTTTCGCGCCATCATGTGCGGGCTTGACCCGCGCATCCACGTTGCCAAATTTTCCATGGATGGCCGGATCAAGTCCGGCCATGACGGCAGAGTCGTGATTTAGAAATACGATTATCGAAAAATTTCATTATGAAAGCGGGCAACGTAACAAAATGGCCCTTGCCGTGGCTTTAATCCACGCCAAGAAGTTTCTTTATACACCATATTTATAATGGGCTGAGCCGCTCCAGCCAAAGAACCCGCAATCGCTTCGGTTAGCGCAGTACTAAAATCTCCAGAAGAATAGAATGCTTTAGATACTCCGTTAATCCCACCTTTAAGTCCCTCTTTAATGCCGCCCTCAAAGACATCAGAACCTTTAAGATTTTTCCATGCACTTACCGTTGGAAATACAATTGGAAATTGAAATTCCTTGCTTACTTTAATCGCATCATCACTGGCTTGTCTTATCCGCACTAGCTGTTTTGCCAATTCATCGGCTTGATCTACGGACGAATTAACAAGCGCAGAAAATGTATCAATTTCATTCCTGAGCAAAACCAGATCATCGTAGCGCTTGTGCTTGAATTCCAGAATCTCATTCAGCGGAACATCCGCTCTCGGCACGGGAATGGCTCGAAAAAGGTCAATCGAGCAACTTGAACCTTTTATGAGTGCGCCCCGCCGCTGAAGAATCTCGTCAACACACTGACCTAACGACCATTTTCCAGGCTCTTTCTTCTCACAATCTTCAAATGCGTCTATATAACAATTAATAATAGCTTCAGCCAAGTTCGGCGCAGGTAATTTGGTTGGCAATATCTTGAGTATTTTTTCTTTTTCTAAAAATTCAGATTCATTATCGCCAAAGGCATCAACAGGCCAAATTAACTGATCCCAAAATAACAATGCAAATCTGACCTCTTGCGGGTCTAATGATGAGCCATGTTCAAATTGAATGCGATCTGGTGCTATTTGCAAAGGATTGGTGATGATAAGTCCCCGCTTCTCTTTGCCATAATATGGATCGTTTGATTTTCTTATCTTAGCTTCACCCATATTATAACTCCAAATTTTATTGGAATTATTTTATATCATGAATAATACGAATTAATCTACCCTAGCTCCACCATCACCGGCACATGGTCGGAGGGGCGCTCCCAGCCACGGGCCTCTTTCAGCACAGAGATGCTTTTCAACTCCGGCGCGAGACTGGGCGAAAGCCAGATATGGTCCAGCCGCCGCCCTTTATTGGCCGCAGCCCAGTCGGCGGCGCGATAAGACCACCATGTATAAAGTTTTTCATCGGCCGGAATCAGCGCGCGCATGGCATCCACCCATTGGCCCGCGCCCTGCACAGCGTTGAGCGCCTCCACCTCCACCGGCGTATGGCTGACAATTTTCAGCAGCGCCTTATGGCTCCAGACGTCATGCTCCAGCGGCGCAATATTGAGGTCGCCCACCAGAACGGCCTTGCCCTTTGTCACCTCGCCCTGCGCAAACCAATCGCGCATTTCAGCCAGAAAGCCGAGCTTATGGGCAAATTTCTCATTGATTTCAGGGTCAGGCTCGTCGCCGCCGGCCGGCACATAGAAATTATGCACATCCATGCCGCCCACCCGCACATGAAGATGGCGGGCATCGCCTTTGCCAAAAAATTCACGTTTTTCAATAAGCTCCAGCGGGTGCTTGGACACCACCGCCACGCCATGATAGCCCTTCTGGCCATTGATGGCGCAATGCGCATAACCTGCCTTGCGGAAGTCGCCATGCGGAAATTCGGAGTCGCGCACTTTGGTTTCCTGCAAGCACAGCACATCGGGCTGATGCTGTTGCAGAAAATGCGTGACAATATCCATGCGCAGCCGCACTGAATTGATGTTCCATGTGGCAAGTTTGAATGGCACGAGCGACTCCTTTTTTATATTTTAGCTCTGGCAGTTTGTGGCCAGATAGGCAACAGTTGTGCGTGTTTATAAACGGGAATCTGACTGTGTCTGAAATGATCATTCGTGAGGCGGTGCTTGAGGATATGTCCGGCGTGCTGGAGATTTATAATGAGCTGATCGCCACCTCCACCGCCATTTATTTTGACGAACCGCTGCCGCTGCAAAACCGGATCGACTGGTTTCACCAGCGCCAGCGTGAGGGCTATCCGATTTTTGTGGCGGTGGATGACAGCGGCGTGCTCGGCTTTTCATCCTTCGGCGATTTTAACCCGCGCCCCGGGTATCGCTTTACGGTGGAAAATTCGATCAATCTGCGCGCCGACCAGCGCGGCAAAGGCTTAGCCACCCGCCTGATGCAGCCGCTGATCGAGCGGGCGCAAAAGCTGGGCAAACATGTCATGCTCGGCCTGATCGACGGCGACAATGCCGCCTCCATCCGCCTGCACCAGAAGCTCGGCTTTGAGCAAACCGCCTTCATGCCGCAGGTGGGCTATAAATTTGGCCGCTGGCTTAACCTTGTGATCATGCAGCGCAGCTTATGAAACAATCTATTGGCACCATAAGTCTGCTTGTGCGGGACTATGACGAAGCCATTGCCTTCTATGTTGACAAACTGGGCTTTGACCTGATTGCCGACAGTGATCTGGGAGACGGCAAACGCTGGGTTCTGGTTGCGCCCAAAAGCGGGACAGGCGCGCAGCTTTTATTGGCCAAAGCCGTGGGGCTGCACCAATGCGCAGCCATAGGACAGCAGGCCGGCGGGCGCGTGTTTTTGTTCCTCTACACAGATAATTTTGAGCGCGACTATGCGGCCATGACAGCCAAGAACGTCTCTTTTCTGGAAGCGCCGCGCCATGAGTCTTATGGCACCGTTGCTGTTTTTGCTGATCTTTATGGCACAAAGTGGGATTTGATCGAGCTTAAATCCTGATTTTACTTTTTATTAAGGCTGCTGTTGGGATCAAGATTGATCTTGAACATCTCGGGATCAATTTTCGAGAGGGTGTCAATATTGAACAGCGACACCACAGTCTCATAGCCCTGCGGGTCTGTGACGATCCATTGCTTGAGGGTGAAGGTGCCGGGATCAAACACCAGCTTGATGCGCGAGGTGCCGCCCAATGTGGCCTTATCCTCAATCAGAATGGCGACATTATCGGCATCGCTCTGCACATCCAGCACTTTAGTGTCCTTTGTCAGGTCAATCGTGCCGGAGAGCAGAAATTTCAGCGGCGTCTGGCCAATAAAATAAAGGTCCTGCGTGCGCAGCTTTTTGTCGCGCACGGCCACAGAAGTTCCATCCGCCAGAATTTGCAATGTGGCCGGTTCGGTATAATCAAACCGCATGTGGCCCGGCTTCTGCACATAAAGCTCGCCTTCAGAGCGGTGGCCGTCCGTGGTGAGCTGCACAAATTCAGCCGAAAAGGTGGTGGTGGCATTAAAATAGGCATTGGCTCTGGCCACAGCCTCACGCGCGGACAGCACAACAGGCGGGGCAGGCGGCACAACAGCCCCTTTAACGCCCGGCTTGACCGGCGGCGGCGGCACCGGGGCCACAGTCTGCAATTCAGCGGGCACAGCAGACTGGGCCAGAGCCTCAGGCTGCGAACCCGCATACAAACACAGGACAAAGGCAGACATGAAAACAGCTTTGACCACATGACGATAAAACATAAGGCAGACTTTCAATAGATTCGCGGGCAATGGATGCTGATCATTGCAGGTGCTTGTGGCAATTACGCGGCAATCAGTCATCTTCAAAGGGCGCGCGGTCCACGCCATTGCCCACTAAAATTTCGCGCTTGCCCGCATGATTGGCCGCGCCCACAAGACCTTCCTTTTCCATACGCTCAACCAGCGAGGCGGCCTTGTTATAGCCCACCGACAGGCGGCGCTGGATATAGGATGTGGAGCATTTGCGGTCGCGCAGCACGATATTCACCGCGCGGTCATAAAGATCACCACCCTCTTCGGCATCCATCGAGCCGGGCGAGGCCAATTCGCGCTCGCCATCTCCGGCCTCGGCCTCCTCGGAGGTGATGGCCTCCAGATATTCCGGCTGGCCTTGGGTTTTCAGGTGAGCGACAATTTTTTCCACCTCATTGTCCGACACAAACGGCCCGTGCACACGGCTGATGCGCCCGCCACCCGCCATATAGAGCATATCGCCCTGCCCCAAGAGCTGCTCGGCCCCCATTTCGGAAATAATAGTGCGGCTATCGATTTTCGAGGTCACCTGAAACGAAATACGGGTCGGGAAATTGGCCTTGATCGTGCCGGTGATGACATCCACCGAAGGGCGCTGGGTGGCCATGATGAGATGAATGCCCGCCGCGCGCGCCATTTGCGCCAAACGCTGGATCGCGCCTTCGATATCCTTGCCCGCCACCATCATCAGGTCGGCCATTTCATCGACAATGACAACAATATAGGGCAAGGGATCGAGGCTCATTTCCTCCTGCGCATAGGTGGCCTCGCCATTGTCCTTGTTGAAGCCGGTCTGGATGGTGCGGATGATCACCTCGCCGCGCTCGCGCGCCTCGGCCAGACGGGCATTGAAACCGTCAATATTGCGCACGCCGACCTTGGACATTTTCTTATAACGATCCTCCATTTCGCGCACGGCCCATTTGAGCGCGACAACGGCCTTTTTCGGATCGGTGACGACCGGCGTCAGCAAATGCGGAATGCCATCATAGACCGACAATTCCAGCATCTTCGGGTCCACCATGATCATCCGGCACTCCTCCGGCTTCAACCGGTAGAGAATGGACAGAATCATGGTGTTAATGGCCACGGATTTGCCCGAACCGGTGGTGCCTGCCACCAGCAGATGCGGCATTTTGGCCAGATCCACTATCACCGGCTCGCCGCCGATGGTTTTGCCCAGAGCAATGGCCAGCTTCATCCGCGATTTCTCGAAATCCTCGCAGGCCAGCAATTCACGCAGATAAACCGTTTCACGGCGATGGTTGGGCAGTTCAATCCCAATGGCATTGCGCCCCTGCACCACCGCCACGCGCGCCGAAATGGCCGACATCGAACGGGCAATATCATCGGCCAGACCAATAACGCGCGAGGATTTGACACCCGGGGCCGGTTCAAGCTCATACAGCGTCACCACAGGGCCGGGCCGCACATTGATAATCTCACCCTTGACGCCGAAATCCTCCAGAACGCCTTCCAGCAGGCGGGCATTCTGCTCCAGCGCATCTTCCGAAATGCGGGTGACAGGCTGTTTTTTGGCATCCGTCAGCAGCGCCAGTTGCGGCAAGGCATAGGCCGGGCGGTCGAAAAGGGTGGGCTGCGCCTCCTGCAACACGCGCTTGCCCGGTTTAAGCGCCGTGGGCGCCGCCGCAACGCGCGAATGGGCCGTCGAGTCCACAGTTCGCGCATCATCGCCATAGTCATTATAGGCCGGACGCGGAACAGGCGCCTGTCTGGTCATAGGTGCGGCACGCATGGGCACAGGTGCCGCAAACTCCGCCTCCTGAAAGCGCGGCTCCCTGCGTCCTTCTGCGCGCAAGGGTTTTTGCGGCACAACAAAATCTGCGGCACATTCATCGTCCGGCTCAAAGTCCGTATCGAGAGAGGGCAGGTTTTTCCAGGGCGCACGCATGGCTGCGGCGTCCTTGGCCGCCGTGTTGCGGCGGGGACGGTTGCGGAAACGCGATACAGCCGATTTCAAGCTTAAAGCCAGATGAAACAAAGCGCCGAGCGAGACAAGCCCCAGCCCCGGCTCACCGGCTGTATCTTCAGACTCGAAGTCCATATCGGCATGTTTGTGCTTTTTTGAGTCACGCGGAAGGTCTTCAAATTCATCTTCCGGCTCAAGTGCCAGACCATAGCCAAGGCAGGCCGTCAGCGTGAGCAAAGCGGTCAGGCTGATGACCGAACCGGCCAGCATATTCAGCAGACGCGAGGTGCCGGCCAGCAGATGCGGCAGGCGCAGAACATAATCTCCCAGCACACCGCCCAGCCCCGTGCGCAGCGGCCAGCGGTCCGTCACCGGAAAATAAGATATGGTTGCCGCAGCCGCCACAGAGCCGAACAGCCAGAGAATGATGCGGAGTCTGGGCTGGCTCAAGGCGCGGCTGACCAGCAACTGCCAGCCCCACACAGCCACAGGCATCAGAATCACAGCACTGCTCAGCCCCAGCAGCTGCATCAGAATATCGGCAACAAAGGCACCGGCACGGCCAAGCACATTATGCACAGGCCCGTTGACCGCGTGATTGAGGCTCGGGTCCTGCGCGGACCATGTGATCAGCGCCGCATAGCCACAGGCCACGCCCACCAGCAGAGCCAGCCCCAGCACTTCCGCAGCACGGCGACGCAGAAAATCCCTTATGGGCTCCGGTATCCAGTCTATGGCAAATGTGGTGGCTGCGCGCATCAATCCAACTCAAAAACGCCTGAACCTTCAGCGGAATCAGACGGAATACTGCTGTCAGAGGCTAGGGCCGTATCGTTAACGCTCCGTTAAAACCCGCTGCAAAATGGCAAGCAAAAAAACGGCGCCCGAAAGGCGGACGCCGTTGAAGTCAGGGAGGAACCAAGGACATGCGGCAGCGGACTGCCGCATGGAAAGATCAATAATTGTAAGCGCGCTCGCCGTGATCGGTAATATCAAGACCCTCACGCTCAGCATCGGGTGCCACACGCAGGCCGACAATGAGGTCCACCAGCTTGTAGAGAATGGCGGAGCCAATACCCGACCAGGCGATGGTGTAAAGCACAGCCTTAATCTGAATCCAGACCTGCGCCGACATGATATATTCAGCAGCAACAGCCGTTCCGGGCTTGGCTGCATAATCAACAAGGCCAACACCACCCAGATAAGGCGCAACCAGCACGCCGGTCATGATGGCCCCGAAAATGCCGCCCACGCAATGCACACCGAACACGTCCAGCGCATCATCATAGCCGAACTTGGACTTCACCGTCGAAACAAAGAAGAAGCACAGCGGGCTAACCAGCAGGCCCAGAACCACCGAACCCATCGGACCGGCAAAACCGGAGGCCGGAGTCACAGCCACAAGACCGGCCACAGCACCCGACACCATGCCAAGCAGGCTTGGCTTACCCTTGATAGCCCATTCCACAAACAACCAGGACAGAGCCGCAGCAGCCGTGGCCACAAAGGTGTTGACGAATGCCAGAGCGGTTGTGCCTGTGGCCTCAAGGTTTGAGCCCGCATTGAAGCCGAACCAGCCCACCCACAGCAAAGATGCGCCGATCATGGTCATGGTCAGCGAATGTGGGGACATGGCTTCCTTGCCATAGCCGACACGCTTGCCAAGAAATAGGGCGCCGACAAGACCCGCAATACCCGCATTGATATGCACAACCGTACCACCGGCAAAATCCAATGCGCCCATCTGGAACAGATAACCGGCATTGCCATTGACCGCGTCAAGCGCAGCCTGAGCCGCCTTCTTGGCTTCGTCTGTTGTTGCAGCGGCCAGAGCCTTGGCTGCATCACCAATCGCATCCGGACCAGCCCAGTACCAAACCGCATGCGCAATCGGGAAGTAAATGAATGTCACCCAGAGCAGCATGAAAATCACAACCGCCGAGAATTTCATACGCTCAGCAAAAGCACCAACAATCAACGCAGGTGTAATGCAGGCAAAGGTCATCTGGAAGGCCATATAGGCCAGTTCCGGCACAACCACACCATTGGAGAAGGTGGCGGCGGTGGCATTGACATCCACACCCCTGAGGAAGGCTTTGCCAAAATCGCCGATGAAGGCAACCGTGCTTGAACCCGCAGAACCGTTAAAGGCCAGCGAATAGCCGTAAAGCACCCAGACCACAGCAACCAGCGACACAATCATGAACACCTGGCTGAGCACGGACAGCATGTTTTTGGTGCGCACAAGCCCACCATAAAACAAAGCAAGGCCGGGAATGGACATCATCAGCACCAGCGCGGTCGAAACCAGCAGCCATGCGGTATCGCCCTTGTTGGGCACCAGTGCCGCCGCAGCCGCAGGGTCGGCCACAGCAGGCGCCGCTGCGGGCACAGCATCAGCCGCATAGGCGGCCCCCATAAGTAGCGCCATGCCCAGTGCAGGCAGAAGCGGCTTTAAAACCTGTGTCAATTTCATGTTCGGGAACTCCGCAAGTGTGTAAATTAAAGGGCTTCGGAATCTGTTTCACCTGTGCGGATGCGCACAGCCTGCTCCAGCGGGGTCACAAATATCTTGCCGTCGCCAATCTGGCCGGTGCGCGCCGCCGAGGTGATGGCCTCAATGGTCTGTGTCACCAGGGCACTGTCCACGGCCACTTCGATTTTCAGTTTGGGCAGAAAGCTGACGGCATATTCCGCGCCGCGATAAATTTCTGTATGACCTTTCTGGCGGCCATAACCCTTCACCTCGGTTACAGTAAGACCATGCACACCGATGGAGGTGAGCGCATCCCGCACCTCCTCCAGTTTGAATGGCTTGATAACGGCCATGACAATTTTCATTTCTGACTCCTTCTTGAACCGACCGCCTGAACATCACCGCACGCCTCTGGGCCGCCCGGCTGCCATCATGTTTTCGCTCGGCATGGCACATGCCAAGCGTTACAGATTGTTTCTTTCAAGATATGTGCCAACTCGCGGATCAAAGGCCATTGATCGAGATTTTTATATATCTGCGGGAGAATTGGCCGGATTTTGGGCACAAATGGACAGGAATATTGATAGCTCTAAAATGTGATTATTTTTTAGGCAGAAAATAATGCCTAAAAATTAAGCAATATTAATTTAAATCTGCCGAATGAGGCCTTCCTGAGCCACAGAGGCAATCAGGCGGCCATCCTGCGCATAAATTAAACCGCGGGTCAGTCCGCGGGCGCCGGAGGCATTCGGGCTGTCCTGCGTAAAAAGCAGCCATTCATCGGCGCGAAACGGGCGGTGAAACCACAAAGCATGGTCAAGACTGGCCGCCTGCAAGCCCGGCTGAAACAATGAGCGCCCATGCGCAACCAGCGCGGCATCCAGCAGAGACATGTCTGATAAATAGGCAAGAATGGCGCGGTGCTGGCGGGCATCCGCGCCCATCGGGCCGGAGGCCCGCATCCAGATGGCCTGACGTGCATCAGACAAGGGCCGCCCTAAATAGCGGTCCAGCGAGGTTGGACGCAGCTCAATCGCACTTTCCTGCGTAAAATAAGCCCGAACCTGTGGCGGCAACAGGTCGCCATACGCCTGAAGTGAGTCCTGCAATGAGGGCAACTGATCCGGCATGGGCACATCCGGCATGGCAAACGCATGGTCGAAGCCCGGCTCCTCACTTTGAAACGATGAAAACAGGGCAAAAATCGCCTGACCATTTTGTGAGGCCACGCAGCGGCGGGTTGAAAAGCTGCCGCCATCGCGGATGCGCTCCACTGCAAATTGAATGGGCACATCGGCATTGCCGGGCAAAATAAAATAGGCATGAGCCGAATGGGGCACCCGCGACACATCGACTGTGCGCTCGCAGGCGATAAGAGCCTGCGCAATCACCTGCCCGCCAAACACACGGCGCCAAAGGGTCGGGTGCGAGCGGCCGGAAAATACATCCTCCCCCGTCGGTTCAATGTCAAAAATATTCAGGAGCTCGGGCAGATTGACAGGCATGAACACTCTTCGGATCGAAACACATCAGGCAACAGGTGAACCGGCTTGGCCGCATGGGTCAAGCTGTTCTTATGTCCAAGACACATAATCAAGCCATATCACAAAGCCCTGACGCTGGGGAAGTCTACATAAGGATTTGCTTATGTCTTTATTGCTTATTGCGACAGGGTCTGTTAATGACAGCTTTGGACATTTATTCAACTTGAACAGCGGGACTGACACATGGCGCATGATTATGTCATCAAGGATATTGGGCTGGCGGACTGGGGCCGCAAGGAAATTGCGATTGCGGAAACGGAAATGCCGGGGCTGATGGCCACCCGCGCCGAATATGGCCCGGCGCAGGTGCTCAAAGGCGCGCGCATTGCCGGCTCGCTGCACATGACCATCCAGACCGCCGTGCTAATTGAAACACTCAAAGCGCTGGGCGCCGATGTGCGCTGGGCCTCTTGCAATATTTATTCAACGCAAGATCATGCCGCCGCCGCCATTGCCGCTTCGGGCACGCCGGTGTTCGCCATCAAGGGCGAGAGCCTTGTCGATTACTGGGACTACACCCACCGCATTTTTGACTGGGCGGATGGCGGCACGCCCAATATGATCCTCGATGATGGCGGCGACGCCACCATGCTGATTCATCTGGGAATGCGCGCCGAAAGCGGCGACGTGGCCTTTCTGGACACCGCCTCTAATGAAGAGGAAGAGGTTCTTTATGCCGCGATCAAGGCGCAACTCAAAGCCAAGCCGGGCTGGTATGGCCGCAATGGCGCCGCCATCAAGGGTGTGACCGAGGAAACCACCACCGGCGTGCATCGCCTTTATATTATGGCGAAAGAGGGCAAGCTGCTCTGGCCGGCCATTAACGTCAATGATTCAGTCACCAAGTCGAAATTCGACAATCTCTATGGCTGCCGTGAATCGTTGGTGGACGGCATTCGCCGGGGCACAGATGTGATGATGGCGGGCAAGGTGGCGATGGTGGCCGGGTTTGGCGATGTCGGCAAAGGCTCGGCGGCATCGCTGCGCAATGCCGGCTGCCGCGTTATGGTGTCGGAAGTGGATCCGATCTGCGCGCTTCAGGCGGCGATGGAAGGCTATGAAGTCACCACTATGGACGATGCCGCGCCCCGTGCCGATATTTTCGTCACCGCCACCGGCAATGTCGATGTCATCACCCTTGACCATATGCGTGCCATGAAAGACCGCGCCATTGTCTGCAACATCGGTCATTTTGACTCGGAAATTCAGGTCGGAGCCCTGCGCAACAACAAGTGGCACAATGTCAAACCACAGGTGGATGAAGTCGAATTTGCCGATGGCAAACGCATCATCCTTCTCTCCGAAGGCCGCCTGGTGAATCTTGGCAATGCCACCGGCCACCCCAGCTTTGTGATGTCGGCCTCCTTCACCAACCAGACACTGGCCCAGATCGAACTCTGGACCAAGCAGGGCGAATATGGCAAAAATGTTTATACTCTGCCCAAGCACCTCGATGAAAAGGTCGCCAAGCTGCATCTGGCCAAAATTGGCGTGAAACTGACCGAACTCACCGCAACACAGGCCAAATATCTCGGCCTGGCGGAAAGCGGCCCCTTCAAGCCGGAGCATTATCGTTATTGATTAGTGGCTTATATGGTTAACAGCCACTATATATAGGACATAAATGCAACGCCTTCGGGATATTCTCCGCGAAGGCGTTTTCCTTTTATTAACCACTTTCAGCCGGAGTCAAAACAAGGTTAAAGTGCAGTGATTCGGCACAAGGGCAGAGGATGGCCTGCCCGTGCTGCCCATGCGTAAATAATCAGGCAACATGCTGATTAATATAGTTAAATAGCCAAGTATGATGGCGCAGTGGAACAGGAAAGACATATTATGACCCGGATAAAGCGCACAAACGCCGCTGAATCCTGTCCGCAACCCTCCCGCAACACGGTTCGCCCGAAATTTTGGGGCCGGTGGCCGCAGCTTGGGCGCCCCCGTCTGGCGGCACACTTACTGGCAGGGGCGGCGCTGGGCGCTCTTTATCCGGTTCAAAGTCACGCCTCCAACCTTTTATCGCTGCCCATGACCGTTTTTGACCATAACCCGGGCATGCTTGGCACCGGCATGTTTGTCGGGCTGGTTCTGATCACAACCCTGACCGCGGTTCTCTACATCAGCAGCCGCAACCGCTGGGCAGAGCGCGAGGCCAAACTGACCCGCACAGCCAGCGAATTGCGGGTGAAACTGGACCGCGCCCATGTGTTTCTGTCGTCCGAACCACAAATTGTCGTGGTCTGGGGCAGCACCTCAGGCGAGCCGGATATTGAGGGCGATATTTCTCTGGTCAGCGAATTGCCGATCCCGCGCCGTGTTCTTGGATTTGGCTCCTGGCTCCCGCCAGATCAGGCGCAGGACATGGACAATGCGGTGGACCGTCTGCGCAGCCGCGGCGAGGGATTTCGCATGGCCCTGCAAACGGTGCAAGGCCGCCATCTCGAAGCCGAGGGCCGGGCGATTGCCGGCCGGGCTATTTTGCGCATCTGCGATGTTTCCGGCGACCGGCTGGAGCTGACGCGCCTGCGTGAGCGCCATGCGCGGGCCTTGAGCGAACTGAGCGTGCAGCGCGCCCTGCTGGATGCCCTGCCCGATGCGAGCTGGCTGCGCGATGCCGCAGGCCGGCTGGTCTGGGTCAACCGCGCCTATGCCCGTGCCGTTGAGGCGCGCGATACGCTGGATGTGCTCAGCCGCCATATCGAACTGCTGGATGAATCCGAGCGGGCACAGGCGCGTGATGCGCTTGCAGAGCAAAAAATCTGGCACCAGCGCCTTACGGCGGTCATTGCCGGTGAGCGCCGCCCGCTGGATGTGACAGATGTGCCGGGGCCCGGCGGCTCAGCCGGTTTTGCCTATGATCTTTATGAAGCCGAAACCGCAAAGGCGGATCTGCGCCGCCTGAACGAGGCCCATGCCCGCACATTGGACCAGCTGCAAACGGCTGTGGCCATTTTTGATGGCGCCAAACGATTGGTTTTTTACAATTCGGCCTATCGTCAGCTCTGGTCGCTGGACAGCGCATTTCTCGATCAGAACCCGACCGACGGCGAAGTGCTGGACATGCTGCGCGCCGAACAGCGCCTGCCGGAACAGGCGGATTTCCGCAGCTGGAAGCAAAGCCTTCTGGCCGCCTATCAAACCATCGAGCCTCAGTCCTATTCATGGTTTTTGCCCGATGGCCGCACGCTGCGGGTGGTCACCAATCCCAATTCGCAGGGCGGTGTCACCTATCTTTATGACGATGTGACGCAGGCCTATAATCTGCAATGGCGCTTTAACGCCCTCAACCGTGTGCAGAGCGAAACGCTGGACACCTTGCAGGAAGGTGTTGCGGTGTTCGGCACTGATGGTCGGCTGAATCTTTACAATCCGGCGCTGGCGCATTTATGGCGGCTGGATCTTGCCCAGCTCGACTCCCGCCCACATGTGGACGCCTTTGCCAGCGCCTGTGCCGTGCTGCTGCCCGACCCCGATATATGGACACAGCTGCGCGGCGCCATCACCGGCCTTGCCGAGGCGCGGGTCGGGTTCAAGCGGCGCATGACCTGCACCAATGGCAAAGTGCTGGACTGCACACTGGCGCCCCTGCCTGATGGTGCCACGCTCATCACCTTCTCGGATGTCAGCGCCACGGTTGAGGTGGAGCGCGCCCTGACCGACCGCAATGCCGCCCTTGTCGAAGCTGAAACCCTGCGCAACAATTTTGTGCATCACGTCTCCTACGAGCTGCGCTCGCCGCTCACCAGCATCATCGGCTTTATCCAGATGCTGGGCGAGGAGCGGGTGGGGCCGCTGAATGCCAAGCAGCGGGAATATCTCGACCATGTCACCAAGTCCTCGGACGCGCTGATGGCAATTATCGACAATATTCTTGATCTCGCCTCGATTGATGCGGGCGCGATGGAGCTGAACCGCGAGGAGGTGGATATTGCGGCCACCATTGATGCGGCGGCAAAAGGCGTTCAGGACAGGCTGGACGAAGCGTCCCTGCGGCTGGATATTATCGTGACCGACGATATCGGCACCTTCATGGCCGAAGCCAAGCGCCTGAAACAAATTCTGTTCAATCTTCTCTCCAATGCCATTGGTTTTTCCTCACCGGGGCAGACGATCACGCTTGCCGCCTCGCGCCAGGATGATGCCGTGATCATCCGTGTGAGTGATCAGGGGCGCGGCATTCCCTCCGATGTGCTCGACAAAATATTCGACCGGTTTGCCACCCACACGGTTGGTTCGCGCCATCGCGGTGTCGGGCTGGGCCTGTCCATCGTGCGCTCCTTTGTCGAATTGCATGGCGGCAAGGTCAAGATTGACTCCGCCCCGCATAAGGGCACCAGCATCACCTGCATTTTCCCAACGCATATGCCTGAAAAGGAACAGCTTTCGGCCTCCGCTGCACAGGGCCTAGCGCAGGCTCAGTCCGCTCGCCTGCCATTGCCCGCACACAAACGTTCTGCAAGCTGAAAACTCCTTGATTGAAAGGTTGATGTGCTGATGACTCAGGAGGGCAAGACCACACGCTGGACCGTAGCGCTGCACGACGAGGTGGAGACCGGCCACCTTGCTGATGAAGTCATGCTGCTGGTGGGCGCGGACGACCTGCTGACCCTTTCAGGCGACCTTGGTGCCGGCAAAACCAGCTTTGCCCGCGCGCTGATCCGGCGGCTGACACAGGAGCCTGAACTCGAAGTGCCCAGCCCCACCTTCACCCTGATGCAGATTTATGAGGGTGCGCGCTTTCCCATTGTCCATGCGGATCTCTACCGCATTAAAAGTGAGGACGAAATTCTGGATCTGGGCTGGGATGAGGCCAGCGCGAGCGCCCTGCTGATGGTGGAATGGGCCGACCGGCTGGGCGAGCTGACCAGCCCGGACCGGCTGGACATTGCGTTTCATCTTGATCTGGCCGACGGGCCCTCTGCCCGCATCGCCGTTCTCACCGGCTATGGCAAATTTGCCGAACGGCTGGAGCGCGCCCGCGCCATTCATGATTTGCTGGTTTTGGGTGGCTGGTCGCAGGCAACACGCCACCATATGCAGGGGGATGCCTCATCGCGGGCCTATGAACGCTTGCTGCGCCCCGATGGCACAACCGCTGTATTGATGATTTCGCCGCCGCGTCCCGACACAATTCCGATCCGGCTGGGCAAATCCTATTCCACGCTGGTGCACCGCGCCGAAACCATTGATGCCTTTCTGGCCATAGCTGATGGATTGCGCCGCCTTGGCTTTTCGGCACCCTACACCTATGCCGCCGACCGCCAGACCGGCCTCGCCATTCTTGAAGATCTGGGCACGGAGCCCTTCACCCATAATAACGCCCCAATTCCGGAGCGTTATCTGGCAGCGCTGGAGGTTCTGGCCACTCTGCACAGCATGGATCTGCCGAAAACTCTGCCCATCGAGGCGAGCGAGCATGTGCTGCCGCCTTATGATCTTGATGCGCTGTCCATTGAGGTGGAACTGCTCACCGACTGGTATGTGCCGCATGTGGCGCATAAGTCCCTGTCCTCTGCCGCCAAAGCACAATTTGTCAATGTCTGGCGGCGGGCGCTGCATGGCTTGATTCATGCCAAAACGACATGGGTTCTACGCGATTTTCACTCTCCGAACCTGATCTGGATGCCCGAGCGCAGCGGGCTGGGGCGGGTTGGCATTCTGGACTTTCAGGACTGCGTGATCGGCCATCCGGCCTATGATGTGGCCTCTTTGCTGCAGGATGCCCGCGTGACTGTGCCCGATGCCATGGAAATCCAGTTGCTGGGCGCTTATCTGGGCTTTCGCCGCAGCAAAGACCCCGGCTTTGATGTCAATGAATTTGCCAAAGCCTATGCGCTGATGGGGGCACAGCGCGCCACCAAAATTCTTGGCATTTTCGCCCGTCTCGACAAGCGCGATGCCAAACCGCATTATTTACGGCATATTCCACGCATTGAACATTATCTGGCCAAGGACATTGCGCATCCGGCTTTGCGCGATTTGCGCAGTTGGTTTGCGGATTATGTGCCCCATCTCACCGGACAGAGAAGCTGATGACAAAAATACCCGAAAACGCAATGGTGTTTGCGGCGGGTCTGGGCACGCGGATGCGCCCGCTGACGGAAACACTGCCCAAACCGCTGGTTAAAATTGGCGGCAAGGCGATGATCGACACTATTCTCGATGCGCTTGCCGCCGCCGGTGTTCAGCAGGCCATTGTCAATGTGCATCATCTGGCTGATCAGATTGAACACCATCTTGCCACCCGCACCCACCCGAAGATCACCATTTCGGATGAACGCGCGCGTCTGCTCGATCAGGGTGGCGGCATCAAGAAGGTTTTGCCGCTGCTGGGCAAAGCGCCCTTTTACATCTGCAACACCGATGCGATCTGGCTGGAGGGGCCGCACTCCAATATTGCGCGTCTCGCCGAAATTTGGGATGCTGATAAAATGGACATTTTGCTGCTGGTGGCCAGCACCGCCAACAGTGTGGGGGTGGACTGGCCCGGTGATTTTTCGATGGATCAAGATGGCCGCCTCAAAAAGCGCCATGAGGGCGAGGTGGTGCCTTTTGTCTATTCCGGCATTGGTCTGATCAAGCCGGAATTGTTTGAAGCCCTTGAGGGTGACAGTTTTCGTCTGGCACCTCTGTTTTTCTCTGCGGCGGAGCGGGGGCGGCTGTTCGGGCTGCGTCTGGACGGTTTCTGGCTGCATATTGGCACAATGTCCGCCATTGCTGAGGCGGAAGCGGCGATTTTGCGGTCTGTCCTATAAAAGCGGGAGCTGTGATGGCGCATCCGAATGTTTTCACCATTGGCGCGGACACAGATTTTTTGCCCACACTGGTGACGGCTGTCCTCAACAACCAGCTTCATCTTGACATTGATTTTATCAAAGACCCACTGCGTCTGGCCGACCTGACCATTTATGTGCCGACCCAGCGCGCCGCCAAGGCCCTGACCGTGGCTTTTGCCAGCGCCCTGCCGGGAAAAGCCACCTTTCTGCCGCAGATTCTGCCCCTCGGCGGCCTTGGACAGGCTGAGGACATCTTCAGCCCGGCCAGCGCCCCGCTCACCCGAGAGCTGGAGGTGATCTCCAGCCTTGACCGCAGGCTCATTCTCGCGCGGCTTATTCTGAGCTGGGGCGCGGCGATGAAGCGCGCCGTTGTGTCGATTGACGCCGATGGCCGCGCCCTGCCGCGCGAACCCAACGAGGTGTTTGTCGCGGCACAAAATCCGGCAGATGCCTGGAGTTTGGCCGGGCAACTGGCCAGCCTGATGGACGAAACCCTGATCGAAGGTGTGGACTGGAGCCGTTTTCAGACCTTGGGCGAAGGCTCATTTGATGAATATTGGCGCATCACGCTGGATTTTCTGAAAATCGCATTTGAGCAATGGCCGCATATTCTGGCGCAAAAGGGGCTGGCCGAAGCCGTGCAGCGCCGCGCCGAGCGCATAGAGCAGGAGAGTGCACGCCTCGCCGCCGGTCTGGCGCGCGGGCCGGTGATTGCGGCAGGCTCCACCGGCAGCAATATTTCAACCGCCAAACTGCTCAAAGCCATTGCCTATGCACCGCAAGGGGCGGTGATTTTGCCCGGTCTTGATCTTCATCTGGACACCACAAGCTGGGATATGCTGCTGGATTCGGCCAAACTTGCCGGACATCCGCAGGCGGCACTGGCCCGCCTGCTGAACCGGCTGGAGATCCAGCGCCACGACATCCACCCCCTCGGAACGGCCAGTGCGGAGCGCGCATTCCGGGCGCAATTTGCCAGTGCGGCCCTGCGACCCGCGCCAACCACCGCCCAATGGCATCACGATCAGCACTGGAGCGCTGAAGCGCTTAGCCGCAGCCTTGCCGGTGTCAGCCTGATTGAGGCCGAAAACGAGCGCGAGGAAGCTCTGGCCATCGCAATAGCCATCCGCGAAGCATTGCATCAGCCGGAAACCACAGTGGCGCTGATGACGCCGGAGCGCACATTGGCGCAGCGTATTGCCGCAGAACTGGGGCGCTGGGGCATTATAGCCGATGACTCAGGCGGACAATCGCTCAGCCGCACGGCGCAGGGCGCCTTTGCCCAAAGCCTGCTGAACTGCGTGCGGGATGGCGGCGCAGTGCAATTATTAGCGCTTGTCTCCCATGCCTCCTGCCGGCTGAAGCTGAGCGAAAGCGCGCGCCAGAGGCTTGTGGCTTTGCTAGAACTGGCCGTGCTGCGGCAGGTTGATCTGCGGCTTTACGCGACGCTGGCCGATGCTTTACGCGATGCCCGGGCACTGGCGCTTGACCGGCACAGCCTTGCCCTTGTCAAAGCCATTTCCCCGGAGAGCTGGCTGGCGCTGGATCAGCTTTGCGCAAAGTGTGATGCGGCCCTTGCACCGCTCAAGGCGCTTGACCATGCGCCATTGCAGGCATGGGCGCGGGCGCACCACGAGAGCTTGACCGCTTTCACCCTCAATGAAGCCGGAGACCCCACACTGGATGGGCCTGAGGGCACGGCTCTCATCGGCCTGTTGGACGGGCTGACCACCAGCCCCTATGCCGATCTTGAATGTGACGCCTTTGAATATGCGCAATTTTTTGCCCAGATCTCCGGCGAAACCTCGGTGCGGCGCTTTGCCCGGCACCATCCGCGTCTGGCCATTCTCGGCCTGCTGGAAGCGCGCCTGCTTCATGCCGATGTGATGATTATGGCGGGATGCGACGAAAAAATCTGGCCGCCGCAAAGCGCAACCGATGCTTTGCTCAACCGCACCATGCGCGATCAGCTCGGCCTTTCCTCGCCGGAGCGGCGGCTGGGCCAAACCGCCCATGATTTTGCTCAAGGCTTCTGTCAGCCACGCGTGATCATCAGCCGTGCCAAAAAGCGGGGCGGCGAACCGACTGTGGCCTCGCGCTTCTTGCAGCGTATGGACGCGCTGGCGGGCGACAGTTTTCAATTATGCCGCAGCAACGGAGCGGCCTATCTCGCTCTGGCGCGCGAGATCGACAGCGGCCACACGCCCGCCCTTCCACGCCCGGCCCCGCGCCCGCCCCTGCGGCTGCGCCCGACAGGCCTGAGCGTCACCAAAATCGAAACCCTGCGCCGCGACCCCTATGCCATTTATGCCGAGCGGATTTTACGGCTCAATGTGCTGAATGCGCTGGAGCCGGATCTGGAAAGCCGCGAATTTGGCACTAAAATTCATAAAATCCTGCAAGATTTTGTAACCGCTTTTCCCAAAGGCCCGTTGCCTCTTGCCGCCGAACCTGTTTTGCACGATCTGGCCCGCAGTCAGTTTGAGCTGGTGTGGGACAATCCGATTTTTCAGGCCTTTGACCGCGTCAAAATTGAACGGATTTTGCGACAGTTTCTGCAATGGGAACAGGCACGCCGCGCACAGATTGTGGAGATTCACACCGAAATCCGTGGTGTTCTGCCGGTTCAGCTTGCCGATGCCAGCACCTTCACCCTCAGTGCCGAAGCCGACCGCATTGAATATCATACGGATGGCAGCCTGACGCTGATCGACTTTAAAACCGGCAGCCTTCCCAGCCCCAAGGAAATCAAGGTCGGCTTTGCGCCGCAACTCACCTTGGAGGCGCAGATGGCGCGCCTGAATGCGTTTAAAGTGCCGAAAGCCAAGGATATTCATGCCTTTTATGTGAAGCTGGGCGAGCGTGAGGCCGCCAAGCCACAGGCCGCAGCCAAAGACGAAGAGCTTGACGCGCTGGCCGCCACACATTTTGAACATCTTGTCGATATGCTCGACGAATATCGCCGCGAAGAGACCCCTTATCTGCCGCGCCCCTTTCCGAAATTTGCCTCAAAATATGCCGCTTATGACCATCTCTCCCGCTACAAGGAATGGTCGGTGCTGGATGAAGACAACGAGGGCGAGCCATGAGCCGCGTGGAAATTCCATCCGCCACCCGCGCGCGGCAGGCCGAAGCCTCTGACCCGCGCACCTCGGCCTGGGTGTCAGCCAATGCTGGCGCGGGTAAAACCTATGTTCTGACCATGCGCGTCATCCGCCTGCTGCTGAGCGGCGTTGATCCGGCGCGCATTCTCTGCCTCACCTATACAAAGGTGGCGGCGGCCAATATGTCGTCCCGCATTTTCGACACCTTGGCGCAATGGACACAGCTTGATGACGCCGCCCTGATGAGAGCGCTTGAAAATCTCGGCCAGTCTGTGCCGATGGAGCACACAGCGCGCACAAAACTGCTGCACCATGCGCGCTGTCTGTTTGCCGAGGCGGTGGAAACTCCGGGCGGCCTGAAAATCCAGACCATTCACGCTTTTTGCGAGCGGTTGCTGCATCTCTTTCCCTTTGAGGCCAATGTCTCGGCGGCCTTTTCCGTGATTGAAGATGAGGAACAGGCGCTTTTCCTGCAAAAGGCGCAGGATCATGTGCTCACCTGTCCTGAATCCGACGAGATCCGCGCCGCCATCGCCTTTCTGGCGCAGGAGGTCAGCGAGGACGGGCTCAGCGGTCTGGTGAAAAAAGCGCTGGCGCAGCGCGATGCCTTTGAACATATGCTGCGCAGCGCCGCCTCACCGGAGGCTCTTGGCCGCGCGCTCAATATATATCTCGGGCTGGCGCCGGAAGCCAATGCGACGGCACTCCGACAGGAATTTCTCTCCGGCGGCTTAAGTCCTCAGGATATTCTGACGCTGTATCGTGAACTTTCCGGCCTGCCCATTGCCAAGAAACTGTTGAAATTTCTGGAGCTCAAGGACAGCCCGGAAGCACTGGATGCCTATGCAGCCATTTTTCTGACTCAGGCCGGCCTGGTGCCGAAAACTGGAATTATGGCAGCCAAGGACAGAACAGCCCATCCTCATGCCGCCGAGCAGCTCACCCGCGAGCAGGCCCGTGTCGCCGCGCTGATCGAGCCGATGCGGGCGGCAGCCATTGTTGAGCGCAGCCTTGCGCTCGTCACCTTGGTGGATGCGATTTTGCAGCGCTACCGGCAGATCAATGCCCGCCGCTCCAAGCTGGATTTTGATGATCTGATCGGCAAAACACTGGCGCTGATTTCGGGGCCGGGCAGCGCATGGGTTCTGTTCAAACTCGATCAGGGCATTGATCATATTCTGGTGGATGAGGCGCAGGACACGTCACCACCACAATGGAAGCTGTTTTCCGCGCTGGCCGAGGAGTTTTTTGCCGGACGCGGCCAGCGCTCCATCCCGCGCAGCTTTTTTGCCGTGGGCGATGAGAAACAATCGATTTATTCGTTTCAGGGCGCTGCGCCGCAGCTTTTTGCGCAAAACCGTGAAGAATTCGGTAAAAAAATCAAAAATGCCGAGCAAAATTTCAGCGCGGTGACACTGGATCTGTCGTTTCGTTCCAGCCCGCTGATTCTCGATTTTGTCGATAAGGTGTTTGAACCCGCGCAGAATGCCCATGGCCTCTCCTTCGGCGCAGACAGCAGACCCGCGCGCCATACGGCCCTGCACCGCGCCCTGCCGGGGCTGGTGGAAATCTGGCCACTGCCCGAACCCGCCCCACAGGCTGAGCCGGAAAACTGGCGTCTGCCGCTCGATACATTGCAGGCGCAAGACCCGAAGGTGCGCCTTGCCGAGCAGATTGCCGGACAAATTGCCCGCTGGCTGGCACCCGACAGCTCGGAGAGCCTGACCGATAAAGCCACAGGCCAGCCGCGCCCTATCCGCGCCGGTGATATTCTGGTGCTGGTGCGCTCGCGCAATGCGTTTTTAGTGGCCCTGAACCGGGCGCTCAAGCACCGCAATGTGCCGGTGGCCGGTGCCGACCGGCTCAAACTGAATGAGCATATTGCCGTGCTGGATCTGCTGGCTGTGGGCCGCATCGCCGCCCTGCCGCTGGACGATTACAGCCTCGCCTGCGTGCTGAAATCCCCCTTGTTCGGCTTTGATGACGCGGATCTGATTGCGCTGGCGCCGGAGCGTAAGGGCAGCCTTCTGGAGGCGCTGCAACAGGGCAGCGCACCCCATCAGGCCGCCGCCCGACGGATTACGTCATGGCAGCTTTGGGCGCGTGAACTGTCGCCCTTTGCCTTTTATATGCGCATTCTGGGCGAGGAGCGGGGCCGCCATGCGCTTTTGTCGCGTCTCGGTCAGGAAGCGGCGGATATTCTGGATGAATTTCTCAGCGCAGCCCTCACCCATGAGGCGCGCGGCGCGCCCGCGCTCATCCGCTTTGTTGCCGAAATGGAAACATCCGAGCGGCCCATCAAACGCGATCTCGATCAGGCGGGCGATATGGTGCGGGTGATGACGGTTCATGCCGCCAAGGGGCTTGAGGCCAAAATCGTCATTCTGCCGGACACCGGTTCTGTGCCCGATTATAAAAAGGCGTCGAAATTTTTTGCCCTGGAACAGCCTGCGCATCTTCATGCGCCGCCCTTTATTGTCTGGTCGGCGCGGAAAGAGGAGGATTGCGCCGCAGTGGCCAAGGCCCGGAAGGCCGCGCTTGAGCGCGACTTTCAGGAGCACCGCCGCCTGCTTTATGTGGCGATGACCCGCGCCGAAGAGCGGCTCTATATCTGCGGCTCACATACTGCCAAGGCCCCCAAAGAGGAACCCGTCGGTCTCAACTGGTATGACATGGTTCAGAGCGCGGCAGAATGGATGCAGCCGTATCCGGCTGAATGGGACGCAACGCAAAACGTTCTGCGCTGGGAGAGGGGCGAAACCCGCGCCGGAACCCTGATGCGCGACCCTCCCCCGCCGCCGCACAGCCTGCCCGACTGGCTGCACCGGCCTGCGGCCACCGAGCCGCCGCGCCCCGCGCCGATCCGGCCCAGCCAGAGCCTGACCGCCGCCGACCAGAGTGACGCCGAACCCGCAGGCCGCGCCAGTGGCCTGTTGCGCGGCACACTCATGCACACATTGCTGGAACATCTGCCCGCCATTGCCCCCACACAGCGCGCGCATAGCGCCAGAGCCTATCTCGATCAAAAAGGTGCTCTGCTCAGCCCGCCTGAACGGCAGGAGCTGCAGGAGCGGGCGCTGACTGTGCTCGCCCACCCTGAACTGGCCGAAATATTCAGCGATGCAGCACGGGCTGAAGTGCTGATCTGCGGCGAGATCACCACCCCCGATGGTGTTGCTGTGCCGGTCATGGGGCGGATTGACCGGCTTCTGGTGACGGAACACAAGGTTCTGATCGTCGATTTCAAAACCGGCCGGCGGCAGTCCAGCTATGCAGGACAAATGGCGCTTTACACGGCATTGCTTGCGCAGATTTACCCGGCCCATACAATAAATGCGGCTCTGATCTGGACGGATGACGCCCATGTCGAATGGCTGGATGATGATCTTTTACACAAAGCCCTGCATGACATCACGATGAAGGGTCGCAGCGCCTTGTGAGCAACCGCATGAAGCGCCTTGACGGAAGGCTTCGGGCTTCTTACCTATGCTGGATAATGTTCGCAGGAACAAAACGAGAGAGAGCCCATCATGTCCACCGCAAAAGTCACTGACGCCACCTTTGAAGCTGATGTTCTTCAGTCCGCTGAGCCCGTTGTTGTGGATTTCTGGGCGGAATGGTGCGGCCCCTGCAAAATGATCGGCCCGTCGCTGGAAGAAATTTCCAATGAAATGGCTGGTAAGGTCAAGATTCTGAAAATGAATGTCGATGAAAATCAGGCGGTTCCGGCCAAGCTCGGCATTCGTGGCATTCCGGCGCTGTTGCTGTTCAAGGGTGGCAAACTCGCCGCGCAAAAAGTGGGTGCCGCACCCAAAAGCGCTCTGGTCAGCTGGATCAATGGCGCGATTTAAGTTCACGGTCATATGCGGGCTTGACCCGCGTATGACCAGATTTTTCGGAAGATTGTGCAAAGCAACATATCAAACGTCTGGAGTCTGCTGCCTTTAGATGAAATCAGCCCCCTCTCCCCGTCCCTCTCAACGGCCTACGGCCTCCTCAGGATGAGAGGGAGAGGGAACGCTCACAATGCGGTTCCGCCTCAAAACAACATGCCCTAAAAACGGGGCGCATGGCGTCCCGTTTGCTTTTTGCTAACCTTGGTTGTTCACGCTCACTTCACCCTGTTGGCAGGAACATCCATGCCGCACCACGGCTAAGGCCTGTTGCTAACCACTCATTCATATCCCGCCGCCAGAGTGAGCCCCAATATGAGGGGCACATCTGTATGGCGAATGTTCATCCATCTTTTCATCTGGAGCGCAGCAAACGATCGGTTCGTCCCGATATGATGATTATTTTGGCTGCACTCGCCGGAATTTTGATGGTGCTCTGGGCCACGCTCGCCCCCGCTATGCCCTGACAGGGACAAACGAGATGCGCGCTTTGAACTCCAGGCTTTGTGCTGAAAAGCCTATATAACAGAGGCTGAAGTGCCGGTTTTTAAAAATCGCTGGCAATGCCTTTGACTTCCCAGTCGCCGTAACGCACAGGTTCAGGCCCGTTGCGGCCATTGATTTCCTTTAATTTTGCAGGGGTCGTTTCATTGTTGGCCTCAGCGGCGCGTTGTGCCTGCCGCCGCTGTTCGGCTTCGGCCAGGGCGCGTTGGGCGGCCTCACTCAGGCGGCGTTGCACCGGCTCCGCCGTTTTGGCCTGACCCTGATCGGACATTGAAATCTCCCATTGTTTAAAGATCTATTATACTTCAAAATAGCTGCTATGACGAATTATAGATGAACTGGCCTTTGGCGCATATACTCCATTATGATCTTTCAATATAGCTTCAGAAAGCAAGACACGCGTTTGAAACCGACATCAAAACCCAATTTCGCTAAACACAATTCAGCCCGCGCCATGCCGCCCGCCCGTATCCCTGACCATCCCGGCCTTGCCGCGCGCCAGCTGGCGCAGGTGGCGCTTGCCGCTGTGCTGGAAAATCATGCCGCTTTGGGCGACTGGTTTGAGGGGCCAACGGCGGAAACCATGACATTTTCGATGGAGGAGCGTGATATTTCGCTCGCCCGTTCCATCACGCTGGTGACTTTGCGTCATTTGGGCACATTGCGCAAAAGCATTGGCCGTTTTCTGGAGCGCGGCCTGCCGCGGAAAGCCGGGCCGCTGGAATATGTGCTGCTGACCGGCGCCGCGCAGATTCTCTATATGGATGTGCCGGATCATGCAGCTGTTGACCTTGCTGTCCGCCTCAGCCGGCTGGACCGAAATGCCTCATCTTTTGCCGGGCTGGTGAATGCGGTTTTGCGCAATATTATTCGCAGCCGGGCGAGTTTGAGCGTGGCGTCGCCGGCTGAAAATACGCCCGAATGGTTGTTCGCAAGCTGGACCCACAGCTATGGATTGGCCAAAGCGGAAGCGATGGCTGCGGCACATATGCAGGAACCAACTCTGGACCTCACCGTCAAATCCGATGCCGAAACCTGGGCGCAAAAGCTGGATGGTGTGGTTTTGCCCAATGGATCGGTGCGGCTGCGCGCGCATCAGCCTGTTCCGGAGCTTGAGGGGTTTGCTGCCGGAGAATTCTGGGTGCAGGATGCGGCGGCCAGCCTGCCCGCGCGGTTGCTGAACGCCCGGGCGGGTGAAACCATCGCTGATCTTTGTGCCGCACCGGGGGGTAAAACCGCGCAACTGGCCCTTGCGGGGGCAAAGGTTTCGGCATTTGACCGTTCAGCCTACCGGCTCAAGCGCGTGCGTGAAAATCTGGCCCGCCTGAAGCTTGAGGCGGAGATCCGCGCCGCAGATATTTTGACTCTGGAGGAGAACCATCCGCGCTTTGACGCGATTTTGCTGGATGCGCCATGCTCGGCCACCGGCACCATCCGCCGTCATCCGGATGTGGCCTGGACCAAGCAACCCGCCGATATTGCCGCGCTGGCCGATATTCAGCGCCAGATGCTTGATAAGGCCTATGCTCTGCTCAAGCCGCAGGGCCGTATGGTCTATTGTGTCTGTTCGCTGGAAGATGCGGAAGGGCCACAGCAAATTCATGCGTTTTTACAGCGCCATCCGGATATGATGCGGGTGAAGATCAGCGCCTTGGATCTTTTTCACCCTGTTACGCCGGAGCTTGAGCGGCTCATCACTCCGGAGGGTGATCTGCGCACGCTGCCGTCTGATTTTGCGCATGAACAGGCCAGGCTGGCGGGGTTGGATGGTTTCTATGCGGCCGTGCTGGCGCGCGCAGTCTGAGGGGCTGATGGTGATGATATGCCCGCTTCAAACCTTTGCTTGCGCCTTCACATGTCAAAAGCCGCAGCGTGAGTGTTGAATTGATGCGTGACATTGCGCCCTTTCTGAGCCTGATGCTGAGCGAAGCCCTTCGCTTGGCCCGCAGCCTCGTGCGGGCGCCATCGCGCTGGCTTTTCATGCTGCTGACACCTGTGCCGCAGAGCCTGAGCTTTGCCCCGCAGGATATACGCACCGCTGATCCCACTCTGGCTGACGATATTTATGCCGGATATTTCAGCTTTGGCGGCAAAACGGTGAAAACCGATGGCCATTCACCCTTTGAAATCACGCCGCCATCGGCTGAATGGGCCAGAACCTTGCATTCCTTTGAATGGTTGCGGCATCTGCGCGCCGCCGAAACCGCACTGGCGCGGATGAATGCCCATGCTCTGATTGAGGACTGGCTGAACCTGAGCTCCAGACAACCGGCTGCGCTGGTCTGGGCACCGGATGTGGCGGCGCGGCGGCTGATGGTCTGGCTGAGCCATTCCCCGCTGATTCTGGAGCAGGTGGACCTGCAATTTTACCGGCGGTTTATGCGGGCGCTGACCCGTTCCCTGCGCTATCTGATCCGCCAGCTTGATCTGGGGCTGGAAGGGCAGGTTAAACTTATGGTTCTGATTGCCATTACCAAACTCTCCCTTTGTGCGGATGGACTGGGATGGCTGAGCAAAAATTACAGCCGCAAACTTGTCCGTGAGCTGGACAGGCAGATTTTGCGCGATGGCGGTCATCTCAGCCGCAATCCGCAGGTGCTTATTGACCTGATGCTGGAGCTGCTGCCCTTGCGTCAGCTTTATGTCGCGCGTGGGATCAACCCGCCTGCGGCCCTGCAAAATGCCATGGACCGCATGTTGCCCATGTTGCGCATGTTTCGTCACAGCGATGGCAGTATCGCGCTGTTTAATGGTATGAGCACGCATTATCCTGATCTTCTGGCGACATTGTTTGCTTATGAGGATACGGAGGTTGAGCCCGTGCTCAATGCCGATGTGTCCGGCTACCAGCGGCGTGAGGCCGGTAAATCGGTTCTGATCATGGACACCGGCATGCCGCCCAGAGGGGCTCTGTCCTGCGAGGCCCATGCCTCTGTTCTGGCCTTTGAATTGTCCAGCGGGACTGCGAAAATCATTACGAATTGCGGCGCCGCCCAATCCCGCCTGCCGGAATTTCGTCAGGCCAGCCGCTATACGGCGGCGCATTCGGCGCTGGTTTATCAGGATACATCCTCGGCCCGCTTTTTATCGCCAGGGCTGGCGAAATATTACGGCGTAAGGCTGATCGATGGCCCACGTAAGGTCGAGATGAAAAATCGCTCTGACCAGACCGGCATTACCCTCGATGCCACGCATGACGGGTATCGCGCCTATAATATTCTGCATCGCCGTAAATTGACCCTGAGCGCGGATGGTCGACGCCTGAGCGGGCTTGACGAACTGATTCCCCTGAAAAGCCAGATGCCGGTGCAGCATTCCTCCTCGCTTCGGTTTCATCTGGAACCCACAACCCAGATTCAGCGCTATGAGGACACAGGCCGCTTGTTGCTGACGCTGGCCGACGGGCAGGCCTGGCTGTTCAGTGTCGAGAATGAAACCGCCGAAATCGAGGAAAGCATTCACTTTGCGCAGGTTGCCGGTGCCCGCCGCAGCCTTCAGATTGCGGTGCATACCACCTCCGGCCTGATCAACTGGAGCTTGCAGGACGTGTCGCCGAAAGCAGAAAGCTGAAGGGTTCAGTGACAAAACAGATTTTTTCAAGATGTTTTGGCAAGCCTGATTTTTATGCTATTGCAACGCAATATTTTTGCCCTGCGACACCTATCGAGAAAGTCTTATATGAACCCCCGTCTTGCTCCCATCACCCGCGCCCTGATTTCTGTTTCGGATAAAACGGGGCTTATTCCGTTCTGTCAGGGGCTTCATGCGCGGGGCATTGAGCTGGTGTCCACCGGCGGCACCCATAAGGCTCTGCTGGATGCCAAAATTCCGGCCCGGGATATTTCCGATGTCACCGGTTTTCCTGAAATGATGGATGGCCGTGTTAAAACATTGCACCCGAAGGTGCATGGCGGCTTGCTGGCGATCCGCGAAAATCCTGAGCATGAGGCGGCCATGCTGGCGCATAATATTCAGGCCATCGACCTTTTGGTGGTGAATCTCTATCCCTTCGAGGCCACCATCCAGCGCGGCGCCTCTTATGAGGATTGCATCGAAAATATCGACATTGGCGGACCGGCGATGATCCGCGCTGCCGCAAAAAACCATCAGGATGTTGCGGTGATTGTGGATCCGCAAGATTATGACAGTCTGCTGGCCGAGCTTGCCGCGCATAAAGGCGCGACCACATTGGCGCTGCGCAAAAGATTGGCGCAAAAGGCCTATGCCCGCACCGCCACCTATGATGCCGCCATTTCCAACTGGATGGCCGAGCAACTGGGCGAGACCGCGCCCGCCTATCGCGCTTTTGGCGGTCATCTGGCCGAGGTGATGCGCTATGGCGAAAACCCGCACCAGCACGCCGCTTTTTATAAAACTGCCGACATCCGCCATGGTGTTGCCCATGCGCGGCAGGTGCAGGGCAAGCCTCTGTCCTTCAACAACCTGAATGACACCGACGCCGCTTTTGAGCTGGTGGCGGAATTTGCCCCCCATACCCCGGCCATTGCCATTATCAAACATGCCAACCCCTGCGGCGTGGCCACGGGCGCATCCTTAAAGGACGCTTATCTCAAGGCACTTGCCTGCGACCCCACCTCGGCCTTTGGCGGCATTGTGGCGCTGAATCAGCCGCTGGATGCGGAAGCCGCCACAGAAATCGTCAAAATCTTTACTGAGATCATCATTGCGCCCGGCGCCTCGGATGAGGCCATGGCTATTGTCGGCTCGAAGAAGAACCTGCGTCTGCTCCTCACCAAGGGCTTGCCCGACCCGCGCGCACCAAGCCTTACGGTGCGCACGCTTGCGGGAGGCCTGCTGGTGCAATCCAAGGACAATGTCAGTGTCGATGATATGGAGCTCAAGGTCGTGACCAAGCGTGCGCCCACAGAGGCCGAACTCAGCGACATGCGCTTTGCCTTCCGCATTGCCAAGCATGTCAAATCCAATGCCATTGTTTATGTCAAACAGGGCGCAAGCGTGGGCATTGGCGCGGGGCAGATGAGCCGCGTCGATTCCTCGCGCATTGCCGCACATAAGGCCAGCGAGGCCGCCAAGGCGCTGGGTCTTGCGACCTCACTGGCGGTGGGGTCGGTGGTGGCCTCCGACGCGTTTTTTCCCTTTGCGGACGGGCTGATTGCCGCCGCCGAGGCGGGCGCCACCGCCATCATCCAGCCCGGCGGCTCGATGCGTGATGACGAGGTCATCGCCGCCGCTGATGCCGCAGGCCTGGCGATGGTGTTTACCGGCGTGCGGCATTTCCGGCATTAGCTTTATCTGTCATGGCCGGACTTGATCCGGCCATCCACGGGAATTCTGGTGGATAAGCTATTGATAAATTTATATATTAAAATTTATTTACTTTTAACTCTTCTAGGATTTTATCTCCAATTTCAACGATTGTAAGATAATCAACAATTATCTGTTTGTGAAATGGTATACACGGAGAATTTTCTTCGAATGAATGTTTCATTATCGGAATAAATTCACTGATATTGAGACGTTCTGTTTCTAAAATCTTGCGAGAAATTGAGTCAAATCGTTTATCTGCCTCTGCAATTAAATCTTGGATGCGATCGTATTGTTTTAATTCGCTATTTTTTATAACATATGGCGGTATATATAATGGAATTCTATGCGCTAAAGCGTGCCTTAAATTTTCAATATGTTCGAACCAATCATTCATTTCCGTTAGGTATGAATTGAATTGATCCGAAAAAGATTTTCGCAAAGATGTATATTTTTTTCCTAACCCGACATGTTTTTTATTTAACTCTAATTTTTTTTCGTTTTTCCATATCCATGCAAGGTTATCTAAGCATCCAAATGCATTAAACACAAAAGCTTGTAAATATACTGTAACATTCATCAATTCAAAAGAACTGGGAAAAGCAGTTTTATCTGGAGGCAAAATACTAAATATATTATCTATACAAAATCTTAGCGTGTCTAACCTACGCAAAAACCCGTGAATTGCGTGTTCTTTTGCAAGATCAGACTGATATCTGTAGACAATGTAATGGTCTGATATCTCCATGAAGATGCGGTCAATATCAGCACGATGTGCAACTAACCGCTTTATATCTTCAGGAGAATAGCGCATTTTATTCCAACTACTTGCTAAATTTGACACACCCCCACCCTTTGAGAGCCTCAGGGTGAGGGCGTGAGGCCGCAGGGTGTGGGCAGTTACGCCCCCGCCTCGATCACATCTTCCAATGTTTTCAGGCCCACGCGCGGGGCATTGACCAGCACCGCCATATTGCCCGGCGCGTGCTGATTTTTCCACATTTTGGTATGGGCCAGCGGAATTTGCGCCCAGGGGAACACCTCGGACATACAGGGGTCCACCCGCCGGTCCAGCACAAAGCGGTTGGCCGCCGCCGCCTGTTTCAGATGGGCAAAATGCGAGCCCTGAATGCGCTTTTGCCGCATCCAGACATAGCGCGCGTCAAAGGTCAGGTTAAAGCCGGTTGTGCCGGCGCAAAACACCACCATGCCGCCGCGCTTGACCACAAGGCAGGAGACCGGAAAGGTTTGCTCGCCGGGGTGTTCAAACACCGTATCCACATCCTTTTTGCCGGTAATATCCCAGATCGCCTTGCCGAATTTGCGCGCCTCTTTCGTCCATTCATTATATTCGGGCGTGTTGACGGTGGGCATCTGGCCCCAGCATTTGAAATCCTTGCGATTGATCACGCCTTTGGCACCCAGTGAGAGCACATAATCACGCTTGGATTCGTCCGAAATCACGCCAATGGCATTGGCGCCGGCTGCGGCTATGAGCTGCACGCCAAACACGCCAAGCCCGCCCGAAGCGCCCCACACCAGCACATTGTCGCCCGGCTTCAGGCGGTGCGGATCATGGCCAAACAACATGCGATAGGCCGTGGCCAAGGTGAGCGTGTAGCAGGCGCTTTCTTCCCAGGAGAGATGTTTGGGGCGCTCCATCAGCTGCCTGTCCTGCACGCGGCAAAATTGCGCGAAGGAGCCATCCGGCGTTTCATAACCCCAGATGCGCTGCGAGGAGGAAAACATCGGGTCGCCGCCGTTGCATTCCTCATCGTCGCCATCGTCCTGATTGCAGTGCACCACCACTTCATCGCCGACTTTCCAGCGCCTGACCTTGGAGCCCACCGCCCAGACCACGCCGGAGGCGTCCGATCCGGCAATGTGAAACGGCTGCTTATGGGCATCCAGCACGGAAATCGGCTCGCCAAGCGCCGCCCACACGCCATTATAATTGACGCCCGCCGCCATCACCAGCACCAGAACATCATGGCTGTCGAGTGTCCATGTGGGCACCACCTCAAGCTGCATCGAGCTTTCCGGCGGGCCGTGGCGCTCCTTGCGGATGACCCATGCATGCATATGTTTGGGCACATGGCCGAGGGGCGGGATTTCGCCAAGGTCGTAAAGATCTTTAAGTTCAGACATTTGAAGCCCCCACATTAATCCGCAATGCGTCAATTCTAGCAGAGAGTTTTTGCAATGCACCATTGGCCCTTTGCATAATGCGCATAAAATTCGTGCAGATGTGGCAAATTGTCAGCATAGCGACTTTTGTTGGGTAGATTTGCGCTGTGTTGCAGGTTAGGCTTTGTGCTTTGCAGCATAAATTCTGATGAGCCTGTGCATGTCCCCTTCGCGCCCCGCCGATAAACCATGGATTTTCCGCACCTATGCGGGCCATTCCACGGCCATCGAGTCCAACAAGCTCTATCGCAGCAATCTGGCCAAGGGGCAGACCGGCCTCTCGGTGGCCTTCGACCTGCCCACCCAGACAGGATATGACTCAGACCATATTTTAGCGCGCGGCGAGGTGGGCAAGGTGGGCGTGCCGATCGCGCATTTGGGCGACATGCGGGCGCTGTTTGCCGATATTCCCCTGGCGCAGATGAATACATCCATGACCATCAATGCCACGGCGCCCTGGCTGCTGGCGCTTTATATTGCGGTGGCGGATGAGCAGGGCGCGCCGCGCGCCGCGCTGCAAGGCACCACGCAGAATGATATTATCAAGGAATATCTCTCGCGCGGCACCTATGTGTTTGCGCCCAAGCCCTCCATGCGCCTCACAAGGGATGTGATTCTGTTCACCACCAAAGAGCTGCCCAAATGGAACCCGATGAATGTCTGCTCCTATCATTTGCAGGAAGCGGGCGCGACGCCGGTGCAGGAGCTCTCTTTTGCGCTGGCCACCGCCTGCGCCATTCTGGATGAGGTGAAGGCCTCCGGTACGTTTTCGTCGGATGAATTTGGCGAGATTGTGGGCCGTATTTCGTTTTTTGTGAATGCCGGTATGCGTTTTGTCACCGAATTGTGCAAAATGCGCGCCTTTACCGAGCTGTGGAATGACATCACGCGGGAGCGCTATGGCGTTCGGGATGAAAAATTCCGCCGCTTCCGCTATGGTGTGCAGGTCAATTCGCTGGGCCTGACCGAAAGCCAGCCGGAGAACAATGTTTACCGCATTTTGATTGAAATGCTTGCGGTGGTTCTCTCCAAAAATGCCCGCGCCCGCGCGGTGCAGCTGCCCGCCTGGAACGAGGCGCTGGGCCTGCCGCGCCCCTTCGATCAGCAATGGTCGCTGCGGATGCAGCAGATCATGGCCTATGAGACAGATTTGCTGGAATATGGCGATATTTTTGACGGGTCTGCCGAAATTGCCGCCAAAGTCGAGGCGCTGAAGGCCGAGGCTCTGGCCGAATTGGCCAAAATCGAGGCCATGGGCGGCGCAGTGGCGGCCATTGACAGCGGCTATATGAAATCGGCGCTGGTGGCCTCCAATACGGCGCGGCTGGAAGGCATTGAGCGCGGCCAGCAAATTGTTGTCGGCGTCAATCGGTTTAAGGAGGCGGAGCCTTCCCCGCTCACCACCGGCGATGACCAGATCATGATTGTGCCGCCGCATGTGGAGGCCGAGCAGATTGCCGCCTTGCAGGCCTGGCGCAGCGCCCGCGATGCAAAGGCCGTGTCTGCGGCGCTGAAAGCGCTGCACCGTGCGGCCGTTGAGGGCAGCAATATCATGCCGGCCTCGATTGAGGCGGCGAAAGCAGGCGTCACCACGGGTGAATGGGGCGCAGCCCTGCGCGAAGTTTGGGGTGAATATCGCGCGCCCACCGGTGTCAGTGCGCAGGCGCGGCAGGGCGACCACGGCTTGGACGGTCTGCGTGCCGAAGTGGAGCGTGTATCGCTGAAATTAGGCCGCCGGATCAAATTTATTGTCGGCAAGCCGGGGCTGGATGGTCATTCCAATGGTGCCGAGCAGATTGCCGTGCGCGCCCGCGACATTGGCATGGATGTCACCTATGCCGGTATCCGTTTCACGCCTGCGGAAATCGTGGCCGCGGCGGGGGCGGAAAATGCCCATTGCATTGGTCTCTCCATTCTCTCCGGTTCGCATGTGGCGCTGGTGCGCGATGTTCTGGCCGAGATTAAAGCAACCAAACTTACAACTCATGTTGTTGTTGGTGGAATTATTCCACCTGAAGATGCAGAACTACTGTTGAGCGAAGGTGTTCGTGCGGTTTATACGCCAAAAGACTTTGAAATGAATCAGATTATGAAAGATATTATTGCGATTGTTGAAGACAGTATAGACTAAGACTATGTCATCTCTTTTATATATTATGGATAATATTATTTATATATGGTCATGAGAAATTAATATGAAGCTGTTTCATCTCATGATGGTTTCGAGTCGAAAACAATCCTAACATATCCGTAATGTATCATAGTTCTGGTGCAGGTTTTTCTGGTGGGTCGCAATCACATGTCGACACAGAATCTATCATTGCAACATCAGTTGCAAAAAAATAACGGCTCCAGTGCAGGGCATATTGTTGTCGTGGATGATGAGGATGCTGTGCGCCACACATTGTCGCTCATTTTAACCCATGCCGGCTATCAGGTGACCGGATTTTCAGACGGGTTTGCCTTTATCAAAGACAAAAGCCTGAAGCCGGATTGTGTTGTGCTCGACCTGTCCATGCCCGGACTGTCGGGGTTGGAGCTGTTGAGCCAGCTCAATGCTCCGCATTATCCGGCACCGGTTTTAATAGTTTCGGGCAAAGGCGATATTGCTCTGGCGGTGCGCGCCATGAAGGCCGGAGCGGCGGATTTCATCGAGAAGCCCATTCGCAGGGATGAGTTTCTGGCCCGGATTATGGCGGCAATTTCAGCCTTTTCCGCACCAAAACAGCGGGCTCCTGATCCACAAAGCCCGCCTGAGGACAGGACAAGGCCGTTTCATTTTCCCGGCTGCCCGCCTTTGACCCGCCGAGAAGCCGATGCGCTGGCTATATTCATAAAGGGCGATTCCAATAAGGAGGCGGCCCGCAAACTTGGCTTGAGCCCGCGCACGGTTGAGCAGCACCGCGCCAATATTATGAAAAAACTTGGAGCCAAACGAAGTGCCGATCTGATCCGCATTGTTCTGACCCAGATGCAGGCCGGATATGACGGCTAGAGTCTGCTGCCTTTATCTCCCTCGCCCCATCCCTCTCAACGGCCTGCGGCCTCCTCAGAATGAGGGAGGGGGGCTATCGCATATGGGTGATAGACCTGCCCATGAGGGGGTGACGTGTTTTGCCAACAAGGTCTAAAAAACGCCTAACGTTTCGATCCACGCCCCCGCGAGGAGGCAACATTTTTGACCGCCCCTAAAAATCCAACATTGAGCCGAATCATGATCAAACCAAGAGGGAAATTATGACAGGACAAGAGCTTTACGACGCCCGCGCCACCATTGGTTTTGCATGGGGCCTCAACCGGCCATTACACATGTCCGAAATGGGCCGCCTGCTCAAATTATCCGGCCGCGATGTCGGCCAGTCCATTCGGGACTGGGAGCGCCGCGAAGGGCCAACCGGCCCCGCATCCGTTGCCATATCCGCCATGATTGACGGCTGGCGGCCATCAGACTGGAAGGAGTGTCTCACCCCACGCGGATAAAAAACCAACCTACGGCTGGGCTGTCGTTTCGATCCACGCCCCCGTGAGGGGAGCGACATCGCCCGCGATAATTTCTGTCCCCGATTCAACCGGTTTCGATCCACGCCCCCGTGAGGGGGGCGACCGAGCGCGATGGTTACGTTGGCCCCGGCGCTTTGTTTCGATCCACGCCCCCGTGAGGGGGGCGACAGCGGCTGGTGTCAAGCACATCGGGCGTATTGGGTTTCGATCCACGCCCCCGTGAGGGGGGGCGACCATTGGAACGGCTTGTCGGTTTTGGCCCAGTCTTGGTTTCGATCCACGCCCCCGTGAGGGGGGCGACTGGCTGTAGAAAGGGCGGTCTACCGTTCCGGATAAGTTTCGATCCACGCCCCCGTGAGGGGGGCGACGCCTGTCTCCTAACATATTGCATGGCATGAGAAAAGTCGGATGAGTGCGCGAACATGACGGTTGCCCAACGCCGAGCGGCGCACAAAGTAAGACTCATATATTTTTTGGTTTTAAAATTATAGGCTTAGCAAGGGTGCGAACATATCAGGGTTTTGCGTCATGCTTGAGGTTCGCACTGGGGCGGTGCCACTGAATAATCCTCGCTGGAGTCTGTTGCATTTGAACACAAACGACTCCCTCGCCGTGATTGGAGAGAGCCCAAGATGAGGCATTTTTATGATAAATGCCCCTCATTTTAGTCTTTCTCCCTCGCCCATCCCTCTCAACGGCCTGCGGCCTCTTCAGGAGGACGGTGAGAAGGGGTGCACATAAAGAATGCCCAGATAAAACATCATGCTCTAAACAATCAAAGTGCCGCCAAGATCAACCGACACTTTTGCGCCCACATGCTCAATGCGGCGCTCCCAGTTTGCGCCCAGATTATAATAACGCAAACTGTCCAATTCAGGCTGTATAATTGCAGCCAATTTGCTCTTGAGGGCCACCAGCTGCGCGGGGTCAACTTCAATTTCAAACACTGAATTCTGCACCCTCTGGCCATAATTCTGGCAGGTTTTGGCTACACGGCGCAAGCGTCTTGCCCCGCCCGCTTCGGTAACATTGACGTCATAGGTGACCAAAACCATCATCTGATTGCCTCACCTCTTGCTATTTCCAGAACCATGGCGGATAGGCGTCGAGATCACCACGCACATGCCGCGCCAGCAACTGCGCCTGCACAAAGGGCACCAGCCCAAGCGGCGTCGTCTCCTCCAGAAATGGGTGCTTGCGCTCTTCCTTTTTTCGCTCCTGCCAGGCCGTCAACACTGTTTTGCGGGCCTCATCGGTAAGAAAAACGGCACCGCCATCACGGATTTCAAAATCTGTCGCCCGAAGCTGACGCCGGTTGACAAGCGATAACACCAGCCTGTCAACCAGAATCGGCCGCAGTTCTTCCATTAAGTCCAGCGCCAGACTGGGCCGCCCCGGCCTGTCGCGGTGAAGAAACCCGACCGCCGGATCAAGCCCCACGCTCTCGCAGGCGCTGCGGCAATCATGGGTCAGGAGCGTGTAAAGAAAGGACAGAAGCGCATTGATCGGGTCCAGCGGCGGACGGCGGGAGCGCGTTGTGAAGGCCAGCTCAGGGTCTGGCGAACGGATGAGCGCATTAAACACGCCAAAATAAAGCCGGGCAGCGTCACCCTCCATGCCGCGCAGCTCATCCACACCCAGACGGTTGACGTTGATATAGCTCAAGTTTTGCGCCATCCGCTCGGTGGCCTGAGTCAGGCGGGCGCTGGTGGGGGCGTCATATTCAGCGCCATAATCGCGCAAAGCCCGCATCAGCACCGCCCGCTGGTTGGAGATTTTGCCCAGCACAATGCTTTTGACAATATCATCCGGCACATCGGAGGCCTTATATTGCGCGCGGCGCAGCAAAACATTGCCACTGACCGGCCCCTCAACCCGCGCCTGAAACCGCCCGTTACGGTCGAGCAAAACAATGGTGATGCCATGCGAGGCACACCCCTCCATCAAAGCGGGCGAGAGAAAAATGCTGCCAAACACCACCACCGAGGCCAGCATATGCAACGGTACCCGCCCGATGATAACGGACTCATTCTCGACAACAAGATTTTCGCCATCTTTGCGCAGCGCGCTGCCCAGAGTTGTCACATAAATTGTGTTGAGCAGCTTTTTCATGGCGAAAATTCCGTTGTCTCGACCATCGTCCGGGTCATGCGGTCCCGCCATACGCCAGCGGGCCGGATGACGGTTTTCGGGCGGCACAAGTCCGCAAGCGAACAGGCGCGGCATCTTTGCACCAGCAGCGTCGGCGGTGGTGTTTTCAGCGTGGTGAAAATGCCGCGCAACTGCGCAATCGTCTCAAGCGTGAGCTGGCGCAAACCGGCATCAAAGGGCACGAGAACGCGCCTTTTGGTTTCGGCATAGAAAAGCGCGCCCTCCGGCACGGCTTGCCCGGTCATGTCCTCAAGGCAGAGCGCCTGCGCACAGAGCTGAACTTCGTCGGCGCGGTGCAGCTTGGGCTTGCCCCGCTTATATTCCACCGGAAAAGCCACTTCGCCACTGGCCGTTTTATGAAACTCGACCAGATCCGCCTGCCCCGCAATGCCCAAAGCGCGGCAGGCCAGCGGCAGATTGGTAACTCGGCGAACAGTTTTGAGAGTGCGCTGGCTGGGCTTATCCGCCACCTGATGCAACACCTGCCCTTCGGCTGTGAAGCGATTTTCCGCCCACAGCCGCTCCAGATGAATCAAGGCCGCCTGCCGCAAACAATAAACCGCATGTTGCTGAGCCGACAATGGAATCGGCTCAGCCATCCGCTCGTCTAGGGCTTCGGGCTCTGTCACCTACACGCGCTCGATAATGCTGACACCATCCGGCAGGTTGGTGGTGTCAATCGAGACGATATAATCACCAAAGCTGCGGGCGGGCGCACGATTATCGATGCCAACATCGCCGATCTTACGAAATGCCCCGTCAATATTGCGGCCAATGTGAACGCGCTCAAACAGGCTATGCGCCGGCGCATTGCCCAGCGCGCAGTCATGTTTGAACACAATCAATTTGCGCACCGCCATCTCGCCGCGCGCGGCAGAGCGGTCATGCTCGAACATATTGGCCACGGCCTCCAGCAACACCTCAAGATCGTCGTCTGAAAAGCCGGTGCGCTCGGACAATTTGGCCGAAATGAACCCATGCGCGCGATAGAGCCCATAAGGCACGATGTGTTTGCGGCCCATGGTGCGGTTTTCGGTGCGCTCATTATCGTCGGTGCCTTGCAGATTCGCCGCTTTTTCCTTCTCGTTTGTGGCAGCCATGCGGGTGATTGAAATTTCCTGCGGCACAATCGGTTCAACGGATTGCGCGAATGAAATTTGAACCGGCCCGCGCACCTGCCCGCAATTAATGTTAGTACTCATGACCGCGCCAAATGTGCGCACGTCAAAGAAGTTTTTGCACATAAAATCGCGCAATTTGAGCGCCTCTTCGTCGCTTTGTGGGTTGAGGCTTTTGTCCTTCGCCACTTTTTCATTGTCCGGACGCAATGCCTTATAGGCCTCGCGATGTGTCTCGTTCAAAATTGAGCCTTCGCGCACATAAATGCGAAAACCCGCCTCGCCTGTTTTGGCCAGCTCGATATAATTGCGCACCTTGCGCTTCAGGCTGACATCGGACACCAGACCATGATTGGTTTCGGGGTCAATGCGCGGCATGTTGCCCGCATCGGGGTCGCCATTCGGATTGCCCTTGGCAACATCAAACACAACAACAAAATCATAGCGATGGTTCAAATGGCTCATGATGCGGCTTCCTCTGGTTTAGGTTTGAAAAAACGCTGATGGTAATAGCCGAGGCCAAAGAGAGCTTGCTCTTCAGCAGAAAACGCAGTGGGAAACGGATCATCAGCGGGCGTCATATGGCCCATAATTTCGCCAAGCTGCTTTTCAAGATTAACTTTATATCCCGGCATCTGCTTGCCGATTTTCGAGAGGTGATTGGCCGAGCCCCGCTCCAGCAAGGCGAAAACCTTGCGCGGCTGCGCCGATGCCGCGCCGTAAAACTTGTCCTTGATGGTCGCGTTGACATTGCGCCCGAGGGCGGCGCTCTGCACCTGCTCGTAAAGCGCGAACAGCCGCCCCAAAAGATAACCTTTATTTCTGTTGTCGGGATCAAACGCCACGGGCGCCTCCTCTGAGTTGAAATTTCGGATGAGAATGGCTTTTAAAATCGAAATACGCCGTGCATTGACATCGCCATCCGCGCGCAGGCGCATCAGAACGGCGTTGAGCAAGGTCAGCGGATAGGCTGTGCCTAACAGAATGGCGCGCATCCACTCACCGGCCAGATTGGGCGGCACATTTTCGCTTTTGCCCAAAACAGCGGTTTCACGCAGATATTTCCACAACGCAATATTGGCGTCCTTGTCCGGCGGCTCAATCTTCATATCCGCCACAAAGCGCCCGTAATGCTTGGCCAGTTCGCCAAAATCATTATCAAACCAGAAGCGGATGGACAGGCGCGCAGCATTGGGCGCTAGCCCCAGCACATAAAAGCGGGTGCCTTCCGCCAGCTTCGGATTCAAGGCCTGCCAAGGCTGCCCCTGCCGGATGGCCTCCAGAATCGGTTTGACATGGTCCCGCGCCTCAGCCTCTTCATCCACATCGCTATAGTTCAACATTGCAGAAAATAAGCTTTCGGCCTGCTGCGCTGTTCCGGCGTCAGACGCATCAGCCCAGAACACGGTGGAGGCATCGCCAATCTGGATGCGGTGGCCGCTGTCCTTTTCCAGATATTTGTTCAGCGCGGTGGTATAGGCAAAGGCCGCCGCCTCGGAAACCGGCGCATTGTCGCCCTGCTCATGGCCGTAGGACTCATAGGCGTCGCTGTTAAACGAAACAATGGCACCGCCGGACGATTGCCCTCCCCAGACATTCTTGATTTTTGGGTGCAACCGCGCAACGGGGGCCTTTTCTCCAGAAATCAAACATATGGCCTCAGGCCGCGCTTTCTCCGAAGCCAATTTAGACCATATAAGTTTGGCAGCGGGTCTGTCATGAAGAAAAACCCTCTCATGCCGCTCACTCTCCAGCATAAAGATAATGTTTTGATCCTTCATACTGTCCGGCCAGTTTTGATTCGCAAATTGCTCGGGCGTCCATTGGTCTAAAAATCCAAGAAATGCGATCAACCCCGCATCCGACGTTCCTGCCAGATGCTTGAAATGAAATTGTTTAAAGGCCTCATGCTCTTCGCGTATTCGCTTGCCTTCGCCAGAGGTAATTCCGAGAACATAAGCTGTTTTGTCCCATAAAAAGTTTGGTGCAATGCCTGACGTTCTGTTTGAACCAGGAACAGGCATCAGCCGCGGCACCGGCTTTTTGCCGGACATATCGCGCCAGTCGATCGGCATGCCCGCCACACGGCCATCCGCTTCAAGCGAAATGACATAGCTGATTTTCTCGGATGAAAACCCGAAGCTCGGCACCTCATGGCGCAAAGCCAGCCGGTCATAAGCACGGTTGAGAGAGGCAAGAATGGTCATCGGCAAATCTCCTGCGCGCCGGGCGCGGGCACCCTCATCACGCCATCTTCAAGGCGGGCGCGGAAAAACATCGAGGAGCGGTCGCTGGCGTGGTTGATATCCCACAGCATGAAGCCAAGGTCGCGGCTCTCCGCAATCGCGGGCGGCAGCGGCGTGTCCGGCTCGATCAGCGAAAAGCGCGCCGGAAACTCGCGGGTGCCCAGACACGGCTGGTGAAAACACTGGCCACGGCGGGCGCGCCGGTTGAAAATATCAAGGTGCTTGCCCTCGCTGTCGTCATCCCCGCGCTTGGGCGTGAATTCAAAATGCGCCGTGATGATATAATCCACATCCACCAGAAGCGTTGAAGCGCGCTGCTGGCGGTCTTCGTCCACCAGAATATGCAGCCCCTCAAGGCTGTCGCGGTTCATCGCGGTTTTGATTTTGCCATGAGGGGCTTTATGCCCCACCTCATTGCGACGAATGGACTGAAAACGGATGGGTTTGAGCACATGGATCGCATCAACCACCCAGACAATCGCCGGTTTCCAGTGAATCGCCTCCAAAATACCGCGCGCGGCCGAGGGCGTCATCACATCATAAGAAACACGCTCCACCTTCATTTCAGGGCGGGTGAACAAGGCATGATCGCCCGAAACCCGCAGCTTTATTCCGTGTGACATTGGACTGTTTCCTTCAAAATATCCCATCATCCAACACATCCGCATCCTCCCACATCAGCCCCACCTCGGGCCGATAGAGGCTTGTGTCCTCCAACACCAGAAACTGGTCACCCCAGAGATCCGGCCGCCAATATTTGGCGCGCACATTGCTGATAAGGCGCGCGGCATCCTTGGGCGGCACCTGCACAATGTAGCTTTGCAGCTCGCGCGCGGCCTTGCCGGGCGAGGCATCAGGATTTTGCAGCGTCGCCAGAATATCTGCCACTTTGGCCGCACCCGAAATGACAATCGGTGTGAGCCCGCTTTCGATAAATTTAAAATCCTGCGCCACCTGCCGGTAATTCAGAGACGCCCCTGCGCTGATCTTGAATTGCGCCAGAATTTTCTTTGCATCGAGCAAATCCGCGCCCTTACGCCAGAACACCTCTCTGAAATAGGCATTTATGGCCTCCGGCGAGAGTAAATCGGGGTATTTATCCGCCATACGGGCAAAGTCGGCAGCAAGCTGTGCAATTTCGCGTGGCGGCGCATGGTCTTTCGGCTTGAACACAGTGACGATGCTCTCCTCAAGCGGGCGCTTGCCCTCGCGGTTGCAGCGCCCCGCCGCCTGGGCAATCTGGTCAAGGCCCGCATCAGCCCGCCAGACGCGCGGGAAATCCACATCGACGCCGGCCTCTATCAAAGATGTCGCAATCAAACGACAGGGCTTTTTATCGGCTAAATCCTGCCGAACCTTGGCCAAAATCAGCCGCCTGTCGGCCGCATATTGGCGGGTGGTGAGGTGCTCCACGCCGTCCAGCCCCGCTTGCAGCGCCTTTTTATAAAGTTCCAAAGCATGGCGGCGACCATTGACGATGATCAGCGCTTGCGGGTGCTGCGCCAGCGCCGCGATGATCTGATCGTCATCAAGCTCACCACAGCGGGAGATCTGCACACGCCGGAGTTTGCGCGCCAGTTCTGCGGGGTCCGGCGCAAGCTCGCGCCCCTCCAGCGCCAGCCCCTCGCCCTGATCAAAACTGCGCTTGTCCAAGGCGGGCTGCGTGGCGGTGCACAGCACAATGGTGCAGCCATAATGGCGCGCCAGCTCATCCAGCGCCGCCATGCAGGGGCGCAGCAGCCCGTGTGGCAAGGTCTGCGCCTCATCCAGAACAATCACGCTGCGGGCCAGATTGTGCAATTTACGGCAACGCGACGGCCTGTTGGCAAACAGGCTTTCAAAAAACTGCACATTGGTGGTGACAACAACCGGCGCTGCCCAGTCTTCCATCGCCAGCCGCAGCTTGTCGCGCTGCTCGCGGGGGCGAAATGCCTCATCATCAATCGAGGAATGATGCTCAAGAATATGCTCATCCCCCAGCACTTCCCGAAAAATTGCCGCGGTTTGGTCGATGATGGAGGTGAAAGGAATGGCATATATAACACGGCGCAGGCCATGGGCTTTGGCGTGATCCAGCGCAAAGGCCAGAGAGGCCAGTGTTTTGCCGCCGCCGGTTGGCACGGTCAGGGTAAACAATCCCGGCGCGTCCTGCGCTTTGGCGCGCACAGCCGCCAAAATCTGCGCCCGCAAACTGTTGAGCGGACGAGGCGGCTCCTTGTTCTCCTTATCCGCCATAAAAGCATTAAAACGCGCGATCAGAGCATCTATATTCTGTGTAAGATCGGGCCAGTCCCGATCCGCTTTTTGGTGGCTTTGCGTCTCATAAAAACCCTCGGTGTCTTTGAAATCGGCATCGACCAGACAAGAAAAAATCATGCGCCCCAAAAACGCGAGTTGGAACGCCGCGACGGCCCTGTATGTTTGCGAAGGCGCAAAAGATTTTGGCCATAGTCCGCTCACAGTGCTCTCAATTTCCTGCTTCCAGCACGGATCAATCGGCTCGATCGGCGTTTCAAAACGCTTGTTCAGCTCATTTTTATCTGGCAGTCCGGCATGATGACCGGCGATAGCATAGGCCAGAAGATCGGCCATAATCTTGTCCTGAATGCCCGAAGCCAGACTGGTGATATTGACCGCGCCCGCCGTCGAATGATCGACACGTTCCCCACCCTTGAGACGCTGCTGAAATTTAAGCGAATATTTCCCCAGATCATGAAACAGGCCGGCCATGCGCCCGGCCTGCTCGGCCCCAAAGGCGGCGGCAAAACCGCCGGACAGGCCCGCGGTTGCCTCAAGGTGATCAAGTAATGTTTGCCATTTGGATGTATCGGGTGAGCCTGGAAGACTATATGCAAAATACATATTGACCCCGAATCATCCTAACAAAATTAAGTATGATCAAAATTTTGAATCTGATCAATGATATCAGAGAAAAGTGAATTATATTTATTTCACAACATTTTTAATTTATATTTTTTCATTTCGTCATAAAAACGATAGACGATTTAATAATCATTGCATTTTTAAGATCATATAAACAAACCCTTAAGTTCTGCCGTGTGACGGCACTGCACGCTTTGATCATGCTCCGCCTATCTCAAACAATAAGGAGATTCGAGATGAGCATGAATGATTGTTTACTGACCACCCGTGAGGCTTTGGATGACTTTCCTTGGGCCACCGCATGAAGCCTTCAACGCAGACAGAGTTTTCTTCGCTGGGGTGCTTTACGCAGGTTCAGCCGTGTCGTCATTTATTGGACGCTCTGATCATTTAAGGCATGTGTCTTGATCGAGGCGCTGGAAAAACGCTCTCAATGACGACACGGCCTCAATCTTTAAACAAAAGCGTG
>Ga0007834_1000036_pt1 | contig 65136 bp, 61 predicted proteins | sample CryBogCBE06Nov07_FD_71233 | JGI IMG/M metagenome (GOLD analysis project Ga0007834, IMG submission 71233) | Freshwater microbial communities from Crystal Bog, Wisconsin, USA - CBE06Nov07 | ecosystem: Environmental > Aquatic > Freshwater > Lake | place: Crystal Bog, Wisconsin, USA | collected...
GTTTCCGGATAGACCACAAATTCAACCTTTTTGCCCGCGGATGCGGCGGCGGACTTCATGGCCTCAATCGAGCTTTGCGGAATGCTTGTGTCCGCCCCGCCATAAAGCCCCAGCACCGGCGCCTTCAGATCGGCGGCCAGATCAACGGGTGATTTGGGTTGCAGAACTGTCGGCTCACCCACAAGGCGGCCATACCATGCCACACCGGCCTTCACCTGTGCGCTATGTTCAGCATAAAGCCAGACAATGCGCCCGCCCCAGCAAAAACCGGTGATGCCAAGGCGTGCCGTGTCGCCGCCATCGGCTGCAGCAAAGGCAACCGCACCATCCACATCGCTCATGGCTTGTGCATCCGGCACTTTGGCGGCAAAATCATTGATGAGAACTTTGAAATCCGTGATCTGCGTGGCATCGCCAAGGCGGGAAAACAGATCCGGTGCAATGGCATAATAGCCCAGCTTGGCGAGCCGTCGGCACACATCCTTAATGTGCTCATGCACCGCAAAAATCTCGTGAATCACCACAATCACCGGCGCTTTGCCTGTGCCCACAGGCTTGGCGCGATAGGCGGGAACGGTTCCGTCCGCCACTTTCACGCTCACCATGCCTGCGGTCAGATCATCCGCCGGTGTTAAAATGGTCTCGGCAGACAGTGGCCGCACGGCCAGTGTAAAACCTGCCGCAGCGCTTAAATTTAAGAATGCGCGGCGTGAATTGTTCGACTCGGATATGTGCTCGGTCATATGCGTCTCCCTAAAAGCCTGTTCAATGCGGCAGATCGACAAGATCAAGCCGTTTTTCAATACGCTCCATCCTGCGCTCAAATCTGTCTGAACGCACAGAAGATTCAGCAAATCGCACATGAAGTTGCGCCAGTTCCGTTTCTATGCCGCCTGTGCGCAAAACAAGATCATCAAACTTGGCAGAAAGACGATCGAGTTTTTCATCCATTCGCCGCAGCAGTATCAGAACAAGATTTTCAGCTTCGGTCATTGAAGACTCCTCTGTGAGGTAAGGGCTCGAACACCCTTATTCTGCCAAACTAAAACTCATTTGCCAGGCTTTTTTATGGCTTCCGGGGCCAGCGGATAGCGCGACAATACATCGGTTTCTGTGACATCCCGATGGTTGCGGGTATATTGCTCGGAGGCCTGACGCAAAGGCTGATAATCCCATGGATAGAGCTTGCCCTTGGTGAGCGCCTGAAACACCACCAGACGCGACTTCTGGCTGGCCAGCACATCGGCATAAATGCGGGCGCGGTCAAACCGCTTCGCCAATACAGCGCGATAATGCTCAACCCGCTCCGCGTGAACAGGGTGGCCCGCAAGATTGTCATTTTCCAGCGGGTCAGCATCCAGATTGAACAGTTGGTCGGCATCCGCATCGCAGGAGATGAATTTCCATGCGCCCTGCCGCAGCATATACATGGGCATGGGCACGCCCTCGGCCAGATATTCACCGATGGTGATATGTTCCTGCTCCGGCTCGCCTTTGAGCAGTGGCAAAAGGCTGCGGCCATCCACCGGCCAGGCCAGATCATTGGCGCCGCCCTCCTCCACAATATCGACAAGGGTCGGCAGAAGGTCAGCCAGCGAGGCCGGGGTTGCCACGCGGCGCGGGGTAAAACGATCCGGCGCATGAACAATCAACGGCACGCGGGCGGCGGGGTCACGATAGCTCATTTTATACCAGAGGCCACGCTCGCCCAGAAAATCACCATGGTCTGAGGTGAGGATGACGATCGTGTTCTTCGCCAGATCACAGGCCTCCAATGTTGCCACCAATTTTGCCACATGTGCGTCAATATAAGAAATATTGGCATAATAGCCGTGGCGGGACTTGCGGATGTCCTCCTCATTAATATCATAATCTTCCATCGCGCAGGCCTCATAGAGGCGGCGGCTGTGGCTGTCCATCGCACGGACCGCCATCATTGGAACGGCAGGCATATCAATATCTTCGTCTTTGTAGAGATTCCAGAATTCGGGCCGTGCCGCATAGGGGTCATGCGGATGGGTGAAGGAAACGGTTAAACAGAAGGGCTGCTTTTCCTTGGCGCGGGCAAAATCATAAATCCGGCGCTGGGCGAGAAAGCCCACCTCATCATCATATTCAAGCTGATTGGTGATTTCGGCCACACCGGCCTGCTTGACCGAGGTCATATTGTGATACCACCAGTCAATGCGGGCATTGGGCTTGGCCCAGTCGGGAGTCCAGCCAAAATCGGCGGGGTAAATGTCCGTCGTCAGGCGCTCCTCAAAGCCGTGAAGCTGATCCGGCCCGACAAAGTGCATCTTGCCGGACAGGCAGGTGCGATAGCCTTTCAGGCGCAGATAATGCGCGAAGGTGGGGATGGAGGAGGGAAATTCTGCCGCATTGTCATAAACGCCGGTGCGCGAGGGCAGGCAGCCGGTCATGAATGTGGCGCGGGCGGGCGCGCAGAGCGGGCTGTTGCTATACATCTGCTCAAACACCACGCCATTTTTCGCCAGCGCATCAATGGCCGGAGTCTTCACAACCTTATGGCCATAGGCGGGCAAAAATTGCGCCGCAAGCTGATCGGCCACAATGATGAGAATATTCGGAGATGTATTCATAGGCATAACCTCAGAGTGAAGTGTTTATAAATTGTCGTTTACAAGCTGTCCTGCGCATCGGGTGCGCCCCAGCATTCGGCATAGATGGTGGCAGCCACAAGCCCTGTATCGCCCTTCATATTGGGCAGATCCACGCGCTCCAGCCGTGTGGTCATTTCGCTGTGGCTGGTGCCCAGTTCCAGCGCATGGGCGCGCGCCTGACTCTGAGCATAAATATGCGCTTTTGCGAGCGCCTCACCGGCATCACTGCTTTCCTCAAGCCCACCGGCATGGTGAATGCGATAATGCCCGACGCCGGTTGAGGTGACTTCAACAATCGCCTGCACTTTGATAACGCCCACTGCCGCACCCACCGCATTGGCCACATCACCAAAGGGCGGCAGCACAATCTCGCAGTTCATCCGGCGGCCAAGTTCGGGATAATAAATCGCCCCCGGCCCGCCCACCGCCACCAATGGCGAGGATGGGCGAATGGCAATATTCAGTCCCCTATAAGTGCCGCGCCCGTCCAGCGCCGCCATGATGAACGGATCATCGGCCTTCACCGGCGCATCCGCCAAGGTTTCAATCAGCACACGGCCAGAGTCAAACACCACCGCGTCAAACACCTCCTGCGCGAAGGCGCGGCACTCGTTCTCGCCCGCACGCGGTGAGGCCATGCGCCGCCAGCGCGTGAAGGCCAGGCCGCCCAGCAGCGCCGCCTCCCGCGACCATTGCGATTGTTTGTCAAGCACATGGGCCGCGTCGCTGGGCGTAAAACCGGCCAGTTGCGCGAGCCCCATTTTCACCAGACGCAGTAAAATCCGCATGTCCTGCGGGCTGTGGATGATCTGGTCCAGCCGCAGCGGAACATCAGTGATACGCTCATAGACCGATTGCTCTTTAGCGCCGAGCTGCGGCAAGCTCTGCACCTGCCCGCCGAAGGGCCTTACCGCAAAGCGGCTGGCATAATTGGCCCCGTCCGGATCGGCCAGAATGGACCGCAATTCCGCAATCACTGACGGATAACGATGACCGAGCAGCGAGAGTGGCACAATCCGGCTGGGCTTAAGCACAACTTTTCCTGTGACATCGTTAAAATCAACCTCACTGTCGCCACCCAGCGCAAAGGTGCGCATATCAATGGTGCGCACCAGCGTGCGGTGGCCACCCACCAGTGCGCCCTGCGCGGTCAGCTTAGGCCACCCCTGCTCCAGCACCGCAATGTCTGTTGTGGTGCCGCCAATATCGGAGACGACAAAATCCTCCAGACCGGAGAGAAATTTCGCGCCGATCACACTGGCGGCGGGGCCGGAGAGCACGGTTTCAATCGGGCGGGCGACAATTTTGGCGGCGCTGGCCAATGTTCCGTCGCCCTTGACCACCATCAGCGGCGCATGAATGTCAAACGCAACCATAGAGCGCTGCACAGCACCAATCAGCGCAACAATGCGTGAGATAATGCGGGCATTGAGCGCAGCGGTAAGGGCGCGGCGCGGTGCGTCCAACGCATGGGCAAGGTCGCTGGACGCTGTCACCGGCTTGCTGCTCAGTTCGGCAATCAACTGCTGCGCCGCTTGTTCATGCGCCGGATTTCGCACCGAATATTCCGCCGCCACTGCATAGGCCTCAACTTCGCCACGGGTCTGGGTGATGAAATCGGCAATGGCGGCGCTGTCCAGCGGCTCTTTTTGAAGGCCGCTATAGGTGTGCCCGCCCGTGCAGCGCAAGAGTTTAACGCCCGGCAAGGCGGCGGCAATGCCTGCCCGCTCCACCATTTTATCGTCAAAGCCAATCAGAATCACACCGATCTGCGAGCCATGCCCCTCGACAATGGCATTGGTGGCCAGTGTGGTGGACAGGCACACCATGGCCACTGTATCGCCTTTCAGATTGGGCGTTGCCGCAAATACGGCGGCCAGCGCCTCGCTCACCCCCACCGATAAATCGCCCTTGGTGGTGACGGCCTTGGCTTTGGTCAAAATCTGCCGGGACTGGGTTTCCACAAGCGCAGCGTCGGTATAGGTGCCGCCGGTATCAATGCCGATAATCAAACGTGCCATAAAAAATTGTCCCCGAACTTTCCGCTGCTTGTAGCCGATAGTGCGGCAAGGAACACTGAAAATCATGCCGCAGATCGTCGGAATTTGCAGGATTTGGTCGAATAGGGCAAACTCATGGTTAAATGGCGGAATAAAGTCATTTTTGTTTTTTTATAATATTCCCTCTCCTTCTGGGAGAGGGTTAGGGTGAGGGTAAATCACACTCATTCTCTCATCTAGCCCTCATCATGTCCTTCTCCCAAAGGGAGAAGGAACGCGCACCACGCAGTCATCAAAACATAAAAGCTCCATCTTTAACCCTCGAGAGAGCACCCCATGAACATTCACCAGCCCGAAGCCATGAGCGAAACCCAACTGCGCATTGACCTTGCCGCCGCCTTCCGCCTCGCCGCTGAACTGGATATGCACGAGGCTGTGGCCAATCATTTCAGCCTTGCCGTCTCGGCGGATGGCAAAACCTTCCTGATGAACCCGCGCTGGAAACATTTCTCGCGTATCAAGGCCAGTGACCTGCTGCTGCTCAATGCCGATGATAAAACCACCATGCACCAGCCCGATGCGCCCGACCCGTCGGCCTGGGCCATTCATGGCACCATGCACGCGCAACTGCCGCAGGCGCGCTGCATTTTGCATGTGCATTCGCCTTATGCCACCGCGCTGGCCTGCCTCGCTGACCCTGACATCAAGCCTGTTGACCAGAACACCGCCCGCTATTTCAACCGCATGGCGATTGATCTGCATTATGGCGGTATTGCCGATGACCCCGACGAGGCGGGCCGTCTGGTGCGCCTCATGGGCAATAAATCACGGATGATGATGGGCAATCATGGCGTTCTCGTCACCGCGCCCACAGTGGCTGAGGCTTTCGACGATCTTTATTATCTGGAACGCGCCTGCAAAACGCTGGTGCTGGCCTATTCCACGGGTCGCCCGCTCAATGTGCTCTCCGACGACATTGCTGAGCGCACCGCCAAAGACTGGGAAGACTATAAGGACAGCCCCTTTGCGCATTTTGAGGAAATGAAAAAAATTCTCGATGCGAAAGACGGCAGTTATCGGGATTAATTGTTGAACATCAATGCGGCCTCCCGCGCTTTTTTAAACGCACGGGAGGGGAAGTTCAAAGAGAGCGCGCCCTAAACGGCTTGCGGCAGGTTGACAGCAGGCAGCGGCGCGAGGCCGCGAATGAGATCAGCGCCTTTCTCGCCGATCATCACGGTCGGGGCGTTGGTATTGCTGGAGACAATTTTCGGCATGATCGAGGCATCACACACGCGCAAGCCTTCCAGCCCGCGCAGCTTCAATGTCTCCGGCTCCACCACCGCCATATCATCATGGCCCATACGGCAGGTGCCGACCGGATGATGGTCGGTTTTTGCCGTTTTGCAGGCATATTCAATCAGCTCATCGTCAGATAATTTGGCCGGATCGGGCATCCGCTGTGCCAGCAGATAGGGCCTGAATGCCTCCTGATTCAGAATATCCATCGCCATGCGCAGCCCTTTGAGCGAGATTTCGCGGTCATAGGGGTCGGCCCAATAATTTGGGTCAATCAGCGGGTGATCCGCCGGACTGGCACTTTTCAGCGTGACAGACCCGCGCGAACGGGGCCGCAAAAAGGCCGAATTGATGGTCACGCCCGGATTTTTCAGCTTGTCCACCCCCGCTTCAATGCCCGAACCTAGCCCCAGATGAAACTGAATATCCGGCGAGCGGGCATGTTTATCGGCGGTGGCAAAGCCTCCGGTTTCAAACAGGCTGGAGGCCACCGGCCCTTTTTTAAACAATAAATATTGCAGCCCCGCCCATAATGTGCGGTGCGGCTGGGCCACGCGGTCATAGGTGTGGTCGCCGGTGCATTCGCCAATGGTGTAAAGATCGAGATGATCCTGCAAATTTTTGCCAACGCCGGGCAGATGATGTACCGCCTCAATGCCAATCCTGCGCAATTCATCCGCCGGGCCAATGCCGGAAAGCTGCAACAGGCGCGGCGAGCCAATCGCGCCGGAAGACACAATCACATCGCGCGCGGCGTGCAGGGTCTCGGTGCTGCCTGCCCCTTTTGTGCGCACAACAACGCCGACAGCTCTGCCCTTCTCAACCATAATTTTCAGACAGTGTGTATGCGGGCGAATGGTGAGGTTGGGGCGCGAGGCCGCATCCTTCAGATAGGCTTTGGAGGCAGAGGAGCGCCGCGCATTGCGGATGGTCACCTGATAAAGCCCAACACCCTCCTGCGTTGCGCCGTTAAAGTCGGGGTTATAGGGCCAGCCGGCCTGTTGGCCCGCTTTGATAAAGGCATAGTCAATCGGCACAGGGTTGATCGGGTCAGACACACCAATCGGCCCGCCAATGCCATGATAGGCATTGGACATTTTCTGATTGTCCTCAGCGCGCTTGAAATAGGGCAGCACATCGGCATAGCCCCATCCGGCGCAGCGTTCCTCAAAGGCCCAGGCGTCATAGTCAGCGCGGTTGCCGCGCGTGTAAATCTGCGCATTGATCGACGAGCCGCCACCCAGCACCTTGGCCTGCGTATACCAGAACACGCGGTTGTTCATGTGTTTTTGCGGCACAGTCGACCAGCCCCAGCTGGCTATGCCTTTGGTCATTTTGGCAAAACCGGCAGGCATGGCCAGCAGCGGATGCCAGTCCGTGCCGCCCGCCTCGATCAGCAGCACTTTGACAGTTGGGTCTTGCGACAGGCGGTGCGCGAGCACACAGCCCGCAGGTCCGGCACCGGTGATGATATAATCATACATGTTTCACCTATAATTTTTGTATCGAAAGCCCGCCATCCGCCTGAATGACCGAGCCGGTGGCAAAATGAAATGCGCCACTGGCCAGCGCGGAAATGCTCAGGGCAATGTCTTGCGGTTGGCCCCAACGCGGCATGGGCACAAGGCCACCGGCAATGGCGGCATCATATTTCGCCGCGACACCTTCGGTCATGGATGTCCGGATAATGCCGGGGCGAACCTCGAACACCGCAATATCATCGGCTGCAAGGCGCAAAGCCAGCGCTCTGGCAAACATCGACAGTCCGGCTTTCGACATGCAATAATCAGCACGGTCCGGCGAGACCATTTCGGCGGATACCGAAGTCACCAGAATAAAACTGCGTTTTGAGTCCGATTTTGCAGCCACCATCCGTTTTGCCGCCGCCTGACAGAGAAACACCGCCCCGCGCAAATTCACATCCATCACGCGGTCGAAATTCTCGGGCACCAAATCCAGCAGGTCGCCGCGTACGGGCGCGCCAATACCGGCGCTGTTGACCACCACATCCAAGCGATTGAAATATTGATAAATTGTGTCAATCAGCGCGGGGTGCGCCGCCACATCGGCACTGTCATGCTGACAAAACAGCACCCGCGCGCCAAGCGCCTCGCAGGCGCGAGTGACCGCCTGCGTCTCTTCATCCAGCACATAATCGGTCAGGGCGAGATCGTGGTTCTGGCGCGCCAGTTCCAGCGCTATGGCTCTGCCAATGCCGCGCCGCGCGCCGGTGACAAGGGCAACTGAACGGCTCATAACCCACCTCTTTTGATATGATCCGCCACACGCAAAGCCTGGGCCGCAATGGTCAGCGACGGATTGACCGCCGCCGAAGTGGGCAGAAAGCTGGCATCAACGACAAACAGATTGCTGTGATCATAGGCCCGGCAATAGATATCCAGCGGCGCAAGGGCCGGATCCCGCCCCATGCGCACTGTGCCACATTGATGCGAGGGGGTGCGCTTATCGAATGGTCTGGACACAACTAAGGGAAAGCCGATCTCGCGCAAAATGCCCTTCAATTTCGCCACAAGGGCCAGATGCGCATTCCAGTTTGTGCGGTGCCATTGCAGAATAATCCGCTCACCATCGACACGGATACGGCTCTCGGGATGGGGTATGTCCTCGCTCATCGCATAAAAATCAATCGCGTGACGCGACATGATATTGAGCAGCCATTCCGGCACCAAAGGCAGCGACGCCTTCAAAATCTGCCCCGAAACACGCCCCAGAAGCTGAATATTGCCCAAAGGCGGCCCACCCGCACCATCTGAAAGATAAAAATCATTGAAGCCGAATGATTTTTGATAGACCGAGGTATTTTTATAGGTCGGGGACAGCGCCAGCACCGCCGACGAATTGTGATTCATGAAGTTGCGGCCAACCTGATCCGACGCATTGGCCAGTCCATTAGGAAAATGCGCATTGGCCGAACGCAGCAAAAGCGCGGCGGACTGCACCGCCCCCGCCGACAAAACCACAAGTTTGGCACTCAGGGCCTTTTCAACACCTGCCTGCGTATAATGCACTTTGGAAATGCGTCCATCAGCGCCCGCCTCCAGCCGTGTCACTCTGGCATGGGTCTGCAAAGTCACATTGCTATAGGCCATGGCTGCAGCCAGCGCCGCTGTTTCCGCATCCATTTTGCCATCGGACACATGCGGATGGGCATCCCATGGGGTTTTACCCTTGGCGAGCCAACGTTCAATATCAACTCCCAGCGGCAAGGAATAGGGATGCAAGCCATATTTGGCCAGGCGCTCGCGCACAAGGCGGATTGCAGGTTCATCCGGCACGGCGCTGAACGGATATGTGCTGGAATGTGCCGGTTCGGTCGGGTCTTCGCCCAAAGAGCCACGCACTGCATAAAGCGCCTCGGCCTGCCCATACCAAGGCTCAAGCTCCTCATAGGCAAAGGGCCATGCCGGCGAAACCCCTTCCGCATGGGCCATTTCCTCAAAATCCTGCTTGCGGTAACGGGCCAGAACCGCACCATAAAATTTTGAATTGCCACCAACATTATAATAATTGCCGGGATTGAAGGGTTGTCCGTCGGACTCATACCAGTTTTCCTGAGGACGGAAAAAACCTCGCTGGAAAATGGCCCGCTGATCGCGGTTTTCGGATCGGTCTGCCAGATGGCCACCGGCTTCCAGAATCAGAATTTGAGCCCCCGTCGCTGCCAATCCGGCGGCGAGAGTTGCGCCGCCCACACCGGAGCCGATGATGATGATATCAGGCATGGTGCTCATGGCCGGTTCAGCCACCAGCTTGTGCGCGGCCCGCTATGAAAATGCAGGGTCTTTTCTTCGGTGTAATCAAGCACGGCATTGCGGCCCAGTTCACGCCCGAGGCCCGATTGCTTATATCCCCCGAAGGGCAGTTCGGAAAATCCGTCCATGAATGTATTGATCCATATGGTGCCCGCCTGAACATTGCGGCCAATATAAAGACAGGTGTCCATATCCTTGCTCCAGACCGAAGCCGAAAGTCCATAGATGGTCGAATTGGCCAGCGCCACGGCCTCCTCTCTGGTGTCAAAGGTCAGAACCGACAAGACCGGCCCGAACACCTCCTCCAGCGCCACAGCCATGTCGGGCCGCAGGTTGGTGAGAATTGTCGGTTCCAGAAATTCACCGGATGCCACATTGGGAATGCCACCCCCTAGGGCGATTTCAGCCCCTTCAGCCACCGCATTTTTGATATAGGTTTGCACCAGCGCCTGATGTTTGGGGGTGATCAGCGCCCCCACGCGGGTGGCCTCGTCCAGAGGGTCGCCCACCGGCACATGACGGCTGCGCTCCACAAGTTTGGTGACAAATTCATCGGCAAATTTCTTTTCCACCAGAATCCGGCTGCCGGCGTTGCAACATTCACCGGCATTGAAGAAGGCGCCAAAGATCACCGCATCCAGCGCGGCATCGACATCACAATCGGCAAAAAGAATCTGCGGATTTTTACCACCCAGTTCCATCGACACTTTTTTGAGCGTATTGGCTGAAGACCGCACAGCGCCTTTGCCCACGGCTGTCGAACCGGTGAAGGAAATCATGTCCACGCGCGGGTCTGTTGTCATTTGCGGCCCTATTTCTGCACCAATTCCGGCAATAATATTCACCACACCGGCAGGAAGCCCGGCCTCACGCAGCATTTCACCCAGCAAAAGGGTGGAGGCGGAGGTGAATTCCGACGGCTTGACCACGCAGGTGCAGCCCGCCGCCAGCGCGAAGGGCAGTTTTTGCGCCACAATCAGAAACGGGAAATTCCACGGCGTGATGATACTCACCACACCAACCGGCTCTCGCACCACGACGCCCAGCGCGGCCTCGCCCAGCGTTGTATAGCTTTCACCATGTAAATCGCGCGCCAGCGCCGCCGCATAGCGCCAGATGTCTGCGGCACCTGCAATTTCACCCCGGGCCTGCGCGATTGGTTTGCCCACTTCGAGACAGTCCAGCAGGGCAATTTCCTCACGCCGCGCATCGATCATATCCGCCACTTTGAGCAGAAGTGCCGCACGGTCGGCACCTTTCAGTTTTGACCAATGGCCCGCATCATAGGCTTTGCGTGCGGCCGCAATGGCGGCTTCGGCTTCGGCAGCGCCTGCCTGCTGGCAGCGCGACACCAGCACGCCATGCGCCGGGCTATGACGCTCCAGCACGCGGGCATCGGCGCTTTTTACATGTTTGCCATCAATAAACAGGTCATAATCACGCCGTGTGGCCTTCAGGGCGGCCTCAAGACGTCGGGTGTCAAAGCGGACAGGAGCGTTCATAATTGCCTCAGGAGTTGGAAAATTGGGACGGGCGCTTGGCTTTGAACGCGGCAACGCCCTCAGTCAGATCATCCGTATAGGCGGTGAGTGACCCCGCCAGAGATTCAAGTGCGAAAGCGGCGTCCTCGCCATCTGCGGCATTGATGAGTTGTTTGGCCACCTGCACAGCCACCGGCCCGCGCGCCGCTATTTTTGCCGCCATCACCTGCGCTGCCGCAAGGCCACCGCCACTCTCAACGCATTGATCCAGCATCGCCAGATCGAGCGCCTCGGCGGCTTCAATCATATCACCGGTCAGGGCCATGCGCTTGACCAGCCGCGCGCCAAAACGCTTGACCAGCCGCTGCGAGCCAGACCAGCCGGGCACCATGCCAAGGCCGGTTTCCGGCAGACCGAGCTTGATGTGCTGCTCGCCAATCAGAAAATCCGCTGTGGCGGCCAGCTCCAGCCCGCCGCCAAAGGCATGGCCGGAGAGCACCGCGATAAGCGGCACGCGCAACCGCGCCAGTGCCTCGAAGGCGCGATGTCCCGCCCGTGTCCAGTTGCGCCACATTTCCAGAGGCGGCAAACCGCCCCAGGCCGCAATGTCGCCGCCCGCGCAAAAGGCCTTGCCCTCGCCGGTGATGATAGCGCAGCGCACATCCCTATTGGCTTCAATATCCAGCGCGGCTTTATGAAGTGCCAAAATCATCGGCATATCCAGCGCATTGAGCTTTTCGGCCCGCGCAAGGGTGATGGTGGCGACAGGCCCGTCAAATGTGAGTTTGATATGCGGATCGCTCATCATGCTGACCTCAGGGTCAAGCCCATTAATGCGGGGGAAAACAGCTTTGCGTCCATCAGGCGCAGGTCCGGCGCGACATGCAGCGCAAATTCGCTCTGGCTTAAAATATCGCGTTCCAGATCCACGCCGGGGGCAATTTCAGTGACCGTGATGCCGCCCGCGCGCAGCTCCATGACACAGCGTTCGGTGACATAAGAAATCTGCTGGCCCTGTTGCAGGGCGCGGCGGCCTGAGAAGGTCACCTGCTCCACCTTTTCGACAAGTTTTTTCACTTTGCCTTCCTTGATGATGACCAGCTTGCCCTCCACCACATCGAGCTTGGCGCCGGCGGTAAAGAACCCGGAGAAAATAATGCGCTTGGCCCGCGCTGTGATATCCACAAAGCCCCCCGCCCCTGCTGTCACATGCGGACGAATGCCCAGCTTTGACACATTCACGCAGCCGTCCCGATCGATTTGCAGGAAGGACAGCAGCGAGGCATCAAAGCCACCGCCCTGAAAATAGGTGAATTGCGACGGCGAGGGCACAATCGCCTCCGCATTGGAGGCGCAGCCGAACTGAAATTCCAGCAGCGGCACGCCGCCCACAGCGCCCTGTTCGATCACCCATGTCACCTCGCCATGATGGCCCTCTTCCAGCAAAATGCGCGGCACATTGGCCGAAACGCCAAAGCCGATATTCACCGCATCGCCGCGCTGCATCTCCTGCGCCACGCGGCGGGCAATCACCTTGTTGATGTTGAAGTCCGGTGTTTCAAAACTGTCCAGCGGCCTGAAAATCTCGCCGGAAATGGCAGGGTCATAGGCTGTATTGGTGGTTTGCATCTGCTCCGGCGCCACCACAATCACATCCACCAGCACACCGGGCACAATGACATGATGCGGCTTTTGCGTGCCGAATTTCGCCAGCCGCTTCACCTGCGCAATCACCAGCCCGCCATTATTATGCGCGGCCAAAGCTTGATCCAGCGGGCCCAAAATTCCGCCCTCATGCTCGAAGGAGAGGTTGCCGCGCTCATCCGCTGTTGTGGCGCGGATAATCGCCACATTCGGGATGATGCTTTTGAAATAGAGCCAGTCCTCGCCCTCAAACGTTTTATGCACCACAACCGGCTCAGCGCGCGCACGTTCATTCATGGCGCAGCCCTCGAAAGCGGGGTCAACAAATGTATCCAGTCCCACCTTGGTCAGCACGCCCGGGCGCTTGGCCGCCGCCTCGCGGTGCATATCAAACAAAATGCCGGACGGGATATTATAGGCCGGAATTTGATTGCCGGTAATCATCTGCCAGATCAGCGGCGGCTCGGCAGTGGAAGGGCCGGAGGGATAGGACCCTGCCAGCACTTTTTTGAGCAGGCCCTCTTTGGCAATATGGTCAATGCCCTTGATGCCGGACATATCCCCCGCCGCAATCGGATGCAGCGTGGTGATGTTGCGCGGATGCCCCTCGGCTGTAAAGCGACGCCCCAGCGCCGCCAGCACCGCATCGGGACAGCCCAGACCAGAGGAGGAGGATACGGTCACAACGGCTTCATCGGCGATCAGTGCCGCCGCCGCATCCGCAGAGAGAATTTTTGCAAAAGCCATATTTTACACCCTTATATTCACCTTGGCACCGCATGAACCGCGTATAACGAGGCGGGCATCGCCGACATAATTGCCCACAGAGCCCACACCCTCACGAATCTGATTCAACAGCAGACGGGCGGCATTTTCGCCCAGCACTTCCGCATTGACAGCAACCGTGGTCAAAGGCGGCGTCACCAGTGCGGCCTCGGCAATATCGTCAAAGCCGACAAGGGCGATGTCCTCGCCCACCTTCAGACCATGCCGCCCCGCCGCAATCATCGCGCCCATCGCCACCACATCGTTGAAACATAAGGCCGCAGAAGGCCGGTGCGCCAGCGCCAGCGCCGAGGTCATGGCGTCAATGCCGCCAAGGCGTGTGGGCATGGCTTCGATCACAAGCGTCGGATCATAGGCAATATCCTGCGCTTCCAGCGCCGCACGATATCCGGCGACACGCTCCTGCCGGATGATGGTCGAGGCGCGCCCGCCCAGAAACGCAATGCGTCTATGTCCCAGCGAGAGCAAATGCCGTGTCGCGGCAAAAGCGCCGCGTTCATTTTCAGAGGCCGCTGTCGCCAGCTTGGAGCCGGCAATCCGCCGCACCGCCAGAACCAGCGGAAAATCCCGCGCCAGATCGGCCAGTTCATCCGGATCTGTGCCCAAGGCCGGGCAGATGATCAAACCCACCGCACCATGCTCACGCATGGATCGGATGAGATCGCCTTGCCGCACCACGCTCTCGCCCGTATTGGCCATGAAGGGCATGAAGCCCGAAATTTGCAGGGCACGGTCTATGCCCACCGCAAGCTGCGCAAAAAACGGATTGGTCAGGTCATTGATGATCATGCCCACGACACTGGACTTTGACTGGCGCAGATTGGCCGCGCCGCGATTATAGACATAGCCCAGATCACGCATGGCCTGCTGCACCCGCAGGCGCGTTTGCGCGCCCACGCCCGGCTTTTCGCGCAGCACCAGCGACACAGCCGCGCGCGACACACCCGCCGCTTCGGCAATGTCAAGAATGGTGACATTTTTTCGGTTTGGAACCTGAAGCACAAAGCGCCTGTGAGATTGAAATTGAAAACTAGAACGATCTAGTAAACAGGCGTTGTTCATATGTCAATATGAATTTAATTTCAGACTCTATCAGGAAACATATTTAAGGCCTTACAATCACGCTTAAAGCGGCAAATGTTATAAAATGCAGAGATGAAGCCTCGAAATTTGCCTCGCCCGCCCACTTGTGTCAAAATATCACTTGTCAAACTATATAGAACGATCTAGTAAAGCCAAGCTGTCACTATTCCTTTCCGAGGTGCCCATGGCGCAGATCGTTCTCCCTCTTCCCGACGGATCGTTGCAAACCTATCAGGTTCATCGCGCCTCGCCTTTTCCGTTGCGGGTGAGCACGCCGTTTCCGCGCGAGGTTTATGCTGCCGCGCATGTGGTGGCCGACCCGTTCAACGCCGACCCCTGGGGCAAGCCTAAGGTGGATTGGGACAAAACACTGGCTTTTCGCCATCATCTCTGGGGTTTGGGCTTTAAAATTGCTGAAGCCATGGACACTTCACAGCGCGGCATGGGGTTTGACTGGGCCAATGCGCAGGAGCTGATCCGCCGCACTTTGTCGGATGCGCGCACAGTTAAGGGTGCCGATCTGGCCAGCGGCGCGGGCACGGATCATCTTGCCCCTTTTGAGGCCAAAACGCTGGATGACGTGATCCGCGCCTATGAGACGCAGGCTGAATTTATCGAGGCGCAGGGCGGCCATATTATTCTGATGGCCAGCCGCGCTCTGGCCGCCATTGCCCGATCTCCGGACGATTATTTCAAGGTCTATGATCGGGTTTTGTCCGGTTGCCGCCATAAGGTGATTTTGCATTGGCTCGGCGATATGTTTGACCCAGCCCTGAAGGGCTATTGGGGCTCAACCGATGTGGCGGCCGCAATGGACGCCTGTCTGGCCATTATCGATGCGCATAAGGACAGAATCGACGGCATCAAAATTTCGCTGCTGGAGGCGCGATACGAAATTGAACTGCGCCGCTGCCTTCCCGCAGGTGTCAAAATGTATACGGGCGATGATTTCAACTATGCTGAACTGATTGCCGGTGACGAACAGGGCTTCTCGCATGGTTTGCTCGGCATTTTTGATCCGATCGCTCCAGCTGCCGCCGCTGCACTGATCCAACTGGGTGCCGGAGACCGCGCCGGATATGAGGCAATTCTGGCTCCGACCGTGCCGCTTTCGCGCAAGATTTTTGAATCCCCCACTCAATATTACAAAGCGGGTGTGGTATTTCTGAGCTGGCTGAACGGCTTTCAGGATCATTTTGCAATGGTGGGCGGAATGCAGTCGGCCCGTTCGATTGTGCATTATGCCGAGGTGTTTCGGCTTGCACATGAGGCTGGACTGTTGCTTGATCCCGATAAGGCAACACAACGCATGTCCCATTTATGCGGATTGAACGGGATTTCATAATTTTGCGTCCTAATCAGCGTGGCTGAACCATGAACAATCACGATTTGCTCCTGAATCTTTTCCATGCTGCTCTTGCGGCAGCCATGCCCGATGGCAAATTCGGCCCGCATCTGCCGCCCCGCCCCAAGGGACGCACCCTTGTGCTGGGGGCTGGTAAAGGCTCGGCCTGCATGGCGCAGGCCTTTGAAAACGAATGGGGCGCGCCGGTCGAGGGGCTGGTGGTGACACGTTACGGCCATGCCTGCCCGACGCAATATGTTGAAATTGTCGAGGCCGCTCATCCGGTTCCGGATGAAACCGGCTTGAAAACCGCCGCCCGCATTCTGGCGATGGCGCACAGCGCCGGGCCGGATGATCTTGTCATTTTTCTGATGTCGGGCGGTGCGTCCTCATTGCTGAGCCTGCCTGTGGCCGGAGTGAGTTTTGCCGAAAAGCAAGCGGTCAACCGTGCTTTATTGCAAAGCGGCATGCCCATCGGCGCCATGAACAAGGTGCGTAAAAGTCTCTCCGCCATCAAAGGGGGCCGTCTTGCCGCAGCGGCGGCGCGAGCGCAGCTTGTCACCTTTCTGATTTCGGATGTTCCGGGTGATGACCCCGCCGCCATAGGTTCCGGCCCGACCATTGCCGAACCGCTCAGTGCCGCCGATATATTTACCTCGCTGCACCAATATGAAGTCCATATTTCTGAAACGGTGCGTGCTGCGATTAAGGCCAACTGCACAGCGCCCCTGCCCGCCCCGCGCCATGCTGTTCACATGCTCGCCACGCCGATGATGGCCCTCAATGCTGCGGCAGCCCAAGCCCGCGCGCTCGGGCTTCTTCCGGTGATTTTAAGCGATTGTATCGAGGGTGAAGCCCGCGAGGTGGCGAAAGTTTGTGCCGGAATAGCAATGACCCAGCGCCGGCAAGCCACTCTTGCGTCCAAGCCCATGGTCTTGTTGTCGGGCGGAGAAACAACGGTTACCGTGCGCGGCAAAGGGCGCGGCGGGCGCAATGCGGAATTTCTGCTGGCCTTGCTGCAGGCTCTTGGCGATATGAGCGGCATTGCCGCCATTGCCTGCGATACGGACGGCATCGACGGTATAGAGACGAATGCCGGCGCATGGATTGATGAAAGTCTTGTGCGTCATCCCCATGCGGCTGAGCTTAAAATTGCCGATTATCTCGCCAATAATGACGCCTATAGCTATTTTCAGGCGCTGAACCGGCTGGTCATCACCGGCCCGACCCTGACCAATGTGAATGATTTCCGCGCCATTCTGGTTCGATAGGGCCATTTTTCATAACCCGCAGCGATAGATGCCTACGGCCATTTAAAACGGCTTGCAGGCGGTTATCTTATTGGCTGGATTTCAAAACGGCTAAAGCATTTCAGAATTTTAGATTTTTGCGCGAGCGTTTCCTCTCCCCCTCATCCTTCGAGACGGCCTATGGCCTCCTCAGGATGACGGAGAGAGGAAGCGCGCACAACGGCTTTCACTTCACATCAAATGCTCTAACTTTTACCATTTGAGCCAGTAATATCCCCAAACCGCACCCAGCATGGTTACGATGGCAATAGCCAGTGAATACCAAAGCGCGACAAACAAGGCGCTGTCATCAGGGCAGTGAAAGGCATAGATCAAGGCTGCCGCGCCCCCTGCAACACAACCTGCCAGCGCGCCGGATAGCACCGGACGGGTCGGTGCCCCTTCGCGCAGATAGATCATCATAACGGCCAGAGGGCCGATGGCGAGAGCCGGAATACTTTTCAGGCATGAAAAAGGATAACGCCCCTCCATCCCCGGAATCCAATAATCGGCAGGGCTGGTGAGCAGTTGAAATGTGATCCCGCAGCCTAAAACAAGGGCTGGGATCAAAATCAAATGTGAAAATGACCGGGCATTGGCTTCCGGACGCACCAAAGACTTTACAAGGGGCAAAAGCGCGCCAAACACAGATGCAGCGAAGATAAATTTAAATACCACATGCGGATCTTTTATCACATAGCTAAAATCAGCTCTTATCCCTAAAAAGGCAAAAAATATAACAAGCGAAAAAGCCAGACCCGAGGCCGCAATTATCCTGATGCTGAGGCGGGTGACCCCTGTCCTCATAGCTTGATCTTCTGACAAAACCTTGATGAAATCGTCGGTCTTCATAATTCCAATCTCCGATAGGCTTCGGCCAATGCCTTCAGCCCGCGATGCAGGGCCACGCGCACGGCCCCTTCCGTCATCTTCATAGTCGTTGCAACCTCCCGGATTGATTCTCCCTTCATGGATATGGAGCGGACAATTTCTCTCTGCGTTTCGCTTATTGTATCAAGCAACCGGTTGATCTCATGTGCGCTGAGCGAAGGCTGCTCCAATTCTGGCGCTGCAAGTTCAAACGTCTCGTCAAGTTCAATCTCCTTCCGCCGTCCATATTTTCGTGCCAGATCAATCAGTTTATAGCGTGTGATGGCGCCAATCCACGGGCCAATCGGCTGGGTCTCGTCCCATGTATGGCGCTTCAAATGCACTGCCAACAATGTCTCTTGTACTGCATCCTCTAAATCGGCCAGAGGCGTCCCGATGCGCCCAATCCCGCGACGGGCCATGCCCCGCACGATGGGCGCAAGCCGCTCCAAAAACGAACGATAGGCGACACTATCCCCAGCATTCGCTTGGTTGAGAAGCACGCTCAAGGCCTCAGTCTGCAGATCAAAATCAGTCATTGGCTCAATGTCTTCGTGTGAGAATTGAAATTGTTACAAAACCTAACGCGAATAAAAATATTATTCTACTGTAACATATCCATGCGACATGGCGAAAAGCTCGGTACGGGGCCACTGGCGGACCCGTTTAACCTTTAAGGAAACATCTCATGACCCGCACCTCCTCACTCGTTCTTGCCGCATCTCTCGCCTCGGCTCTTGGCGCATTTGCTGTTCCCGCGTCTGCTGATGATATGAAGTTTTCAGCCAAAGCGGGCGAAAAACTGGATATGGTGAAGTCCGGCACTGAAAAATGTTTCGGCGTGTCCCTGAAGGGCGAAAACAACTGCGCCGCAGGTGCTGGCACCACATGTGCGGGCACATCCAAAATCGATTATCAGGGCAATGCCTGGCGTCTGGTGCCCGCAGGAACCTGCACCAGCATCACCACGCCCAAAGGCCATGGCTCTCTCACCGAAATCAAGGCTTAATTTAACCGTCCTCTCCACCTCAAGGCACGCGAGCCCCTCGCGTGCCTCCTTCTCGAACACGATCGGGAGTGCCGAACAATGATCCATAACAATCTTTCGCCCTCGGTCGGGGTTGGTTTTAAACCCGAGCATTTTGAGGCTATTGTCGAAGCGCCGGGCCCTATGGGATTTATTGAAATTCACGCCGAAAATTATATGGGCGCAGGCGGGGTGCCCCACGCCATGCTGGAGCATCTGCGTGCGGAGTTCGCACTGTCTGTCCATGGCGTCGGCCTGTCCATTGGCGGCGCTGGCCCGCTTGACCCTGAGCATCTCAAACGCCTCAAGATTCTCTGCGACCGTTATCAGCCCGAGAGTTTTTCCGAGCATCTTGCTTGGTCGACGCATGATGGCGCTTATCTCAATGATTTGCTGCCCCTTCCCTATACAGAAGAAACTCTGGCGCAGGTTATCCGCCATATTGACGAGGTACAGGCAAGGCTGAACCGCCAAATGCTGCTCGAAAACCCGTCAACCTATGTTCGCTTTGCCGAAAGCACCATTCCCGAAACCGAATTTCTGGACGCCATTGCAAAGCAGACAGGCTGCGGCCTGCTTCTCGACATCAACAATGTGTTTGTTTCCTCCACCAATCACGCGCTGGATCCGCGTGTTTATCTCGACAGGTTCCCGCTTCAGCATGTCGGTGAAATCCATTTGGGTGGGCACACAGAAGATCGTGATGACGATGGCGCGCCGCTGCTGATCGACGCGCATGGCTCACCCACTGCCGATCCGGTCTGGCAGCTTTATGCCGAGACCATCGCCCGTAACGGCCCCATCGCCACGCTGATTGAATGGGATAATGACGTTCCTCTCTGGCCCGTGCTGCGCGAGGAGATGGAGCGCGCTTATTCTATCCTGTTCCCGTCCCGTGCCCAGAACGCCGCGTGAACCCCATGCATCATACCTTTCAAACTCAATTCGCGCAGGGCCTTCTGGCTCCGGCGCCGCCAAACACATCCAAGCGCTTTGCGGTCTATCGCAACAACGTGTTTGTAAGTTTAGTGGAAGCCCTCAAAGCGCGCTTTCCTGCGGTGCAAAAAGCGGTCGGACCGGCGTTTTTCGAGGCTCTTGCGCGTGATTATGCTGGCGCTCATATTCCCGTTTCGCCGCTGATGATGCATTATGGCGATGATTTTCCCGATTTCATCGAGACTTTTCCCCCGCTGGCTGATTTTCCATGGATGGGCGACCTTGCGCGGGCCGAACGGGCGATCACACACAGCTATCACGCGGCTGATGCAAAACCGCTTGGCCCCGAGGCCTTTGCCGCCATTGCGGCGGAAGATTTAGCCCAGCTTCACCTCACGCTTCACCCTGCCCTCCGGCTGGTCGAGTCACGCTTTCCGGTGGCTACGCTCTGGCAGATGAACCATGGGCAAGTGGAAATGACGGCTCTTGACGATTACCCCGCCGAGACCGCCCTTATCCATCGGCCCTATTTCGCGGTATCCGTGAAAGCCATGTCTCCGGCAGGCGGAATGTTTTTAAAGGCGCTTCAGTCGGGCCAGTCCCTTGCCGAAGCCGCCGAGAATGTCGCCGCATTTCATCCGGCTTTTGACCTCGCCGCTCATCTGCATCTCCTTATCGCGGATGGGCTTGTTATCAATCTGACCCTCAATGAACCCCTCAGGAGCATCGAATGACCACCGCCCTTGCCAAAACCACGCAGCTGATCAATGACCTGTTCCGCTTGTTTGAAAAATTTCCGCATTCGATCTTCGCACTTCTGGCCCGCGTCTCGATTGGCGGGGTGTTCTGGATGTCCGGCCAAACCAAAGTTTCAGGTTTTCATTTGGCCGAAGGCACGGTGGATCTGTTTCGCGACGAATATCACCTGCCGCTCATCGACCCCACCATCGCAGCCGTTCTGGCCGCGATCAGCGAGCATCTGTTTTCGGCGCTCCTGATCATTGGCCTTGCCAGCCGCTTTTCGGCGCTGGCGCTTCTGGGCATGACGCTGGTGATCGAAATCTTCGTTTATCCCGATGCCTGGGCCACCCATGGCACATGGGCTGTGTGCTTCCTGCTGATCATCACCAAGGGCCCCGGCGTTATTTCGCTGGATTGGTTGTGGTTCAGGAATAGCAACCGCTAATCCGCCCGGCAGCCTTCAGGCTATGCACTCTACCTTCTAAGCTGGCTATTCCACCTTGAATTGAGCCAGCTTGGAGCCATAAAATAAAGGTAAATTTTTAAACCGCTATTTTCTTGAAAGGAAAGAAAATGGCGAGAGAGACGGGGCTCGAACCCGCGACCTCCGGCGTGACAGGCCGGCGCTCTAACCAACTGAGCTACTCCCCCGCATCAATGCCGGACTGTGCTTTTCAGCGGCGCCGTGCAGGTGAGCGTTGAATTACTTGGGCAAGGCGACGAAGTCAAGCGTCCCTCACGCATCTTCTGCATTATTTACATCTTCATCCTCGGGGTCTTCAGAGGCCGGAATGGCATAAGCACCTGAAAACCAACGATGAAGATCAATATCCGCGCAGCGTTTTGAACAAAAGGGCCTGAATTTTTCTTGCGCCGGTTTGCCGCAAAGAACGCAGGTTTTGAGAGGCTTGGCTGAAACATCATCATTGCGCATAGAATCATCCATGGATAGATCACACCGGAATATTCGCCATTCAGAGCAGGATTATATTTAAAATCAGAGATTTATGGGCAAAACCTCAATTCATGACAGAATCATGACCCGCGTTACAGCTTCAGAGATGTGCCCAGCCTGCCAGCACCGGAAAACCCTCGCCTGCCAGCAGAGCAACCGTCTCCTGCAAGGGCAGCCCCACCACATTGGAATAAGAGCCGATCAATTTCGACACAAAGGCCCCGGCAAGGCCCTGCACAGCATAGCCGCCGGCTTTGCCGCTCCATTCCCCATTGGCCAGATAGGCCGACAGTTCAGCACTGGAGAGCCGTTTAAACCGCATACGGGTTTCCACCAGCTTATGACGGCGCGCGCCACGGGGCGTGATGAGGGTCACGCCGGTAAAAACGCGGTGCGCCCGCCCTGAGAGCAGCCGCAGACACTGTTCAGCCTCATCCGTCAATTCACATTTGGGCAAAATACGTCGCCCCACGGCCACGACGGTGTCCGCACTTAAAATAAAGGCACCAGCCAGATCAGGCCGTTCACGGATAATCTTATAGGCGGCCTCGGCCTTTTCCGCCGCCAGACGACCCGCCAGAACGCGGGGAGATTCATATTTTTGTGGCGTCTCATCAATGTCGGCGGGCATCAGAGCCGCAGGCTCGATACCCACCTGCTGGAGCAGCGCGAGGCGACGCGGGGAAGCTGAGGCGAGAACGAGCCGCGCCTGCGGATGAGACACCGCCGGAGACAGTATAAATTCGGGAGACGGTGGTGTCTGCCCGGTCGCATTCACATCGTTCATCTCGCCATGCCTCCGCATTCGCTCAATAGGCCGGACACAGAAATTTATTTGAAACGATAGGTAATGCGGCCCTTGGTCAGATCATAGGGTGTCATTTCGATGAGAACTTTATCGCCGGTGAGAACACGAATACGATTTTTACGCATCTTCCCGGCAGTATGAGCGATAATTTCATGCTCATTTTCCAATTTCACGCGGAATGTTGCATTTGGCAACAGTTCGGAGACAATACCCGGGAATTCCAGCAATTCTTCTTTCGACATATGTTCCTGTCTTTCAATGGCGGATTGAACATTCAAAACCGCACAATTCCAAAATTTTCACAATTATAGGCTAAAATTTATCCGATGTGAACCGTTACCTTTAACCTTAGCCGTAAATCCGCTGCACAGAAATAGTGCTTGCAAATTTTGTGCTGCACTGCACAATGAAAATGGTTTTGGCACATGTCAAGCCATGTCCTTTGAGGCAAACATCAGATTTGAGCGCAGTTATGAATCCATTTTGGTCCGTCTATTCCGAATCCACAAAAATGTGGCAGGGCATTGCCCAGAGCAGTCTGGACACAAGCGAAACGTTGCAGAACCGGCTGGCCATGCTGTGCGGTGTCAAAGCGCCCCCGCCCGACTCAAGCCTGCATGGCGAAATCGACCTTATGGTCAGCGAAAAGCTCCGCGCTGTCACAGACGGCATTATGGATGCAAGCTGGCAGACCATGCTGTTTTGTCTCAAATCCGGCATGGGCGAACTTGATATGACCAGCGCCACGCGCGCAGGCTTAGCCATATCACAGGCTGGCCTCAAGCCCGCGCAGGAGGCGGTCCGGTCCAATGCGCGCCGCCTGAGCATGTCGGCGGCGGCGGAACAGGTTTAGCCGCGCTCTTTCATCAGGCGGGATTTTTCACGGCCCCAGTCGCGCAGCTTTTCTGTTTCGCGCTTATCGTGCAGCTTTTTACCCTTGCCGATAGCAATCTCGATTTTTGCCCGGCCTTTATCGTTAAAAAATATCTTGAGCGGCACAATGGTCATGCCTTCCCGCTCAACCGCTTCTTCCAGTTTGACGATCTCGCGCATCCGCAACAGCAGTTTGCGCGGCCGCCGCCGCTCGTGATTGAACTGGTTGGCCTGCAAATATTCGGGAATATCGGCATTGACCAGAAAAATCTCGCCATTTTTGGCGTGGGCATAGGATTCGCCAATGGTGGCTTTGCCGGTGCGCAGAGATTTGACCTCAGTGCCGGTCAGGGCAATGCCCGCCTCGAACACTTCGCCAATTTCATAATTGAAGCGCGCCTTGCGGTTATCTGCCGCAATTTTGAAATTTGAATGCGGCTTGGGGGCCAAAATACAATCCTTATGCGTTGAGAAGTCCGGCGTGAACCATCGCCTTACGAAGAATCATATTGGTGGCCTCGGTGCCCGGCACAAGGGGAAGGCGCATTTCATTGCGCATATGACCCAGCAGGGACAGGCCATATTTAGCCCCCGTCACGCCCGCCTCGGTAAACACCGCCGCATGAAGCGGAATCAGCCTGTCCTGTGTTTTTAATGCGGTGGCAAAATCTCCGGCAAGGCATTGCTCCTGCAAATCAGCGCAGAGGCGCGGCGCCACATTGGACACAACCGAAATGCAGCCATGGCCGCCATGCACCATCACCGCCAGTGCCGTCATATCCTCTCCCGAAAGCTGGATGAAGTCCGGCCCCATCGCCGCACGTTGCAGCGAGATCCGCGCCACATTGCCGGTAGCATCCTTGACGCCAACAATGTTTTTCAGCTCATAGAGGCGCGCCATTGTATCGACCGACATATCCACCACCGAGCGCGGCGGAATATTATAAATGATGATCGGAATGCCGACGGCATCATTCACCGCCTTGAAATGCTGATAAAGGCCTTCCTGATTCGGCTTATTATAATAGGGCGTGACAACCAGCACACCGTCCGCTCCGGCCTTTTCGGCATGAACGGCCAGTTCTATCGCCTCGCGCGTATTGTTGGAGCCCGCTCCCGCCAGCACAGGCACGCGGCCTTTGGCCTCGGCAATGCAGATCTCCACCACATGCTTATGTTCAGCATGGCTTAAAGTCGGGCTTTCGCCGGTGGTGCCCACGGGCACAAGACCATGCGTGCCGGATTCAATCTGCCAGTTTACAAAGGCACGAAAGGCCGCCTCATCCACATCACCATCCTTGAATGGCGTGACAAGTGCCGTCATGGAACCCTTGAAAATATTTGCCTGTGACATGAACGCTGATCCGATGATTTAACTGTTGAATGTTCAGACATAAAGCCTGTCCGGCAAAAGGGCAAGAATGGAAAAGCTGATACCTCCATCGAAACACTTGCCTCCGGTTTTGTCCTGTCTATTCTGTGGCAAAACAGAGAAAGACAGATCATGACCCGCAATCACCATTTTATCTCGGCCTCAGACGGGCTCACATTGCATTACAGCGAAACTGGCGCCGACAATGGCGGGCTGCCCGTGGTTTGCCTGCCGGGCGTGTCGCGCCCCGCTGCCGATTTTGACATGCTGGCCGATCTGCTGGCCTCCGGCGCAAGTGGCAGGGCGCGGCGCGTTCTGGCGCTGGATTATCGCGGGCGTGGCCTCTCCGCATGGGATAAAAATCCCGAAAATTATTCGGTGGCTGTTGAACATGACGATATGTGTGCTGTTCTGGCGGCAGCGGGTGTTACCCGCGCCATTTTTGTGGGCACCTCGCGCGGCGGCATCCAGACCATGTTCACCGCCGCCAAAATGCCGGACATGGTGCACGCCGCAGTGCTCAATGACATCGGGCCGGTGATTGAAATGGACGGCCTTATGCGCATCAAGGACTATGTCGGCAAATTTCCGAAAGTTTCGACATGGGCAGAGATTATCGCCATTCTCAAAATCGGCATGGCGGACTATTTCCCTGCGGTGACAGATGCTGAATTTGAGACCTATGCCAAAATCACCTTTGTTGAAAACAATGGCGAGATCGTCATGCGTTATGATCCTGCGGTGGCTCAGACCTTTGCCGCTGTGTCTTACGAAAATCCTCTGCCCGCCATCTGGCCGCTCTATGAGGCGCTGGGCACCATGCCACTGCTGATTATTCGTGGCTCAACCTCGGATTTGCTCTCCCCCGCAACCGTTGCCGAAATGATCGCGCGGCATCCGGGGGCTGAATTTCATGAGGTGGCCGGACAGGGCCATGCGCCGCTGCTGCTGGATATGCCCTCGTGCCAACGCATAGCCGATTTTATTGCAAAAATAGATAATTAACCCATGCCCCTCTCGATAAAAGAGGGGCATGAATGTTCATGCCTTTTGGGCTTGCGCCTCAGCCACAGCCACGGCGGTCATATTGACAATGCCCCGCGCTGTGACGGAGGCAGACACCACATGCGCAGGTTTGGCCGGTCCGATCAGAATCGGGCCGACAGGCAGCGCGTCGGCCATGATCTTGGTCAGCTGAAAGGCAATATTGGCGGCATCCAGACTCGGCATCACCAGCACATTGGCCTCACCGCGCAGGGTCGAGGAGGGCAGAACAATATCGCGCAGGGTCTGGCTCATGGCCGTATCGGCCTGCATTTCACCATCCACTTCGAGATGGGGTGCCCGCTCCCGAATCAGAGCCAGGGCTTCGCGCATCTTGACGGCAGAACCCGATTCGCTCTCGCCAAAGTCCGAATGCGATAGAAGTGCAATTTTCGGCGTCATACCAAAACGCGCCACATGTTCAGCGCATAAAATGGTCATGTCCGCCAGCTCGATGGCGCTGGGGTTGTCCCGCACATGCGTATCGGCAATGAAAAACGCGCCGCGCTGGGTGATCAGCAGGCTCATGGCCGAAAAGTCCCGCACGCCGGGCGCAAGGCCGATGATGTCCTTGATATGCTTCAAACGCGAGCGAAACCGCCCTTCCAGCCCGCAGATCATGGCGTCGGCAATGCCCTTGCGCACCGCCACCGCCGCAATAATGGTGCTGCTGGTGCGCACCAATGTGCGCGCAGCGGCGGGCGAAATGCCCTTTCGCCCTGCGGCTTCGGCATATTCGGCCACGAAATCCCGATAGCGCGTGTCATTTTCCGGATTGACCAGTTCAAAATCGCGTCCGGGACGAATCGAGAGGCCAAAGCGCTCAAGGCGCGCCTCCACCACCTGCGGGCGGCCAATCAGAATGGGAATGGCCAGCCCCTCCTCAATCACCACCTGCGCGGCGCGCAGCACCCGCTCCTCCTCACCATCGGCATAAATCACCCGCTTCGGGTTGAGCTTGGCCTGCTCAAACAAGGGCTTCATGATAAAGCCGGAGCGGAACACAAAGCGCGACAGCGATTCATTATAGGCCTTGAAATCCTCAATCGGCTTGCGGGCCACGCCGGTGTCCATCGCGGCCTTGGCCACAGCAGGGGCTATGCGCAAAATCAGGCGCGGATCAAATGGCGAGGGAATCAGCGAATTGGGCCCGAACATCGGCGCCTCTCCGCCATAGGCGCGCGCCACCACATCAGAGGGGGCCTCGCGTGACAATTCGGCAATGGCATAGACCGCCGCGCGCTTCATCTCCTCATTGATGGTGGTGGCATGAACATCCAGCGCCCCGCGGAAAATATAAGGAAAGCACAGAACATTATTGACCTGATTGGGGTAATCCGACCGGCCTGTGCAGATCATCGCATCGGGGCGCACCTTCAAGGCTTCATCGGGCAAAATCTCGGGGTTGGGATTGGCCAGCGCCAGAATCAAAGGCCGCTCGGCCATGCCCGCCAGCATATCGGCTTTCAGCACGCCGCCCGCCGAAAGGCCTAAAAACACATCTGCGCCGACAATCACCTCGCGCAGCGTTCGCGCGTCGGTTTTTTGGGCATAAATGGCTTTCCATTGGTCCATAAGGGCGGTGCGGCCCTCATAAACCACGCCTTCCAGATCCGTCACCCAGACATTTTCGCGCTTCACGCCCAGCGCCACAAGCTGGTTGAGGCAGGCCAGTGCCGCCGCCCCTGCCCCGCTGGCAACAACCTTCACTTCGCCAATATTTTTCTTGGCAAATTCCAGCCCGTTGAGCACCGCCGCGCCCACAATAATCGCGGTGCCATGCTGATCATCATGAAACACCGGAATGTTCATACGCTCGCGGCAGCGGCGCTCCACCTCGAAACATTCGGGCGCTTTGATATCCTCAAGATTAATGCCGCCGAAAGTGGGCTCCAGCGCGCAAATCACATCCACCAGTTTGTCGACATTCTTCTCATTGACCTCAATGTCGAAAACGTCGATTCCGGCAAATTTCTTGAACAGAACGGCTTTGCCTTCCATCACCGGCTTTGAAGCCAGCGGGCCAATATCGCCAAGGCCGAGCACGGCTGTGCCATTGGAGAGCACCGCCACCAGATTTTGCCGGATGGTGACATCCGCCGCCGCCGCCGGATTGTCAACAATGGCCTCACAGGCCGCCGCCACGCCGGGCGAATAGGCCAAAGCCAGATCGCGCTGGTTGCCCAGCGGTTTTGTCGCCTGAATTTCCAGTTTTCCGGGCTTGGGAAAACGATGATAGACCATTGCGCCCGAGCGCAGATCATCCGACATATTTGAAGCCATGCAGCCGTTCCTCCAGTGCAGACAGTGTTATGCGAAAATGAAGTGAAGGCAAAATGTCTTGCGGCTCTTTTTTAAAAAATTCCGCAGAGCGAAAATCGGCCTGAACATTCAGAACCAGCAAGACCCATTGCGGCAATGCAATGTTACACAATCAAAAGGGCTGGGAGATGCAGCGTTGCAACAGTCATGATTATCATTTTTCGGTGCGCGGAATGCCGGACTGGGCCTAGATCATTGGGTATCCTGCCTCTGACTCATATATTGCGCATTGTGCGCGGGGTGATGCTGAAAGCTATGGCCATGGCCGAGGTGTGGTACCCATCATTGTGTTTATGGGCATGGTCTCCAGTGTTGCTGTGCTGCGGTATAAGCAAACACTGGAATAATGCGGATGAATTGCCGTTCATGTGAACCGGCATCTCATCCGGTGGTATCATTCACCTGCATAAGAAAAAGGCCGAAACGGATGGTGTTCTGTTCGGCCAATTCACTTATGTTTTCAAGTTTGTAACAAGGCCATTTACAATGTGATGGCCTTGTGAGCTCTAATGAATTCGGTTCGTTGGTTTTATGATTTCGGAACCAATGCCTCAAGCCTGTGAATGGCGGCCTGAAACGCCGGACGTGCGGAGAGTCTTTCATACCAGCGATTGAGGTGAGGCAGTTCGGCAAGCGAAAGACCGGCGAAGGCACTGCGCCACATCCAGCCGAAGTGAGCAATATCGGCAATGGTGAGTTCGTTTCCTGCAACAAAATCCTGATGGGTCAGCGTAGCGTCCAGCAATCCGGCTAACCGCAGGGTTTCATTGTGAAAACGTTCAATCGCTTCCGGAACGGGTTTGGGTGCGAGCTTTTGAAAATAGCCGGAGTTTCCGAAGGCCGGACTTACACCCGAAGCGTGAAAAAACATCTGTTCAAAAACACGATAGCGCCCTACACCTTGCGCAGGCAGTAGCCGACCAGATTTTTCGGCCAGATAGACCAGAATGGCGGCTGATTCGGTTAAAACCAACTCACCATCAGGCCCTTCGGAATCAACGATGACAGGCACTTTTCCATTGGGATTCAAGGCCCGGAACGCATCCGCCTTTTGCTCCCCTGCCCGAATATTGACAGGCTTGAGGTCATAAGCAAGCCCCAGTTCTTCGAGAGCAAGAACGACTTTGAGATTGTTCGGTGTTGCGAATGCGTAAAGGGTGATCATGTCTGTCGATCTCTTTTGCGTTTAAGCGATTGGGGCGGCTTTTGGAAAATCTATCGGGATATGTGTGACAGCATGAAGATAGTTGCTGATGATTTTATCACCGACGACAACCAGCACATCGACAATCTGACCTTCTGTCCATCCCGCAGTGAACATGGCCTGTTTTGTTTCCTCGGAAACGTGGCCGCGATTTTCGACAGCTTCACGAACAAATTTTGCCAATGCGGCAAAACGGGGATCAAAATCAATGTCCGCTTTCCGGATGGAGATGATTTGATCCTCGGTGAAGCCAACCATTTTGCCCAGAGCGGTATGCGCTGCGAGGCAATATTCACATTTATTGACCTGACTCACGACCAGATTCACAATTTCGCGCTCTTTGGCCCGAAGGGAAGATTTGGCATTTTGCAGCGCCAGATAGGTTCCAAGCGCCGTTTCGGAATGCGCAAAGGTCGCGTAGAGATTGGGAACAAACCCCAGCCCCTTGTTCAGCTGATCAAATATGGCCGCATTGGCCTCTGAGACGTCATTGCGTGTGGGAACGTTAAACGATTGCATGGTGTGCTCCTCGGGTTAAACTGAGAAGTCTTGTTTATTTCATGATAATTTGGAATTATAGACAGCAATATATGATAATACATATTCCATTTAGGAATAAATGACGATGGATCGCTTATCGGCTCTGGAAATTTTTATTCGTGTAGTTGAAACAGGCAGCTTTACAGCTGTCGCCAAAGAGCGGGGCACCACGCAAAGTGCGGTCAGCAAGGCTGTTGCCGGTTTGGAGGATACGTTAAACGTCAAATTATTGACGCGGACAACCCGCACTCTGACGCTCACTGACAATGGGCAGATTTATTTTGAAAAAGTCCGTCATATTCTTGGCGAAATGACCGAAGCCGATGCCTCGCTCAAGGCTGGCGAAACATTGCTGCGCGGCCGATTGAAGGTTGCATCTTCAGTTGGGTTTGGCCGCATTGTGCTCCTGCCTGTGATTGACCAGTTTTTGAGCGAACATCCCGGTGTTTCGATTGATCTCAATCTCAGTGACGGATTTATTGATCTGATTGAACAGGGTATTGATGTCTCTGTCCGGCTTGGGGCTTTAAGTGACAGCAGCCTCATTGCCCGTTCGGTCGGGAAATCGCAGCGCGCGTTAATGGCCAGCAACCTCTATACTGACCGGCACCCGCACACGCCTTTGTCCATTCAGCATCCACATGATTTAAAAGCGCATAATTGCCTTGTCTATACGGGTCAGGCGCATCCGCATGATTGGGAATTTATATCACCGGACGGCAGCACAATGAGCGTGACAGTTTCCGGAGCCTTGCAAACCAACAGTTCTGAAGTGATCCGCGCCGCGTGTCTTGCCGGAATGGGAATTTCCTATGCGCCGCTCTGGCTTTTTCAACAGGAAATACAATCTGGTGCAGTCCAGATTCTGCTGCCTGAGTGGCCCAAAATAGAAATGGGCATTCATGCCGTTGTGCCGCCCCACCGGCGCAATTTGGGGAAGGTCAAATCCTTCATCGATTTTCTCGCCGCGCGCCTGCAAAACGAAGCCTGATAACGATAAAATGCCTTTAGATATGGTGATAAAGGTGCAGAGTCGCTTGCGAATGGGTCTGGCGATTGAACCTATAAATCAAAGCTCAACTGGTCTTTGCTCTTCGGTTTACGGGGGGCGGTTCTGGTCTGTTTCATGCGGCTGCCCAGCCTGTTGTGCACGGCCTTCGCCTCTTCCCGAAAATCGGGCTGTTGCCGGTAAGCGCCTATACGCGCGCGGGCCTGTCGCAGCGCGCTGTCATGATCGACCACGGGTTGGGGATAGGCGGGGCATGGCTCAGGCATTCGCCACGGCTCATGTATCCATTGGGCAGACACATTCTGCAGTTCCGGCACATAACGACGAATAAATTGTCCGTTGGGATCATGATCTATCGATTGTTTGACAGGATTATACATCCGCACGGCATTAATACCCGTGACACCCGACTGCATCTGAAACTGCGAAATGTGAATGCCCGGTTCGTAATCCGTAAAGAGTTGCGCCATGAAGGGTGCGGTCTGGCGCCAATCCAGCCAGAGATGATAGCTGGCGAAGGACACAAGCATGGCGCGCATCCGAAAGGTGATCCAGCCATTGGCGTGCAGGCTTCGCATGGCCGCATCCACCAGCGGATAACCTGTCCGCCCCGTGGCCCATGCGTCAAAATAATCCTGACGAAAGTGCGGTTCTCTCATGCCCTCAAAGGCGGGGTGCATACAGCGAAATTCTAGATCCGGCCTCTGCTCAAGTTTTTGGACAAAATGACACCGCCAGGCCAGACGCGAAAGGAAAGCGCCAAGGTTTTTGCGCAAATGTTTGGCGGGCTCATCCCCATGTTGCGCCAGCTCGGCCATGCGGGCTTTGGTGGCCTGCTCAACCTCGCGCACAGACAGTGTGCCGAATGCGAGATGTGCGCTCAAGCGCGAACAATGCCGCGCCGAAATGCCCGGCTTGGAGATGGTCAGCATATATTTGCTGGCGCGCTGCTGAAGAAAGGAGGCAAGCGTGCTTAAAGCCTCTTTGCGCCCGCCTTGCTGCACCTGACCAACGGACGCCCCAAACATCGGATGATCTTTGGAGGGACGGGGTTCACCCCCAATACCGTCCACCATCGTCAACCGCAGCGGGGCAGATACAACCGGCTCGGCCATGCGTGCATCACGAAGGGCGCTCCAGCCATTGCGGCTCTTCAGACGCCGCACCACACCATTAGACGATGTTTCGTGCCATTCGATCTGATGCGCCTTGCACCATGCCAGAACCTCTTTGTCGCGCGTGAATGTCCAGTCATTGCCGGTTTCCTCATGCGACCAGAGCGTGAACTGTTGCAAAGATTGCCGCAAATCCTCCAAAACATCCACAGCGCGCCCGACCCGCAGGATGAGATGGGCGCCACGCGCATTCAACGCCTCCTGAACATCGCCAAGACTGTCATGGATAAATTGCCAGTGCCGGCGCGAGGAGTCCTTCAGTGTCCAATAGTCGGGCTCAACAATATATAGCGGCAGCACCGGCCCACGGGCTGCGGCATCCACCAGCGGGCGATGGTCATGCAATCGCAAATCCCGTTTGAACCAAACAATCTGGACAGAGCTTTGCATGGCCACAGGCTCATTCAAAATGAAGCATGAGTTCTTGCAAAAAGGGACGCAGATGCAAAAAGGCCAGATAGGCCTGCTCCAATAGCGCCAGAACAAAGCGATTTCTTGCGGCAAGGCCTAAGGGCCGCAATATCGGAATGGCCCGCCACATGGCTGCAAAAGCGGCGGCACCCGACACAATCTTGCCATTCTCCTGCGCATGAAAACGCGCCAGCGCCTCAGCCTTGTCCAGCGGGCATAGGGCATCTGCCTTGGCCACATCGATGAATGTGATTGCGCCCGCTTTATCCAGCCGCCGCATAAAGGCAATTTCCCGCCGGCACAGCGGGCATGAACCATCAAACCACACAAGAATTTCAGTCATGGGCTTAAACTAGTGGACTTGCGTGGAATTTCGAGGCCGAGGCACCTTATTTTTTCATGAGCCTTTATTGAGAAGCAACTCCGATCTCGGCCATGAATTTCAGCGCGTCACGCCTGACCTCGTCCCTGCGCGGCAGGCTCATTTTGGCCAGAGTGGCATAAGGCATGGCCATGCGGGGATTGCCTTTCAGGTACGTCTCATTTTCAATGAGGAAATTCCAGTAGAGGGCATTCAACGGACAGGCGCGATCCCCGCTTTTCAGGGCCGGATTATAGAAACAGCCGGTGCAATAATCCGACATTCTGTTGATATAGGCACCAGATGCGGCATAGGGTTTGGACGCCAGCAAGCCGCCATCGGCATACATCACCATGCCATGCACATTGGGCAGCTCTACCCATTCGTAAGCATCCAGATAAACCAGTAAATACCACGCCTCAATATGTTTGGGCGCAACACCCAGCAACAGTGCGAAATTGCCCGTGATCATCAAGCGCTGGATATGATGCGCGTAACCTGTGCGGCGGGTAACATCAATCACCTGTTTCACGCAGTTGAGCTTTGTCTCGCTGCTCCAATATAAATCCGGCAGGGGGCGCTCGGCTTTCAGGGCATTGGTGTCTTTATATTTCGGCATTTCAAGCCAGTAGAGACCGCGCACATATTCGCGCCAGCCCAGAATTTGCCGAATGAACCCCTCAACGGCGTTGAGCGGTGCGCGGCCCTCATGATATTCGGTCTCGGCGGCGCGGCACACTTCGCGCGCGCCCAGCAAGCCTATGTTGAGATAGGGGGACAAAAGCCCATGAAACAGGAAGTCCTCGCCCTGCTTCATCGCATCCTGAAAATCGCCAAAACAGGGCAAACATTCAGCCAGAAAATGCTCAAGCGCCAGAAGGGCATCCTGACGGGTGACAGCCCATTGAAACGGCGCAAGATCACCAAAATGATGCGGAAACATCCGCTCGACCATGGTCATCACATCGCGGGTGATGGCGTCAGGCGCAAAGCGCAGGCGCTGGGGCACAGTCATCGTTTTGGGTAAGGGTTTGCGGTTTTCCGCATCAAAATTCCATTTGCCGCCAATGGGTTCATCGCCATCCATAAGAAGGCCGGATTTGCGCCTGAGTTCACGATAAAAAAATTCCATGCGATAGTTTTTGCGCCCCTTGGCCCAGAGCGCAAAAAAGGCGGGCGAGGCATAAAAGCGGGTGTCCTGCCGTATCTCCACCGGAATATCCGAATCCCAATGCGCGATCATATCCGCGACCCGCCATTCCGAGGGCTCGGTCATAATGATCCGTTCCGGCCTGTGCCGCGCGACGGCGCGCGTCCATTCACTGGTGAAAGAGCCGGTATTTTCCGGATCATCCAGTTGCACATAATCTACATTGAGGCCTTCGTCTCGAAGCGCCTGCGCGAAGTGCCGCATGGCTGAGAAGACAAAGACCAGCTTTTGCTTGTGGTGCGGCACAGAAATGGCCTCGGCTGCAACTTCGGCCATCACCACCACGTCGCTGTGACGGATGCCTTTCAAGGACGAAATGCCGCGCGATAATTGGTCGCCAAAGACAAAATGCAGTGTTCGTCCTTCGGATTCAGAGGTCATCATCACGTCCTGTCTGTTTCGGCCTGGCCCCTGTCCGGCGAACTGCGGACTCTATGTCCGGTTGCCATTTTGGCTGAACGGATTTTAAGGCCCTGATGATATTATCTGGGACAATGGCTTGAAATATCCAGTCAAAAGACTGTTGCCCTTTGATCGTGAGGGTTCGTTATGAATGCGAATATTGTCCTTGTCGCCCTGCGCTCAAAAACCCAAAGCGCGCCCATCGCTTCGCGGATCATGGGCTCCTGTCAATGAGCCGTCGGCAGCCAAAACAATCGCGCCGGGGTGGCCGGCCAGCGGGCTTTGCGCGGCAATTTCCGCCACCTCATGGCCACGCCGTTTGAGCTCCTCAATGACATCTGTTCCGACATCAGACTCAATTTTAAGCGTATCCTGCGCATTGGAAAATGTTTTGCCGAGCAAGAACCTTGGCCGCGCCAGAGCCTCCATCGGTGTCATTTTATAATCAATCATCCGCGTGAGGATTGCCGCAAGAGTTTGCGGCTGTCCGTCCGCCCCTTGTGTGCCATAGAGAATATGCGGTTTGCCGTCTTGAAGATACATGCCGGGATTGAGTGTATGAAAGGGCCGTTTGCCCGCCTTCAGCGCATTGGGATGCGCAGGATCAACAGAAAATGCGGCACCGCGATTGTGCCAGAGCACACCCGTATCACCGATCATCATGCCGCTGCCCCAATCAAAAAATATAGTCGCCAGCATCGAAACCGCATTGCCATGCGCATCGGCCGCTCCGATAAACACTGTGTCGCCCGTGTTGAATTTTTCCGGCCAAGGGCGGGCATGATCCATGCGGATGCGACCAGCATGAGCGTCCAAATTGAACGCGCCAAGCATATTTTTCACGGGCACGTCCGCGAATTCAGGATCAGCGACAGTCCGGTTGCGATCCATAAAGGCCAGTTTTACCGCTTCAACCAGCAGGTGATAATAATCGGCGCTGCCCTCGGCTATTTTGCTTAAATCAAAACGCTGCAAAATACCCATGATCTCAAGCGTGGTCACGCCTTGCGTCGGCGGCTGATGCGCAACAAGCTCACCGCCCCGGTAAGCGACACGCAGAGGCGGCTCAACACGCGCCCGCGTTGCAGCAAGGTCGGCGCGTGTTAAAGGCGAGCCCGCCAGTTGCCAGCCTTCCGCCAGCGCTTCGGCAATTTCGCCCTCATAAAAATCACGATAACCATTGCGTGCCAATGTCTTCAATGTCGCGGCAAGGCGAGGCTGTCGCACAGTAAAATCTGGCGCAGGAACCTGCCCATCAGTCAGAAAATTGGCAGCCACACCTGGCATGGCCGCCATTTCACCCAGACGAAACTCCAGCCAAAACCGCTGCGACGCCGAAATCGGAAATCCGTTATCTGCCAGTGTGATGGCGGGGGCCAGCAGGTCTTCCCACGACATTGTTCCACCAAAGTCCTTACGACTGATCTCAAAGGCTTTGCCGAGCGCCTCGACATTTGCGGCTGTGGTGAGCATAGACCGCGCCCCGCGCAGAGGAATACCCTTACGATACCCTGACACATCCTGAGCAGCCTGCCCTATGCCCGAAATGGTTTGAACATGCCCCTCGGCATTGCTCAAAATGACAAAGGCATCGCCTCCAAATCCGGAAAAATGCGGGTAAGTGACCGATAGACAGGCTGAAATGGTAATGGCGGCCTCAATCGCGTTGCCACCTGCGCGCAATATCTCCAGCCCGGCCTGTGTTGCGGGTTGGTGCGGACTGGTGACCATAGCGCAATACATCACAACTCCTCATTTAAAAACGTTTTAACGCCTGATTTGTGAACCGACATTATGCGGATTTGAACGAATTTATATCTCGCTGGCACATACAAACCCATTCATAACCTAGCGACATTATGGCTGCGAACATAGGAGATCAAACTTCAAAGAATCAAAATGGGATAATTTCGCGCTTTGTGCAACCGCGCCCTGTTCAACAGTTGCCAATGTGATTATTCTCATAGACCGGATATATGTTTTATAATAATTATAAACAATAGTGCCTGCTTCGGGACAGAGCCTTGAATGCGATTTCTCGTCTTTTTCTGTTTTTAATATGATTTTATTGGTATGATTTAACTTTTTTCTGGCCATTTTTGGCATAAACGTGCATTTTTGAGAAGATAATGATGTTTTTTACATATTTACAACGTATTTCTTTATCGCTTGATAAAAAATGGAATTTTCAATTCGGGCGCAGAAGACCTGGATCGGCAGTAGTTTTCACTCATATTCCAAAATCAGCAGGCACCTCATTTAGCCATAGTTTGGCACATTCGCTGCAAGCAAAGTTAATCCTCGGAGGCTTTGATCACAGTCTTTTCGGTGCATTTAATCAATTTGAGACCATAAGTCCGCAACAGCAGGCTTCGATATATGCACCAGCTGACAGCCTTCCCCAGAATGCGGAAATCGTCTCTGGCCACTTCGCTGTTTCGACAGCCCGACGTTTTTATGCAAATGCAAATTATTGCACCGTTTTGCGTGAACCCGAGTGCCGTTTACTTTCTCACTGGCTGTTTTGGCGTCAATTCAGTGGTGAGGACTTGAAAGATTGGGGTGTGCCATGGAGTGAGAGGGTTCAGCGTGCGCGACGTCCCCTCGTTGATTTCTTGCGTGATCCGGATGTCGCCTGCCAGACGGATAATCTGACTGTTCGCATGTTGTTATGGCCTGACAGGCGTATTCCTTCAAACGGTTTCATAGATGAAAGCCAAGACAACAGCCTTGTGCGTAGTGCTTTTGCTGAATTAAAACGTTTTAATTTCGTTGGTCTTATCGAAGATAAGAATCTGAGTCAGAATTTCGAAAATTGGCTTAAAACCCCATTTTCCATTTTACGGTTGAATGAAACACGCCGTGCGGATGCCAATTTTCCTGTTGATTTAGATAAAGAACTGACGCCAGAGGCACTAAGCCTTCTGAAGATGAGAAGCCGACTTGATCTTGTGCTTTGGCAAAAAGTTTTTAAACGTCAATATCCAAATGAAAACAGCACTATAGTTAAAGCGCAAGCCTTTAACCACGCCGTTGCCCGTTATAAATCCATTCAGGATGGAGCGGACTCAGCTCAGCACAAATGAGCGCATGGAAATTGAGGCGAGATCAAAGGACTCATTGAAAAAGCTGAGATTTTCTTTGTCATTGCCTGCACCTGCCGTATAGAGCAAGGGCAGATAATGCTCAAGGGAAGGGTGAGCCATGCGCGTCAGCTGACCCAGCGCGCCAATATCGGTCAGCGCCCTGAAATCATGCGCATCCAATGCGGATTTGATGTGAGAATCAAACTCAAGCGCCCAGTCATAAGGTCTGGCGCCCTGCTGCATGGCCATCAGATTATGAACAATATTCCCGCTGCCAATGATCAGAACCCCTTTTTCGCGCAAACTCTTCAGCTCGCTGGCGAGCGTAAAATGCGCATCCAGCGATTTCGTCAGATCCAGCGAAAGCTGGTAAACAGGAATATTGGCCTTGGGAAACATCTTGATCAGAACAGACCATGCGCCATGATCAAGCCCCCAGTCATCGGTTTCGTCAATATGACTCGAACGCACAAGCTCGACGGTTGCCCTGGCAAAGTCGGGCGCGCCGGGGGCCGGATATTGCTGTTCGAACAATTTACGGGGAAAGCCACCAAAATCATGAATTGTCTTAGGCTTTTGCGCAATATTCACAAGTGTGGTGCCGCGCGTCATCCAATGCGCTGAGACGCAGAGAATGGCGCTGGGCACAGGCAGACGGTCACCGATCTCGCGCCAGCTGCGGCTGTATTCATTATCCTCAATCGCATTCATCGGGTTGCCATGCCCCACAAACAGCACAGGCATCCGTGGTGTGGATTTCAAATCTTGAAAAGCCGTATGGATCAGGGACATGAGGCACTCACTCTATATCGTGGTGAAAACAGGAAGCTCTGGCTAAAATATAAAGCAGAGTGTATTTTCATGATATTATGTGAGAATATTATCGATAAAAATAGCAATAATTGGAATTATTAATTGCATTATCCGGAATAATTATCCGTAACGTCAAGTTGGCAGGTCGGATGTAGCAGCCCCGCCCTATCCTGCCGCCGGCCATCCGCAGAGCGCAGATAGGCGTTACCGTTGCAAGAACGACATCAGATCCTCAACGCAGTCCTGAGGATGGCGTCCTGTGCCGGATATGGTCAGATCAGGCGCCTCCGGGGCCTCATATACACTGTCGAGCCCTGTAAATTGCGGAATATCGCCGCGTAGAGCCCGAGCATACAGGCCTTTTGGGTCGCGGCTGATGCAAATATCAATCGGTGTGTTGATATAAACTTCGGCAAATTCACCCTCTGCAAAGCGCTGGCGTGCCTGCAACCGTTCCGATTTGAACGGTGAGATCAAGGCGACGATCACAATGAGGCCGGCATCCACCATCATGCGGGCAACTTCTGCCGCACGGCGCATATTCTCAATCCGGTCAGAATCCGCAAAGCCAAGATCCCGACTTATACCCTGCCGCAGCAGGTCGCCATCAATCACATAAGCATAGACATTGTTGTGCTTGAGGCGGTTGACAAGCAATTCGGCTATGGTCGATTTCCCCGAGGCCGAAAGGCCGGTAAACCACAGACACTGGGGCTTAAATGTCCCCCTACTTGCCAAATTCATACTCAAGAAATCCTGATACATAAAATAATTAATTTATATTTAATTCATATTTTCAAATCACAACACAAAAACAAATTTTATCCGGCCCGGCCTCATGTGGCAGGTAATATATTATCTTAAAAATATAATCAAATCTGGATTATTCCAACGCTTTTATAACACGATCGACAATATCAATATAGCCGGAAGCCTCCCATGCCGCGCGGCCAATGAACAAACCGTCAATCGCAGGCTGGCGGATCAAATCGGCGCAGTTGCCGGAATTGACGCTGCCGCCATAGACAACATTCAGCGTGTCGCCGGTGATCTCCGCACACAGGGATTTGATCATCATATGTTGGCGATTGGCAAAATCAGGATCAGCCGGAATCCCCCCCTCGCCAATGGACCAGACAGGCTCATAGGCAAAGATAATCTTGTCCCGCACCGCTTGTCCCACAAGGCTCAGAGCGGCGCGCACCTGTATCGCCAATGCGTCTGCGGTGCGCCCCGCATTATAGTCCTCGCGCGTATCGCCGATACATACCAGCGCCAGCAAGCCATGATCCACCGCTGCCTTGACCTTGAGGGCCACAGTGGTATCGGTTTCCCCGAAATGCGTGCGCCGCTCGCTATGGCCAAGCTCGACCATTGTTGCGCCGCAATCCTGAATCATTGGGGGTGAAATTTCGCCTGTCCATGCCCCTGCATCGCACCAGTGCATATTCTGCGCGCCAATTTTGACCTGAGTGCCAAGCAGCGCCCGCGCTACGTCGGCAATATAGGGAAAAGGCGGGATGAGAAAAGGCTGCACCTTTTGGGTATGGGCCACATGCGAGGCGGCAATGGCTGCGGCATAGTCTTGCGCCTGTGCCCGCAGCTTGTTCATTTTCCAGCTTGTACCGATCCAGGGTAATGTCATGTGAGTGCTCCTATTCCGGCTGGCCGACATCAATGAATGGCCGCCAGAAGGCCACCGATTCGCGGATCATCGGCACCACATTGCGATCTGCCGGTTCGCGCTCACGAAAGGCAAATTCCATACACAGTTCATTGTCTGTGCCGCCACCTGCGCGCAAACTATCCAGCAATTTCAGCGGCTCAATTCGGCCATTTTGATTATATTCAGCCGTGAAAGGCCAATGCCCGCCCTTATTGAGCGAACTTTGTTTGATGTGGATAATGGGCGAACGCGCGGCAAAGGTCTTGGCCCAGACATAAGGATCGGTGTCATCCGGGTTGGGCGAGGTCACATCGCCGTGGTCAATATCCACCATCACCTTGAGCGGTATGGCAAGATCGGCAGCGTCCAGCCAGTCCTGTAAGTGTGCGGTTTCGGCGATGGTATGACCCAGCTCGCGCCCGACCGACATCGGCTCCCAGAACATCGACGTCAATCCGCGTTTTGCGCCATAGTCGGCCACCCGCTGCCAGCAGGCCAGCGCCTCCTCTAAGCAGGTCTGCCGTCGTATCGGGTCATCAAAATCAGCATAGGTCAGAATGGCATATTGCGAACCTATGGTCGGGCAGCCCAGCTCGGCGGCAATATCGACAAGGCCCTTGAACCATTCAACATAATAGGCGCGCACATCGGCATCCGGATGGCCAAAATGGTTGAGGCGGCCATAGGGACCGGTCATAACGGATGTGATCCGCACGTTATGGCGGGCGCACTGTGCGGCCATGTCTGCTGTAAGGCGGCGCACCACAGCGCGCGGCCAGGCCGGATTGATGAATTCATTGGTCAGCTGAACATAGCCAATGCCAATATCCGTGGCGATGGTGTCGATCAGCTTACGCGGCGTCACAATCCGGTTCATAAAGGGATTGGTGGCGACAGAAAGACGAAAGCTCATGGGCTGAACGCTCCTTTGTGTCAGGATGTTTTGCCATATTTGGCTTCCACCTGGCCAATGGCCTCGACATTGCTGGCGGACGGCCCTTTCGGATCAAAAAACGAGGCCAGATAGGTGTCGACAATGGCTTTGGCCAGTTCCGGCCCGATCACCCGCGCACCCATCGTGATAATCTGCGCATCATTGGATTTGGCGGCCCGCTCGGCGGAATAGGTGTCGTGTGTCAGAGCCGCACGAATTCCCGGCACCTTATTGGCCGAAATGCACACGCCGATGCCGGTGCCACAAAACAGAATGGCGCGGTCTGCCCGTCCCTCGACCACGGCGGAAGCCACGTCATCGGCAATATGAGCATAAAACCCCGGCACGCTGAGGTCGGAGACTTCAAATTCCGGCTTTTTGGCGAGATGTGCGGCAACAACATCCAGCAATGGTTTTCCGGCGCTGTCCGCACCCAAAGCAATTTTCATTTTATCTCTCCCTGATGTGCCAAAGATTGCCATTCCGGCTCTCTTAATAGCAAAACCTTGCCGAACAGACTGCCTGAAAATTTCGGCACAGGCTTTTTTATCGACGCTTGACAATAGGACATGAAAATGAAACAAATTTCAACAGAAGAAAAATTTTTCGGAGGAATGATGCTCGATAAATTGCCCAGAACCCCCAACAATGAGGATTATGACCTCTGCGTGCGCGCGGCCTGGCTGCATTATGCGGGCGGACTTACACAGGGCGACGTTGCCAAGCGCCTTGGCATTCCCAGTCTGAAAGCGCACCGGTTGATTGCCAAAGCCAAAGAGGACGGACTTGTCCGGTTTTCCATCGATGGTGAAATTTCCGAATGCCTTGATCTTGAGGACAAAATGCGGGTGCGTTTTGGCCTGAAATTTTGCGAGGTTTGTCCGGATCTGGATGACGAGCCCTTGCCCTTGCAGGCACTGGGCATTGCCGGCAGCCGCTTTCTGAAAACGGCCTTTGAAAATGGCGAGGATAAGGTGATCGGCTTTGGTCATGGCCGCACATTGGCGGCAGCGGTGAGCCTTCTGCCCAAAATGAACGTGCGGGATGTGAAGCTGGTGTCTCTGCTGGGCGGGTTGACACAGCGGTTTGCCGCAACGCCCTTTGACGTGATTCACCGGCTTGCCGAGCGCACAGGTGCGGAAACCTATGTGCTGCCCCTGCCCTTTTACGCCAATACGGTGGAAGACCGTGCCGTATTTCTGAGCCAGCGCGGTGTTCCTGCCGTTATGGCTATGGGCATAGACGCCACGCTGCGGGTGGTGGGTATCGGCACCATGGAAGCTGACGCCTCAACCCTTTCAACCGGCATGATCGAACATCAGGAGTTCGATGACGCCCGCAAAGCCGGGGGTGTGGGTGAAATTCTTGGCCATATTTTCAGCCAGACCGGCAAAGTCATTGAAACAGACATTTCAGCCCGCACCCTGACCATGGATGTGGAGGACATTGGCAAACAAAAGACCATCGCTCTGGCGGGTGGTCGATCCAAAATTGAGGCCATACGAGCCGTTCTCGCAAGCGGATTGCTCTATGGAATCATCATAGACGAGCGGTCGGCACGGTCGCTGACAGCTTAAAAACCGGACAATCAGAATCCGGGCAGAGCAGAAAATACAACGAGGAAAACAAGGAGAGTAAAATGTCTGATAAAGCAAAAGGCTTTTTCGAAGAATTCAAGGCGGGCAATTTAAGCCGTCGTGAACTTATGCATGGTGCAGGCAAACTCGGTATCACCGCAGCCTCTGCCAATTTCATGCTCAATGCTGCCGGCACCCGTGCGCTTGCGGCTGATTTTGACTGGAAAAAATTCAACGGCAGCAAAGTGCATCTGTTGCTGAACAAGCATCCCTATGCCGATGCAATGATTGCCGATCTGGCCAATTTCAAAGCCCTGACCGGCATTGAGGTCACCTATGACATTTTCCCCGAAGATGTCTATTTCGACAAGGTAACAGCCGCGCTTTCGTCCAAATCCAGCCAGTATGACGCCTTCATGACCGGCGCCTATATGACATGGACCTATGGCCCGGCCGGATGGTGCGAGGATCTCGCCCCCTTCATCAAGGACCCGGCCAAAACCAACCCCAAATACAACTGGGACGATGTATTGCCCGGCCTTCGGGCCTCCACAGCCTGGAACGGCGTGCCCGGCGGCGCTCTTGGTTCGGCAGACGCCAAGCAATGGTGCATTCCTTGGGGTTATGAGCTCAATTCCATCACCTATAACCGCAAAATGTATGACAAGGCCAAGGTCGAACCGCCGAAGAACCTGCCCGATCTCGTTGAAAAGGCAGCCAAACTTCAGAAAGATCTGGGCGGGCCCTATGGTATCGGCGTGCGTGGCTCGCGTTCATGGGCAACCATCCATCCGGGCTTCCTCTCTGGCTATGCCAATTATGGCCAGAAAGACCTGACCGTTGGCGCGGATGGCAAGCTGAAAGCGGCGATGAACACGGCTGAATCCAAAGCCTATCACAAGATGTTCGTTGAGATGATCCAGAATTCCGGCCCGAAAAACTGGTCAACCTATACATGGTATCAGGTGGGCACAGATCTTGGCGCGGGCGCATCCGCCACCATTTTTGACGCGGATATTCTGGGCTATTTCATGAATGGCGGCGACAATAAGGAAGCGGGCAACCTTGGGTTCCATGCTTTTGCCGCCAATCCGGCAGCTAAAGCCCCGACACCCAATGTCTGGATTTGGTCTCTGGCCATGAACTCTTTCGGCAAGCAGAAAGATGCCGCATGGTATTTCATGCAATGGGCAAGCTCCACCGAGCATGACATGTTCGGCGCCACCAAAATGGACTTTGTCAATCCGGTTCGCGCCTCTGTCGCGGCCGATGACACATTCAAGACCCGCCTCAACAAGTCCTATCCGGGCTATGTTGACCAGCTGGCCGCTTCTGCACCGGGCGCGAAGATTTACTTCACGCCGCAGCCTTTGTTCTTCGATGTCACCACCGAATGGGCGGAAACATTGCAGAAAATGGTCGCCAAGGAAGTGCCGGTGGATGAGGCACTCGACAAGCTCGCGGCCTCCATTGACAAGCAGCTCAAGGATGCGGGCCTCGGCTAGTCGCTGACTTCAGGTGCGGCGTGCCTCACTCAGGCGCGCCGCATCTGAGCTTTTTTAACCTATGACATATCCGATTTCTGCCCGCTGCCGCAGGTCGCTATTGCGCGTGAAGGCCTTTCGCGTAGCTTATTGCCGATCAAGAGCCCAGAGCCTCATATCCATGACCCAATTCGCTCCAGAAACAGCAATATCGCCAGCGCCGGTTCTGCGGCGTCGCAGAACAAAGCTCCTGCCCTATATTCTCAGTCTGCCCGCGCTGCTGATCTGCATTGGTATTCTGGTGCCCTTTGTTTCGGCTGTCTATTATTCGCTGCTGCGTTACCGGCTGAATTTACCGGCCATGAAGGGTTTTGTCTGGTTCGACAATTATAAAAACCTGATTTACGACGTTGAATTCTGGAATACGGTGCGCGTCTCCCTGCTTTATACCGGTTTGAGTGTTGGTATTGAGGTTTTGCTTGGCCTTCTCATCGCCATTTTGCTGCAAAAGCCTGGCCGTCTGAACAATATGATGTCCATTCTGCTGCTTCTGCCGCTGATGACCGCACCGGCGCTGGCCGCGCTGATGTGGAAGCTGATGACGAACCCGAATTTCGGCATTTTGTCCTATCTGTTGCAACTGATGGGTGTGGCCGATTTCAAATGGGCCTCTGCGCCCAGTTCGGCCCTGTTCACCGTCATTCTGGTGGATGTCTGGGTCTATACGCCGTTCATCATGATTTTGCTGCTGGCGGGCCTGCGCTCGCTGCCCAAACAACCCTTTGAGGCGGCGGCGCTGGACGGTGTGCCGCGTCATTTCGTGTTTTTCCGCATCACTTTGCCGATGCTGCTGCCCTATCTGATGACGGCGGCGCTGTTCCGCCTGCTCGATGCCATTCAGCAATTCGACATTGTCTATTCGATGACGCAGGGCGGGCCGGGCAATACATTGCTGGTGTTTCAGGTGCGCTCCTATCTTGAATTTTACCAATATACCAATGTGGCCAAGTCCTCGGCATTATTGGTGATTTTATGGGCGATCACCTACACGCTTTCGAATATTTTTGTGAAACAGCATCTGAAATTGCGCGAACGCGCGCGCGGTCAGGCCTGAGGTTGAACGATGGAACATATATCCCGTCTTGAAAGAGCCATTCGCGGCATTTTGCTCACGCTGATTATGGTGTTTTTCCTGTTTCCGATTTTCTGGATTTTCCTCATGTCGTTCCAGACCAATGAGGACATCTTGCGCATTCCGCCCAGTCTGTTGTTTTCGCCGACGCTGTCCAATTATCAGGCGCTGATTACCGGCAAGCTGGTGTCGGCGGCGGGCACGCTGGACATCGCCTTCATGGGCAACCTGTGGAACAGTGTTCTTCTGTCCACCGTTTCGGTGGCGGTGGCCTTGGTGCTGGGCGTGCCTGCGGCCTATGCCTTTGCGCGGTTCAAATTTCCCTTGAGCGAGGATATTGCCTTCACGCTGCTGTCCTTCCGCTTTGCGCCGCCGCTGCTGGTGCTCCTGCCGCTGTCGCTCTACTATCAGCAGATCGGCCTGACAGACACTTATGTCGGCCTGATCTGGGTCTATCAGCTGATTGCCCTGCCACTGATCCTGTGGATTGTGCGCGGATATTTCGAGGATATTTCTCCGGATATTGAATCGGCCTATCGCATAGCGGGGCATAGCTGGTGGCGCACTTTCACCCGCATTGCGGTGCCGCTGGCTGGCCCCGGCATTGCCGCTGCCGGACTTCTGGCCTTTATTTTCTGCTGGAACAATTTTGTCTTTGCGCTGGTGCTGGCTTCGGCGGACAAACAGCCGGTGACGGTGGGGTCTCTGGCCTTTGTCACGGCCTCGGGCATTCAATATGGCCAGATTGCCGCGGCGATTGTTCTTTCCATCACACCCACACTCGCCATTGCCCTTTATGCCCAGCGCTATCTGGTTGAAGGCCTGTCTCTTGGCGCGGTGAAAGGCTGACTTATGTCCCAGATTTCAATCGACCAGATTTATAAGTCTTTCAAAACCGAAGCCGTGCTCAAAGGCGTCTCCTTGAGCGCGGAGCAAGGCGAGATTGTCGTGATTTTCGGCCCCTCCGGCACCGGGAAAACCGTCCTGTTGCGCATTATTGTCGGCATGGAAGATCCTGACGCCGGAACTGTGCGCCTGAGAGGCAAGGATATGACCGAGGCCGCGCCGGAAACCCGCGGCATCGGCATGGCTTTCCAGAATTTCGCCCTGTTTCCGCATATGAGCGCTTATGACAATATCGCCAGCGCCCTGACCGCCAAACATACCAATGCCACCGAAATCCAGGACCGTGTCGAAAAAATCGCCAAACTGCTGAAGATCAGCCATGTGCTGCAACAGACCCCGCGCGAACTTTCCAACGGGCAAAAACAGCGCACAGCCTTGGCGCGCGCCCTGGTGGGCGATCCGCGCATTCTGTTGCTTGACGACCCATTACGCAATGTCGATGCCAAATTGCGCTATGAAATGCGGCTGGAGTTGCCAACCCTGCTGAAAGCCGCCGGTTCCACCGTGCTTTATGTGACGCAAGACTATAAGGAGGCCATGGCGCTGGGGGACAAAATCGCCGTATTGCTGGATGGCCAGTTTGTGCAGACCGCAACACCGGCGCAAATCTATCTCGAACCGGCCACTTTGGGCGTGGCCCGGTTGTTTGGTGACCCCACACTGAATGTGGTGGCGGCAACACCGCAGATGCAGGGCGGCGCTCTGTCCTTTGCCTTTGGCGGCACATCCGTAAGCCTGCCGCTGTCTTTCGCGCATAGTGCCGGCAAAAGCTGTTCTATCGGCATCCGTCCCGAAGCTGTAATGGTTGAGGATCACCGCGCTGAGGGCAGTTTTCCGGTTGAGATTGTCGCCGTTACACCGCTGAATGAAAAAACGGTTCTGCTGCTGCGTACTCCGGATGGCACAGAACTGCTGGCCGCGGAACCCGGCAATGAAGAAACCAGCCGCAGGCATGGCATGGCCTATGCGCGGTTTAACCGCGACGCATTATTGCTTTTCGACGCAGCAAGCGGCCTCCGCATTGCCGCGCAACAGTCCTGAGGCCGCCATGTCTGATATTGCTCTCATTCTGGATGCTGTCGATAAAATCTACCTGCGACGGACAAAATCTCCGGTTTATGCGGTCAAAGGCCTGAATATGAACATTCAGCGCGGAGAAATCATCGCGCTTCTGGGCTCTTCCGGCTGTGGCAAAACCTCAACGTTGCGGATGATTGCGGGCTTTGAGGATGTCACCCAGGGTACGATCACGCTTGCCGGCCGGCGTCTGGAACAGTTGCCACCGGCGAAACGCAATGTCGCCATGGCCTTTGAAGGCTATTCGCTTTATCCGCCGCTGACCGTGCGCGATAACATCGCCTTTGCCCTGAAAAGTTCGCATATGCAGGCGGCGGATATTGACCGCGCGGTGCGTGAGGTGGCTGCGATGGTTGAAATCGAGCCCATTCTCGATCGTTATCCCTCCTCCATTTCCGGCGGGCAACAGCAACGCGCCAGCCTCGCCCGCGCGCTGGTGCGCAAGGCCGATCTCTATCTGCTAGACGAACCTATGGGCCAGCTTGAGCCGCAGTTGCGCGCGGTGCTGCGTGGCCGCCTCAAAAGTCTGCTGGTCGAACGGCGGATGACCTCGATTTTCGTCACCCATGACCAGACCGAGGCCAATGCGCTGGCCGACCGTATCGCCGTTATGGAAGGCGGTGTGCTGCAACAATTCGCCAATCAGAAAGAGCTGAAAGACCGGCCCGCCAATTTGTTTGTCGCCACATTCATCGGAGAGCCGCCGATGAATGTGTTTGACGCAACACTCGACAGCGCTGACGGCCTGAGTTTTCATATTACTGACGGCCCACAGCTTCACTATGGCCTGTCCGAAATATCGCCCGATGTGCGCAAGGCCATAGGCGCGCGCACAAAGGTTGTGGTTGGCGTGCGCCCCCACTCCATCAAACTGGGCACAGGCATTCATGAGGCGCGGGTGGTTTCAAACCAATGGCTGGGCGACCAGAGCCATATTGCCCTGAGTGTTGCTGGAAAATTGCTGGTGGCCGTGTCCCATGCGCCCATCGCGGCCCGCGCGGGTGAAATGCTGCGCTATGCGATCAGCGCCGCCCATCTGCATATTTTTGACACGGACAGCGGCAGGGCGCTGTCACATGGATCGGAGGCCGCCTGATGCAACGTGATCTTCTTATCGGTATTGACGCAGGAACCTCGGTCATCAAGGCCGTGGTGTTTACAACTCAGGGTGAGCAGGTGGCCATGGCCGCCCGCCCCAACAGCTATGACACGCCCGGCCCCGGTCAGGTGGAACAGGATATGCTGCGCACATGGGTGGATTGTGCCAGCACCCTTCGTGAATTGCATGATCTGGTGCCCGACCTGAACAATCGCATTGCCGCAATCGCTGTCACCGGACAGGGTGACGGCACATGGCTGATCGATGAGGATGGCGAGCCCGTAGGGGGTGGCCTGCTCTGGCTCGACTCCCGCGCGGCAGATATTATCGCCAATTATACCCAGACCCCGGCCTATGCTGATCATTATGCCAAAACCGGCTCCGGAGTGAATGCCTGCATGGCCTCCGGCCAGATTGCATGGATGAAGCAGCATCAGCCCGAGCGTCTGGCCCGCGCCCGAACTGCGCTTCATTGTAAGGACTGGTTATATTTCAAGCTCACCGGCGCACGGGCCACAGACCCCGCTGAGGCCAGCTTTACGTTTGGCAATTTCCGCAGCCGCACTTATGAACCCTCCATTCTGGCCGGAATGGGTATTGGTGAATATGAACGTCTTTTGCCGCCCATCATTGACGGCCAGAACACATCCCACACTCTGAGCGGGGCGGCAGCCTCCGTCACCGGCCTGCCGGAAGGTTTGCCTGTGGTGCTGGCCTATCTCGATGTGATGTGCACGGCGCTGGGCGGTGGGCTATATGATCAAAACCATGAGGTCGGCCTGTCGATTTTCGGCACAACAGGTATGCACATGCGCCTCGCCAGAACACCCGAGGAGGTGCCGCTGAACCCAATGCGCTCCGGCTATACAATGTGTTTTCCGATGGACAAAGCCGCCGCCATTTTGCAATCCAACATGGCTGCAACACTGAATATTGACTGGCTGCTGGATGTTGGCCGCGACGCGGCTGAGCTGGCCGGAGCCAAGGTTACACGCGCCGCCCTGCTGAAAGGCATGGATGAGCGTATTCTGGCCAGCCAGTCCAACGGGCTTGTCTATCATCCCTATATATTCGAGGCGGGCGAGCGCGGCCCCTTCCTCAACACCCATGCGCGGGCGCAATTTACCGGCCTGTCCAACAAAACCGGTTTTACCGCCATGATGCGGGCCGTATATGAAGGGCTGGCGCTAGCCTCGCGTGATTGTTACAGCGCCTCCGGTGTCATCCCGAATGAAATCCGCATGGGTGGGGGCGCGGCGCGCTCCAAGGCTTTGCGCACTATTCTGGCCTCGACACTGAATGCCAATGTGCGCACCGTCAACCGCGAAGAAATGGGCGCGGCGGGGGCGGCCATGATGGCGGCGGTGCGCCTTGGCCTGTTCAGGGATATGGCCACCTGCGCACACACATGGATCACGCCCGTGCTGGGCAGTGTAACCACGCCTGATCCAAGCCTGATCCGGCATTATGACGGGCTCTATTCGGCCTATCACACCATTCGTGAACTTATGCCTCCCGTTTGGGCGCAGCTTGCCACGATCAGACAGGAGAGCATGGCGTGAAAAAATCTGTCGCAATCATCGGTGATCGCTTCATGCTGCCCGGCATGTTTGAAACGGCCCTGCGCGAGACCTGCGGCGATGCACTCGACATCACCTCCTTTGAAATGCCCTGGCCGGATGAACCGATGCAGCATGGCTATGCCGAGGCGGGAATGGATGGCCTGAAGGAATATCAGGGCACAGCCGATGAGATTGTGGCCATGGCGGAAAATGCCGAAATTGTGGTGACCCAACTCGCCCCCTTTTCCGCCAGCATCATGGACAGATTGCCCAAGCTGAAAATGATAGCTGTTTCGCGCGGTGGTCCTGTCAATATTGACATGAGAGCGGCACAGGCGCGCAAGATTCTCGTTGTCAATACGCCGGGCCGCAATGCCAGCGCGGTGGCTGAATTTACCATCGGCGCCATTCTGGCTGAAACACGCCTGATCACCCGCGGGCATGAGTCACTGCGGCGCGGTGAATGGCGCGGCGACCTCTACCGCGCTGATCTCACCGGACAAGAACTTTCAGAAATGACCGTCGGTGTCATTGGTTACGGCCATGTCGGCACTAAGGTTGTGCGCATTCTGAAAGCCTTCGGCTGCAAAATATTGGTGCATGACCCCTATGTGCAGCTCTCCGTTGACGACCTGAATGAGGGTGTCGAGCAGGTCTCCATGCAGCGCATATTGACAGAGTCGGATGTGGTGACCCTTCATGCGCGCGTTACCGAAGAAACACGCGGCTTTATCGGCGCGGCGCAATTTGCCGCCATGAAGCCGGGCGCCTATTTCGTCAATACCGCGCGCGGGCCGATGGTGGATTATCCGGCGCTGACAGCCGCTCTGAAAAGCCGCCATTTGCGCGGCGCGGCCATTGAAACCTTTGGTATTGAGCCTGTGCCGCCCGAATGGGAATTGCTGAGGCTCGACAATGTCACCCTTACGCCACATATAGCAGGTGCGTCCGTCAAAACCGTGAAATATGCGGCGGGTGCGGCAGCTGAGGAGGTGCGGCGTTATCTTGCTGGCGAGGCCCCCGCCAATCCGTGCTAGATGACCGCGCGCTTAAAAATATATTCGTGACAGAAAACAGGACAAAATGACACAGGATATTGGCCTTTTTGATCTCATTGTCATCGGCGGCGGCGTGAATGGCGCGGGCATAGCGCGTGATGCTGCCGGACGCGGTCTTTCTGTTTTGATGGTCGAAAAGGATGATCTGGCGCAGGGCACCTCCTCACGCTCGGGCAAGCTGGTGCATGGCGGCTTACGCTATCTGGAATATTATGAATTCCGGCTGGTGCGCGAGGCGCTGATCGAGCGTGAAATCTTGCTCAATGCCGCCCCGCATATCATCTGGCCGATGCGCTTTGTGCTGCCGCACAGTCCGGAGCAGCGTCCGGCATGGATGGTGCGGATCGGCCTGTTTCTTTACGACCATCTGGGCGGACGCAAAAAACTACCCCCCACCCGCGCGTTGGACCTAACCCGTGCGCCCGAGGGCAAGCCGATTCGCAAGGCCTATCGTAAGGCTTTTGAATATTCTGACTGCTGGGTGGATGATGCGCGGCTTGTGGTGCTCAACGCGCTGGATGCACAAAAACGTGGCGCGACCGTGATGGTGCGCACGCCGCTCATCCATGCGCGGCGCGATGGTCTGATCTGGAGTGTTGATCTTCTCAACAGCAACAGCCAAACCAAAATAACCGCGCGGGGCAAGGTTATTGTCAATGCCGCAGGCCCATGGGTGGAAAATGTCTTGCGCAATCTGGGCAGCAATGCCGAAAACCGCGTGCGGCTGGTTAAGGGCAGCCATATCATCACCCAAAAATTCTGGGACGGTGATCAGGCCTATCTGTTGCAAAACACCGATAACCGCGTGATTTTCGTCAATCCTTATGAGGGCGACCTCTGTCTCATTGGCACAACGGATATTCCGTTCGACGGCAGGGCCGAGGATGTTCATATCACGCCGGACGAGGTGGACTATCTGCTGAATGTGGTTAATCGCTATTTTGTGACGCAGCTCACCCCGCGGGATGTGCGTCATGCCTATTCCGGTGTGCGCCCGCTTTATGATGACAATGCCGAAAATCCGAGCGCTGTGACCCGTGACTATATTTTCAATGTGGATGCACCGGCTGGTCTTGCACCTGTTTTGTCGATATTTGGCGGAAAAATCACCACTTACCGCAAGCTGGCCGAACATGCGCTGGACAAGCTGAAGCCCTTTTTCCCCAATATGGGAAAAGCATGGACGCAATCTGCACCCATGCCCGGGGGCGATATGCCTGATGCCAATTTCGACAGTCTGCTGGCTAGGCTGCGCCAGGATTATGCGTTTTTGCCGGCGCAGGTCAGCCTTGAATATGCCCGCCGCTATGGCACGCGCGCCTATGACCTGCTGGGTGACAGCCGCAGTCTGGCTGATCTTGGCCATTATTTTGGCGGCACTCTCTATGAGCGTGAAGCCCATTTCCTTAAAAATGAGGAATGGGCACAAACAGCCGAGGACATTCTGGATCGCCGCACGAAACATGGCCTTCATCTCACCACAGCAGAAAAAGCGGAATTTGCCGCGTGGTTTTCCGCGCTGACGCAGGGCTGAAGCGGATGACCGGCCCTGACCAGCTCTTAGCACAACTTCGCAGCTTTTCGGCCCGTATTGGCGCGGATACACGCCGCACACAGGCCGCAGGCGGCAATACATCCCTCAAACATCATGGCACCCTCTGGATCAAGGCCTCAGGAACATGGTTGTCTCAGGCGCTTGAAACGGATATTTTTGTGCCTGTGAAGCTGGCCCCTTTGCGGGAAGCGCTGGCTATGAATGACCCGCGCGCCGAAAAATCCATTGATTTTATTGATGACACACTGAACAGCCGCAATCTGCGCCCCTCTATTGAAACCTCTGTTCATGCGGCGATTGACTGGCCGGTCGTGGCCCATATTCATTGTGTCGATACACTGTCCTTTGCCATCCAGAGAGATGGCACGGCGCAGATTGCCGCGCGTCTTGCCTCGGATGAAGATATTCGCTGGGTCACTATTCCCTATTTCAGGCCGGGTTTACCGCTTTATAAGGCCATAGCCGAGCGGACTAAGCCGGACATAAATGTCTATATTCTGCAAAATCATGGTCTTATTGTTGCGGGCGCTACGGTCGCGGAGGTTGAAAATCGCTTGGAGCGTGTCTGCAATGCCCTCAAGGTTCAGCCACGTCCGATGCCCGAGCCCAATCTGGACAGGCTGCGCCAACAGATTGAAGGCACAGATTACCGCTTGCCCGCGCATTGGGAAGCCCATGCACTGGCGCTTGACCCGATAAGCCGGACTCTCGCGCTGGGTGGTTCGCTTTATCCGGACCATGTGATTTTTCTTGGGCCCGGCGTTGTCGAAACCGCTGTCATTCCTCCCGCAAGCACACAGCCGATGCTTATGCTGCCGGACGGCATAGTGCTGCGGCGCAGTGCGACTGCGGCGGCAGATGCCATGGCCAAATGCCTCGCGGATGTTTTGGCCCGCGTGCCTGCGGGCAGTCATCTCATGCGCCTGACAGCCGCGCAGGATGACGAGCTTACCCATTGGGAAGCTGAAAAATATCGGCAAACTCTCAATCTCACGGCGCAGCCATGACAGAGGCGGTGCTGGGCATTGATATTGGCACAACGGGGGTGCGGGTTATCGCCACACGCCGCAACCATGAGGTGCTGGCCTATGCCTCTGTGCCCATGCCGGGCCCGATCCGAACCGGCGACAGGGTGGAGCAGAATGCGGACATCTGGTGGCAGGCGGTCTGTGCGGCTCTGGATGAACTTCGTGGCAAAATATCCTTTGCAAATATTCGGGCGCTGAGCATTGACGGCACCTCCGGCACTGTGGTTGCCGTTGATGGCGCAGGACATCCACTGGCCCCCGCCAGCATGTATAATGATGCCTCGGCCAGTGCGGCCGCCCGGCTGATTGCGAAAATTGCCCCGCCGGAGACGGCTGCTCATGGGGCAACCTCGCCTTTAGGGCGTGCTCTTAGCCTGCAACATCTGGACGGAATTTATCGTATTCTGCATCAGGCCGATTGGATTTGCGCGCAATTTACCGAGAATTTTGGCATAAGTGACGAAAACAATGCGCTCAAAACTAGCTATGATCCGGTCTTGCGCCAATGGCCGGGCTGGCTGGCAGAGCTTGATTTTGACACCCGGCTTTTGCCCGAGGTGGTGCCCGCAGGTGTTCAGACGGGCATTATCTCCACCCGAATGCAGGCTCGTTTCGGTTTTGGGCCCGATACAAAGGTGATTGCCGGCACAACAGACGGCTGCGCCGCTTTTCTGGCAACCGGTGCAAGCCAGATCGGCGCAGGGGTCACCTCGCTGGGCACAACCCTTGTCATCAAGCTGCTCTCAAACCATCCGATTTTTGCGCCTGATTATGGCATTTACAGTCACAGGATTGGTGATCTCTGGTTGGCAGGCGGGGCCTCCAATTCCGGCGGAGGGGCATTGCTGCGCTATTTTACATTGCAGCAAATGATTGATCTTGAAGCACACATGCAGGCCGATCTCCCCACCGGATTTGACTTTTATCCGCTGGCTGGAACGGGCGAGCGCTTTCCTGTCTATGATCCGCAAATGCAGAGCCGGGTCAGCCCGCGCCCCGATTCGGACGCTGAATTTTTGCAGGCTTTGCTGGAAGGCGTCGCCAATGTCGAAGCGCGCGCCTATCACCGGATGAGCGAACTGGGTGGCCCGAAGTTGCGCGAAGTGTTTACAGTGGGCGGCGGCGCGCATAATGCGGCATGGAGCAAAATTCGCGCGCGCAGTCTTGGCATTCCTCTGCGCCCGCCTTTCAGCGAGGCCGCAGCCGCAGGAACAGCTCGCCTTGCATGGCGGGGGTTGGGCCTCACATGACATTACCAGGCCATATTGCAGGGTTGAGTGCCACGCTTGACAGGTTCGATGCGTATTTTCTCGACCAGTTCGGGGTATTGCACGATGGCCGCACCTTCTATGATGGCGTTGTCCACGCACTGAACCATCTGCATAATGCCGGAAAAACATTGATTGTTCTCACCAATTCCGGCAAACGCGCAGGCCCGAACCTGGCGCGTCTGGTTGAAATGGGCATCTCGCCCGGCGTGATTCATGCGGTTGTGAGTTCCGGTGAGGTGGCATGGCACGGCATAAGCGGCGGGCATTTGGGCCCCCCCTTTCATGCCGGAGGCAAAGCCTTTCTGGTCGGGCGCGACCACGATGATTACGGACTGAACGAACTGAACCTTCAATGGGCGCAAAGCCCGGAGGATGCGGATTTTATCCTGATTCTGGGAAGCAATGCGCCGAAAACATCGCTGGAGGATTATGCCCGCCTGCTGTCATCGACGGCCAGCCGTGCGATACCCGCCCTGTGCGCCAATCCGGACAAATGGATGTTGTCGAACGGCCAGCTTCTTTTTGCTCCGGGTGCTATTGCTGATATTTATCAATCACTTGGCGGAAAGGTGACATTCATCGGGAAACCCTATGCAATTATATATCAACACGCACTGACCTTGTGCGAGGGCATCAGCAAAACGCGCATTCTGGCTGTGGGGGACAGTGTTGAGCATGATATTCGCGGCGCCTGTGATTTTGGCATTGCTTCTGCGCTTGTGCGCACAGGTGTTCTGGCTGCATGGGCTGACGACGAACTGGACCGGCTTTATGAGCGTGAGCAGGCCACACCGGATTACCTATTCACACAATTTCGATGGTAAATTCACCAATGAAAGCCGTTTACGATGACCGATAAAGCCCCGACAACGCAGCCCTTTACTACATCCGAGCTTGAAAAGCGCCAGTCCATTATTAACGCATGTCTGGAGATGAACCAGACCGGCCTCAATCAGGGCACATCCGGCAATATCAGCCTGCGGATGGATAAGGGCATCATCATCACCCCCACATCGCGGCCTTATGCCACCATGAAGCCAGAGGATTTGGCATTTTTACCCTTTGAGGCACCTTATGGCCACTATACAGGGCCATTTCGCCCCTCCTCCGAATGGCGGTTTCATTATGATATTTACGCTGCGCGACCGGACGCAGGGGCCATTGTTCATGTGCATTCCACCTATGCCACCGTCTTATCCATGTTGCGCATGGATATTCCGGCCTGTCATTATATGGTGGCGGCTTTTGGCGGGCCGAATATCCGCTGTTCGGATTATGCGATTTTTGGCTCCAAAGAACTGTCTGATCTGGTTGTGAAGGCGCTGGACGGGCGCTCCGGCTGCCTTATGGGCACGCATGGCATGGTCACCTGTGGCCCAAATCTGGAAAAAGCCATGTGGCTCGCCGTTGAGCTGGAGACTCTGGCCAAGCAATATTATCTTGCGCTGCAAATCGGCACGCCGGTCATCCTGCCCGATGAGGAAATCGCGCGCGTGCAAAGCCGTATGCGGGACGGATATGGCATCTGGGGCGACACAGCCTGACAGGACCTCAGGCTGCTGACTTCATCAATTTATAGCTTATGGAATCAATCAGCGCCTGAAAGGACGCATCAATTATATTGGCGGATACGCCCACTGTGGACCAGGTTTCACCCGTAGAGTCGCCAAATTCGATCAGCACGCGTGTGACCGCATCGGTGCCGCCCTGGAACACCCGAACACGGTAATCCAGCAATTCAAGATCATCGATATATTTCTGATATTTGCCCAGATCCTTGCGCAGGGCCAGATCCAGCGCATTGACCGGCCCCTGACCTTCGGCGGCGGAAATCATCACCTCACCATCCACGGTGACTTTCACAATCGCCTCAGATACCGCGACAAATTCGCCTTGCGCATTATAACGCCGCTCGACATTGATGCTGTAGCGCTCCACATTGAAATAATGCTTTACATCGCCCAGCACGCGCTTGGCTAGCAGCAAAAACGAGGCATCTGCCCCTTCATAGGCATAGCCAAGAGCTTCCTTTTCCTTCACCTCGTCCAGCAGGCGGGCGAGGCGCGGGTCATTTTTTGCCAGAACAACGCCTAGCCGCTCCAATTCGGAGAGAATATTGGATTTTCCGGCCTGATCGGACACCAGCACGCGGCGCTGATTGCCCACCGATTCAGGGGCGACATGCTCATAAGTGCGCGGATCCTTCAGCACAGCCGAGGCATGAATGCCCGCCTTTGTGGCAAAAGCGCTCGCGCCCACATAGGGCGAGTGGCGGTTGGGTGAGCGGTTCAGCAGTTCGTCCAGCGTATGGCTGAGCTTGGTCAGACTTTTGAGCTTATCCAGCGAGACGCCGGTCTCGAAATGATCGGCAAACTCGCCCTTCAGCAGCAGTGTCGGAAGAATGCTCACGAGATTGGCATTGCCGCAGCGCTCGCCAAGGCCGTTCAACGTGCCCTGAATTTGCCGCACACCCGCACGCACCGCGCTGAGCGAATTGGCCACCGCCTGCCCCGTGTCATCATGGGCATGAATGCCTAAGTTCGCGCCCGGAATATGCGCCGTCACGGCCCGCACTATGGTTTCCACCTCATGCGGCAGCGTGCCGCCATTGGTGTCACACAGCACCACCCAGCGTGCGCCAGCCTTATAAGCCGCTGAGGCGCATTCCAGTGCATAGGCAGGATTGGCCTTGTAGCCATCGAAGAAATGCTCGCAATCGACCATCACCTCGCGCCCGCGCGCGGCGGCAAAAGCCACAGAATCCGTTATGCCCTCAACATTATCAGCAAGCGGAATTTCCAGCGCCACATGCACCTGATAATCCCATGATTTGGCGACATAAACGATGCAATCGGCATCCGCCTCCAGCAAGCCAGCAATGCCGGGGTCATTGGCCGCCGAGCGCCCTGCTCGCTTGGTCATGCCAAAGGCGCAGAATTTTGCCGCCATCTTCGGTTTTTTGCGGAAAAATTCACTGTCGGTGACATTGGCGCCGGGATAGCCGCCCTCAATATAATCTATGCCCAGCCCATCCAGCATGGCGGCAATATTGCGCTTGTCCGCCAGCGAAAAATCAACGCCGGTGGTCTGTGCGCCATCACGCAGGGTTGTGTCAAACAGGTAAAGACGCTCTTTGGTCATTGCAGGGCACCGGTTGGGGCGGGTGTGGTCAGTTTTTTCAAAAGGGTTGTATTGGCCAGCCAGACATCGCCAATGACAATGGAATTGCGCCGCTGCGGCGCATATCCGCGCTTTTCAAACAAGGGCAGCGCTGTTTCCGAGGCATCCACTGTCAGAGCCGCCGCGCCGCGCGCCGCACTCAGGCGCTCCAGCGCATCCACAAGCGCTGTGCCCACGCCCTGGCGCGCATGATGCGGATGCACATAAAGCATGACGACCGATTCTTTGCCTTTTAATGTGGCAAAACCGGCCAGCTCCCCCTGATGCAGCGCCAGAAGCGTGAGGTTTTCGGTGAGGGTTTGGGCAAAGGCAGGCTCTTCAGCTTGCGCCGCCCAAGCCTCGCGCTGCTCCTCGGAATAATCCTCCTCGCACAGCGCAATAATGCTCTGCTGGAACAGGTCCGCAAGGGCGGGCACATCGGCGGGCAGCATGGGGCGCATGGAAATGGTCATATGCGTGCTCTGTTTTTTGCAGTGTGAGTTGCCGTGATCATGGCTGACACGTTCCAAATAAATAAACGTCCTGCGCGGGCTTGACCCGCGTATCCACGTGGATGGCCGGATCAAGTCCGGCCATGACAGCCTGAGACAATTCGCACTCCCCTTGTTCGCGCGTGAGAGCATAAAATCCCCTCTCCCCTTGGGAGAGGGTTAGGGTGAGGGTATACAATCCCTTCACCGCCTCATCCTGAGGAGCGCGAAGCGTGTTTTGAGGGATGGAAAGGGCAAGGCTCACCGCTTCACCTCCCATGTTGTTGTGCCGTCTTTATTGTCTTTTAAAACAATGCCTTGCGCGAGAAGCTCATCGCGAATGCGGTCAGATTCAACCCAGTTTTTCGCCGCACGGGCAGCAAGGCGGAGGGAGATGAGGGAGTCGATGAGTGCAGCTTTATCTGAGTCAATGATGCTTGAGCCAACAAACAACATTTGAAACAATTCACCTATGCGATTTTGCGAAATTAAACCTAATAGCGAGAGATCAGCAACAAACTCCCAAGCGTCGGCTATCTCAAAGCGACTATCCGTGGAAACTGGATTAAAAGAAGCCAATCTACTTGATACGATCGATAAACCCATAAGGGCTTCAGATGTGTTAAAATCATTGCTTAATTCATAAAGAAGCTGCTGCCTAGGCGGAACGATAGTCCAATCCCCACTTAAAAAACGCTCTTTTCCTAAAACATGAACGATACTTCCAAGCCATTTTTTTAAAATTATCTCGGCCTCTTCCAGTGCCCGCACCGTAAAATCAATCGGCTGGCGGTAATGGGTTTTCAGCATCGCGAGGCGCAGCACCTCACCCGGCCATTTGCGCCCGCCAAACTTATCCGTATTCAGCAGGTCGTTGATGGTGACAAAATTCCCGTCACTTTTGCTCATTTTTTTGCCTTCGACCTGCACAAAGCCATTGTGCATCCAGACATTGGCCATCATGTCATGGCCGAAGGCGCAGGTGCTTTGCGCGATTTCGTTTTCATGATGCGGGAAGATCAAATCCAGCCCGCCGCCATGAATATCGAAGGTTTCGCCCAAATTCTTCCAACTCATGGCCGAGCATTCAATATGCCAGCCGGGGCGGCCCCGCCCCCAGGGGCTGTCCCAACCCGGCTCATCGGCTTTTGACAGTTTCCACAGCACAAAATCGGCTGCATTGCGCTTATGCTCATCCACCGCGATGCGCGCACCGGCCTTCTGGTCGTCAAGGTTGCGGCCAGACAGCCCGCCATAGTGCGGCATGGAACGCACATCAAACAGCACCTCGCCCGCCGCTGCATAGGCATGGCCGCGCGCGATCAGCTTTTCGATCACTTCGATCATTGGCCCGATATATTGGGTGGCGCGCGGCTCCACATTGGGGGGCAGGCACCCCAGCGCCGCCACATCCTTATGAAACTGCGCCGCTGTGGCCGATGTCACCTTGGCAATGGCGTCATTGAGCGGCAAATTAGGAAAATCGCGCAAGGCGCGGGCATTGATCTTGTCATCCACGTCGGTGATGTTGCGGACATATTTGACATGGTCCGCGCCATATTCATGCCGCAGCAAGCGGTAGAGCAGGTCAAACACAATCACAGGGCGCGCATTGCCAATATGGGCAAAGTCATAGACCGTCGGCCCGCAGACATACATGCGCACATTTTGCGGGTCTATGGGCGCAAAATCCTGCTTTGTGCGGGTGAGTGTGTTGTAGAGCTTGAGCGGCATAAAAATCCCTGTGCTGCGGCCAGGGCGTCGGGTTTTTTAAGACAAGACAGCTCCAGCCAGCGGATGTGCTAGCGAATAATAATGGAGCAAATGCAGAGTTTGGCTGCTGTGGTCATGATTTGAAAATGCGTCGGATGACGCGGCATGTCAATGAAATTTTCACGGCAAGATCAAATCATCTCCTCACGCCCATCATCCCGCAACCAGATATAAATTGCAGGAATAACAAGCAAAGTCAGCGCTGTTGAGGACATCAGCCCGAACACCATGGAAATGGCCAGCCCCTGAAAAATCGGGTCGGTGAGAATGAATGCCGCGCCAATGACCGCCGCCGCCGCCGTCAGAAAGATCGGCTTGAACCGTGTCGCACCCGCAGTCAGCAGCACATTGCGCAGCGGCAAACCAGCACCCTGTTGATGACGGATAAAATCCACCAGCAGAATGGAATTGCGCACGATAATCCCCGCCAGCGCGATAAAGCCGATCATCGAGGTCGCTGTGAAGGCCGCGCCCAGCAGCCAGTGGCCCAGCACGATGCCAATCAACGTCAGCGGCACCGGCACCAAAATCACCAGTGGCAATTTGAATGAGCCAAATTGCGCCACAACCAGCAGATAAATGCCGAGTATCGCCACAATAAAAGCCGCGCCCATATCGCGGAAGGTGACATAGGTCACTTCCCACTCGCCATCCCACAGCATGGCACGGCCTGAATCATTCTCCGGCTGGCCATGAAACAAAATCTGCGGCGGGCCATCAACACCCCAGGCCATTTTGGCGATTTTGTCATCGACAGCCAACATGCCGTAAATCGGCGCTTCAAATTTTCCAGCCACTTCGGCGCTCACCATTTCGGCATAACGACCATTATGCCGGAAAATCGGAAACGAGGCCGTTTCACGCCGCAATTTAACCACATCGCCCAGTTCGACATTGGCACCCTGCCGCACCGAACCGCCCGCGGGCAACGGCGTCGAGAGCAGGCGCTCGCCCAAATTCATCTGGCTGCGCGGCAGTTTCACCATGATCGACACGGGTTTAACGCCCTCGCCGCGCTGCGAATAGCCGACATTGACGCCGCCAATCAGCGCGCTGAGCGTGTCATACACCGCCTGTTCCTCAACGCCATGAAACTCCAGCGCCTGCTGATCAATTTCAAAGCGCAGCCGCTCAGCGGGCACACCAAAACTGTCATCAACATCAACGACAAAGTCCACCGCCTCAAAGGCCTGGCGCACCCTGCCCGCCAAAGCGCGGCGGCTGGCTGCGTCCGGCCCATAAATTTCGGTCAGCAATGTGGCCAGAACCGGCGGCCCGGGCGGCGCTTCCACCACCTTGATCGAAGTATGTGCGGGCACCGGCAGATCCGCCAGACGATGCCTTATGTCCAGCGCAATCGCATGGCTGGCCCGGCTGCGCCCGGTCTTCGGCGTCAGGCTGATGCTCAGGTCACCCAGTTCCACCTTGTCGCGCATATAATAATGACGCACCAAACCGTTGAAATTGAACGGTGAGGATGTGCCGACATAAGACTGGATGGAGACAAGCTCCGGCAGGTCTCTCAATCGCTCAGCTGCGGCGCGCAGCACGCGGTCCGTGTCCTCCAGCGCTGCACCCTGCGGCAGGTTCACCACCACCTGCACTTCTGATTTATTGTCGAAGGGCAGTAATTTTACCCGCACGTCCTTGGTGGCAAAGAGCACGCAGACCGCCAGAGTGGCAAAGCCCACGGTCAGCAAAAACACCTTCGCGCGCCGACGCCCCGTGAGCAGAGGCCGCGCAAGGCGAAGATAGGCGCGGCCCATCAGGCCGATGTCATGGCCGTGTCCCGAACCATGCGCGGCAACTGTTTCAAAGCGTTTGCGGGCGATTTTCAGCAGCAGCCAAGGGGTGATGGTGACGGCAATAAAGAAGGAAAACAGCATCGCCATTGAAGCATTGGCCGGAATCGGGCTCATATAAGGGCCCATCAAGCCGCTGACAAACATCATCGGCAACAGAGCCGCAACAATGGTCAGTGTGGCGACAATGGTCGGATTGCCCACTTCGGCCACCGCTTCAACCGCCGTTTCCACCAGCCCGCGGCTGCCGCGCATCGACCAGTGCCGGACAATATTTTCGACAACCACAATCGCGTCATCCACCAGAATACCGATGGAAAAAATCAGCGCAAACAGCGAGACGCGGTTGATAGTATAGCCCATCAGCCAAGAGGCAAAGAGGGTGAGCAGAATGGTTGTGGGAATGATAATGGCCACAACCACGCCCTCACGCCAGCCGATCGCCAGTGTGATCAGCACCACAATCGAGACGGTGGCCAGCCCCAAATGAAACAACAGTTCATTGGCCTTTTCATTGGCCGTTTCGCCATAGTTGCGGGTGACATCAAGGTTGAGACCAACTGGCACAAGCCGCGCTTTCACGACATCAAGCCGGTGCAGAATGTCATCCGCCACGCTCACCGCATTGGCGCCCTTGCGCTTGGCCAGCGCCAGCGTCACGGCGGGGCGCTGATCGAGCGTGCCGTCGGCTTTACGGGTGAGCATCCATGCGCGGTGCTCCGGCTCGGCGGCCCCCACAACCACATCCGCCACATCTTTAACATAGACGGGGCGGCCATCGCGCGCGGTCAGCAGAAGCAGGCCAATATCCGGCACGCCCTGCAGGGTCTGCCCTGCCAGAACCGGCAAGGCCTTGCCCCCGTCCCGAAAGGCTCCAACCACAAAAGAACGGTTGGCATTGGTGAGCTTGTCGATGAGTTGATTGAGCGTAATGCCATAAAGCGAAAGGCGCTCTGGGTCAGGCTCGACACGGATTTCATTCGGATCGCCACCGACAATATAGGTGCCGCCGACATTATCAACCTTCGAGAGTTCGTGCTGAAGCTCCTGCGCCACCTGAAACAGTCCGTTGCCCGTCCAGTTCTGCGCCTGATCGGGCTTGGGTGACAGGGTGAGCGCAACAATCGCCACATCATTGATGCCGCGCCCCGCAATCAGCGGTTCGGGGATGCCTTTGGGCAGATCCGTGATATTGGCGCGTATTTTTTCATGAATCCGCATCACCGCAGTGTCTTCATCCGTGCCGACAAAAAAGCGCGCGGTGACGACAACATGATCATCCTCGGTCTGCGAATACACATGCTCCACGCCATTGATGCCGCGCACCAGATCTTCCAGCGGACGGGTGACCAGCTCAACAGCACCATCCGCCTTATAGCCGTTCGCCTGAACGATAATATCCACCAGCGGCACAGAAATCTGCGGTTCTTCCTCGCGTGGCAGGCCCATAATGGCAATGGCCCCCGCGATGAGCGCCGCAATCAGCAATAGGGGTGTCAGAGGAGAGCGAATAAAGGTGCGGGTGAGCACACCGGAAAGTCCGAGTTTACCCTGTGCAGACGTCGGGTTGCTCATGGCTTCACCACCTGATCACCATCTTTCAGGCCGGCAAGAATTTCGGTCATCGTGTCCTGCTGCGCGCCGGTTTGCACCACAACCTCGCCCCCGCTTGCGAGGCTCACAAAACTGACGCCGGAGCGCTGGGTTATATAGAACGTGGGTATCAAGATGGCTGATCGGGTGCCCGTGTTGACATAGACGCGGGTGCGCTCGCCGACAAAATAGTCGCCCAGATCGGCAACATCCACATCGGCAATCACCCGTCCGCCCTTAATTTCGGGATAGACCAGCCGCACTTGTCCCTGTTGTTTTAAATCCGGCCCCTCATCAGTGAGGCCGCGCGCGCCGATCTCGACATGATCACCCGCACGCATGAAGCGCGCATGGCGCTCCGGCAGTTGCAAACGCAGAATATATTTGTCCTCAGCCAGTGTAGCGATGGTTTCGCCGGGGAGAATCACAGCCCCGTCCGAAACAGGCACGCTCAAAACACGGCCCGCACTAGGCGCAAGCACCGCGCCTTCAGCCGCCTGCTGCACCAGCACATTGCGATCCGATTGCATGGCCTCTAAGCCGCGCTCAGCCACATCCAGATTGGTGCGAGCCTGATCAAGCTGGGTTGTTGTACTGACACCGCGCTTCTGCAATTCCTGAATACGGTCAAAATCGGATTTTGCCTGATCGCGCTGCGCCTGAAGCGAAAGAATCCGCGCCTCCAGAGACTGTAATTGCAGCACGATCTTCTGATCCGCCACCACAGCCAGCTCCTGTCCGGCGGTCGCACGATCCCCTTCTTTCACCCGCAAAACAGCCACAGTGCCGCCAATGCGCGCCCGTGCCAAAACCTGATGCACCGGCTCAACCGTCGCGATCACAGCTTTGCTGTCCGCAATCTGACGCACATGAACATCATAAGCCTCACCCGCCTGCGCAGTGGTCAGTGGCCACAGGGCCAGAGAAATGAGCAAAACATGACGCATGACGACTCCCTTTTTGAACCAGCGATCCAACTTGACTTATATATTTCTTATATTTAAATTAGCAAATACAAATTTAGATAAAAATAAATTAACGTATCATAATTCAAAAAGGAAAAATCGCAATGAATGTAGACCGTGCAGTGATGATTTTTGCGGGATTTATGATTTTTGCCAGCCTTGCGCTGACATATTTTGTGCATCCTTTGTGGTGGCTTTTGACGGCATTTGAAAAATATTTCATGCGCAAAATCCGCACCGGTTCCAGCGAGCCGGGATATGAGCGGGTGATTATGAAGGCCATCGGTGTCCAGCGTTTGCTGGGTAAAATGTGACGCAACTATAGGTGTGGGCAAATTATAGATTATTTTGCCTGCACCGCCCTCACGGCATGGAATGGTAGCGGCTTAGAGTCTGTTGCCTTTAGACGGAAACGTCTCCCTCTCCCCGCTGGCGGGGAGAGGGTGGGGTGAGGGGCATTTTTATGATTCCAAGCCCCTCATCCTGTCCTTCTCCCCGTTGATCCTTCGAGACGGCCTACGGCC
>Ga0007834_1000037_pt1 | contig 65028 bp, 83 predicted proteins | sample CryBogCBE06Nov07_FD_71233 | JGI IMG/M metagenome (GOLD analysis project Ga0007834, IMG submission 71233) | Freshwater microbial communities from Crystal Bog, Wisconsin, USA - CBE06Nov07 | ecosystem: Environmental > Aquatic > Freshwater > Lake | place: Crystal Bog, Wisconsin, USA | collected...
TTTCCAATTGACTGATTTACAATAGGAATACCGAGTTCCTCACGACCTGCAGCATTAAGACAGTCTTTGAGTTTTTGAATGTCCATCTAGTGGTCATATAGTCTTCACTTTAGACAGACTAAAGGAAAAACGCATAGTATAAGAAGAATGAGTCTGTTTATAGAATCTGAGAATAGTATTCGCAGATCTTACGAACTAACAGGTCTTGTAAAGACATATAAATCCGATCGAGCTGTCATTGAGATCGTCCCAAGCAAGCTGTTTGGAGAGATGCTGTATATCGATGGTTGTCTTCAACTCGCTCTCAAAGATGAATACATCTATCATGAAATGCTTGTTCATCCCACAATGGCCCATGCTATCTCAAGATCGAGTGTATGTATTCTCGGAGGTGGAGATGGATGTGCCCTGCGTGAAGTTCTGAAGTGGCCCGATGTGAAAGAAGTGACGGTCATTGACTGGGATTCACGTCTTATCTATCTCTTTCAGGGCCAATATGCAAACTGGAACTCCCAGAGTTTTCATGACCGGCGTGTAAAAGTAGAAATTGCAGATATATTAAGTCTACAAAGCCAAAAGCGTAAATATGATGTACTCTTGGTCGACCTATTAGATCCTGATTGCTTGGATAAAAAGAATATGATCTTCTGGGATGAGTTGACCGAACTAGTAAGAAGCTGGACACATCCACAGAGTGTTGTCACGTTTAATGCTGGAGGGTTTCTGCCCTGGAATACAGCAACTCTTGAGTGTCTCACACGAGAGCTTCGGTATGAATGGGAGGGATCCAAGAATCTAGAGTTATCCGCCTATCATGTCTTTGTGCCATCATTCACGAATGAATGGTGCTTTTTTATGGTGCGTCCTTGTGGAAAAATGGCCGACTGGTCTTTACTAAACCCTACGTCCATACGCTACTTTGATGAAAACGCGTGGATTCTTGCTAGCCTCTGGACAAAGGATTCAAGTGCTCTTATTGCAAAACAGCCAATAAATTTGAGCAACTGGGCTGCCCCATTGTAAGCAGTGAAAAATGTATCGCCTTGAGCTCCTTGTTTCTGAGTCAGCGAAGGCCCTGTATTCTGAGATCGCCGTCGAGAATCGCTCGAATGACAACGCGGGTGTAGATCTCTTTGTCGCCGCCGAGGCCACACTTACTGCCGAGAAGTCAATCTGTCTTCTTGACCTCGGTGTAAAGGCCCGCATGGTGCGTCTGAGTGATGGAGAGGAGGTTCATTATTGGCTGGCTCCTCGTTCATCCATCTTCAAGAGCAATGTTCATCAGGTCAACAGTCTTGGAGTCATTGATCGGACCTATCGGGGGACACTCATGGGAGCTGTTCGTGGCCTCGACGCTGCGAAGTATCCTACGACACTTGCAGTTGGCATTCGTCTCTTCCAGGTTCTTGCCCCCGACATGGGACACATCAAGGAGGTGCGTCTAGTGGAGTCGCTTCCTGAGACGTCGCGTGGAGCGGGCGGATTTGGATCTACGGGTTCGTGAACCTCCTAGCTTTCGTAAAGGAACAAACATATTTTGTGTTAAAGGGACACCAGGATATTGTATTCTTGCTTGATTCATTCTAGTATTTATATAATCTGAAATAAGTTCAAGGGCATATCTGTAGTATTCAGCAGCCCTTCTATAGTCGCCTGCAAGAAAATGTTCCTTTCCAGCGTCGCCGAAGGCTTCCTTAATTGCTTCTAAATCCGGATTCCCTTCCGTAATAATTCTATCAAACTCTTCAATTACATTCTCAAGATCATATTTTTTATTCGTTAATCTCAATGGGTTTCCAGTCATCAAATGATTATCGATAAGTGAATTATAATATGTATATAGGCGAGGTGTTTCATTCATTTTTTTCTTTCTCTCTATAATAGAATGAGTTTAAATAATACTCTGAAAAATGAGGATCTTATAGGTCTCTATGAAGTGAATACAGAGAAGCTTAAGAAAAACGTTGAGAGATATGGAAAGGGAAATCGTAATGTATCTCCGAATATAACGAGCCCGCGTCTAAATAATCTTCCTGCGTTAGGCAACATGCCGAACGAGAATGAGTATAATGTCCCGCGTCCTGTTCCTAAGATGAAGTTGCCGCCTATGACACCTGTTAAGAAGAATATGAAAAACAATAATGCTCCCCCGCCTGCACCGAAGAAGATGAAGCAAAACAGAAAGACTCGTCGTAATCGAAAGAATCGCAAGACAAGAAGAAACTAAGAATGACGTGTCTTTCTCCTTCTTGTCATCTTTCTACCGCCTACCATAGGCTCGACTGCAAGATAACTAGGATCTTTAGGAACATACTCGATCTTTACACCATCATTGTAGATACTAAAATAAGCGATGCTTTTAGCGGCTGGATTCTTCATACCGAGTAAGCGGAATCCTCCTAAGAAAAACATTCCCAAATATTCAGCGTGAGCAAATCCAAATGCATATACACTACCCTGAACTGAAAGAAAGTTAGGAATATGTGTCTTTGTTGCGATATTATATTTATCCTTTTCGGGTGTTGCAATCAAAAGACCTCCTCCTGTTTGTCCCAAAGCCGCCGCTGCAGCATTAACCGATTCTTCGGGTGGAGGCTGAACACCCGTCAAGCCCTCCACAATCTCATTAAGCTTGGCGGCATTCGCCATGTCTCCGAGAGAAATTGAATCAGGAAAGGGCCATGTCTGAGGATCTCTGTAACGAGTCTTTGAAGGAACACCGTAAAATCCTCTCACATTTTCAATACTGTAGGGACGTCCACCAGATTCAGGATTCATCTCTGTTGCCAAAGGTCTGAATCCAGGATGGGAGAACCCAGCAGGAATATTCGGAATGACGTCATTCGGGCCAGCGATTCCTCCTACAAGAACCTGCGTAGCAGCTGACCGAGATGCAATCTTCTGACTTACAACACGGTCAAATGTAAGAAATCCTGAATCAAGATGGGCATTAAATGTGTTTCTAGACTTATCAGAAAAGATCGTGGGTGCACCAAATGTAATCACGTGTATACTCGCCACATTTTTCAACTGAGGAATGACGGCACGACCCTCAGCAAGAATAAACGCAAAGAGAGTTGTATAGGCACCACCAAGTGAATGGCCTGTCAGGAAAAGACGCGTATTCGGCTGTGATGCATGTTCCGCGAGTGCCTTCATTAAAGGCACCCATGCCTTCATAATCGGCTTGACAAAAGCACCTGTAACCATATTTCCAGGCTCACTCTTAACACCGATTGAAGATACAATTGAAGCAAAATCAGAAGGTGTAAACTGACTCATTAGATCGTGTTTCAAATTCTTAAGTGTGCTCGATCCCTTGAAGCTTATGAATACATCTGTAGGTGTAAAAATACTGTAAGGATTCTTAGCAACCTTTGACGCATTTACAAAAAGAACCGTGAGATCACTAGGCGTTGAGACGTATGTTGCATATTTTTGCCCTGCTCCCTTTGATGCAACAAGCGAATAGGACTCCATTGGTCTTCCTTCACCATCACCCGCCTGGCTGGTAATCGGAGTTTTTCTCTTGGCAGCAAACTGTGAATCATACGCACTAATAACTTTGTTTACAATATCATTGGAACGACCGAGGTGTTCCAATGTTTTCCAGGCAATACCCGTGTCGGAATATACAATTCTGGAAAGCTGAGCAGCAATATAAAGAGCATGTTCATATCTCTTGAACTTCTCAGCACCGACCATTTTGGCCTGATCCTTTGAAATAGGATTTTTTAAACCAAAACTAAGAGGACGAATCGTAGTGTCCATCATTTTATTCTATTTAAACAAAAGAAATAGTATGACGGTCTGGTGTATACCAGTTATCTATTCGACTATTCATTTTTCATCAGGAGTTATAGGATATTTCTATCCTATCATTCTTGCACTGAGCGTGGGATGGCACATTATGCAATATGTTCTCAATATTCGTATTTATCTCTTTCAATTGACCTATAGAAAAGGAAATAGCTTAGAACATACCTCTGTGAAACTGTTGGAAGTCCTGGGCGGATTTTTACTTGCCTTTGTTTTAATGACGTTTAGTAGATTACAATGAAAGAAGAAGGGACTACGGACGCCAAACAATGTCCTTGGTGTAAACGCTGGTGTTTGAAGGATAATGCGTGTTCCTATATTTTTGCTTGTGGTCTAGATGCTAAGAATAAATTCCACAAGGAACTCGGATGTGGTCGTTCCTGGTGCTGGGATTGTGGCAAGAAATACTGCTCACAGCATCACAGTCTGGAAACGGGCGAACGTTTGCCTGACGCAAAAGACAATCATAATGCATTGTGCTGTCGGTCAGAAGAGGGATTCAAGGAAGAAGACTATTGTCCTGGGGGTCATTCGTCGCATTGTCCAAAACGTTGGTAATATAATAGAGGAATGAACATCTTTGATTATAGAAAGACAGGCGACTATCTTTATATAATCACAGCAGCCATTATAGTTGATCTTATTGTGATCTTTTTGGCACGGTATCCTGGCTCGGATCCAATCTTTAAAGTCAAGGCCCTAAATGACTGGTATGAAAAGTTCGGAATTCTCGCAGCGGCTGCAGATATCCTAAGTCTCATCATCGGTGTCACCGCGGCTCGGTATATATATAGTAGCCTGGGTTTAAAGAACTCTTTGCTATTTTTCGTGGGCGTCGTTGTTCTCTTTCAACTCTGCCACGACCTCTTTTTCTTTCTTGCCGTCATCACTCAAATGCCCAAGGGAGAAAATAAGATGATTGATGTCTTCAGCGACTATGCAAAGGAAAATGGGGCAAAGATCCTGATTTCCGATGCTCTCATGATGATCAGCACAACTCTTCTGGCTTCTTTTCTGAAAGAACTTCCTGCTCACGCGAGTGTTTCCTCTCTTACTGTGTCTCTTTACGCACTTTGCTTTGTCCTCTATACACAGAGATCCTAATGGAGAAACCATGGATGTGTTATTGCCTTGAGTCTGTAACAGGATCTACGTATATTGGTTCATCTGTAGATGTTGATCGACGCCTGAGACAGCATAATGGTGAACTCAAGGGTGGGGCGAGGGCTACATCAAGAGGATCAGGATGGAATCGTGTGTGCCATGTGGTCGGATTTCCTGATTCACGAGCCGCTCTGCAATTTGAATGGAAATGGAAACGAGTCAGTCAGAAACTCAAAGGAAGGCCCATTGAACGCAGAATTGCCGCTCTTCTTGAGATGCTGAATGAAGAACACACAACCTCGGGCTCTCAGCCCTTTTCAACCTATGATGGGCCTCTCTTGGTGTTTGTAGAGGATACGGCAAAAATTGACATGTTTAAAGCTAGGGAAATGAAGTATGGCATACTGGCATAAAATGAAAAGTTCTCCGTCGACAAGCTCTCTAGACGGACTTACAAAGAATGATCCCACCTGTTTCGTTTGTCTTGAGCTGACAAACGATGTCGGTGAGCCTCTTGTAGATGGAAGGATGCTGCGTCGTTGTGGATGTGCATTTCATGTCCATCCTATCTGCTGGAACAGTTGGCTCTCCTCTGGAAAGAACGATTTTGATTGCCCCATCTGCAGAAGGGCATCACTCCATATTATTGTCCCTGATGAGGATGTACCTCCTTTGGCCCGCATAAGGGCCCAATCGTTCCCTTATGCGGATGAAACTTATATCTGCTGCTGTGAAATCCCTGAAGGGTATAAACTATACACTTTATTTGTTACTGTAATTATTCTTCTTGGAGTTGTAATGACAATCATGCTGATGAGGTAGATTTAGACGCAAGAAGCCCTATAGCAACGGCACCAGCGACTAAACCAACAACTCCTACAACACCCAGACCAATCTTCGTGTGACGCCTTCTCGTCTCGTTTCTTTTTATTTTCGTTTGAAGATAATTCATTGTCGCATTCATGCCTGCCTGGACCTTTTCTGCCTGGGTTCCAATGGCAAAGTCAATATTATTAAGTCTCTTCTTGAGAGTCTTATTCATCTTGGGATACATGCTTTTGGGATAAAAAACCATTCTACTTGTTGCCAACATAATACGCGATACCTCCTCCTAGAGCTGCAACCGTCAAAAGACCTATAAGAGGATATCCATATTGCTTGAACTTTGTGGGTGTTCTTGGTCCTGCCGTAATATGCTCATAGGTATTTTTACGAGTCTTAGTCTGGTGCTTTAGAGTATACTCCTTCTTCTGGAGTGTGTGCTGGAGTTTACCAATGTTGTTGTGCAGCCGTGTCCATTTCGGATTCTCGCCCGTGACAAGTTTCCGCGTAGTTTTGGCCAGAGTCGCCTTCTTCTCTTTAAGATTTGCTTCAAGAGTATCAAGATCCTTTCTGATCTGTTCGATATCCATTCTACTGAAGAGAGAGATTTGCATATAACTTCTTAATAGTATCGAGTTCAACTGAGGCCACACCAATAGGCTTATACAACTTTACAACAGATGGATGAATCTCGCGTGTAACATTAATATCAGGTGTTTTTATATTATACATAATTTTATTTTCACTCCGCATAATGTTCAGAGTTACATTCTTTTCAAACTCATAGGTTAACGTGCTATTCCCTTCCTGGAAATTTAGAAGTCGATGCGTATTATTACAAAGACGAATCGCTTGATTTGCGAGAGGATTTAATTCATCTTTTGAGGTCCCACATACACCAATGAGGATATTCTTATCTTCAGCTGAATCTGGAAGAAAATCACAGTTTGTTGCAATCAAGCGTTCAACAAGAAGAAAATTCTTTTTTGGCGGGGGCACTTCTGATTGAACGTTTCCCATTATACTGCTTACTGCTTTTTGAGTGTCGTTAATCAATTTTATACGAACATAGCTATCTTTATTCTGTATAACAGAATCAATATAGTTTGTAAACATTCTCTCAGTTAATGATTATATATAAAAATATACAACACACAAGCTGAGAACCACTGGGTGGTTTCACGCTTAGTTTGAGTAAGCAAGTCCGCCCATGCCAGACATCACGCGGAGCACGTTGTAGTTCGTCGCATAGACATAGACCGTGGCCGTGTTCGTCGTGCCCACCGTGTTGTTGGTGACCGTGAGGAGCAGCGTGGTGTTGTCAATGCGGGACAAGTTGCACGTGCCGCTCGGCTGGTGCTGCTCAGGCTGGAGAGCGAATGAGTAGACGTTGATGCCGATCGCGGGGATGTTGGTGTGGTGCTGGTAAGGCTGGACCTCGTTGAAATAGCGGCCCTCGCGAACCTGGAAGCGATCGTGGCCGTTGAGCTGGAGCAGGGCCGTGACGCACGGGTTCTTGCCCGCCATGCCCTCGACACGCGTGACGGAGTAGCCTGACTCCAGAACTGACCGGTCCCACCAGTCGCTGAAGTTGAACGGCTGCTGACCCTTCCACGTGAAGCTGGTCGCATCGTCGCAGGCCGTGTAGGAGTCACGCTGGACAACCCACACGAGCTCCTTGCACGGGTGGTTGAAGTTCAGCTTGAGCTTGTTGCTTGAGGACGTGATGGACTCACCGCCCGTGAACTGGAGCACGTCGATCAGGTACTCGTGGGAGACCTGGGCGAACTTGCGACGCTCGTCCGTGTCGAGGTAGATGTAGTCGACGTAGAGGGACGCGGCGACGAGGTTGGCTGACGCAACGCGGTCGCGGATCACGTGCGTGTTGGAGTTCTGCGGGGCCGCGTCGAAGCAGAGGTTGCGGAGATCATTGAAGATCAGGTTGATGCGGACCTCGTGGTACTGGAGGGCGATCAGCGGCAGAGCCAGACCAGGGTTGCGGCAGAACCAGAACTGGAGCGGGATGTAGAGCGTGTACTCAGGAGCACAGTTGCCGATCTCGTTGGACGTGTTCGGCTCGCCACCAGCACAGTCATCGTCGCACGTCTCGCCGCCCTGGACGATCAGGTTCGTGAGCTGCGGGACGTTGCCAACCATCTTGGCGTAGCCGGCCTGCTTGCCAGCCTCCTGCGTGAGCTCATTCCACACGTGCATCCACTGGCCGTAGTGCTTGTCGATACGCTGGCCGCCGATCTGGAGCTCGACCTCCTTGACGAGGTTGTGGCCAGCCCAGTTGAGCCAGCGGAACTGGGCACCTGAGCCGTCCGCCGCGAGGAGCTGCACCTTCGGCAGCGTGGCCTGGAGGTACATACGGTAGATCAAGTCACCATTACGCTGGATGGTGCACGTGACCGTCTTGCCGAAGCCAGGGGAACCGTTGAACGGGTTCTCGATGGACTCCATGGCAAAGTTCGTGTGACGGCGGTACACGACCTTGAAGAAAGTGATCTGCGGGTTGCCCGTCAGGTAAACGTCCTGGGCACCATAGGCGACGAGCTGCATAAGTCCTCCTCCAGTCATTTTAGTCTATACCTTTGCCAGAGAAAAAAAATTTGGCGGCGAAAGAAAAATCCGAACCCGCAACCGGGGACCTCTGTTTTTCGGAATCTAAACACCGAGTAGGGACCCTCTTTACAGATGTCAGATCCCTTCTTCAAAATAAGGCCAACAAAGAGAAGTAATCCTGAAGCAAGAACTACCCTTGACAGTATCCATCATTCCCACTTATCAAAACTCGTCGACGAGTCACAAAACGTTGAGGCCCTTGAGTCCCATCTTCTGGGTCTCAAAGAGTCTATTAAAACATGCCAGGACGATATTGAAAAAGTAAAGCTTGAAAAGGAATTCCAGGACTTATTGAAGGAATATAAGAAACGGAAATCTGGATCTGCAATCTATGACTATTATTTGGAGACAGGTGATATTCTCTATCAGTATTATGACATTCAGGATAAGATTAGTAGAGGCCTAGAGTCAAAGGTAAGTCGTCCTCTAAAGTCAAAGCCAGGCTCTATCTTTGCTGTTCTAGATGAGGCATCAGATACCAAGGCACCTTCTCACACACAACCCCAAGGCGAAGATATGCGTCGAGAGAAGCTGCTTGAAACTTATCTACAAAAGATTGATCCGAGTCATGCACGCAGCGGCCAGAATATCCATAATGATCCTTATGGTGAATGTGAGGAGTGTCAAACAGAAATGATCTTCTCAGCGAACGAGGCTCTCTTCACTTGCCCCACCTGCGGCTTTCAGGAGTTTATTCTGGTTGACTCCGATAAGCCCTCATATAAGGATCCGCCGCGTGAAGTCTCCTATTACGCCTATAAGCGTATTAACCACTTCAATGAATGGCTTGCCCAGATTCAGGCCAAGGAAAGCACAGATATCCCTCAGGATGTTTATACTGCTATCATAACGGAACTCAAGAAGGAGAGAATTACTGATACGAGTAATATCAAGACTTCTAAGATTCGTGAGATTCTGAAGAAGTTGAAGTTCAACAAGTATTATGAACACGCAGCCCATATTATGAATCGGATTAATGGAAAGACTGCACCTGTCATTACACGTGAGACAGAGGAGAAGCTACGTCATATGTTTATTGAGATTCAGCCTTCCTTTCAGAAGCATTGCCCTTCTGGTCGCAGTAATTTCTTATCGTATTCTTATGTGCTCTATAAGTTCTGCGAGCTGCTGGAGCTTGATGAATATCTCCCTAATTTTCCGATTTTGAAAAATAGGGACAAACTCTTTTGTCAAGATAAAATCTGGCAGCAGATCTGTGCCGACCTGAGATGGCAATATGTCAAAAGTTGTTAATGTCTAGAGCGACGAGTCTTTCTTCTGCCACCTGCGGGTCCACCTGCACCTGCACCAGGAGGCCCTGCATTACGCATAGCAACCATAGCAGCCTGTGAAGCTCTGCGTCTAGGAGCCTGAGCCGCAGGAACACCTGCCATGTAGGCAGCCAGTTGCTGGTCTAATGCCTCCTCTGCAAGTTGAGGAGCACCGCGAATAACCGCAACCTGGAGTCTATCAGGGAGTCTCGGATAGGAGTTCACGAGAGCCCTGGTCGACAGATAGTGAATATACTGGACAAGCGTTCCTTCAAAACCAGCGGCAATCTGATCCTGTGTAGGAGCGGCTCCATATGCGGCCATAGCAGTCGTATAAAGTCTCTGAAAGACACGAACACCCTCATAGTTCATCGCGATAACTAGGGCAAGGCCAGCAAGTGTAGGTCCAGATCCCATAGCCAAATCCCTCAAATTGCCAACGAACGCAGTATACCATCCAGCCGTCAGTCTAGGATTCAAGAAATAACCGATGCAACTGACAATGGCATTAATGACTCTTACAGTATAAGATCCATTTGTGCCCAAGTCTCGTATGAGGCCCGCGGCGAGAAGGCCAGGAAGAATACGCTCTCTTACTGATCTCGCAATACTCGGAACAATATCGGGATTCAAAAGAGCATCACCAACAGGTGCAAGAGCCGCAGCACCCTGGTCGTCGATTTGTTTAGCGATTTCCTTAGGCAGAATACACAGTATACGCAGAACACGCTTCAACTCATCATAGAATCTTACACCACCGCGTTGTTTGCGTGTTCTACGACCACCAGACATCTCAACAGGCGTCTGGCCAAGTGTCAAGCTCTCCTTTATCATGGTCTCAATGAGATCAAGCTCGCCTGGACTGATAGCAGGGCATGACTCTCCGAGTTCAGCGTCAAGCTCGGCCTTGATTTTAGCATACATGGATCTAGCTACAGCAGGGCCAGCACCAGGGCCTGCACGTTTGGCAGCCTGTGCAGCCTTTGCCGAGTTAGAGACATTTGCACCACTACGACCGTTGGCCCTGCGAACATTTACAGGTAGACCCGTATTACGCCAATACCAGAATGAATTAGCCCTCTTTTCAACAGGCGTGCTGAGACCGGCCGAAAAATACGGCTGCCCCCTTATAAAGTCATTTAGACGATCTCCTGCAACGGTTCCTGCCATTCTAATTTATAAGAAGAATATCTCTATGTTGATTTATAATCATTCAGGAGATACTATATGCTTACAAGCCACGCGGGAAGCCAACGAGGTTGGCACCCAGACCGAAGCCAGCACCCTGGCGAGCCGTCACGCCGATGGACGGGGAGACGAGGTCGAGCACGGCGAAGACGGCCGCGGCGACGAGGGCGAGAGTTGAGATCTCATCGAGCGGCAGGCTCTTCCGGGGGATGAAGATGGCCGCACCCGCGACAACGAGGCCCTCGATCAAATACTTGATGGCACGGTTGATAACTTCAGAGACGTCCATTTGATTTCTATATTTGGTCTTAAGAAATTTTTTGTGCGGCAAAATCGTCTAAAGAAAGGCTCTATTGAAGTATAGAATGTCTGCCCCTAGTGATGAGAAGGAGAGCTTTTTAACCGACGATCCTGAGATCTCATCACAGAAGTGGTGTCTTCTGAGTTTCATCAGTCCCGAGAACGTGTTGAACCGGAAGGATACGTTCTTCTTCAATGCATTCATCAAGCAGTATGAGTTCCAGCTTCGCACCAAGAGCCTCGAGCAGTTCCTCGTAAAGTCCATCCAGACGATCAATGCCAAGCTGGATGCCGAGGCGACGCGTCTCGATGCTCTTGATCTGAGTGGTGCGGCCCTCGAATGCCGGAAATCCACGATGTCCATCGATCCGTTTATCACGGACTTCCAGGAGACCGTAAAGAAGAATCAGCGTGAGATGCTGGCCTCCACGCTCAATGAGAACTTTGATGACTTCATGTTCAAGAATGGTGCTAAGCTTGAGGATGACTTCTATGCCAAGAACAACTTCCGCACGACGGTGCGTGGTCTCAAGATTCGTGGTGCCTACAGCACAAAGGAGGAGGCCGACATGCGTGCTAAGAAGCTGCAGAAGGCTGATCCTGACCACAACATCTATGTTGGTCAGGTCGGCAAGTGGCTGCCGTGGGACCCGAAGCCATCGGAGGTCGGAGAGCAGGAGTATGCCGAGGAGCAGCTCAACACGCTCATGAAGAAGTATAAGGAGAATGAGGAGCAGCGTGAGCAGTTCACGAGGGAGCAGCGTGAGGCTGGCCGGAAGCAGAACCGCACGGTCACCACGATGCCTGGATCAGACGCATCTGTTCCTTCACTTGGAACGGATGCCTCGGAGTTTAGTGGCATGTTTTCAGGCTCAGGTCCCGCGGATCTGGCCATTCAGCGTAAGATGGATTCGTCAAAGCAGGAGTAATTTTTTATCTTCTGCGTGTATTGGTGAATCCCTCTGCATTTCCGCTGCCAACGTGGATAGGGATGCAGTTGCCACTCTGGCAGAAGGATCCCTCAGGGCACGTCACCCCGCCGCATCCATCCGCAGGGTTTCTGAAGCCGTCATAATACTGCGGAAATGTGGTCTTCAGAAACGGGACAACGATAAGAACACCGAGTAAAACCAACGCTAAGCCGATAACACCATATCCAACACGACGAGCCATCTTTTCTTTTAATAAAAGAGAAAATTACTAGGGATAGACAGGGAGACCGGAACTAGGCATCTGCGGCTGAGTATCACTAAAGCAATAGCCATTCATGCACCGAGTTCCGTGCGGGCACGGTGCCAGATCTACACCACACATCCCAGGAGGATTCGCAAATCCTTCTGAGACTGTGTAATTTGCCACCATAAGAGCACACGCGAAAAGAAGTATAATTAAGGCAGCCCACATTCTAGTATAGATCCTTAAAACTTCCGCAACTTTCTTCTAGTTTTACGAGCCCTGGAACCGCCGTTCTTTTTAGGCGTTAAGTGTTGCGTTACCTTATATAATACATTAATAAGCTCATTCGGTTTGCTTACTCGCTTTCCTTCTTTTTTAGCACTCAGAATCCATCGACACTGAGCAATCTCTTTTTGATCAAATTCACTTTTTAGAATTTCATCAGGAAGTAAATCAACAACACTCTCGATTTCAGCCCATTTCTCCACTGTGGTCATCTCATCATTTTCTAGCATATTTTCTACACGGCTCTTAATTGTATCCAATGCCTCCTTCGATAGATTCGTAGAGTGGTTTACATGAGCATGTGTATTAATTTTTAACATCTCTACTAGAACTTTCGAACATTAATCTGCGGCCCCTTCAGCTTTCTCGCATCACTCGGATTATAATTATCATCGTCTTCATCCTTCTTCTTGTAATGGGCCGCCGAGTGAGCCCAGAACTCTGGGGCTCCAATACGGAAATCTCCGTGCATCTCAGCCTTATACCAGAAAATACAATCCTCAATCTTATTTGACTGGCTTGTATTATCAATCACGAGACATTCGTAGTTCTGTGTGCACTGATCCATGACCTGGCAGAAGAACTCAAAGCTCGGAAACGCCGATCCATAGTTGTTAAAGATACGCTGTCTGTTTGTCAGATAAGGTTCACGTAGAATAAACACAAAGTCCACGTTGGTTCTCAGAGCCGGCTGAATACCCAGCGGATACTGCATAGTAATCAAAAAGAACACCTTTAACCAACGACCGTTCATGAAAAGATAACGAATGTTCTTGTCGTGTGTCCATGAGTCGTCATACATACAGTCGTCGAGAATCATAAATGAACGCGGATCAATCTGCGACTTCTTTCCATCGGCAATCTCACCTTGAATACGCGACATCATCATCTTCTGACGCTTGCAGAAATTGGCCAAAATGAGAGGACTGAACTCGCCGTGAATAAACAGCGGAGGAATCATTTTGCTATAGAAACTATTTGACTCTTCTGTGCCTGAAATAACTGTTCCAAGAGGCATATCCTGGTGATGATAGAGCAGATCACGAACAAGAGTGGACTTACCCGTGCGTCGTCTGCCAATGAAAATCGCCACGGCATCCTGGGGGATACGTTTCATGTCAAACTTCTTCAGACTTACATTGAGAGCTGGTGTTACTGACATTCTAAGGGATTGAGAAAAGAATTTCGTGCGTCAATGAACGCAGCAGATACTTCTTAGGAACAGCAAGAATGCCACCTGCTCCAGAACTCAAAGGCTCCGTTTTACAGAAACCGACTTATGTTTCTGTTCCGCTTTCAAAAAGTCTCGAAGATCTTTCAGGATTTAAAAATCCAAATACCTTCTATCCCGGTTTGAGTATTCTTACAGGCCTCAAACTCAGCCCTAAAACTTCTGTTTGGCTTGACCACCGGAAACGTGTGGTTTCATCAGGTGCTGCTCTCTCCAATTCAAGTTCTGGTCGTATTCACCTTACAATTGAGACCAATGGATCGAGTGAAGGGCTCGATGTTCAAGATGTTTCTGGATTTCGCAAAATAACGCACCTCCTCGATCCCGTTCAATGGATTCAGGGCAAGTATAACCCTGAATCGATCAAGGCGAAGCTTTCTGATCCCATGAACCAGGCCTACGTGGAGGCCCTCGCCGCCTATTCACTTGGAAAGCTCAAGGAAGAAAACATCTCACCACACTTTCATGCATTCTATGGAGCTTTCTCAACAGAGGCCGATACCTACGCCTACAACATCTCAGAAAGCTATATGTCTTATCGCCATTGCAGATGGTTCTGGACAGGCCAGGAGAAGGGTGTTTTCAAACTCAGCTTTGATGATTCTTTGCCTGAGGATGTAAAGAATGCACTTCTCGATGTCCCTGATGATTTAGAGGAAGACAATTCTGATTCAGAAGAGTGTCTCGATGATTTGCCTGATACAGGATCTTATACGAAGGGGGCAATCGGATCCATTGAGTCACTCTCAGATGATGATCTTAAAACGGTCTCTGATGCTGAAGAGGAGGATGAAGAGGATGAAGAGGATGAAGAGGATGATTCAAACTCCGACGTCGAGATTTTCGCAGAAGTCAAAAAGTTTCCTGTCATGATGATTTTCACAGAGTCAAGCGAGGACACAATGGATGCCCTTCTAGATAATTATGAAGAGCTCGGATGTGAGCCTGGTTCCGACGAATGGGATGCAATCTGGACTGCATGGATCTTTCAGGTCATTGCGGCCCTGACAGTCGCCCAGCGTATCTTTGGCTTCACACACAATGATCTTCACACGAACAACATTGTCTGGGAGAGAACGGATAAGGAGTATTTATATTACAAGTCGCTTGATGGAACAGTCTTTATGGTCCCTACCTTCGGAAAGATCTTCAAAATTATTGATTTTGGTCGCTCAATCTTTAAGATTAATGAGACAACCTTCTACAGTGATGATTTCAGAGAAGGAAATGATGCGGGTGATCAGTATTATTTTGATGATCTGAAAAAAGAGGACGAAGAAGAAATTTATCCGAATCCTTCCTTTGATCTGTGCCGCTTCACGGTAAGTCTTTTTGAATCACTGTTTCCTGAACCGCCACCCAAGAGAAAAAATGGGGCGATCCTCAGCAAGGAGGAAGGCCTCATTGTAAAGGAGACAGAATCAGATCTTTATAATTTACTGTGGTCATGGCTTCTCTGCGATGACGGCCACAATGTTCTTATTGACGCGAACGGAGATGAGAGATATCCTGATTTTGATTTATATAAGGTCATTGCAGCCCAGGTGCATGGGGCCATTCCGTCTCAACAAATTAGAAAACCGATTTTTGAGTCTTTTACGTTTAAGGGTTCAGTTGAGAAGGATCAGAAGGTCTACGCCTTATTCGTGTAAAGGACACGCTTCCACGTAATCTGAAACTTCTTTAGTGTATCCATCGCGGCCTTCTTAATACCCTCATCACTAATCATGGGCGTGAGAGGCATATTACTAATTGTAACAGTGATACTAACCGAATGATTCCACCCAAGAGTAACATACCTCTTTGTAAGAGATGCGTTTGTCTTCTGATCGTTTGTGTTATAACTCCAGGAACTATAATCATGGAGTCCAAGCAGTGAATCACGATACTTCACCGAGTCCTCGGAATTGCTTGTTAGATCAACCCATACATCATTCTCTTCGTAGGTTGAATAAGTCGTATTCTTTACTGTAATCTCTAGCGTTGTGGTGTCTAGTTCGGCAGTGCCCTGCCAACCCTGATAGTGAGTGGTATCAAGTTCCTTCTTGGCATGAAGAGGAACAAACCACTCCTTAATATTCTTCATGATCTTCTCCTCTAGCTGGATCGATGCATCCATAATATCAATATCCATTGTTGAATTTAGCTCATTTCGCAGATGATCAATCTTATTATCAATCGCAGTTGTCATTTCATTACGATACTTATTAATGTCAGACTCAACATCCTCCTTTGTTATCCACTCACACTCATCCTCAAGATCTGGCATATCTGAAGGCATCTCATTGTCAGCAATCTCGCCAGACTCAACCTCACCTTCATGAGGTGAGACATCCTCCTGCTCTTCCTCTTCCTCGTCCTCCTGCACCACCTGCTCCTCCTCTTGGGCCTCCTCCTGCACCTCGTCCTCCTGCACCTCGTCCTCCTGCACCTGCTCCTCAATCGGCTTTACAAGAGGCACAAGATACTTATATATGAACACATAGCTAGCGACAACAGAAGCACAAGCAATAAGAACCGCAATCTGATCCATTTCTATGCCAACTTTGTTAGCGATAAAATGATTCAATTTTGCCACCTAAAACCTCGCAGGGCCAACCTGCAGATCAGGCTCAACAGACCCACCTGTCATAGTCGCCATGCCAGGCATCGCCTCTGAAAGACCCTTCAGTGAAGGCAGAGAATCCATGAGACTTGTCATAGAATCAGGAACAATCTGAAGAATGCAACCAACAAGAATAACTCCAATGATAAAATCACGGATTACTGTCTTCGGCCCAGGAATCTCCTTCTCCTTCATATATTCGCTGATTCCACCAAGAGTTGCAATTACAAGACCCCCGAGGGCCATTCCATATAAAGTAGACGAGTTCATCCGGGTACTTCTCTGGCGGCTGACTGGAAAAAAGTTAAAGCGTTTCAAACTCATCTATCGGCAATGCCTCCATCTCCTCCAAATTCTCATAGTCATCGACCGGTTCAGGAGGATCATTGCTGATTTCAAGAGTTGATACACCCGTATCTTCATCCTCATCTTCCATCTTTAGAACAGGCTCATGAATGCTATTCTGATTCGGATTGCCCGAGTCAAAGAAAGTATCCATAGACGTGAAACTTACCTTTGCAGGCTCCGTGTCGACCACAATGGTGGGTGTTGAAACTTCCTGCTTCGGTTCTTCCTTGGTAACAACAGGTTCAGGTTCAGGTTGAGGGGCAGCAGGAGGTATAGTAGAACCCGACAAATCCTGAATAAATGACTCAGGAATCACAGGCTGGATAGATTCCTCTTCTTTTTCCTCAGCCGCAGCCTCTGTTCTAGTGGCCGTCGTCAAACCAGCAGAATCCTCATCGCCATCATCCGCCAAATACTCCTTCAGAATACTCTTGACAGGCAACATTCCGCGAATGCTTTGAAGAACACCCTCGTGAAGAAGCTGCTCCACCTGTCTCAGATTCTTCTGTTTATCAATTGACGTGCCAGTCTCCGAGAAGAGATAGGCATTTGACCACAAAAGACGTGCACACTCCGACATTGTTCTGTGGAGAAAGTGATCAAGCTTCGGTATAGTGATCTGGAGCTTCTTCTGCTTGCTGGTAAGGCGAATGGCAGAGAGAACCTTCGTGTGGGCAATAAAGACTGCTGTCAGGATCTCCTCTAAGTAATCACACTTTGTGGCTGCAATGACCTTCTCAGTCTGCTTCGCGACCTTGTCAATATTCCACTCAGGAAACTGCTTGAGAGAATCCTGGAAAACCCATAGAACACGCTGAGGATTCTTCTCGGCCTCTTTTGTTTCAGCCAGGAGATCCAGAAAATACGTCTCCAGTGCCGGAACTAAAAAGATACAAAGCTGTCTCGTATATTCAGCCTTGGCTTCTCCATATACGCCAATGCTATCGGAATCCATGTCTAAAGATTCATTCGTCTTTGGACTTGGAAAATAACCGCAGCAGTAGAAGAATGGAATGTGGCCTATTGGGTCTAGCCGTCTCTCTTTTTAAAAAAATAGACTGTAAACGATGTGGAAAGAATACAGAGTTCACATTCAAAGGCTCTCTTGGATTATGTTCATATGAAATCAACGCTCAGTGTAGGATGAACTCTGAAACGGGTGGTATTTTAGGAATCTTTGGATTTTTAGTATCAATGGGAGGAGTTATATATGCAGCAATAAATCACAAAAAAGTTCGTTGCAGATGTTGTGGTAAAAATCTTGATATGTCTGTTGACGTGGATTCAACTGAAGAAAAAGCAAAGGAGGAGAAACCAAAGGAGGAAGAGAAAGAGGAAGAGAAAGAGGAAGAGGAACAAGAAGAGGAAGTTACAGGTAAACGGCGTGCATCAATACACAATGATGAAGGAGCTGATATACGAATTACAGGTAAACGGCATGCATCAATACACAATGATGAAGAGATAGAAGTTGAACGAAAACACTATAGAAAGGCTAGAATTGCACCTTTGCCTGAAGAGCCCTAAAGTGAAAGAAGCCACGCAATTTGGAGCCAGACAGAATGCCCCGAGGCCCATCGCCTTAATGCCTCTCGTCCATTCATATCATTATTGCGTGTCTTAATTAAATGATGTAGAAGAGACACAGGATCCTTGCCCTTGAGTTTATACGCGACAAGTCCCTCAAATGTCGCTGGAAACTCCGCATCAGGCTCACCGATAATCTTGAGAGCTGTGGCCTTTCCGAGAAGAGCTGTCTTACGAAAGGAAATCTCAGTGCCAATGCGTTGTAGAGAGCAACGAGAAAGAACAGGGGCTGAGAGTTTCGATGGATCTCTCACCTCCAGAATACAATGAACATCCTGACTTCTCGTATCAAGAATACGACGCATGAATGCCTGGGCTTCCTGCGTGAGGTCATCTGCACCCTCGATCCAGATGAGAGTCTTTTCTTGGCTTCTCACCTGGGCGTGAAGAACCTCGCGGCCTTCTCTTAAACTCCGATCATTACGCACATTCCAGCGAAATAGACGATATCCTCTCATCTTGGCTTCTTGCTTAATCCAGGTTGTCTTTCCTGTTCCCGCAGGACCATAGAGGATTAGTGCAGGCCTCATTGAGGTTTAGTAGGATTGGAGGTTTAGACCTTCATTTAGTGATTTTGTAAATCATGTAATGAAACTTTATACAGCTATCGCAGGTGACACTACCGTATACCACTGAGTGGGACCGGTAGCAATAAAGATTTCAGAAGTCGCTGCAGCAATAGAACCAGCATTGTTAATTGTGAAGGAATTACCAGCACCGTTTCCATCAATTGATATACCCGTGCCAGGGAATACAGGCAGGGCAGCCGAGAAGGTATTGTTTCTGACATAGACAGTTGATCCAGCTACAGGAGTCGGCAAGACAACACACTTTGTGCCATCCGCACCCGATACAACTGTAAATCCAGCCGCCAGCTGAGCACCAGTTGCAGCATTATTGCCCGTGGCAGTAACAGAAGCCGTCGGCATGAGGAAACCACCCGTGCCAGCCGTCACCGTCGTGCCAGCAGCAACAGTGGTCGTGGCCGTAACGGAGTTGCCCGTGATCGAGCCGATCGTGTAAACAGGGGCACCCTGGTCGATCTCAGCATTGCCGTTAGCATTGATACCACGCGGGACATACTCGGGCTTGTCACTGTTGTAGACGGCAAAGAGCTTGGAGTTCGGGTCAATGAAGCCGCTGAGGAAAGTGTTCGGGTCATAGACACCCACCATGTAGGTCGTGATACCAGGGTTCGGTGCACCGTTAAACGTTGTGCTATTAGCCGTAACCATGCCAGGCGGGTAGAGCTTCTTGCCGTTCTCTCTCAAAACCGTGCCAGCCTTGCAGTTCGCCGCCGTCGCAGTGCCAACCGTAGCCAGAGACGTCAGAGTGCCCGTCGTCGTCAGCGTCGTGTAGCTGAATGACGTCGTGTAGGCAAAGATGTCATTGTGAAAGGCCGTCGTAGCAATATACTGCCTACGCGGCGAATTGAGGTATGATCCGTGGGATCCTGTGGCAATCGTTGTCATTCCTTATATTCGGAGTTTTTATTTTATTTCTAAAGAAGAGAATGGCACATGCCACAGTCCAAGCACACTTTCCTTCAAAAGAAGAAGGGAGGCTATAGAAAGACACGCAAGGTTAAGCTTAAGTAGATCTTTGTAAGTGTCAACATGTCACTGACAAATATCTATATTTTGAAGTTGGAAGGAGGAAATTATTATGTGGGAAAAGCAGAGAATCCTACAAAACGATATCAGGAACATGTGGATGGAAAGGGATCGGCCTGGACAAAGAAATGGCCTCCTATTGGAATTGAAAAAATTATAGCGAATGCAGGGCCTTTCGATGAAGATAAGTATACGAAGGAAATGATGCTTGCTCATGGAATTGATAAGGTTCGTGGCGGATCTTATGTGCGAGTGGAACTAGAACCTTTTCAGATTACTACATTGACAAAGGAACTTAGGAGTGCCACGGATCAGTGCTCAGAATGTGGCAAGGAAGGCCATTTTGTTAAGAACTGTCCGTTGTTGGAGGAGAAACGGCGGAATTATGATTTGAAGGAAAAGTGTAGTGTTGGTCGTGCTCCTGTTGCGACTATACAGAAGTGTTCAACCTGTGGTCGCAAAGGACATTCTGCCTCGAACTGTTACGCAAAGACTGATAAGGATGGTAATGATTTGGAGTCTGAGGAAGAGTCTGACGATGAATGGGAGTGTAGTTACTGTGACAGAACTTTTACAACAGAATTTGGATGTAAAGTTCATATGAAGTCATGTTCTTCAAAATCAAAAAAAGATACTTGTTACCGTTGTGGTCGTCCTGGTCACTACTCGCCAGACTGTTATGCTAAGAGACATGTTGATGGAGAGATGTTGTCAGACAGTAATTAATCATCCATAATAATACAAGTTTTCATATTATATTCTTTTTTTAATTCTTCTTCATATTCACATATACACATTTTACATATTTGATAATAGCCCTTTGCAAATACAGGATTATACTTATCTCTGCCACACTTTATACAGGGTTTGTCTTGATGCCAACCCATACTTACTCCATTCTTTTTTACAAGAGGAGGTAGATTTTTGACCCAAGATTCTGTATATATTCTACAGTTTTGACACCATCTATTTTTTGAAGTTCTTATACATCCTAAATTAAGTTCTTGTCCCATAATATCATCTTTATCATTTTTTAATACTCGTTCCTCTTCTTCAAATATTTCTTCTGCTGTAACTTCAAACCATGGTTCTGGTCTTACAGATGTTGTAGTTGTATGAGTATGCTTTACTTCAATTATATATTTAACTTTACCATTATTTACTAAAGCAATATCTGCTATATATTTATTATTAGGATCTCTATATTCTACAATTGCTTCGTCTCCTTCCGAGTATTCAATAGACTGCTCATCAAATTCTGTAGGCATACAAGAACACTCTGGGCATGAATTATAAAATCTTATAGGAAACTTATTATTAAGTCTTTCTTGAATTTTATATTTAGCTTCTTTATGTAATTGACTTTCATTTTGATGTTCATAATATGTACATGTGTTTGTTGGTGAAAAGTGTGCAAAGTGAACTTTTCTTATAGTTCCTTTTCTAAATATAACCTTTTGTTGACAATCTAGACACTTATATGAGCGACCCTTTTCTGCAGTATATGGAGTTACATATTTATTTGTCTCTGTATCTAGTGCTCCTAAGATAATCATCTATTGATTATTATTTTAGATGTTTAAATTATCAAATTTACTGACAATATTTTAAAATCTCAGATGGAATAGTCTTATACTCAGTAACACACCAAGGTCCTCCGCGGACATTTTCCCAACCCTTTAGTTTCATATACTCAAGTGTTTTTTGCTTTTCGATAGTTTTATCTCCTCTACAGATCTCAATAATAGAAAGCGGTCTATATTTTTTTGTCCACACAGCACCTTCATTGGATAGGTGTGAAGAAAGGCGATTTGATAGATTTTCAGACCAACCTATATAAAATTTACCCTCTTCTAGTTCCCATACATAAACATATTGAGTTCCAAAAGGAAACATATTAGAACCAAGAGTTGTTGTTTCAAAAAATCTACGAACTCTTTTGAGTTCTAGTTCAGTCTCTTTTACAATTTCCTCATTTTCAGAATCTATTGTAAGGATATTTTTCATATAGTTTAAGCGATCTTTAATATTTGTTACATTTATAAAAAGAGTATTAATTTGTTCTATTAAATCAACCATTATAAAAAGATTTATTTTTGTTACTTAAGGCTCTTATTTATTAATAACAAGAAAGTAGATAATTAAAAGTCTACCCATTCACCAATTTTTATAGATGGATTAGATGACATTGTAAGAATTGCATTTTTAATATCATTAATTAATTGTTGGTCGTAGCCATGATTTGTTAAGAGTGTATCAATTGGCATATATTCTTTCTCATTTGAAACATGATATTCATAAAGAATAATTGAGTCTCCTACATGTCTTAAAACTTTATGAGGACGTTTTGCAGCCTTACAATATTGTCGTTTAGTTATATTTACACCTCCTAAATACCTTACAGCTGAATATTTTGGATGTTGATAGATTCCTTGATAAATACATAATAATCTTTCTCCATTATCTTCATATGTTAAATAACTATCAGATCCATTATAAATTTCAGAATAAAGGGTAGATTCTTCCATAGATGGCTAATACTAGGTTACTTAAGGCCTTTTACTTCTTTGTAACACCAAAAGCTGCACCTATACCACCTACAGTAATAATTATTATTGATAAAATAATACCGACGCGTAGATACCATGAATATTTTTTATACCATGGTATTTGTAATTCCATTACAGTTGTTTCTAAGATTGAGATACGTTCATTTAACTTCTCAACCTCAATCACTGTAAAGGGTATTTTCTCCATGATATCTCTGTAAAAAAGATTCGGCTTCAAATTTAGTTCGCAGGAGCACCAGCAGCATTAAAAGCCGCAATTGCAGCCTTTGACGCCAATGCCTTATTTCTCTTGGCACGACGAGAAACAGCCGTTGTGCTAAAACAAGAACCCATTTTCTATAGTATTTTGATTTTTTTCTAATTAACGGCGACGAGTAAACTTTTTCCTATATAAAGTTCTACGAGTCTTATTTTTTCTTTTTCCACCGTTTTGCATACTATTTATACGCTGAATAGCTTTATCATAATAAGGCTTTGAAAGTATTTTAAAACGTTCTATAAAATCACTTGTTCTTAAATCTTGAGCTATATGAAATAGTTCTGAAAATTCACCTGGACAAACGCTAACACGTATTCCTCGATTCTTTAACATTTGTTTTTCATTTAATATCTGATTAACCGCAGAATATCTTCTCTCTATTTCTTCCATAACAAGTGGGTCTATAGATTTCCAGATACTTTCAATACGATTTTTTTCAGTTAGTATATCTTTAAACATTTGTTCATTTTGTTTTAATTGATGTTCTTCACCTGAAATTCTATCATTTTCTTTTTTCTTATTATCTTCATTAACTGCATGTTTTAAAATTGATTCAAAAGATAATAATTCATCAATTGTTTTTTTTTCTAAATGTTTATTACTTAGTATTCTTTGTATTCTGGATAATTCGGCTAATTTGAAGTCTGGTTTAGATATCTCTATCAATACTCTATCATTTACTCTACTAAGATCTATATTAATATAAGTAAATTTACCAAGAGAGTTAGGATATGGACGCGGTGAGAAGCCACGGTTAGATAATAAAGCAAATTCTTTATCTCTAGCCCTTTCAGCACGCACGTAATCTACTGCCTTTGCCTTTGCAATTTCATAACCTTCTCTTATTATTTGTAGCACACCACCAGTATTTTGGGGGAAGGGTATAGGAGAACGTAAATATATATTTTGTAGTCTTTCATTATATGATCCAGTAAACCTATTAAACATTATTTATTCTATTATATACAAGATAAAATTGAGAAAGATAAAACTCTTATGAAAAGACCATGTCTAAAAACGCCTTCGCGGCTATTATGAAAACGAAGCAGTCTTCAGAAGAAACCTCTACAGGATATTTCATTATCAAAGGCAAAGAAACTAAGGCACATCTTCTTCAATTCGACGGAGCTTCTGAACCAAATCCTGGTGAATCCTGTGGCGGTGCTGTTCTCTTTGACCCGGAAGGGAAAGTAGTCTTTGAACGCGGAGAATATATTGACTATGCAACAAACAATCAAGCAGAATACACAGGGCTTCTTGTTGGACTGGTATCCTGTGTAGATCAAGGTGTCAAGAATCTCCTGATTGAAGGAGACTCAAAACTTGTTGTGTATCAAGTTGCAGGCAAATGGCAGCCAAAGAATGCTGAACTCAAAATCTTTCACGCAGAAATCATTAAACTCATGGATGAGTTTGATTTTGTTGCTATTCGACATGTGTATCGAGAAAACAATGCACATGCAGATCGACTTACGAATGAAGGTGTAGCTAAGAAAGCAGATTTTATGCGTTTGGCGGGGGTGCAAATGCGATAGGAACTGACGGTGCCTTGAACTGTTTATAGATCTTAGGAGGGGCATTGACGCCCTTTCTCGGAGGACCCGCAAGCAACGCAGCAGCCGCTGTGCTGTTCACTAGATTTGCCGCTGTGCTGTTCACTAGATTTGCCGCTGTAGCAGGAGCAGGAGCACCAGCAGCATTGAATGCCGCAACTGTAGAAGCCAACGCAGCCTTTGACGCCAACTGCTTGTTTCTCTTGGCCCGACGAGAAGCAGCCGTAGCCGCATAATTCGCGTTAACCTCCGCCTTTCTCCTTGAAGCCTCCTTCATGGCATTTCTACGCGTAGCATTCTTTCCTGTATTCGGATTCTTCCAACCCGAAGACTTCATATTAGCCAAGACTTCTGAGACAAGCCTGTTCCAGTTGTTGACCTTTGAAGTTCTGACAAAGGAAGGGGCCGCTGCCGCTGCGGCAGGAGCCTCCTCCTCAAGCTCAAAGTTTACAGGCTCGGAGACAGGGGCTGCCGCTGCCATATTCGCAGCCTGAAAATAGAACGGTTCTTGAACTGCAGAAGAAAGAGACGGTTCCACAAGAGGAACAGCAGTAGCACCCGAAAACTGCTCCGCGATCTCCAACAGCCGATCCATTTTTTTGTCGATACGCCTCAAATACTTTTGTGAAGACATTCTATATATAGTCTAGAATAGAATGAAGGGTGTCGCTACCTTTTCAGGAATGGGCCATGTAGAAGGCTACGCAACCTTTGATGATAAACCGAGTGGTCTACATATTGAGGCAGTCTTTACAAAGTTGCCAAAAGGAGACCACGGATTCCACATTCATACAAACGGAGATCTGAGAGGAGAAGGTTGTATGGGAGCCTGCTCACACTATAACAAAGGTCCAAAACGGAATCACGGAGGTCCTCCTGGCTCAAAGGGTGAACGTCACACAGGAGATCTCGGGAATGTCGGTGAAGTCAACCATACCTATCACTACAAGCTTTCTGGTGTTACAGTAGCCGAACTTCTCGGTAGAACTCTGATTATTCATGCAGATCCCGATGATCTCGGTAAGGGTCAAGAGGAGGATTCACACACAACGGGACATGCAGGAAAAAGAATAGCATGTGCAATTATCGGGCGTGCGAAGGATTGTGAGACAAATAAAACCAGAAAGTCTAGAAAGTTCTAGTCAGAGTCATATCCAGCCATCATGTCCAGAACATGAAAGTCATGCTGGGGCTCTCCATTTGATTCACCAATGTAACGACCCGCCTTGAGCCACTTCCAGACTCGATCAGGATGCCACGCGGCGGCCATGAGATCCTCCTTGATGGTCTTACAGGCACGAATACAATTCATTTTATTAAGGGCAAACATGAATTCGTCCTTAATAAAGTGTGTGCGGTTTGTTGTGCGTTTGAATTCATCGAAGAACTCCTCAATGAAATCATCCTCGAGTTCTTCAAGTTTTTCATTAAGTTCATCTGCAAGTTTTTTCTCAAACTCTTCCTTTTTTTGAGGATTATTATAATAAGCATCTGGATCTTCATATTGATAATCGGTTTCATGAAAGAGAATCCAGCGTTTAATTCCTCTTAGCCACCGATCTCTGCTTATGTTCTTTTGTTCAATGAGTTTTGTAAGAAGAGTTTCATACTTGTGTTTGTCAAAGTTCTTCTTTTGGTTTTCAATAGCCTTCTTACGCCGTTGGATCTGAGAATCAATAAGTTCTTTCTTTTTCACCATTTTGATTTGTGAGCTTGCCATTGCATTGTAAGTAACTTTAAGTGAGGTTGCATTTCAAATTTAGGGGACTTGAGTAGAATGCCTCTTTCTGAGAAAGAACGGAGAAAAGAGGTAGCTGAAAAAGTAAAAGAACTCATGAAACGCGTGAGTGAAAAACATAAGACAATCTATAGACCTATCAAATCAGTTTTAGATACAAAGCCTATTATCATTGATCGAGGGCTTTATCCTATTCGAGAAGTTCCTGAGAATTAACGTAGGGCTTTTACGGTAGTTTTGCCCCAGACAATAACATTCTCCTGATTTGTATAGACTTGATACGATGCATAGGCAAACGGATTCAAAAAAATAAGTGGAGTGTGGTGCCAGAATTCATTTGAGAACGCATACGCTAATCCACCTCCGAAGACAACACTTCTTAGAATATTTGTGCTGTAGTTTTGAATGATATTATTTATAATGGGTTGCGGTATCATTGTCTACTTAGGAGTTAAAAATGGTGGCGGTTCTTACGTGTCTTTCCTCCCTGTTGTTGTTGACCTTTGCGTCTCAGAAGAGTTCCTGTGCCGATTCCACTCAGAAATGTGTTGGACTGGTCTCTACCAAACTCCGTAAACTGAAAATGGGCTCCAATGATCATCTCATCCGGGCCCATCTGTGCCTTGAGCTTCGTGATCAGCTGAGACATGACGTCATCCACTTTCTTATTCATTGAGTCGGATTGCCCACCAAAAATACCTCCAACGCCCGCAATGAATCCACGCAGGATACTCACAGCTTCTGTGTGGGTCGCCAGAACCATGGATTTGACCTCCCATGTGTTTGTGTCATACTGGCCGGAGGTTGTCAGACTCATCTATTTAGGGGTTAAATTTGAAATTTGGTCAACCTTGAGTTAAGATCATCAAAAATGCCTGAGGAGTCTGCTATTAGCTTGAAGTGCCGCACAGACAAAGATGTGGCTAAACAATTAGAAAGACCTCATCTTATTACTCGACCTCCTATTCAGCGTCCTCCCTGTTGGAAACCGCAAGAATATACTGACATGATTGATACAGTTGCAAGAGGTTGGCATGTATGTCCTATTTTCATAATTAAGAGAGAAAATGATGAAGGTAGTGAAGAAGAGGAGGTTCTACAAGATGAGGTATTTGATGGTGCTCATAAGATTGAAACTGTTATTAAGTTTATGAATAATGAATTTAAGATTGGGAAAGTTCACGAGACAAGCCCTTTATTTGAACATATGGGTAAAGAATATAAAGATCTTCCTCTTTCTTTAAGACAAAAAATATCTAATTATACTTTCACAATTAATATTATTGATAGTGAAACTGCTAATAATAAAGATTGTCTTCGTATTCTTTGGGAAAGATATAATAAGGGGGGTAAGAAATTAAATGACTATGAATTAGCCCTACCTGTAATTTCAGATCTAGTTAATCTTGTCTTAACGCCATCTGCTTCACAGTTCTTTAATTCTGAAATCTTTAAGAAAGATACTTCAAAACGCGGAGAGGTTGAAAAGATTCTTCAGATGATTCTAGCAACTGGTGAAGGAAGTATTCAGGAGCCTCACATGAGGGACTTTACCTCAAAAAAGAATCTTGTAAAGAGATGGCAGGATAAAGCACTTGGAAAAGATATGACAAAGATTAAGGAAAATACTGAAAATAACAAGGATAAGTGGATAGATATGTTAAAGAAAGCAAGTGATTACATGGGATATCTAGCTCAAGCAAATTGTTTTGTAAATGATGAAGGTGTCTCAATTATTCAGTATGCCCACAGAGGAACTGAACTTGTCTTTCTTCTGAGTCGTTCCATTTATCATTTTCCTAAATCAGAGGATTTTCGTAGAATTTGTTCAGAAATTGCAAATGAGATGAAAGAAAAATATCTTGCATCAAAAACTCCTATGAGAGATGAAGCAGGGCGTAATGGAATTCTTCAAAAGCGTCTTCTAAAAGAAATTGATGAACTTGTTGCAAAATATGCTGCTAAAAAGGAAAAGAGATGTTTTAGCAAAGAGATTATCGCCATAAAGCTTCTTGAACAAGGAAACACCTGTCCTCTCTGTAATAAGGCGATTCTACCTCACCATAAATATGATGGAGATCATATAAAAGCTTGGTCTGAAGGTGGAACAACAAGTCCTGATAACTGTCAGGTTACACATTCAAAATGTAATAAGGTAAAGGCTTGAAACAACATAAATTTGAAACCCCCAACCCTTTTTCATGGAAGCAACGATGAATCTCTTCATCCTCTACAACGATCCTGTTAAGTCCGCACAGGCCCACTGTGACAAGCACGTAATCAAGATGATTCTTGAAACGTGCCAAATGCTTTATACAGCTCACTGGACTGCAGCTAGTCCTGAGCTGCTTGTAAAGACACGAGCGAAAGTCGAGACACCTCTCTCACTTGCCACGTCACCCAAACCCTACAAGCCCGCACACATCAATCATCCCTGCACAAAGTGGATTCGTGCGTCTCTCGAGAACTATCTCTATGCCTGTGATCTCGGTATAGCACTCGGTGAAGAATATACGTATCGCTGGGGCAAGACGCATGCCTGTGAAGAACACGCACGATGGCTAAAAGCAAATCCTCCAGCGTTGCCCTCAGAAGGTCTGACACCGTTCGCCATCGCAATGGACGACCAATACAAAACATGTGACGATGCCATAGAATGTTATCGTAACTATTATTTGACTGCGAAGAAGGATAAGGGCCTTCTAGTCTGGACAAAACGACGCAGACCTTCCTTTATTCCTTCTCAGGAAGCAGCGGTTCCTTCGTAGTGTCTTTTGCAGAGGGAAGTTCTATTGTTCCCTCGTCCACATAGGTCCCTTGCTTAATGGCCTCAATATCTTTTAATAGAGCCTTTGATATAGTTGAATTTGTTTTTTCAAAGACATTTAATAATGATGCTAAGAGATTAAATCCGACACCCACCCAGATAAGTTGTTTCATATCATATCCAGCCGCAATGGTTGTAGTTAGAATTCCCGCAGATTGAATAATATGAAAAAGATAAATTAACGCAATATTCCAAGAATTGAGACATTTGCGTTTATCAATAGAAACTTTTAAGTCTTCTAGTTTATTTTTCTCAAAAATAGACTGGATTTCTATATTTACTTCTGGAAGAGACATCCTACTTCTGCTCTAGAGAAACAGAAGGTTGCTCGGGTTCCACAAGAGGAATACCCTCAAGAGCAACCTCAATTGTCTTCATGGCTGTCTTAATACGCATCATCTGCTTCTCTGTCTCTTCATAATTACCGCAATTCATAACCTGCGTCTTCTGTGTGTGGTAATATAAGCAAAGACGAGGAGATCCTAGACAGTTCGTCGTCATGCTGACATTGGCGAGACTCGGGACATGAACAACGCATGAATTGATACGAAGGAATCTGGACATTCTATACCTGGCCTTGAAATTTGGCGGTTTTCAAATTTAGTATATAAGTAGAATGAGTAACGCCAAAAATAAAACATTCTGGGAACTTTTAAGGCACATTTTCCTCTCGAAATGAGAGCTGCAACTGAAAATGTGTTAATGTCTCCTTCTCAAATCACAATTGGAAAGCAAGAAAACGTTCTACGAGGACGTGTTGAAAGCTTGAAACAATTGAAGAATCATGTTTTTTCATCAGGATCAAGTTCACCCAATGCGAATACGCCCAAGGTGAATACGCCCAAGGTGAATACACCCAAGAACAACAAAAACAAAGCCGCATCGCGTTCTTCCACAGGTTCTGTAAAAAGCCCTGCAAATATGTTTGGCGGTAAAAGAACCAGGAGAAAAAGAAGAAACTAGTAGGATGATCCCTGTAAAACCGCAGCCCCACATAATGCGTTTTACAATTCCTCATCATTTTACAGATTCTATCATTAATCTCAGACGTATTTGGAGACTTATCGGCAGGCCTTGGTATTAATAAGAAGTTCCCTGACGTCCATACGCATCCTGCAAGATCTGCTGGTCATGCTCCGCATTCCGTCTCAGAGACTGCTGCAAAGGATTGTTCTCAACAGCCGCCACCATCGCAGGAGTATTTCTCTGAAGCGAGATATCGAGCTTCAACGGTGCTCTATACTTGATCGCACCAATATCGCCCGCTCCAGGCGGCAATCCACTGACATTGTTAACGGTGAGTTCTCTATCATTCACAATGTCCGCATCCAACTTCTTATACGTAACACCCAACTTCTCGCCTGTGAAGACACCCACATTGCCGTTGCCCGCAATCGGCTTGCGTCCCTTTGCAATCTGCTCCTTGTTCGGGTTGAGACGCATGTTATACGCGGCATCGTGGCTCGTGAAATCCTTTCTGGCCGCCTCGCCACCACCGAAATACTCCGACTTGGCTGAGATCGCCGCCTTCTGTGTCGGCCGAGCGATATCATCCGGGTCATAGACCTTGAGCTTCGACGGTTGGTTCGCCGCTGATGCAATACCCAGACCCAGATTGCCCCAATTGATTGTGGTCTCCTTGATCGTCGTTCTCGCCACATCGCTCGGGTCCCACACAGTGACTGCAGGAGCACCCTGGGCATATCCAACAGGCGTGGCCGTCTGCCGAATATTGCCTGAAGTTTCTTCACGTCGCGTGGGTCTCGCGGGATCATTGTAGTAAATAGGACCCTGGACTGTATCGGCAGGGGCCAAGTTCAAGCCCATGACACGATCAGAAGTAGCCAGACGCTCATTGGGACGAATCTCAATGGAGGAACGACCATAATCAGCCTCCGCCTGGTCAGTGTTGCCCGTATAATACGTCGTCATGTCGGCATTACGGAAGCCCGCACCTCCATACTGCTGGGCCATCGGGGTTCTGTATTCACCTGACACATAGCCCTCCTGGAAGTCCTGCGAGGCAGCTACACCGATATTCTCTGATGAGGTCTCAGGGCGGGCCACGAACTTCATGACCTGAACAGGACGGTTCGTCTCTCTCTGTGACTCCTCCGAGAAGGCACCCACGAAACGCTCACCCGCCTCGTCGACATAGAATGTATCAGGACGATACTTGCGAACCTCACCAGGATTATCAGGGCTGGAAGCGATGAATCGTTGACCAGGCACGACGGGTGTGATATAGGTGTTCTTGGGATTATCGGCCACACGGAGTTTCTCGGTTGTCGGCATGGCCTTTCTCATGATATCATTCACCTCGAGCTGCTGGAATCCGCCCTTGCCAGTCAGACCAAACTTCTCACCAACACCTGCAGCGACCTTGACAGGCTCAAACGGCTTTTCACCTGCTCTGTTCCTCGGCTCATTGATACGGCCCTGGAGGAACTCCGTGCTGTTCTCGAGACCATACGGGTTTCCAAATGGTGTCTGTGCCGTATTAAACATTGTTTCAACTTCCTTCTTGCGAATGTCGGTGGAGCCAGCACCCGTGAAGGAGTCAAGAAGAGATGTATTGGTTTCAACAGCGACGTTCTGCTTCATACGGCCACCGAAGAAGGGCACCATGTTGTTGTGCGTGAAATCAGAAGCCTCCATACGCTGGCCACTCAGGGCACTTACCATCATACTGTTGTCATTGTATTGAGGAGTCTCCTCGACACCCGTCGGATTCATTCTGACTCTCGGAGCTACAGACTCGATACTTAGAGGAATAGGAGATGACTTCATGGGCTTCGGTGTTTCTGATGCATAGGCAATAGGAGGGCCATAGGGGCCAGGGACGGGCTCACTCGGATACAGCTGTGAATTTGGTGTCTTATACATGCGATCAAGATTTCTCTTGCTGGGGCTACTCTTGTCCTCAAAACCCTCTGCTGCACCAGCATTTCTAGGACTCTCATCCTTACCTTTCGGTGAGGGAGCTGTTGTTTTGGCTACGAGATAGCCCAGACCTGCTAATCCTAAAAGAGCAACTGCCTCCATTTCTAATGGTAGAGGTTGCTTTTGATTTCAGTGCGTTTTACAGCGTTCCTTATCAAGACTGCGTGCCGGAATAAAAAAGTCAAACGGTGTCTCGAAATTGAGCTGAGGCTGGTGCGGCAGTCCCTCCCAGCGATTCCATCCAGTGCCCCTCAGAGTGCAAGGCGGGTTCGTCAAGCGATTGAACGTCAGAGGGAAACTCTCATCAGGAGCATTGACATATCCAATATTATTCATCCGATTTGTCTCAGGATTATAGAGTTTATCATCACAGCGAACTCTTGATCCGAGGCGATTGATATTCCAGAGGTCACTCTCAACATCCGTTTTCCACTGGCCAGCCACCCAAGATGCACCACTCTTTTGAATACGTGTCGTGGGATCTACCGGGAAGGAGGTAGGACAGTTCATTTCAGGTGGGCTAAGCATGTAACGCATGGCATAGCTTGTGATTCTCATGTCGTCGGCTTGGTGAAAGTCATCAAACTTTAACCGAGTCATCGATTGTTGTTTTACAGGGATGGTAGTCATCCTTTCTATTACTCCGTCTAATATTTCTCGGGATTCTTGCAGACCTTGCTTTCAAAAGGAAGAGGAGCAACCGTTGCAGGATAGGCCCACATCTGATACACAGGCATGTGTCTCGGTGTAACATTGATCTTGAGTTCGGTCTTCGGGTTGGATCTCTGAATCTCCATATCCTTTACACTCGGGGGCAAGTGTTTTCTATCCGTGCACCACGTATTAGGACGTGTAATACCTCTTAGATCAGACTCCAGGTCAGCTCTGTTGCCCTGGATTCCTGAGACCTCATTGCCGCCATAAACACCGAGAATGTGACGCTTGGGCTCGGATGATACATAGGCAAAGGGGGTCTGATCATAGCCCTGCGGGTTTTCTTTTTTCTCAAACGGGTGCTGTAAGACCTGGCCGTAGTCAATGGACATTCTATCTAGTCTTAACAATTAACGTCGCGAATATACTGTCTGCTCGGAATGCCACCACGGATCCATCCCGCTGACGCCACCTCAGGCACTAAGTTCTTCGGGTTCTGGATGTTCTCCTTGACCGTCGCGATTAACGGCGTATACTGCTGGTCGAATGTCTCCTCCGTCACCGTGCCGCACTCCTTGCCCTGACGCACCTGCTCCGAGTGGAGCAGCAAGCTCTCAACATCGGCATTGCCACGACCCGTGCCCATATACGGGACCGTCATGAACGGCCTCGCCTGTCCACGAATGATGCACCGATTGTTCTTGAACTCAGGCTGGTTTCTCAGAACAGAGTCAGCATCGATGGACTTGTTGTTAAAGCCAAAGCCCTCCTGCGGGTAGATCATGAGCTGCTCAACACTCAACGGGTTGACCTTTCTTGCATCCGGCACCAGGTTACGCACAGCATACGAGCCAGGGCCAACTGACTGCGTATAGTATTGTTCAATTCCACAAAGATCATCCCTGGAATGTGTTAGACGATTGATTTGCATCTCTGATGTTTATGAGAAAAAGAAAACTGCTAGAACTAGAATGCCAAGACTCGACGACTTTTGCCGTTGCATTAAGAAAGTCAGGACCTACATAAAACCAATCAGACCGGGACAAAGCAAAGAATCAGCTGCGATTGCAATCTGTGTGAAATCTGTTCTTCAAACACGAAAGCGGACTCTTAAAAAGTTTCGTTGCACCAGACGAGGCTCAAAGAAACCATTTCTACAAACAAAGGCATTCAAGGCTTAACGATTGTTGCTCAGCCAAGGAACAACAGCACCATCTGTGCCAGGAAAGCAGGCCTCCTTGCCACCTTCCTTACATGTCTTTCCGGGGATTTTGTAAAGCCAGTTCATGAAAGACCCCTGGTCATTCGGGATGCTTGTGCTCGGCATCGTGATAAACTGACGCTGACTCTGTGTCTTTCCAAAGACATCCGTAGGGTCACTAGCCCACTGAACACGGAAGAATGAATCTAGACTATCACTCATATCTGGCTTTGTCACATCAGCAGCAGGCGGTCTGTTCGGATTATACTTGATCTCGCTGATAAGAACATTCATAAACGGATTCGCCGCCGTCGGCCCCGTTTCATTCTCTGAGACAACTTTATCCTCAAATGCTTCTTTCACTTCTTCCACATCATCCGTAGAGTCTGTGCATGTGTATGTCTCAAGAGAATATAAACTCAAAAATGCAGGAAACAGATACAGGGTCGCAATCGCCATCGCAATGGGAATAGCAAACGGATTTTCTATTCCCACACTCACAATTGCACTTAGAAAGAAAGTGAACAAATAAATGGCAGCAATCTCATTTACTATCTCACTTGCACACGTAGCGTTCTTCGGTTTTGCCCACCGACGCCACCAGGCATTTGAGACAAGAACAGAGGGCTGTTCCCAAAAAAAGGCATCACATAAAGCTACTTTTACCATTTGGCCCTAACTCTACTAAGATACTTTACTTCTTACCTTTGCGAGCCTCCAACTTTGCTCGCAGACGCTTACGTGCAATCGACAGTCTGTTCTCACCGTCACGACCCGCAGATCTGGCTGCATCTGTATCCTCAAATCCAAAAGCAGTGCGAAAGCCCTGCATGAGTTCAACAAAGGCAGGATTGTCCGTGAAGGTCTTCATCATCTCCTCAGCCTCCGCAGCAAGATCAGCAGGCTTCAGCTCACCACTCTGCACCTTCTGTTGTAGTCTCTTTGTGATCTTCTTCATGGCATTCTGGATGAGTTCAGGCTTCTGTGTATAGACTTCCATCAGCAGATTGAAGGCCCGGGAAGGATCATTTGATGACTCCAGTTCGGCTGAACTGAGCCCAAAGTCCTCAGGCTTGAACTCACGGACAAGCTCCTCGGCCAACTTGGCCAGCTGTCCCTTCAACATGCCCTCAGGCAGTGTGAAGCCTCCAGCTGCTGATCCTGCAGCCCCTGCTCCTGCAGCAGCCGATGCAAAATTCATCGTGCCAAAGACCTTCATGATCTTCTCACTCAAACTCTTGAAGTCTACCTTGCTCATCTTCTCCTGCCAATCCTTCATCATCTGACCCATAAAACCCTTCATCTGATCATCGGAACCCATCATATCCGCCCATGGATTCTCCTTGTCACCGAACATGCAGCAGAAACTCAGCAACATTAAATACTGGTTGACGGCCTTCTTGGTGCTGTCTGAGAAGGTCTCCCAATATCTCTCCTCGATACTTACACCCGGAAGAATAGGTCCAGGCGTCACCTTTGTGTCCCGACCAGGCTTTCCAGCGGTCGGCATGACCTCCTCGCGGAACCTCCGCATTCTCTCAGCCGGCGAAAGTTCCTTGGCCTTTTGAATGGCTCCACCCTTTTCCGGAAACGTGAAATCTAGCTCGTCACAGAACTCCGTATACTTCTTCTGAAACATGGCATCCATAGAAGAGTCCTCTGCCATCCTACCCTTGTTCTGAGAGACCATTTAGAAAGTCTTTACGCTCTTTTTGAAATTGACGCCGCTGAAGGAATACCCTTCGCCTTCTCGCATAGAACACAAAGAACCTTGAGATACTTCCAAATTGCAGACTTATTATTCTCGGTCATCGTATTCCACTGCTTGTCAAAGATAATGAGAGCCGAAGACATCTCGTTGAATTCTCCCTTAATCTTTCTCTGGGCAAACTCAACAACTGCCATCTCATTCTCCTGGTCAATGGCATCATGAATACCCTTGTAGACATGCTCGTAGAACAAATCAAGAATGAGCTTCGGGTTAATCTTCTTAGCTCCCTGAATCGCCTCAAGACCCATTTTAATATCCTTTTCTTCGGGGAAAGACTCCGTAAGTTCCTCAAAGAAACGGATCAACTGATTATTAAATGCACCGAGCAAAGACATTTCTACATGAACTTAGCGGAAAGACTTTAGACACATTGAACGCTTCACATGCGACCAGGCCCCTGTGGCATTCCTCTGTCCCTCTCCTTTTGATAGTCCTCTAATGACTTGTCAAACATCATTTCTTTCTTGCTTTTGTTCTTTGTATCAGCGAGACCCGCGATCTGCTGGGACAGACGATCTCCTACAGCCGCCGCTCCTCCCAGAAATGAGAAGGTTCCAGGAATGGTTGCACCTCCATTTCCTCCTGTGCTCGTATCAGCGTCATTGAAACTGTAGCCGAATCCCTTTGCAAAGGACTGGTGCTCTAGAGTATTCCAGCCTTCGACATCCTCAGCCTGGGGGCCTTGTCCTTTCGCTTGGCCTTGCGAGCCACCGCCATTCTTCATCTTCATCTCAGAAAGCCAATTCATTACATCACCGTCCGTTCTCGGCTCACCTTCTCCGCCAATGACCAATGTCGGAACCTTCTTTAGCCACGCCGGAAGCTGGGGCCTCGTGGGACCAGGATCAACACACACAAACCGGAATCTATCCTTCCACGGAGTCTTAGAGAGCTCCTCAAGAAATGCCTTTGACCAGACACATTTGTTGCTATAAAAACAAACGTTCTGCTGGCTCATACCGACTACCGTGTATGGAGATACGAGAAAATACAGGCTAACGCACAAGTAAATTTGAGTAAGGGCCGACCTAAGATTCCATTATAGCAAAAGGTAGAATGGAACCAACACAAGTCTTCTCAAATCTGACTCGCGTAGACCCTCTGACCGTAGCATTTACACTAAAGCCCACGCAGGTCGCCTATGCAAACACACTTCGTCGGGTGGTTCTCACAGGTGTCGAGTCTGTTGCCTTTCGTTCCGATATGAATGAGCACGGCGGCACGAGCGATGTCTCAGTTATCACAAATACGACACCAATGACGAACGAGATGCTTGCAGATCGTATTGGTCTTATTCCGATACACGTGGAGGATCCTCTATCCTGGAACCCCGATGAGTATACCTTTCATTTGAATGTTACGAATGATTCCTTTGATCCTCGTGACGTCACTGCCTCTGATTTTGAGGTTCGCAAGAAGGCCTCCGATGAGAATGAGCCCTCTTCCACTGTCGGCAACCTTCAGTTCTTTCGCCCCAATAAGCTCACGGGGTCCACGGCCCTCATCACGGTTCTTAAGGGGCACCAGGCGAAGCAGAGCCCCCAGAAGATTGAGCTTACGGCACGGGCAACTGTTGGAACGGGAAGGGATCATATTCGTTTCAGCAGTGTGAGCCAGTGTTCCTACAGCTACACGATTGATCCTGATCCCGCAAGACAGCAGACATTCTTTGAGAGGTGGCTACGGAATAACAAGAAGGTTGAGCCGAAGTCTCTTGAGGGCGATGAGACACGCAAAAAGGCTCTTGAGCGTGAGTTCGAGACGATGGAGGTTCAACGTTGCTTCCTTATTGACGAGAGCGGAGAGCCTTATAGTTTCGACTTTGTCATTGAGACAATGGGTATTCAGGATGTTCCTCAGCTAATTGACAGGGCTCTTCAGAACATTGAGGCAAAGTGCCTGAAGTATATGGATCTTAAAACGATTGACACATTGTCTGTGCGGCCCGCGGAGGCACGTATGAAGGGATTTGATTTCATGTTTCAGGGTGAAGATCATACTCTTGGTAATCTTCTTCAGTCATGGATGGAATCAAATCTCATGAATGTCAACGAGATTACGTATGTTGGCTACAAGATTCCCCATCCTCTCCGTGATGAGATGGTTCTCCGTATTGGTGTGGAGGATGGACAGGAACTCACGGCGAGGGCCGCACTGATGAAGGCTGCGAAGGGATGTGCTGAGATGTTTCATGCATGGAGAGAGGATTGGACGCGTGTCACTGGAGCAGGTATGGGCACTCGGACACGGGCATCTCTAAAGCCGACTGCAAAGAATGCAAAGGCGTTGGAGGATGCTTCGAAGGCTCTTCCTGCGACTGCAGCGACAACAAAGCGTAGTGCTTTCTGGGGCAAGAAGAAGTAATTAAAGCACAAACTGCGTGTCAAGGCTCCGAACATCGTCACCGCCTGTCAAGTAAAGAAACCGACCAATATTGCTTGAAAACGTGCACAACACGGTCGGGCATACCTGTAGAATCGAAATCTCGGCAAGAAAATGGATATAGGCATCCATCTTCATGCCAATTGGATATGAATTAAACTGTCTCTGATTATGACCATCCTGGTTTGTAATCGGTGACGGCAGAGAGACAAAGGTCACACTCGCATCAGTCTTCTTTTTAAAGTAGGCAATCACCGTTGCGGAATCCGTCATGAGATATACCGTTGACTTTCTTCTCCCCGAAGCGGCATGAAAATCCATCACCTGCTTCAAGTAAAAATCAAGAGGAATCTTTACCATTTCACCCGATGTAATCTTGTCACCTGTGCGAACATGAAGACCCAGATCAAAGTTTGGAAGACCCTTCTTCAAAACAGTAATCTTTGTCTGAATCGACGGCAGGAACTTGAAAATTCTCTTGGCCTCTGCCTTCAGAAACTCCTCATCCAGCTGTATACAAAACCGCTTGAGATCATCGCTATACAACTGCTGAACTGTCATTCCATTCTTGATAGTAAACGTAATTCCAGGAAGTTCCTGGAACGTATCGAGAATCAAGTGGAAACTGTCCGTAATATTGTTCTTTGTATCCTTAAGATACAGAACCTTATTCTGACTTCTTGCATATAGATAGCACATGAAGAAGTTAAAGAAGTTAGATCCATAACCCGATGTGCTTGTGCTGCAATATAGACTATCAGCGGGTATTCCTTTTGACAAAGGCTGCTGAATCCACGAACTCATATGGAAGTCAATAAAAAGATTTGTTTAGATTAGCAGATGTCAGATACAAGACAAACGATACAAATCTATTGTATTAATTTAAAGGAAAGAGCAGATCGCTGGGAGCGATTTATGAGCCAGCCTGGTGTCAAGCGTCTCGCTGCGATGTATCCGTTTGAACGATTCGAGGGTGTCAATGGAAAGATGCTCGATATTAAAAGCGATGAACGGGTTTCTCTGAGAACAAAGCGTAATATTCTGTATCAGAAACGCAGAGACCACGAGGACTTGGATACACCTGGTGGAGTCGGCTGCTATTTGAGCCATTACGGATGCTGGAAGAAGTTCTCAGAAACACAGGCTCAGCTCTGCATTATTTTTGAGGATGATGCGATTGTTTCTGATGATTTCGTTGACCTCTTTAATAATGCTCTTGCAGAACTCAATAATGAAGCTGTTTTAAGACCCGATGTTTGGCTTCTCAGTAAGCCGTTCAACAATGGATCTATATTGAAGAAGGCTCTCGATCTTGGAAAGGTCCAGTATAACAAGAACTGGACCTATGATGCAACAGGGCCTCTCACAGGCTATGTTCTCTTTCGCTCAGGAGCCAAAGTCCTCATCGATAATGCCTTGCCGATCGATGGTCACGTAGATCACTACATCCATCGTTGTGCTCAAATGGGTCTCATTACACTGGCCCATAACGAGAAGATCATTCTCAAGCAATTCAAGATTATGAAGGGTGATTCTGATATCATGCAGAAGCCGAGCTGTGAAGTCTGCGATCTTCCCGATGCACCCAAACAGAAGGGGTATTTGATTATATCAAATCAAACAATCACTTCAGCCATTGTTATTGCGGTCAGCTTAGGAGGCTTGGTCTTTTTACGTATTTTGAGTAAGAAGTAACTTAATATTTTGTGCAGCCGCCACAGAAGCCATCCTTTTTCTCCTTTTCGTCCTTTTTGAATTGCTCAGGGGCAGCAGCCATTGAAGGTAAGACATATTTCTGTATTCCATATAATACAGCAATAAGAACGCCGATTAATAAGAAAGTGTAGGTCTTGTTCATTTAGTCAACTTCCTCTACCTTAGGGCCAGATTCCTGTCCGTGCATTCCAGGCATATTGCCCTCGGGCTCAGACTGACCTTGAGAATACATCTTCATGAGGAGCGGCTTGATACGACCCTCATACGTCTTCATCTGATCCTTGTATGTTTCCGCGGACTCCTCCTGGTGTGCCTCCAGCCACTTAATACCCTCATCCGCCGCCGCCTCGCCCGTCGCTGCATCCTCACCCAGTGCAGTCTTCACCTTCTCCTCCCTAAATGAGTTACGAGAGTTATAGAGATAAGACTCAAGCTCATTGCGAGCCTCCACAACAGCCATCTTGGCCTTGTCCTCCGCCTCAAACTCTGCAGCGGATGCAACCATCTTCTCAATCTGATCCTTTGATAGACGGCCCTTGTCATTGGTAATTGTAATCTTATTCGTCTTACCCGTAGACTTCTCGGCGGCAGATACATTCAGAATTCCGTTCGCATCCAGATCATACGTGATCTCAATCTGCGGAACACCCCGCGGCATCGGCGGAATACCCTCGAGACGGAACTTGCCAAGAAGATTGTTATCCTTTGTGAAGTTCCGCTCACCCTCGTAAATCAGAATATCAACTGCAGGCTGATTATCCGCATAGGTTGAGAATGTCTGGGACTTCTTGGTCGGGATGGTCGTGTTACGCTTGATCAGAGGCGTCATTACACCACCTGCCGTCTCAATACCAAGTGACAGAGGAGTGACGTCGAGCAGCAGAAGCTCACTCGTCTTATCCTTCTCATCACCATCCTTCCGCGTCAGAATGTGGGCCTGCACCGCCGCACCATACGCAACTGCCTCATCAGGATGCACAGCGTCACTGAGCTTCTTGCCACCGAAGTAGTCCGTCAGCAGCTGACGCACCTTCGGAATACGCGAGGAACCACCCACCATCACAACCTCAGAGATCTGATCCTTGCTGATCTTGGAATCACGAAGAACCTGGTCGAGCGGGCCCATGCACTGCTGAAAGAGAGACTCGCACAGCTGCTCGAACTTCGCCCTCGTCACCGTCAGATTGAGATCCTGGCCCTCCAGGAGCGAATCTAGCTCAACAGTCGCCTGCGTAGAAGAAGAAAGAACACGCTTCGCACGCTCGCAGGCCGTGCGAAGACGACGCAGAGCACGCTGATTCTGTGAAACATCGAGCTTTGTCTTACGCTTGAACTCTCCCACACACCAATCAACAAGGAGATTATCAAAGTCCTCACCACCCAAGTGACCATTGCCACTCGTGGCCTTGACCTCAAAGATACCATCATCCAGCGTGAGCAGACTTACATCGAACGTGCCGCCGCCAAGATCAAAGATGAGCACATTCTGCTCACCGTTCTTCATGCGATCCAGACCATACGCGAGAGCAGCGGCGGTCGGCTCGTTAATGATACGCAGAACCTTCAGACCCGCAATTGCACCCGCATCCTTCGTCGCCTGACGCTGAGAGTCATTGAAATACGCGGGGACCGTGATAACCGCGTCCGTTACAGGGTGACCAAGATAGGCCTCCGCTGTCGCCTTCATCTTCTGAAGAACCGCAGCTGAGATCTCCTCAGGCATGAACCGCTTTGTCTCACCCTTATACTGAACCTCAATCTCGGGCTTACCACCCTTGCCCTCCAGAACCTTGAACGGCCAGTGCTTCATGTCAGACTGAACAGAAGACTCGTTGAAACGACGACCGATCAGACGCTTCGCATCGAAAACCGTGTTTGCAGGATTTGAGGCCGCATTGCCCTTAGCTGCATCACCGATAAGACGCTCCTCATCAGTGAAACTCACATAGGAAGGAGTCGTGCGATTGCCCTGGTCATTCGCAATGATCTCAACACGATTATTTTGCCAAACCGCCACACATGAGTATGTAGTTCCGAGATCAATACCCACAGCAGTAGACATGAGATCCTATACTTTGAAATGGTGGGATGGTTTTAGATTCTTCTTTTCTTCGCGGTGAATATATGTCTTCGGGATACGTCTTTGCTTTATCAAATCCGCTCTATACTGACTTTCTATATGTCGGGACTTCAATGAAAACTCCTAAGGAGAGGGCCCAGGAACTCTGCAGCGAAGGAGTTCTGTATCCATTCGAGATTGTGATGGCTAAGACTGTAGCGGCAATGGATTCAAAACTTGTAACTCTCCACAAGTTGCTCGGAAAGTTTGGCGAGAGGCCGAGTCCCGACAAGGATTTCTTTAAGATTGATCGTGATGTTCTTGATCATTTGTTTGATTTGATTGATGGCCAACCGTGGATTCCTTCAGAGATTACACCCGAGGCGGCCTGGAATCTTTTACTAGAAAAAGTTGGAATGATTCTTAAAAATGAAAACCCGAAACTCAATGAATTTCAGATTGGAAAGATGAGAATTAAGATTGCACAGATTCTGAAATCAAATGGAATTGTGGAGCCAACTCTTGAATCTGTTCGAGAGGCTGTCGAATTAGCGAAGGTTACAACTGTCACAACAGTGCCTGTTTAGACGGAAACACCCGTAACTGTGGGTTCTGTTTCATTTGTTGCAGGGGTAGCCGCAACAGCAACAGTCGGCGTAGTCAGCAAACGCTTCTTCTCAAACATCGGTGCCATATTTACAAGCTCAATGGTCTCCTTCATAGTGATGGGGACCTTTTTGCCTGCAGCCGCCGACTCCAGAAACTTGGCATGCAGACGAAACACAAATGGCTGAAGAATCTTTGCAATCTCTACCAGCTTCTTAGTCCTCGTCTTGTGAACATCAACATACGCCATGTAAACACACTGTGTCTGGGCCCTCAATGACTGCTCATGCATCCAGAACTGCTCACGCTCCTCACCAAAGTGTTTGAGATACTCTGTGACCTTGCCCTGGACCCTCAGTCGCAAGAAACGCTCCTCCGAAGTCGCCTCCGAGCCCCGCAGATCACGAAGATAGATATAATTCGGGTTTCGCATCTTCCAACGACGCCCCTGACCATCCTTAAAGACTAGCCCCTGCCAGAACCATCCATGGCTCGTTGTGAGTGAGGTGAAGAAGGAATCCAGGTCGGCAGTCGAGCTAAACCCATTCATCGGATAGAATGACGGTGACATGCCTACAAGACCATTGCTAGTCCAGCCATTCTCGAGCTCCTGAATCGTCACAAGACCATCTGCGTCAACGGATCCCTCATGAATCGCGTAAAGCCTCGGAAAGCGACTGCGGCTCACAACACGGTGCTCAGGATGCTGAAGAAGGAAGCTGACGAACTTGCCTTCCGCAACGAGATTTTCAAGAGGAACTCGAAGTGCCTCCTGAAACATCTGTGCAAATGTCTTCTGACTATAAAAGGTTCCAACTGCACCGATCTGGCTTCGAGTCGCAATCTGTGCCTGATCAGAACCCTGGCGGCGAAATGCATTGATCATCGTGCCATCAAGAAAGTCCTGAATCAGCGTAAATGATGTGCTTCCGGCAACAACCTCAGTCGTCTCTGCCTTTGGAGGAGCAACGCAAACAGGCCGATGAGCCTGTGTGTCCCAGACAACAGAACGAAGCCATGACTCTGTAATTGTTGAAGTGGCGTCGAGCTTGATAATCCGATATTGGTCTCCTGGGACGCCCATGACACGGACCTTAACACTCGAAAGATAGGTCTCCAGCTCGGCCCACGTAGGATAGGTCTGAATGAGGTTCTTAAAATAGGAAACTGTATACGACATTTCCAAAAAGCTATACCGTGGTTGAAAGGCCAAGCCTTGTCAATTTTTATCAGATGGAGATTTTAGAAGGGTTGTATCCATGGATGAACTAAAAGAAGCAGATATCCCTTTGGCTCCCGAAGAACAACAGGATGATCAAGAAGAGCTTGATATAGAGCTCGGTGATCTTGTGGAGCTCATTGGCGGTCGTTACACAAAAACACGCGGTATTGTCTATTACAACGACGATGACTTAATTCGTATCATGCCCGACGGTGTAAGTGATAGACTTATTGATCTACCTATTGGTGAGGAGGGTATTGACCCTGAACTCGGTCTTGAGGAAATCAAGATACTCAAGAAGCGTAACGTGACAACCTTCGTCGCCATTGCAGATTTACGTGTTGGACAGCGTGTGGAGACATTTACAGCGGCGGGTGAACAGGGACCTGTCTACACCGTCACACGAGTCAATGACAAGGAGGACACGGCAGATATGGTAGGCCAGACAGGTGATGGCGTAGAAGACTTCATTAAGCCGTTTGTTGGCCTTCGGAGAGAACTTCCATTTTCTGTCATTCGGACACAGGATGCACCGAAGCCTGTTGAGGCTGCTGCACCTGTTGAAGAACAAGTAGAACAAGAAGAACAAGGTGAAGATTTTGAGATTCTGGAGGACATCGAAGTGCCAGAATTCCAGGAAATTCAGGCCATTCCCACAGCCTTTCGCACCTATCCCGATGTGATTCAAAAGACGGATATGTTTCAGGATTTAATCAAAGGTCTTGATTTTAAACAACAGAAGAATCCGAGAAAACTCCGAGAACTCCGACGCCTTGTGGAGTCCATGACACTTCTACGCAATGATATTATTGAATATGGAAGAGGAGGAAATGTGGAAGGCCAGAAATCCGTTTCGTTCCAAACTCTCTCAGAACTCCTGGAAAAAACGGAGTTTCCCCTGGCCAAACAAGTTCTCGGAGTTGCTCGTGTTGTCTATCTCGACCACTCTATGGAACACATTGTGGAGAAGAATGCATCCAAGAAAAAACAGGAAGAAGGTGAAGGCGGCCAAGATACAGTTCATATCGCAGACAACGCTGTCCAGATTCAATATCTTGAAGACACTGTCAAGAATAGCATTGAGTATTATGACGCTCAAATGGCCACACAGGTCCCCAAGACCGCAGGTCTGACAGAAAGAGGTCTTCCAAGATGGCATACAGTCTGGCAAAGCTACTTCAATGAATATATGAAATCAATGGCACCCAATACATCAGGCGATACAGTTCTACTACGTTCTGACCGTGACTTCTTTCGAGCCCAGGTGCCTCAAGATTTCGAGGATCCTCCTGAGCTCACAGGATTCACGGGTGGTTTGCCTAACGAAAAGGTCCAGGTGAGCCTTGAGTTCCTTTCAAAGATCCATATGGGCATTCAGAGAGCTCTGGGTCCTCGGTATGGTCGCAACGGTGAACGCAAGACCTACGGAATCGTGGAGGCTGCCGATGAAGCAGAGGTTTTGTCCTATGTTCTCTTTCCTTTGCTTTTCACAAGAGATCTGGGTGTTACACGCTCAGGAAGTCTCGCAATTGATATTGGACAGGGAGCGGCAGAGCCTGCTCTCATGAAGGATATTCTTAAGAAAGGTGGACCTGTCTCAAATATTCCTTCGAGTGACGGAATTCTCGCTGTTTCCTATGACGGTTCCTCCCTCGGAAATATTGAAATTGCTGATTGGTTAAAGGGACAGACTCTCTATGGAAACGGAGTTGGATCGGTTCTTCCGTATCTCAAGTCATTTGGTCTTTCTTCAGTGGAACTCACCGTTGATCAGAAGGCTGTTCTCGATAAGAAGATTGATACCTATCGCAGTGGAATCAAGAAGATGATTACAGAGTTACGCACGAGCATGACAAATGAGGTTGTGCAAATCAAGAATAATTCACTTCTTGATACTGAAGCCGAGACTGCATTCTTCAATGCCATTGAAGGTGAGCCTCTCTTACTCCAGGTTCTCCAGGAGTTTGTCACACGCTATCCTGCCTACGCCGCCAATGATATTGCTCGGTTTGCGGCCTTATACGTGAGTTATGCAGATCTCCTTCTTGCGACACTTGGTGGCTCAGCTCATGGTGTTGCAATTGAACGATCAAGAGCTGTGCGTGATCAATTCCTCGGGGCTCTTCGTGACTCTCTGGCCATGACTCAGAAGACAGAACTTGCAGGTGAAGCCCCTACACCCAATCGATGCCCACACGTCGCGTCTCTCGATGCAATTCGTAAAGTGAAAGAACCCGATGATCGCATGAAACTCCTGGTGAAGTTTATGAACCAATTCCGTTCCGAGAAGAAGGATAACTGGATCTGGTGTGCGGCCTGTAATCAGCACTTACTCTGCGAGCACGAGTTCCTCATTCTTCAGGAGTTTCTCCATCCCAGAGAAAAGGAACTTATCCACAAACAGCTTCTTCTCAATTTCAGTGGTGGTGACTTCCAGGGCAAGTATATCTGCAAGCACTGCGGCCAGGCCATCTCAGATATTGAATTTGATACATCTCTTGAGTATGACGATGAAGGAAAACCTATGATGGGTCGCTCTGTCCTTGTGGATCAGGACGCTATAGATGATGAAGAGTTAGCAAAGGCTCTTGCAGTTGAGAAAGAAGATGAAGTTAAGATTGATTTCAACGATCAGTCTCTCAATCTCATCTACAGAACTATTAATGAAATCGCAAATATGTTGGGTGTGTATCCCGATCGTGAATCGTATGACACGATGGTTCGGCGTGTTGCGACGTTAGTTGGAGAACTTCCTGGACGTGATGCCTATGGACGTGCCGCCAAGGCAGCTGCTGCAAAGGGATCCAAAAAGGCTCTTGACTATGATATCTATCTGAATCGTAACACAGTTTCATATTGTGCTGCTGCCTTACTCGTGGATGTCCAGACAAAGAGACCTGATTACGTGATTCGGTATACACTCCAGGGCTGCTCGAAGCCCGAATTTACAGGCTATCCAATGACGGATAATTCAAAGAATGGTATTGAGTATTTGGCTTGTGCTATAGCAAGTATTGGACGCAGAGAGAATCCGTGGGATCTGACGGGATTCCAGGCCATTCGGACAGACAAGGACCGATTGAAAACAGTAAGTGCATATGTTGAATCTGGAGTCAAGGCTATTCTAGGAATCAATGATGTCAAACAGGCGATTGCGACCAAGAAACAGTATTTACTTGAGACATTTGGTTCTGAGGCTGCTTCTGGGCGTCCCAAGGATTCCATTCCCGACTCTTTCACACCGCACCAGATTGTTGTATCGGTGCAGCAAGAGGAGGCAGCGGCGGCTCCTACGGTTGAGGCTGCGGCAACACCCTTGCTCAGAGCCCAGGCGTGGATTCTGGAAGGCCACAAGATTGCGAGAACTTCCGGCAAATATCTTCCTGGAAACCCCTTTTCCGAAGCGTCGTGCTGTTATTCACCTCTCATGTCTCCTGGATCTTTCTGGCAAACCGCAGCAGTTCCCGCTCTGGAACGAAAGGCCCCTCCTCAGGGCTTTTATGGATCCTTGTTGTATGTCCACATGAAGCCGCGTCCTCTTGGGACAGTTCTTGGAAAGGCGGATGCGACGATTATGTATCGTCTCTTCATGCGGCTCTGTTTTATGGGACCCGCAGATCATATTGGTCTTCCCCACGAACCCGGATACAATGGAGTCTGTGCTTATTGCGGATTTAAGTTTCCGGAAGATCCGAGGTTGCCGCCGCCTGTTCCTGTTTATGCAAAGGATGGAGCAACACAGAAGAAATATGATGAGGAGTTCAAGAATCGTGTGGCGGAGAAGGAACAGAAAGAATTGGGGGCTCTGCAGGCCCAGGGGACGACTGTAAATGCCGAAACCTTTGAGGAACTCCTGGATGCCAGCCACCGAAAGTTCCTGGTGGAACCTGTTGTTGCAAAGACAGTGCCTCTGGGAATGGAAATGTTTCAGAGTCTCTTGTCACTGAATCCTGCTCCGTTTGATGAGTTTCTGGAAGTGATGAATGATATGATTGCAAAGGTTGGTTCTCTTCCTCCAGGGGCCGATAAGGCCCAAATGGCCGTTGCGTATGGAGCCGTTTCCGAGAAGGCCAGAGAGTTCGAGGAAGATCTTGAGAAACGGTTGAAGGGGCGGTATTCAAGTTTCACGTATCTTCTGGGTCTCTCACCTCAGAGTTTAGGAGAAACTCTACGTTCCTACTTTTTAATTCCGTTCCAGCGGGCTCTCACAGGAATTGATTTGAAGAAATCTCTCATTGTCCAGAAATCGTATAAGTTGAGCACAGAAACTGTGACAGATATTGAAGGAAGTTTAGGGGCACACGTGGATTATATTACAAAGTTTGCGAGTGAACTCATTCAAAGAACGGATAAGGCGACGTTTGCAAAGTCAAAGGTAGAAGAGTTGGTTGCGAGACTTGCGGTTGTTTTACCGATTTTCACTAAGAAGTTGCGGGCCAATTTAATTCCCGCAGGAGCTCTGGGCCTTGAATATATTCAAAGAGTTCTGATATCCGGAATGTTTAAGGAATTCCTGGATCCGAACCATGTTCCTCTTGGATCTTCCGAAGTGGCTCCGATTCGTTCCGTAGTTTCTCAAGCGGAGTTGCCGATCCAGATGTTTGCAACATGTCTAAACAAGTTGAAAACAGAAGGGTTGGATTTCACTGGCGAGCAGATACGAACAATGATTGCGGAGAGAAATGAAAAAGAGAAGGCGAAGATTATCAGCGATTTGGATGGAATGAGTAAGGAGGCGAAGTCTCTTGAACTTCTAAATAAGAAACTTGGATTAGGAAAGTGGGCCGTTGGTGGCACCAAGGCTATCTATGCCTATGATCCTGAGCAGTATGAGCGTGAAAAACAGGAGCGTATGGCTGCTGGAATTGTGGATGGAAATATGGAGCCGCAGGGAAGACAATTCGATGCGGATGGATTTGCTGTGGGGGCGGAAGAGGAGGGTGTTGATCACACGCAGACACGAGAGGATGATGCCTAGATCTCATAGCCATTTATATCATACTTTGCCATGCAATTGAATGCCTGGTGATCTTGGCGACCACAACGGAGACATTCAGGGGGCTTTAGTTCCGGAACTACAACCATCTTTTTCTCATAAGAGACTATAGGTTTCTTATCAGAAGGTAGTAGATTCTTTAGAAGCTGGAGGGCAGGAGGAAAATTCTTTGTTACACGCATAGCTATACAGGGGCAAGACATTTGTGCCTGTTTTCTTGGTGGGCTTTTTTTCAATTTTAAGCTTAAGGGTTTTTGGCCTCTTACAAAAAGAATGGAGTTTACTGAGAAAGAACTCGAATATATTGAGGAAATGTCGGATGATTTTTTGTATGGACAACTGTATGTTCTACAAAAAATCAAGGATGAGAAGTTCAAGGCTCTTTTGGATGCAATTGTAACGATTGTGAGTCGCCGAGAACAAGAAAAGAGAGAGTGGTATGCAAGAGAACAGGAGAAGGTTAGACGTTACCCCTTATAATTTTGCGGGTCTTACGGTATTTGCGGGATCCTCCTGGTCCAACCATTGAGATCCCTCTAGATAATAGACCTGGTGCTTCTTCTGCGTCTGCTTCTTCTACTTCTTCTGCTCCTTCATTTTCTTGTGTATGATCTTCTGCTGGGTTTGCTGGAGCGGCTGCTGGTTTTGCTGGAGCGGCTACTGGAGCGGCTGCTGCTCTTGGTCCAGGTGATCCAAATGCAGGTGATGATCTTTCATGATATGGAACTGATCCTGAATCTGATACATTTCCTCCTGCTCCATCTTCCATTCGTGTTACTAATGCAGTTGCAGCAGCCGCTGCTACTTTTGCTGCTGCAGATTGTTGACCTTGTGGTGATACTGCCGCCGCGACTGCTGCTGTGGCTGCTGCAACTGCTTTTGCTGCTCGTTTTTCTGCTGCAGCCGCTCTATTTTCTCTCTCTTTACCTAATACTAGATTTATATGCGAATTAGGATAAATTCTTCTAAGCTGTGCTCTTCTTGTTAGATTTACACTAGGAATAGGCACTATTACATATTTATCAATTTTTTTCTGTTTAATCTCATTATATCCTCTTTTAAAGATCTCAAATGGTAATGTTTCTAATGGAAGAGTATTTAATTTATCATAACTATCTTTAATAATATCTAATATATCTCTGTCAACTGTGATTTCATTTACATAATCAAGATAATGATAAATACTATTCATAAGACTAAACATATACATTTCATCTTTGTTTTCTCCATAAAATTCATGAACCTTTTCTTTTAAGAATTTATTGGGATTTTCATTCATCTTTATTAAATCTGTAATTTCAAGTCCAGAAAGTTCATCCCAGTTTTCAGCTCCGCCTCCACCTTGATTACCTATTCTTCCTCTTTTTCTTCTACGATCTTCTTCTATATCTTTTATTAAATCATCTTTAGTTTTTGGTACACCTTCTCCTCCTCCATTACTTTTATTAATAGGAATTCCAAATCCTATTGCCATTTCTTGAAGATCAGGTAACCTTAGATTTTCAAGAGGTTGATTATCTCTACCACGTGATACACCTCGTGATTGAGGCCTCGGTACCGCTGCTTCTAAAGAAGAATGTAGTGATGGAGGTGCAGGTGACACTGATCCTGCTCCTGATCCTAATGAACCTTCCGCTACAGATGGTAATAGAGGTTGTAATGGAGATGTTCTAGATTGAGCACGAGGCCTAGAAACTAGAGGAGCAAGAGCATCTCTTATTGAACTTTGGAATAAACGCAAATTTCTTCTGGTAATAGGTTGATCATCGTCATTATCATCATTATCATCATTATCATTAAAATCATCTCTATCTCCATCACCAGGAGGTGGAGGGGGTCTAGGGGCAGCACGAGCACCAGCACCAGCACCAGGAAATAAAATATCAGGTAATCGACCAATAGAAATAGTATAAGAGTCTATATAACTTTTAGTTTCATTCCATGGTCTACGAACATACTTTTCCTTAGTCCCTATTAATATTCCTAATACAGTGCCAACTGGCCTTACTTGAGTATCAAAGGGTGTTTTATCAGTAAATATATATTTCTCTAATTCAGCCAATTTATATGTATTTTGCTTGCTATTATGTTTAAAAAGATCAGTAGCTTTCATATTGGCTTTAAAATATTCTTCATATTTATCTATCTCCCTTTTACAAGAATTAAAATACTGAACTCTTATATCAATACGAGGGGCACGAGCAGCAGCTTCACGAGCAGCAGCTTCACGAGCAGCACCTTCAGGAGAGGGAGAGGCAAACATGGGATTATGAGCAGCGGCAGGAGCAGCGGCATAAGCAGCATCTAATTGCGTTCTTAATCTATAAGCATTAATTATACCTTTATTTTTATATCTATTTGAGTCTAGTAAAGCTTTATTAGAAACATCATATATGCTTCTAAGAGGGGGTATATCTCTTATTCTTGGATCTTGTGCTGCTGCAGCTGCAGATGCTGAAGATGCTGATGCTGATGCTGCAGATGCTGATGCTCCTAACGCTGCATCTTCTTCCTGTGCTTCTGCTGCAGTTTCTGCCTGTGCTTCCTGTAAAAGCCGCTGTAGTTCAGCATCGATTGAATAAAAAGCTTCAATATATCCCACTAAATATTGATACATTATATAAATCAACGCATTTTTAATATTAATTTCTCTAACAATTTTTTGAAATATATCCAATATTCTTTCATGATTCGGCCCTATATCTCTGCTCGAAGGCATAGAAAATCCAGTTCCATAAGCATCTATATATTTTTGTTTAATTACATTATTATAACTAATAGTATTCTTATGAATCATTTGAGCGATTGATAATAATTCTGTTTTAGGATCATCTCTGCATAAATACAAATTATATTCATCATATAACCCTCCTAATGGTGTATCGCCGTTATTTTTTATAATAGCATTCATCTTTTTTGTTAGACGTGTTCTCATTCCCACAACAGTATCAACAGCAAAAATACCAAGAGGGCTTGTTTCAGGTTTCGGCAATTCATCGGCTAATCTATTTCCTAACATAACTTGGCATGTATCACCTACTTCTTTTGCAAGTAAATAGACTTTTGCTGTTTTTATAGCTACTGGAATTGAAGGTTTGCCTCTTTTAATACTAATCCATTTATTTTTTGTTGGATTTCCTAATTGATATTCTTTATCAGAAGTTCCTGATTCAGTAAAATTAGGATTAAACTTATTATTAATAATACTCGGATTAGTAATATTAGCTTCAAAATTAATTCTTGTATCACATGTCCAGTCATACCCATTTATAGTTCCTTCAATTGATGAAATACCAGGAACACCTATTCTTTTTAATTCATCTCCGCTAATTTTTGTTTCTCCCGCAGATATCTTTATTTTGTCACCTTCATCTTTTCTATAATCATATGAAAAGGCTTTCTTTGTTTGTTCTCTTGAAGGGTATGGATCCAAATAGGATGCAATAGAAAGATATGTAGTTATATCTTTATTGAAATTTTTTGGCCGCGATGATTCTTCAATTCCATATTTTATAAAGGAAGGAAGTGTGTTTTCCAGTTTATCATTTTCCCAATTGTCTTTTTTCAGACGTCCTATCTTTTTGACCCTTGTATAAATTGTATTCTCCATTGCTCGATTAAGGGCATAAAAAAAGTATTGTGGGTTTTCTGTATTAATACGATCTATTATTGTCATTATACGAGGGCCCATAAGTTGTATTAATGCGGGTTTCAAAACATCTTTATTACCCATTGTGCTTACAGAAGGATCCGCATGAGCATCTTTCTTCATATCATAATATGTAATAATTGTATGTAAGTCTTGGTGTTTTGTCGTGTCAGTAACATATTCTATTAAACCTGGACTTATTCTTTGTACTGCTGCTTCTCTAGCTGCTGCTGCGTCTGCCGCCATATCTACAATCTTATGAGAATAAATACGGCCACCTCCGCCACACAATCTGCTGCAAAACATCCACATCCCTGTCCGATGAATGGGCATTCGCGGGCGGAGGAGAACCAAAAGTATCCTTCCATAACTCATCCAGACCAGGCATCTTGTAAGGATCCGTCAGCTTTGCGTATTTCGAGAATAACTTCATTTCATTCATGGACTTTTGCAAACTACAGAATTCTCCAGAAGTTGGCCACCACGCAACATCCTTGAAGAGACGCCACTTGAAGGCATGAAAGACAACATTTTTATCAAACTCGAGATTGTGGGCCACAATCCAGTTACATGACTTGACATCCTCAGAAAATGAAACAAGAATGTCATAGAGAGGCTTGCCGTGGTCCTCTGCAAACTCGGTCGTAATGCCGTGAAACTTGACGGATTCAGATGGAATCTTGAATCCAACAGGTTTAATAATATGAGACTCCTTTCGAATCAACTCTCTGTTCTCAAAGATCTGCCAAGAGATTGACACAAGCTCGGGCCATATAGTGGCGTCATCCAGTGCCGAAATCCCACGCTTTCTCGGCAACCCCGTCGTCTCAGTGTCGAAGAAGAGAACACGCATTACCCCCAACATAAAACCCCAAAGCTTCAATTTTCATGGCTCAAAACGGCAATACGTTTCCGTTTGGGCAACGTGAATACAGGAAACTTGAAGGAAAACCACGAAGTTTTCTTCTTAAATCCTGCAATACACGACATCAAAATCTTTCTCACAGAATCCTCTGGATAAAATGTGGTTTCATATTGATCCTTGTAATAGATATGAAATGCAGGAAGTCTCGTAACATTTTCACGATCCTCTTCAACGCCACTTGAAAACGGTTCAAGGCGAAAAGCAATCGTATTTTCTACGCAAAAGGCCGTCACAGAATCAAAGACCGTATCTGATAAACGATTTTTATAAAGACCCACTATATGAAAATCCTTTCGATACTTCTCTAAAAGATCTTTTTCAAAGATCGGATTTGTTGTCATTCCATTTATCTTTGTGTAAGATTCTTTAAATTTATGTCTTTTTTTAAAGAAGGGCAAGGCATGGAGCTAGATAAACACAAAAAATACAAGTCAAAATACGGCGAAAAAGAGATGTTCTGGGGTCTCGGTATCGAAGAAGAAACCTATTTTCAATTCACGAGACCTATTTATGCAGCGGCTCCTTTAATCCGTGATAACCACAAGGCTGAACGATATAGCGTAGATTATTATAAATCTCTAAAGCCGATTCACAGAGAAGCCTTCAGACAACTATTCCCCGACGCGTCTGGCTTCGTTCCTCTTCCCTATTTTTTCAATGGCCATTCCTTTCAATCCATCGATGTTCAAGGAAACCATAAAACAACCTATGAGACCGAGCCCAAACCAAATCCGAAGTTTATCGGAAGCAGTTTCTTTGAAGATCTCCAGCACTACAAACCAAAACTCTTTAAGGATCAACATGAAATTACGTTTACTTTTGATGGAGACACCATTGAATTTATTACTCAGAACTTCTATAAAGCCAAAGTTCCTGAAATTGTCCAAGAACTCAAAACATACAAAGCCACTTTTCTCAAAGCCGTAAACGATTATATTCTCAAGATGAATCTTTATCGAGACAAGGGCCTCTTAATGTATCCACCCAGAAACCCTGGATTCGCTGTCTTTCATAGCAATCCCCAGAATATTGTTATGTTTAACTCTGGGACGTATCATATAAATATTACTCTACCGACACTTCTTGGCCAGAAAGACACCAAAACGGACCTACCAGAACTTCTCTATCCAGAACTTTTTGAGGATCAACACAAACGGTGTATTCTTTTTTACCAGTGGCTGGAGCCGATTTTAATTGCAGTCTACGGAACTCCTGATCCCTTTTCCTCAAACTTCTCGGATTACAGTTCTTCTTCTCAGCGTTGTGCCGTTTCGCGTTATATCGGAATCGGAACCTACGACACCACAAAAATGCAGAAGGGTAAATATTTAACAGAAGATATTGAGAAAATCCGCGGATCTGATACTCCGTATTGGTGGTATACACGCTATCACCAGGCAAGTGGTTATACACCTCTGAATAAGATTGGTATGGATATTAATTATAAAAAACACTATAATCACGGAATTGAACTCCGTTTCTTTGATTGGTTTCCTGAGACGCGGCTTCAAGAACTCATGGAATTCTTGGTCTACGTGGCGGATGCGGCTCTCATACTTCCAAATGAACCTCCTGAGCCCGTGATGAGTGAAACATGGAATGATCTTATTTTGGGTATTATGAAGGAAGGAAAAGACACGCAGTTAACACCGACAATGTTGGCGACCTACGAGAAGATTCTTGGACTTCCGTTGTTTGGGCTCGAAATGACTGTAGGCGATTTATATATCTATGTAAGAGATTCCTATAAGAAAAAGTATTCTATGGGTATGTGTGCAAGAATGATGTTGCCTAAATAGAATGGGACTAATCGAGACACTACGGGGGCCAAAGATTCTGAACATGTCTATTTTTGATTGGGTAACATCTATCGCTGGAGCCTTTCTCCTCGGCAAGTGGCTCGGAGTAAAACAATGGCCACTGTTTCTAGTTGCCTGGGTATTCTTTGGTATCTGGATTCACTGGGTTTTTGGCGTTAAAACAATGCTCGGATATTATATTGGTCTGAATAAAAAACCCGAACGTGAATAGAAATGAGAGGATATCATATTCTTTTTTTCCTTTTAAAAGCTGCCATATCGATCCATTTACTGGTGATTCTTTTTATGGGAAAGAATCGGCAGGATTGGGGATACATTATAGATGAAACGATTTTTAAATTAGCGATTGGTTTATTTCTTGGCTTTTACTTTTTTGTATATCCGAGCGGCCTCGATTTAGAGGATCAGATTCTTATCTCAATTGCAGGATTTGTAATTCTCTACGATATTAACTGGGAGCGTATCTATCAAGAAATCTGGCAATAAGAGCTTGTTTCTGGCTCTGGCTCTGGCTCTGCCTCTGGATGTTTCCGTGTAAAATAAATATTTACTTCATTTCCTTCTGGATCATTCTTTTCAATATTTGAAATATGGAAACCACTTTCTTTAAGAAATAAAGTGGCTTCTTCCGCCGTATGAGATCCATTATAGATTCTCTTTGAATAATCTGCAGGGGCTTCAAGAACTCCTTCCTGAACAATCGATAACTTCTCACCGAGACTTTTTAGAACACGAAGGTCCATTCCTTGAGCATCAATATGAACATAATCAATTCTTTCAATATTGTGTTTCTTTACAAAGGTATCTAGACGAGTTACATCGACTTGAACGGCCCCAAAAGCCTGGAAATCTGGGCGATTGGGCCACGCCTCATGAACAGTCTCAGAAAACGGCAAGAGAGATGAACATCCCCAATTTGTCTCTCCTTCAATGTGATGCGATGGCTCTTCAGGATTTCTAGCACCCGCGAGATAGAAATTCATAGTGCCTTCTCTATCTGCAACAGCATACTGAAAGACCTTATAATGAGGATGATTTTCATACTTCTTTTGAAGATCTTCAAAGAGCACAGGATTAGGCTCAAACGCATAGATATATGTTTCTTTTTCCTGTAGGTAGCCTTCTGTAGAGGCCCCATTGTTTGCACCGACATCAAAAACGACTTTCATTTCCTGTTCTTTCTTACAAAAATACATTTCTGATTTGGACACAGAGAGATGAGACTCCTCGTCTTCAGTGGGATTCTTTATTTAGCAGGCGTGGCCACTGTTTTGATGTTGCGGCCTTCTTTAATGTTTACGGCTGATGGAGTGTGGAAGGAGTTTGGTATCGGAAAGAACGAAGAAACACATACGTGGATGCCGTTCTGGCTCTTTTGCATTGGATGGGCTATTCTATCCTACTTGCTTGTTGTCATTCTCGCGGATGTAGGACTTCTGCCTGGTATGTGGGTAAGTCATGTCGAGGTTCAGCAGTCTATGGCAAAGCCTCGTAACAGAAGTGCAAGTCTTAGCGATGAAGTCATACCGATTCCTCGGGGCAACAAGGGCATGAAGCCCGGGTATTATATGTTGAACACGGAGGGGTCAGGCATTGAGGGAGTTCCTAAGTATATTTATTTAGGCCCGGCTGCTCCTGGAATGGATTAGGAAGGGCACGAGTGAAATGAGGCTCCTAGATAGGCTTTGCCTAGCTAGGACAGCTCTGAACCATGCCCGATGAGATCGTCTGTGCATACATGCCAGCCCACAATAAGTAAAATGAGAAACCAAGAGCATACTTCATATCAGTGTCTGCGGAAAGAGGGAGAACACTTTCCACAGGGGCTCGAAGAAAGCCAGCAAAATAGACAATCACGGAAAACAAAACGACAAAGGCAGGGCCAAACAAGGAAGCAAGGGCAATCTGTTGTCCCGATACAGTATTACAAGTTATATATTGGCTCAGTGCATTGAGACCGAGGCCCCATAAATAAGAAATAAGAGGGATTAGACCACAAAGAATAACAATAGGGTTTGCACGTGTAAATGCGGGCACTATGACATACGCCAAGGGAAATGCCATCGCAAGTAAAAGGCCGTGGACTATACCAAACGAAATTCGGAGAGTTGTATCTACACCAGGTGTTGCCATCTAACGAGATTCTATAATCAGTTAAAGAAGAATGTCGGCGGTGCCACCTCCTGAGAACCAGAATCCACTTCTTGCAGCCGTTGCTTCTGTGCTTCCTTCTATCACAAAGGCTGAGGAGCCGAAGCCAGAAGTGGCCATCAATCTCCAGCCACAAGCTGTAGCGGCTCCTGCTCCTGGATCAAAGCCCAAGAAGAAGATCATTTCTCTCAGCTCAATTCGTAATGAGTCTGAAGTCAAGCCTAAGGAGGAAAGGGTTGGAACATGGGATGAACAAGTCAAAAAAGCAAAGGAGAATCTTGTATCCCGCCATGAAAAAAAGCCTTCTGCTGCCAATGTTGCCTCTCTAGCCGGACTTCGGTATCACGGAAAAGATAACGTCACCTTTCTGCAAGGCTACAATACACGTAAAGGTCAAGAGGCTGAGGAAGAGGAAGAGGAAGAGCCCGAGCCAGCCAAAACCAAATCAAAGCGTGTCAAGCCCGTGCGTGTAACAGCAGAGGCAGGCACTCAAGAAGAGAAGGTCGCAAACTTCTTCAAGAATCGTGTAAAGAATCCAGCTCAGTTCACGTATACTCCCGAAGGTGATCTACGGATACAAGGTGTTGAAGGCGTGGCCGATTCAACGATTATCCTAAAAGCCTATACGGCACTGAAACCGGAAGAGCTAAAAGAGCTCGAAGATAAACGGCTCGAGGCTCTTGTTCTGCTCGAGGAGGAATATGAAGCCACTCTAACGGAACTCCGTGCTACACATGAAGCCTACAAGGCTGGCGAGACAGGTCCCGCCCGCGTCGTAGAAGTAAACCAGAAACTTCGTGACGTGACTCTTAAGATTAGCCAAGCAGCATATCCTGAGCGATGGATTAAATATGTCGATAATCCTGAGATTCGAAAGATACTCCTCGGTGAAATCTATGAACAAAGAAAGCTTGGATATGATGTTTCATTAGTCAAACGCAGTGTTCTCTCACGCCAAGTTATCTGGGGCAAGTATCGTGATCTTGCTATCGAAGCGACAGAAGAGCAGAACCAAGGACAAACAGGTGGCTCCAATGATGTGATCTTTATCGAGGATGAAGAGACACCCTTTCATCCTGCGTTCATGCGTGAGTTTGTCTATGAGGAGACACGCTATGTCTCGCCTTATCAGGCCTATCAGGCCGAGAGATTCAAGGAGCTTGATCTTCCTGAAATCAAGAACCAGATTCTCAAGACACGCTCAGCTAGAACGATACACAATATCGCTGCCAAGGAACCCACGAATGTCAAGTATCCTAAGGAACTCTGGGAGCAGATCCTGGAGGCATATTATACGCAGCACAAGGATCTTGCGACACGACTCAAAGACACAGGCTCCAAGAGATTCCATCTCTCCGAGGCCATGTATGCAAATCAGGATTATTTGGATGCTCTTCTAGCAACTCGTGTCATGCTCAGAGAGTCTGGTGATGTTCAGGCAGAGATTAAAGAGGTCAAGGAAGGTGTCATCACAGAAGATCAGCAGAAACGGAATAGAGCGGGTGCGATTGCCAATTTCAGGAGACATTAAAGTCCTAAAGTCCCTCAGTCGGAACACCCTCTTGTAAAGGATAGGGCTTGATTGAGCCCTCATTCTTATCACAGCTCACATCATTTGCCTTGTAGCGATAGCAAACACCATTGGGATCCTTATAGACCAAGTTGTTTACATTAGAAGGATGAGGATACTTATAGATAACACGTGAGTTTTCCTTCCAAAAGAGAATACCAACAACACCTACAAAGAATCCAACAAGGAAAGGCACTATTTCAAAGTGATTGAGCATTCTCTCTTCTAGTTAGAGCGGCGAGAATGATTTGGGACTTTTTAAAATCAAAGAAGTTTAATTTCATCTTTAGTTTCCTGATAGGTCTAGGAATAGCCGCGATTTTGCGACCTGCCTGCAAGGGTGATGCGTGTATCACTCTTAAGGCCCCTCCTATTCACGAGGTCAACACGGCAACCTATCAGCTAGGAAGCAAATGCTATCAGTTCCGCACAGAAAACATTGACTGTCCAACAAAAGGTATCATAGAGGCCTTTCAGATCTCCCGGGTCTAACCGCGTTACGTCTAACAATCTGAAACCTGATTTCTTTCTAGAGACCAAAAATGGCCAGCAGTGGAACTTTATTGAGTGATCTTGGTGGTGGAGGGGGTGGCGGTGGTCCCAGTGGCGATGAGGATCTTGTAAAGCGTATCTTTTCTGAGATGAATGGAGGAGGTGGTGGCAATCAGATGATCATGTCACCGAATCCTAATACGACTGCACCGATGGCCATGGATTCTGGACCGCAGACAAGCCATGTTATTGGAAAGGATCATCCGACACCTGGTGATTTCGCCGCAGCCATGCACCAGGCTTCCCGGGTTCAACAGACATATCAGATGGCCCCGCCTCAAGGAACAGGTGGTATGGGTCCAGCCCAAGGTCAGTGGGGTGCTCCGTATCAGTCGCAGCAGCCGCCCATGCAGTATACAGAGCCTCCTAAGAAGAACATCTATGCAAAGGTCGCTGAGGAGGTCAAGATTCCTATCTTTGTAGCCCTCTTAGTCTTTGTCTTCAGCTTGCCGTTCCTTAATATCCTTTTTCAGCACTATATCCCGTCAATGGTCAAGCCGACTGGTGACTTGACTACGATTGGCTTACTTGCAAAGTCTGTCATTGCAGGTGCCACATTTTGGGTTCTACAAAGAATTGTAGTTCCTCTCATTTCTTTGTAAGAGATAGTAGGCAGAATGAAATCAACACCACTAACGCAAGGTATCGCGATGTTGGTTTTAGTCATCTATGTTCTTTATAGTTTCTTTGTTCTTCCGTTTGCGGGCTTTCTATTGTCCATGGCAGTAGGACTCATCTCCTATGGTGGCCTCGAGTCCTTTGAGATGTCTGTGTCGCTAATGATCATCACTGGCGTCATGTATTCTCTTATCGCAAAGTCTTCTGAGAGAGAGGCGACAGCCAGACTTACGACGACGAGGCCGCGTGTTGAGCCGTTTGAGGACGTAAACACGATTTCTAAGCGTGTTCAGAGCATGCAGAAGCAGCAACCTACAGGTGTCTTTGCAAGCAAATTTGTAGAGGGTTTTGCTGATGCGGCTGCTGATCCTGAAAACCCGAATGGATCAGGATCTACCCTCGTTTCAACGGGCCCCGCTTCTGCAAGCGGAACAGGTGATGCAGGAAGTGGAATAGAGGCTCCTATGCCGCCTGCCTCAATCACGGCTTCAGGCCCGAAGAAAGAGGATGAAGATGAGATCAGTGGATTCACTGGTTCGCAGAATAAGAATACAAAGGGTGAGTTCAAGCTCGGTGTTCTGCCTGAGGAGACGAAGGGTGGCTACCACATTGACCAGGGCACAACGGTCATGAACGCCCTCAACGCCCTGAAGCCCGATCAGATCAAGGCGATGTCTTCCGATACTCAGAAGCTAATTGACACACAGAAGTCACTCATGAGCATGCTGTCGACGATGAAGCCGATGTTACAGGATGGACAGCAGATGATGAACAACTTCCAGGAGATGTTTGGCAAGTCTGGTGGACAATTTAAGTTGGCGTAATTAGAATGAGTGAAACACCTCTTTATGATACTTTTATGAGACAACATAAAACTATTATAAAACGTTTTGGAAATAATTCAGCAAGAGATAAAGAAATCTTTTTTTTCATTTGTGGAGAAACTCAAAGCCAAATATCCCAAGTGTCTTATTAATTTTAATGTAAAACAAAGAAATAATAAAACAAAAACATTGAAGTCGCGACCTTTTGAGAATAGTTCCAAAATGTATTATGCGATTTTTGAAGCAACAGAACGGCGTTGTTCACAGACTGGAGGCAGAAGAAAAACGAGAAAACAAAGGAGAGAATAGATATGGTCAAAAGGTGCCCTCCAGGTATCCTCTGTTTAACACCAAGTGTAGGAATCTTTATTACAATCCTTGTAGCCTTTCTGGTCGGTGCTCTCTTCTATTTCATGAAGTCTGAGCCTCGTGCTGAGCCGACTCAGATACAACAAAAGCCCGTAATCTACAACAATGTCGATGTAGAAAAGGGTGACGATCGGTATACCCAGGCCCCTCTTCCTCTTCGTTTCTGGAATGTATCACCCGATCTTCGTGGAGCCCTGATACCTCCTGGTGCCGTTGCAATCAATCAATATACCCAGGGACTTCCCGAATCCTATCAATCTATGGGCGTCATAAAGAAGAGTGATGGATCTGTTCTTCCTCTATACGGACGCAGAACAACAGGCAATGGTGATCGATACCAGTATTATACACGAACGGACACCTATAATCCTGTCCCTTTGCCCATTCGGTATAAGCGAAAGAACTGCCAAGAAGATATCGGCTGTGATGAACTCTTTAGTGGAGAAGAGATTACCATTGCACCCACAGGAGAGAAGGCAGAAACAACTCTCTATAAGTTTGATGGGCCAACGTATATTCCTGGGATAGTCTAGTAAAGGATGTCGTGTCCGGAAACAGGATTAAAAGGGTTTCCCATTCAAGTCACATTCCCTGTGACGGTAGCTCTGAATGCTTCAATTGCTGAAGACCTAATTCTTGATATTCAATGGGCCATAAAATCGGTTGCACCTCGTTTTCTTAACTCACAGCTGGAGGAAGGTGACGCTAACAACACAGGCTCACAAACAAGTCTCCGGATTCAAGGAACTCAGTATTATCTCAGGTCGGTTCAACTCTGCCAGGCTCTCCATACTTCCTTTTTGGACCCCAGCGTGGCAAACTCCTGTAAGGCAGAACTTGTCTTTGTATTTAGTTCAAATGGAGCCTATGCAACTCTTTGTGTTCCTCTTCTTGCTGGAAGCACGTCAGAACCTTCAAAGTATCTCGAGGCTCTGAGACAAGATAGACTTCCTGGTAAGCCCATTGGACTTGATACACTCTTGCCGACCGATTTACATTATATTCACTATTCCACGTGTCTTACACAGATTCAGTCACAGAAAACAGTCGCAACAAATCTCCGTGTTCTGGTTTTTACTGCTGGTCTTGTCTATCCTGAAGCCTCCATTACCGAATTGAAAAGAATGCTTGGATCCTATCCTGTTATTTCATTGCCTGACACTTTACAGGTCGGAACTCCTAAGAGAATTGGTAGTGATACAGACTACAAGGGGTTTTTTCGATATGGACTCTATACGCCAAGTAAGTCAAACTCGAGTGATTCAAGAATACGTGTTGATTCAACGGATGCCTACAAATGTGTTCCTCTGTTGCCTGGTCAAAACGTGAAAGATGGTCAAATTACAGTCGACACAGAAAAGGGCGAACTCTTATCGCAGGTGCTGAAAGATAACGGAGATACCCAAGTAGAAACATCTACAGGCCCGACTCCGGCCGACGTAGAGAAACTCATTGCCATCTTCTTTGGTGTCTCACTCGGTATCTTTCTTCTCATTATTCTGGCCTATGCAATTAGTCTCTATACAGGAACCTCAACGGAACCACACCCCTGGCTTTTCCTAGAACTGAAGTTCAAGGAAGCAACACCGACCTATTTTATTGCACTGCTAGTGGGTATTGTTGGATTTGTAATTGGACTTTTAGTTCAGTATATATTTCCACCAAAGAAGTAGATAGGTCTTGACCAAATGAATACAAATCTAATTATACTATTATCCACAGTAGTCTGTATTGGATTTTTATTTCTTTATTTATATTTTGTATTTCTTCAGCTGGAAGAGGTTTCAAAAAGAGAAGGATTTGTTGACACGGGTTTACAAGTTCGTTTCTGTCCTTTAACGGCCCCTGTTGTTCAAACAGCAAAAGGAAATACGGATTGTTGCGACGGAGATTTACTGGATGGAAAATGCAAAGGAAACGTGATCTGCACACAGTCACCGAGCCATGATTCTGTTCCTACGTGCTCAGATTATTGGAAAGACTATTTTACCAAAAAGTCAGCAGATGTATGTCCAGCCAACATGACAAATTACTATGAGGATGTCAAGAGCACAAGTAATCCAAAGGGATGCTCGGCGTCACCGCCTCTACCTGATGGCACTGGGCCTTCAAATCCGAGTGTCCCGAAGTGCCGCGTCTATAACACGCCCGATGAGAATACAACAATTCAAGATAGCTGTTATATAGAAAAGCTAAAGCAAAAGATAAAATGCCCTGTCTTATCGGATGCGGCAACGACAGAAGTAAAGATTGCAAACTCATATACAAATAAATTCGGATTTTTCTATTGTCTCTACACAAGCAATACGGGAATTCCAAGCTTTTGTGGAGACGATAAGTCATATACTAGTTATTTAGACAGTGTGGTTCCTAATTGGAGAACATCCTCATGGTCCGCACAAACCCTCGAGTCATTATGTTCCAACTTTCTGGATGCCAGAAACACGAATTCACGCGAGGCTCAAAAGAAGAGGCTTGATGATGAACGTCAGAAACGAGAGGCAGCCGAGAAAGCACTCAAAGATGCTCAGGATCAAAATGCTAAGTTACAGACTCAGTGGCAGGCGGCTGTGGCTGATGCTAAGAGTTGTAAGCGTTAGTGTTGTGATCGGCACCACCAGGCTTCACAGTAGGAATTACTTGCTTTTCGTCAATTGAACTAAATCCTACTCCTTCAAAGTCATCCGTTGCATCTTCCTTCGGCACAAACGGCAGATCCTCTTCTGTAGGCGTATCAAACTGAGGATGGACTTCCTCGGAACTCTGAGGAGGGGCCGATGCTAGCTGCTCATCGAGCGTCGGCTGTGCATCCAAGATATGAGTCTTGATTTTTCTGCGATTGCGTTCAACAAAGGTGAGAGCTACGGCAGACAAAGTAAGGACACCCGGAACAGGGCCATAAGAGAGACTTAGAACAGCTACCAAAAGTAAAACAAACGCCCCGAGGAGTGTATCGAGAAGTTGTAGGGCCGCGTCTGGAAAATAAGGAAGGCCGAGAGACCATAAAAGAGCGGCTACAATAATTACTTGGTCCTTCATTCTTTCTAGTATCTAATTAGAAATGGCAAATAATAATAACACATGGAATGTTAACAACGATGATGAGATACCTAAGAATCTTTATGTTTCCGCCCCTAGTTCGCCTATGCCGAATGCTGGATCTGTATCATCAAGCAGAAATCGCTCTAATGCAAAGGGTGTCAACAAGTTCAAGCGGAACTTCAATAAGAGTTGGGCGAATGAGCACCCGTCTGATCCGGTTCATGTCAATGCGTATGTTCCTGAAACGAAAACCAATACTACATACGCTAATATGATTGCAAAGTGGAAGGCTCGTAATACCACAAAGAATAAGAAATACAAGTCACGGGCGAATTATAATGTTCCAATCGTGGCCGCTAAGGCTGAAACTTCAAGCGGAAATGAAGATCCTACATGGTCTCCGTTTAATATGTATAGAAAGATTGCTGCTGCCCCTTCTCAAAATCGGAGATCCATGCATGGGGCGAATTTTCAATGGCAACTTGAAAGGGCATATTCCAGAGCTAGAACAGCAGCAGAGAAAGAAGGCAAACCTTTTGAAGAGGCTGATAGAATAGGCAAGGAAGCAAAGAACCAATTTGAACAACAAAACTACGCAACTTACACAGAAGTAAATACTGCAGGAAAAGTGCATTATCCGGGTGTGGAAGCCAAGGAGTCAAATAGAAGACGTGCAGCAAATCGTGCTGCGGCAAATGCTGCTGAGAAAAGAGAGGCTGAACGCAAAGCAAGTGGACCTGTTAAACGTTGGGCGACGGTTAGCACAAATCATCGCGGCGTCCACAGCAGAACACGCCGTAATAGACGCAACTAAATTACTTTCTGTTTTTTCTTGTTTTTCTCCTATTGCTTCTCTTCTTTAATGTTGCACCACCCTTTTTTGCATTGGGTGTCAACACCATATCCTCTTCAAATTCGATCCAACGGTTCGGAGATTCTCTCGCTTTTATTTCAATTCTGCCATTGCAAAAACGAAACTTTGCGACAATTTCATTATGACCTTGTATGATCCATATATGTATCTTACATGTATTATT